>Ga0315274_10008384_pt1 | contig 14969 bp, 16 predicted proteins | sample YL17G02_20_MG_FD_203700 | JGI IMG/M metagenome (GOLD analysis project Ga0315274, IMG submission 203700) | Sediment microbial communities from Yellowstone Lake, YNP, Wyoming, USA - YL17G02_20 | ecosystem: Environmental > Aquatic > Freshwater > Lake > Sediment | place: USA: Wyoming | collected... | reverse complement strand
TCGCCGAGCACGTGGCCCGGTCCGAGCGGTGGGTCGAGGTCACCGGCCCGGGCGGGATGGTCCGCGAATGGTCGCTGATGCCGACGCGGCCGGACAACCACTGGCTCGATTGCCTGGTGGGCTGCGCGGCGGCCGCCTCGATGCTTGGCGTCTCGCTCTTTCGCGGCGCGATGCCGAAGAAGGTCAAACGAAACCGGAAGCACGTTGCATACCTGTAGGAGAAAAAGCGATGGCAAGGAAACATTGTGGACGGCCCAAGGGGAGCAAGAACGCGGTGGACGTGGTGGTCGTGGAGCGGTCGCACTGCCCGAAGTGCGGCAGTTCCCGCAGGAGCGAGTATTGGGGCCGCATGGTCCAGAAGTGCCCCGGCCTCCGCGCCGACGGCACGCCCTGCCCCCCGACGCGATTGCTCATCTACTTCCGCCACCGGTGTGGCAACGGCGAGTACGACATCAGCATCAAGGGCGGCTGCGTCTTTTTCGTAGACCTGTCCGGCGACGGCGGGGCGACGTGGGGGGAGTGGTGCGAGATCACCACGCCGGCGGACGGCGAGTCGTACCCCGTGAGAATCGAAATCGTCGGCCCCTATGTCGAGACATTCTCGACAGCGGACTTCCGAATTCGTTTTCGGTTTACCGGCGACGAAGACGCCGACACGCCCGAGTGGACCGACCCCGGCGAGGACGCTGCTTCGGCGTACTGTGGCGCCGCCATGATCGACTGGCTTCCCATCGTGGTCGATTACGGCGAGTTCGAGTACCGAGACCAGAGGCTCGCCCAGGGCGGCTTCGCACAGGTCGGACTCTTTCAGGAGTAGCGCATGGCCACGCGAATCAAGCACAAGTTCCACAGCGACAAGCCGGACGGCGCCGACACGACGCGGGCCCGCCCGAGCGACTGGAACGATGACCACGACTTCACCCTGGAAGACGACACCGGCGGCGACGTCTCGACGGCGAAGCACGGTTTCGCTCCGAAGGCGCCCGGCGACGTGGGGAAGTTCCTGCGGGCAGACGCGGCGTGGGCCGCTCCGGTTGACGTGTTCCAGTTTGCGACGGGCCGATGGTACACGGCGCCGGGCATGGGATACGGCACGTCGTTGGTGGTCACGGCCAACCGGCTCTATGCCCATCCATTCATCATCGCCAGGACGCAGACCGCCGACCGCATCGGCGTCCTCGTGGACGGGACTGTGGCGAACAAGAAGTGTCGCCTGGGAATCTATGCGGACTCGAACGGCCTGCCCGGCGCTCTCGTTCTCGACGCAGGCGAGCAGACGCTGGCCTCGGGTGGCATCTACCCGGTGACCATCAACCAGGTGCTCACGCCCGGGCGGTACTGGCTCGCCGTGGTTTGCGAAGCGGCGGCAACGCTCCATGCGTTCTACCACTACTACGCCTTCTCGCCGATGGGATGGAAAGACGAGAATCCGTCGATGGGCTACGCGGCGTCCGTCGGCGTTCGCATCGACGCTTCCTATGGCGCCTTGCCCGACCCGTTCGGGGCGGCGACGGAAGTCGCGGGGGCCTCCTTCCCGATGGTGTTCCTGCGGTTCTCGGCCTGACCCATGCTTGGCGCTGGCGCTCCGTCGTCCGCTTGCCTCTCGGTGCTGGTACTCCAGGCCCGCCCCGTCGCTCCCCTCCAGGTCGGCGTCATTGGCCGCCGCACCGAACTGGTGCTCATCCCCTCCGGCCAGGGCCGCATGCGCACCGTCTCGCCCCACGAGTTGCCCGTCGGGGGCGGTGTGAACCGTTACTGCCGCCCGTGGTCGTCGAACTCGTCCCCGCGGAACGTCGTGCCGAGGTAAACGCGCTTGACCTCGGGGTCGTTGATCAACTCCTGGCTTGTGCCGTGGCGGAAGATCTTGCCTTCGTTGAGGATATAGGCTCGGTCCACGATGCTCAGGGCGGCATGGACGTTGTGATCGGTCAGCAGGACGCCGATGCCGCGGTTCCTGAGGTTCCTGATGAACCCCTGGATGTCGAAGATCGCGATGGGATCCACGCCGGTGAAGGGTTCGTCCAGGAGCATCAGGCTGGGCCGCGAGACCAGAGCCCTGGCCACTTCCAGTCTCCGCCGCTCGCCTCCTGATAGCGTTCGGGCGTGCTGCTTGGCCACGTGCGTCAGGCCGAAGTCCTGCAGCAGTTCGGCCGCAATCGTTCGCCGTTCGGTCCGCGAAAGGTGCATCATCTCCAGAATCGCCAACAGGTTGTCCTCGACCGAAAGACGCTGGAAGATGCTCGGTTCCTGGGCCAGGTAGCCCATACCGCGCCGGGCGCGCTGGTACATCGGCAAGCCGCTGACATCCTCGCCCTCGAAGACGACGCGGCCGGCGTCAGCCGAAATCATACCGATGGTCATCCGGAAGGTCGTGGTCTTGCCGGCGCCGTTCTTGCCCAGGAGGCCGACGACCTCCGCCTCGTTGACGGAGAAAGAAACATCGTCGACAACCTTACGGCCGCCGTAGTTCTTCTTAAGCCCGGTCCCATTGAGGAGTTCCACGCTGCTGCTCCTTACTTGTGGGCGGAGGCTCCTACTCGGGGTGCAGGGCCAGATTCATGAGGCGCGAGACAGCGGGCATTGCGGCGAGAGGAAGGAGGGCGTCCAGTTTCTCTTTCCCACGGCCAGTGCGGATCTCCATATCCAGAACGCCGCACCCTTCGCGCTCGCCAAGTCCAACGCCCGCCAGCCGCACTAACGGAATGTAAGTCGCAATCTGGCCGTACTTCTGCCCGCCGCGCAACCGCCGCCACAACGTTGCTTTTTCCTCCGAGATCAGCAGGACCGCGCGGTCGGTGAGGAGGAGGGCCGCCGCCGGCGCCAGCTCCCTGTGCCACTTGCCGCAGACCGCAGGCCAGTGGACGGCCTCGCGCAGGCGATGCCCTGGTGGAAGGTATCGCAGGGCTGCATTCAGGAACTTCAGCGGCCAATCTTCCAGGAAACTCAGAACGTGCTCCCGGTCGCTCGCCGGACCTTCTGGTGCGTCGCCGATGCTGTGCAACACGAGGTGGGCGGCCTCACGATAGTACTCCTCCCAGACGGTGTTGAACTCGACGGCAGCGCTGCGCCCTGAACTTTCGCCCACGTAGCGCAGTCTCAGTTGGCCGTAGAGCAGGATCGTTGTGAGTTCCACAAGCAAGGTGTCTGTGAAACTCGCCTCAGCGACCGTGGTGGTTTCGTCTGCGTTCTCGTACACGATAAGCCAGCGCCGGTCGGTCACGGTGAGCAGGGTCCCAGGCCTTCTCGTGCCCAAGATAAAGTCCGGCGGACTGTGCACCAGGAGTCGGACGGATTCCTGCGGCGGAACAATCTCCAGGAGCGCCTGCCGAAACGGCTCCGGCGTTTCCTCAATGCTCCTAAACCTATCCGAGAATCGGTAGCCCCACCCCATCCCACGCCCCTTCCGGATTCACGACCAGGGCAACATCAGGGTCAGGAAGCCCAGCCATACCCCGACCTCATGTGTTGTGGTTCGGCGTGTGGCGGCTGTGAAGACGGGCCATGAGGATCGTCCCTGCCAGCCCGACGACAGCGGCGTAGCAGAAACCCACCGCGGGGCTAACGGTCGTCCACACGACGCCGACGATGAGGCTGGAAGCGAAGTCTCCGATGCCGTTGACTGCGCCCAGCGCCCCGTAGGCCGTGCCGGCGATCTCGGGGCCCACGTAGTCCCGGACGGCGACGCCCTCCATCGTGTCTTCCCAAGCGATGAAGATGCCGGCCAGGCTGAAGCAGCCAATGAACCACCAGACTGACGGTGTGGCGAAGGCAAAGCCGAGGAACGTGATGACCGCGACCCCATAGCCGACGGCCAGGTAGCGGGTTCGCGAGAACCGGTCGCTCAGCGCCCCGATGGGGAAGGATGCGAGGGCGTAGACGACATTGCGGAGCAAGTACAGGAGCGCCGCCGCGCGGGCCGCTCCCAGAAGACCCAACTTGGGCTCAAGTGCTGTCGTGGCGCGGAGGATCATCAGCGTAGGAGCGAAGTCCGCGAGCCCGAAAACGCCGGCCGCCAGGAGGAACCGGCGGTAGTCCTGCGGCATGGCCCGCATCGCTCCCCAGAAACGCAGGCCCACGTTTCGCGTGCGGCGTTTCTCCGTCACCATGAAGGCCATCGTGGCGACCGAGAGGAGGCCGGGGACGAGCGTAAGGAGGAAGATGGCGCGGAACTCCCAGCCTGCCGCGCCGGAAAGAACCGGCAACCACGATGCGAAGGTCCTCTCGATGCCAGGATAGGCCGCCGCCAAGCTGAGTACTGCATAAGCGGCCAGCGGACCCGCCACGGCTCCGGCCGTGTCGCCGGCGCGGTGGAACCCGAAGGCCTTGCCGCGGTCTTCAGGGGCGACGGACTCGGCCAGCATCGCGTCGCGCAAGGGTCCCCGAATGCCGCGCCCGAGCCAGCCGATGGACCGGCCCACCAGGATCAGCGGCCAGGCGAAGGCGAACGCGAATAGCGCCTTGGAGACAGCCGTCAGTGCGTAGCCGAGGACCGACCAGCCCTTGCGGTGGCCGATCTTGTCGCTGTGATAGCCGGCGCCGAGTTTGACGAAACTGGACAGGGCGTCCGCCACGCCCTCGATGAATCCCAAGGCCGCGGCCGATGCGCCGATGGCCTGCATGAACTGGGGCAGGACGGCCGTGGCCATCTCGTGGCAGAAGTCGCCCAGGAAACTCGTGAGGCCGAATCCGAAGACATTCCGGTTGAACCAGCGCTTCGGCGGCGGTTCAGCCGGTTCCGACTCCCGAAGACCCATTGGTTTCCTCCTCGATAGGTTCGACCTTGGGCCGGAACCACTTCTCGGCGATCAGCGTCGGTACGACGGCGCTGGCGATGACCGCCGTTACCAGCACGGTGTACTGGTCCTGGTCGATGATGCCGTTCGTCAGGCCAAAGAGGGCGGCGATGCTGCCGAACGTCAGGCCGGTGGACATCAGGAGCATCGTGTACATGGCCTCGCGCCCTGTGAAGCGGAACTTCTTGGTGAGCGGCCCGATGCCCGCGAACTTGGTCGCCATCTTAACTCCCAGCAAGATCGCAATAATGCCGACTTCGAAGACCACGGTTTCGACCTTCACCAGCGACCCGGCCTTCAGGAAGTAGAACGGCGTCAGGAGGCTGAAGGCCGTCACGCGCAGGCGCTGGGGGAGAACCCGCTCGGCCAGGAAGTACGGCGCCAAGACCATGCCTATCAGGTATGCCGCCAGCACCGGCTCGACCTTGGCGACGCTCCCCAATCCGCCCAGCCCGAAGAGTGCCAGCAGGATGAACTTCGTTTCCGGCTCGCTGACGCGGTTGCCGACCTTCCGGAAGAACCACGGGGCGAACCGCGGCAAGAGCACCATCGCCAGGCCGGTGGCCACCACGAAGACGGCGAGCCAGACGTTGTAGTTGGCGAAGAGGACGCCCAGCGCGACCACCGTGCCCAGGTCGTTCACGAAACAGGCCGCCAGGATGATCTTTCCGAGTTCCGTCTTGTTGTAGCCGTTCTCCAGCATCACGGCGTACACGACGGCGACCGAGGTCGTCGAGAGGGCCAGGCCCGCGATCTCGGCCTGCGGCCAGGACCAGCCGGCGACGTATCGCGTGTACAGAACCACGCCGACGAAGGGCGCCACGAAGCCCATCAGGCCGATGAGCATGCTCGGCCAGAAATGCTTGCGAACGACTACCGGATCGATCTCGGCGCCCGCCAGGAACGTCAGCACCAGCGCCCCGACGCCCGCCAAGTAACTTGCCCACTGCGTGACCTCAAGGCCGATGGCATTCCCCGCCACGGCGCCGACCACGATCTCAACGAGCGCAACCGACAGCCCCACGCGGATCGAAATGAGCGATGCCGCAAGGGCCAGACCGATCCAGAGCGCCGAAACCAGCCAGGTGTTTTCCATCGGCCACCCCACGCCTGCGCAAGACCACTGACGAACCTAGGATCCGTGCATGCGTAGGAGTCATCAGCCAACGAGGCGGTTGCGGTGGACTCCACCACCGGCGTGAAGGCGGGACGAAAAAACCCGCCGTGCGGCGGGTCTATAAAGTGTGCGACTCCCACCGCATGGTTCACGCAGCAGGAGTCATCAGCCACTCTGGCGGTCTAGGGGGACTCCATCCCCGCTACGAACGCGTCTAACTATAGCCGCGTGCCTGCGGCTCGTCAAGCACTACTTGACGAACCCGCCCTTGCGCCCGCTGACTCAAAAAACGTCCCTGGAACCCACTATCATCTTGGCGGCCCGAATCCACGAGTCGCCCTCCTTGCCGAAGCCCTCCTTCCGGAACCGGTAGTCGTGCTTGCGGCAGAACTCCTCGAGTTCGCCCAGGAGTCCCCTGAAACGTTTCTCCTCAAGCCGGATGAGATACTGCTGTCGCTCGGCATCGCGGGTCCGTTCGAGCGTCAGAAGGAAGTGCGGCACGCACAGGCCGGGGCTGGCCCCCAGCGCCGCCCGCATCTCCTCGTGGGCCAGCCCCTCCAGGAGAACGTCGGTGTGGTACTGGCGTCCCTCGACCTGGAGGCGGCAAGCCGGGCACGTCTGGTGTCGGTCCCACTCCGCCGCCCCTTTCTTCTTGAGAACCTTCGCTTTCATGCCCTGGAGGTGGGCCAAGAAGCCGAGGAAGAGCCGCACCTGGTCCTGGTAAAGGATGGCTGTGCCCAGGCCGTCTTGGAACCCGACCAGCAGATGAGCATGGCGCAGGCAGTATCCTTTGGAGCGGATCAGGTTCTTGCGCACGCCGGGGTCGTTGACTGACTCGTACAAGAGCGAATCCAGATAGCGGCGCGTGTCCTGCGCCTCCAGTTCGCACAGGGCGCAGCCCTTGGCCTTCTGGAAGGCCTCCAGGACCCTGAAGTAGGGCAGATGTTTTTCGGGCTTACGCTTCATGGTCGAACCCGGCGGTCGGGGGCGTCATACCGGACCGTCCTGTTTCCACGGGGCGCATACGCGGCTCTCGCCGACGATGTGGATGACCGCGCGCACGTAGGCGTCCTCTTCGTCGCGGTTATGGAGCGTGCGGCGGATGGCCTCTCGCTTCATGGCAAAGCTCTGCATGTCCTCGGCCACCTCCTCAAAATGCCGCGCAGCTTCGCCGAGAAGGAACTGGGCGGCGCCATCCGCCCCGACTGCTTCCACAAGTAGCCCCAGGTGCCGCAGGCACACGCCCTGCGACTGTGCGTAGGCTTGGCGACCTTCGGCGGTCTGCAAGAAGCCGGCCAGGCGCTGGATGTAGGCCTTCTCCGCCGCCCGCAGGAGTCCGCACACGCGGCAGTTGCCGGAATCCGGGACACGCGGTAACTGCGCCGCCGCCGGGGCGGCAGCCAGTGGCGCGATCTCCCGCGCCAGGCGCTCCACGAGTTTCGGATACCCCTGCGAAATCCCTTGTGGCGAGGACAGGGCGAGCAGTTGCCACGCATGAAGCGGGCAGAAACCCGACTCGGCGGCAAAGGCGCTTTGCGCGGCCTCGTCCGACGAAAGTGCATACTGCCAGTGGGCGAAGAAATCCGCGGCCGCATTGCCCAGACGCTGGCACACGGGGCATCCGCGCGTCTGGAGGTCTTGCACAAGGTCGGCTTCCTGGATCGCCGCCGGCACGGATTCGGGCGGCGGTGGGACCGGGGCGGTGTGCGCGGGCGGCGCGGCGGGCTCAACTTCCGGGAGCGCTTGGTCTGTCACCCTCGCTCGGAGGCTCGCGAGCCGCTCCCCAATCGCCTGCCCCTTCTCCGTGCCGCCGGCCTCTTCGGCGAGGAGCCTCAGCGCCTTGTCGATGACCGATGCAAGGAAGGTTGCGGCCTTCTCGCGGGAAAGGAACGCGGCCAGCGTCTCCTCCAGTGCCTTGAGGCCGCTTGCGGCATAGCCGTCGGCGTCGCCCGCCATTTTTGCCGCCAGGCCCAGCCGACATGAAAGCGGGAGCACCCGGATGGGTTGCCCGCCAACGTGGGCCTTCAGCGTATCGGCGACGAAACGAAGAACTTCCTCGCGCTCGGCCTTGGCCAGGAGGTCCGTCTTGTTCACGATGAAGAAGACCTTGCGGACGTGCTCTCGGATGCGGCCCAGGAACTCGATCTCGGTCTTCGTGAGCGGCGTGTCAACGCTGGTCACAAAAAGCACGGCATCGCATTGGGGCAGGAAGGCATACGTGGTGGCCGTATTGGCCTCGATGGCGGACCCCACGCCCGGCGTGTCCACGAACTCCAGGCCGCGCCGCAGGAAGGCCAGAGGCAGTTCCAGGCACGCAGTCCGGACCTTCTTCTGGTTGCCGGGGTTTCCCTTCTCCGTGACGTATTCGGCCAGGCGCCAGACGGGCGTCTCCTCGGCAAACTGGGTTCCGTCGCGGTGGATGATAAGCCGCTCCTGCGGGCCGTAGCGCAGGACCGTGATGGCCGACGTCAGCGGCAGCACCCCCGTGGGCAGTAAGTCGCGGCCGATCACCGCGTTCATCACCGAACTCTTGCCGCGCTTGAACTGGCCCACCACGGCCAGCGTGAATCGGTCCTCCGCAAGGCGCACGATCAGGTCCTGGCAGGCGTCGTCGGCTTGCCCGCTGCCGCCCGCGGCGAAGAGCCGCTTCAGGCCGCGAACTTCACGCACCACGGCCTGCTTGGCCTTCGTATACCGCTTGAGCGCCGTGGCGTCAGGGGCGACCTCGGCGCCTAGGACGATTGTCAAGTCTGTAGGGGCCATGTGTCAACTTCCGGGACTGGCGGCCTGACCCGCCGCTATGCGGCGGAGGCCCTCTTCGATCATCTTCAAGATGCGCCGGCTCTCCGCGTTATCGGGTTCCTGTTCCAGGGACTTTGTGATCCAGTCCCTGGCCTCGGCGTACTGCTTCTCCGCGTGAAGACACAGGGCAAGGTGCTGCTTGAACCTCGCCTCAAACGGATTCAGCCAGACGGCTCGGCGGAACTGCGACTCGGCGATGCGGAACGCCCCGCAGGCCATCAGGTGCCGCGCCAGCATGTCGCGGTCGTGGCCAAGGTAGGGAGCAGGACGCAGGATGTCCTCCACCCTCTCGTTCCGGTCCCGCGCGTCTTTCTTGCGGGGCATCTAAAGTCCCCGTTACGGTTTGGTTTGCAGCTCTTCCGCGTCAGGCCCGCGCCCCGGCGTCTTGCCACTGGCGATGCGTACGATGGTCTCCAGGTGCTCGATGAGCGTCTCGATCTTGGGGTCCAGGTAGTCCGCCAGACCCGGCGGCGTCTCGCCGTACCGCCGCAGGTACTTGGTTTCCGTCTCGACGAGGCTTTCCCAGAACATCGAACCGCGGCCCCAGATGTCGCGAGAAACATCCTCCACCCTGGGCTCAAGACCGAGCGATTCCTGAAGTTCCTTCAAGACCGCCCGGATGCGCCCGGCCTCGTCCAGGATCGCCCGGCGCTGTTTCGGCGAGAGCCGGTTCCGCTCGTGGCAAAGCAGTCCGTGCAACTCACGCCCCCTGGCGTAGGCCTCGAAGTCGCAGAGCATCTGGTCCAGCATGAATGCCACGGTTCCGATGGCTCGCTTGTGGTTCTCGCCCAAAGTCGGGAACTTCACGTTGGCCGGTTTTGGACCCATCCTCGGCACCCGCGTTACTTCACCACCATGACGGTGCACGGCGCCAGACGCACGAGGCTCTGACACGTGCTTCCCATCATCCGATCATAGATCGCCGAGTGTCCCATAAAGCCGACCACAAGCAGGTCGAAGTCGTGGCTCTTGACGAACTCCAGGATCGTCTTGACCTCGTGGCCGACGATCACGTGGGGCCGAACCTCGATGCCCTCGCGATGGGCCATCGCGCGGGCCTGCACAATCGCCTCATGAAACTTGTGGTCGGCAAGGTCCTTCGTTTCCACGACCTCGCCCACCGTCCCCGCGTAGTGAGGGACTTCCTCCACCGAGAGGGTGTGCAGTTCCGCGCCAAACGCTTTGGCCAGGGCGACCGCCTCTTCCAGCGCCTTGAAGGAGCCCTTGGAACCGTCCAGTCCCAGGAGGATCTTCCCGTACGCCATCGTCTGCCTCCTTCACACAGGCGTTCAAGCCCGGGACCTGCGAGACTGCTGTTTCTTGTTCTCGCCGACCGCCGCTTTGGGGGGATAGAGCACGTTTCCGAAGACCGCCGCCTTGCCCAAGTCGGCCCCAATCTCCAGCGGCCGGTTGTACTTGGGGATACGTTCACTGCGGCAGGCCGAGCCGGTCTTGATCTGCCCGCCGCCCATCGCCACGGCGAAGTCGGCCATGAAGGCGTCTTCCGTCTCGCCGCTGCGATGTGAGGTCACATGGCCCGAGCCAGCCTTGCGACAAAGCGCCGCCGCCTCAATCGTTTCGGTCACGGTGTCGCCCTTGTGAAAAGCCATCCCACGTTCAGTTGACTGTTTCGACCGGGAATATCTCCCGGTACAAATCTTCGCCATAACTGGTCTGGAGCGGCTCGCCCTCGACGAGTCTGAAGGTTCGCGTCCCGTCGGCCCGTCTTTCGGCGCGCAGGAAGATGGCATCCCCCGTCTTCCTGTCGAACAGGCCGTGCGCGAATGCATACAGATGCGTCACGAAGAAGACCTTGACGCGCCTTTCCAGCAAGGCGCAGACAATCTGTCTCGCGATCTCGGACCCTTCTCGCTCGTTTGTGGCGGCGAATGATTCGTTGCAGAGCAACATCGAATTCGGCGCGAGATGGTCGACGATATCGCTCATTCGGGCCAGTTCCTCATCGAGCTTACCGCTCTTCATCGTCGCGTCTTCTTCCCGCTTGTAGTGGGTGAACAATCTCGTGCACAGCCCGGCATCGAAGGACTCGGCTGCGACAAACATGCCGCATTGCATCATCATCTGCGCCAGGCCGATGCTGCGCAGGAAGACCGACTTGCCGCCCTGGTTGGCGCCGGTGATGATCACGAGGTTCTTGTCGGCGGCGGCGGCGTTACCCACCGCCTTACGCTCCATGAGGAGCGAAAGACACGCGTCATACAACCCGCTGAAACGGTGCCGGCGTTCGCCCGCAGGCGCCGGGCGGGGAAAGCACACCGGCTCTTCCTTGGACGCAAGTCGCCCGTGCAGATTCAGGCAGCCGACATAGAAGGCCAACTCTGTCCGCAGCATGTCGAAGAAGCTGAGGACGTGGTCGGCGGATTGGGCGAGCGCGTTCGCCACCAGGTTGATCACGCAGTTCTGCAGGTCCGACAGGATCCTTGCGCCGGCGTCGTCGCGCTCGTGGAGACGAAAAGTATAGGCAGGCGGATTCCGGCCAAAGATCCGCTTCAGCCAGTTCGGCCTTTTCCCGCGCGCCCGGCGCAGCACGTAGTTGGTGCCTTCGTTGCCATCGCCCAGTTCGGCGTTCAGCAAGACGCCCTTGCGGAACCTAAGTTCCGTCAGATGATCCTGGATGCTGGCGAGGTACTCGTCGCTCAATTCCCTCTCGATCATCGCGAAAAGCGCCGCGAAACCCTCCGACTCAAATCGACCTGCATGTGCCTCGGCGATACCTCTCAGTTCTCTGAGCATGCCCATGAACATCTGGAGCAGCTTGATCGCCTCGTACAGGATTCCATCCGGAGAGCGGCTGATAATGCCAAACCGATGTCTCCATTTTTGTTCGATCGTCTCCCCCGCAAGGTCGTAGAGTCCCCTGACGATCGCCGGGTTCTTCAGGCAGTCCTTCAAGATCTCCTGTCGGTACAGAATCGTATCCACATCATTCTGCAGACCCGAGAGGAGTGCGCTGCGCGCCACGTCGAACAGGAACTCGTCGTCGCCCGCCATGGCGCGCAACAGCGTGCCCAGTTCAAGGTCCTGCATCAGCGCGGATTCGTTCCACGGCAATTCCTGCCGCAGGTCGAAATCCCGGTCCCGATACATCAAAAGCACTTTCATGCCTTGATCCGCCTCTTCAGCCAGTCGTAGGTTACGTGGTGCTTCTCCGCTATCGCCAGGGCGTACGCAACTCCGTCGGCCGGTCTTCGCTCCAATTTGTAGGTTCGAATCGCCGGATTGTCCGGATCGACCGCGCTGACGATGCTGACCGTCATCTCATTGAATGACGCCAATTCATCCAGAAAGGTGACGCAGACGCCGAGCAGGCCCAACGCGCAGATTCTTGCCATGATCTCCTTGCTCAGATAGACCGCATCTTTGAGCGTCGTGGACGAGAAGATCTCGTTCATGACGATGATGCTGTTCGGCGTCGCCTGATCGAGTATCCGGCGGACCCGGACCAGGTCCTCCGCCAGCTTGCCGCGGAGCGTCTCGATGTCCTCTTCCTTTTCGAATTGCGTGAAGAGACGGTCGAAAAGAAAGAGCCGTGCTTCCGTGCCCGGGACCGGACAGCCCAGACTGGCCAGGTAATGCAACTGGCCAAACGTGCGGGCAAACGTCGTCTTGCCGCCCTGATTCGGGCCGGAGACGACGAAGAGGCGCTCCGGGCCTCGCAGAAAGAAGTCGTTGGTCACGACGGTCTTCTTATCGTTTATGAGTCTGCCCGCCAGAGCGAGATCGAAGGATTCGCGGCTGCCGATCTCTTTGCATTGATCGGAAAGCTGCGGGTAGCAGAAGTTCAGACCGGCGCGTCGGAATGCTTCGATGTACGTCAGATAGGCGACGTAGAACTGAATCTCGCGGTCGAACTGCGATAGGGTCTCGTCGAGATACTTCGCGTGCTCCGCGTAGAATGTCTCCAGGGCCCGGAACGTGTCCGGATGCAGGCGTGCGATCCGCTCCACCACCTGCGCCTGGACGTGGTTCATGCCTCCCGCGTACAAGTCCTTGGCTCGATAGTCCTTCACCGCGCCCCGCCTGAATTTCTCGAAAGTCTTCTCGACGGCGACGCTGTAGTCGCTTTCTGCTTCGTAAGGGCGCACCGTAACGCGGCCCCTGTCGATGAGCAGGCCGTACCTGATGGCGGACAGACCCGACTTCAGCGCTGCCGCTTCCGTCACGAGCCTTCGGAAGGAGTCCGATGCGACATACTCCGTCAGATACTCGCGGAAGGCGCGCATGCCGCGCGATTTCAAGTCGAACTCGGCGAGGTCCCGGGCGAGGCCCTCGACGGCCTCGCAATAGATTCCCACCGCGCCCAGGAACAGGCGTTCCTTGTGGTACTTGTAATAGTGCTGCTTTGCCTGAGGTAGATGGGCGCGCATCGCGTGCATCCGTTGGCAGAACGACTTGACGGCCTGCATCAGGATCTTGTCTTCAAGATCCTGCGTGATTTCCTGGCGATAAGCGATCGCGTCGAGATCATTCAGGCGAGTATGGAAGAAGGGCGCGAGATCGTAGTCCCGGCAGCCGGCCGTGATGGCTTCCACAATCTGATCGAGATTCAGATCATGAAAGAAGACAGGCGCTTCGCCTGTTTCCTGCCCGGCGGGGTCATAGGGTCCTGCAAACAGAATGCTATGGAAGCGCATGGGGACGGTGGCTGACTGGCAGAACGGATTGCGCGACGGTGGCGGATATCCGAAGCCCTGTGGGTGGTAGCTGTACCGCGTCATGCATTGCCTCCGCATCAACGCCCGAAGCACGCCTGTTTTCCCAGTTCCTGCTCGGTCTCCAGCAGGCGGTTGTACTTGGCGATGCGTTCACTGCGGCAGGCGGAACCCGTCTTGATCTGCCCGCCGCCCATCGCCACGGCGAAATCGGCCATGAAGGCGTCTTCCGTCTCGCCTGACCGATGCGAGATGACGAAGCCCCAGCCCGCCTTGCGGCACAACTGGATGGCCTCGATGGTCTCGGTCACCGTGCCGATCTGGTTCAGTTTGATCAGCACGGCGTTGGTGGACTTCTCCTGAATGCCGCGGAGGATGAACCGCGTGTTCGTAACATAGAGGTCGTCGCCGACGATCTGGACCTTGTCGCTCAGCGCGGCCGTGTGCGCCTTGAACCCTTCCCAGTCGTTCTCCGCCAGGCCGTCCTCGATGGAAACGATTGGGTACTTCTTGATCCACTTGGCGTATAGGTCCGTCATCTCGGCGCTGGTCTTCTTGCCCTGGCCGGACTTGGCAAGATTGTAGGCGCCGTCCTCGTAGAAGGAACTCGCGGCCGGGTCGAGCGCGATGGCCACGTCTTTGCCCGGCTTGTAGCCGGCGGCCTTGATAGCTTCGACGATGACCTCGCAGGCCTCCTCGTTGCTCTTGAGGTTGGGGGCGAAGCCGCCCTCGTCGCCCACACTGGTGGCGTATCCCTTCTTGGCCAGTATCTTCTTGAGGGCATGAAACGTCTCGGCCCCGTAGCGCAGCGCCTCGGTGAAGGTCGGTGCCCCGATGGGCATGACCATGAACTCCTGGAAGTCCACGCTGTTGTCGGCGTGCTTGCCGCCGTTCAGGATGTTCATCATCGGCACGGGGAGGCGCGTGGCCCCCGGCCCGCCGAGGTAGGCATAGAGCGGCAGGCCCGCCGCCTGCGCCGCGGCTCGCGCCACGGCCATCGACACGCCCAGGATGGCGTTCGCGCCGAGTTTCGCCTTGTTCGGCGTGCCGTCCAGGTCGATCATCATGCGGTCAATCTCCGCTTGGTGGAACAGATCCACGTCCACCAAGCCGGGACCTATGACGTTGTTCACGTTGCCGACGGCCTTCAGTACGCCCTTGCCGCCGTAGCGCTTCTTGTCGCCGTCGCGAAGTTCAACGGCCTCGTTCTCGCCCGTCGATGCGCCTGAGGGCACCGAGGCCGACGCCTCCATGCCGTTGCTAAGGGTCACGTGTACCCGTAGCGTCGGGTTGCCTCTTGAGTCCAGAATCTCCATCGCGCGGATGCTGCTGATCTCAGGCTTCATCGCCATCTCCTTTTTCGTGTTCCTGTTTTCGATGCCGTTTGCCAAGTGCCGCATTGGCGCCCCGGAGTCAATCCTCATGAGCCGCTCTTGCTTGCCCTTCCGCCTTCGCCTCGTGCAGCCGCAGGGCATCCCTGGCCGCTTCCCGGACCATCCGGGCCGGGTAAGACGAAAGCGTGTTCAGGAATCCCAGGGCCTCCCGTGTGCCGATCTTGCCAAGGGCCTCGACGGCCGCCGTTGC
>Ga0315274_10008382_pt1 | contig 14970 bp, 24 predicted proteins | sample YL17G02_20_MG_FD_203700 | JGI IMG/M metagenome (GOLD analysis project Ga0315274, IMG submission 203700) | Sediment microbial communities from Yellowstone Lake, YNP, Wyoming, USA - YL17G02_20 | ecosystem: Environmental > Aquatic > Freshwater > Lake > Sediment | place: USA: Wyoming | collected... | reverse complement strand
CCCTGACGTACTCCTGGGAGAGCCAGGCAAGGCGACAAAGACTGGAACGTTTTACGAAATCAGCCGAGCCGCCTCCCTTTCAAGGCCAACCAGCTTGCGCGAGACGACATGCCGCCGCATGCCCTGATTGCTCACGTCAGAAAATGCACGCATCCAAGATGGCGAGCACCTCGGACAGCAGTGCCTCGGAGGCTCTCGCGATTAGCGTGGCTTTCCGCGCACGGAAGTCAATGGATTTCGCCTGCTCGACCATGACGAACCCCGTAACGTCATACCCTTTCGGAATAGCCACGTGGAATGGGATACCGCGGTCCGTGTTGGTGATGGGGCAGACGATGGCCAGACCCGTGTGTCTGTTGAACAGATCGTTGCTGACGACCAGGGCGGGACGGCGTCCTCTCTGTTCGTGGCCGGACTGCGGGTCAAACGTGACGGCGAGGAAATCGCCCTTTCGCGGGACGTATTCCGGCATCTACCAAGTCTCTTTCCCGACCGGCCTTCCCCAGTCCACTTCCTCCGCCTTGTAGTCCTTGGGCATCCTCGCCACCAGTTGGCGCAGGCTGTGCTTGCCGCGGACCCGCCGGACGGGCGCGATCATGATGGTGCCATCCTGGACCAAGACATCCACCTCATCCCCGACGGAGATCCGCGCATCTTCGAGGATCTGCCGGCTCAGGCGAAGGCCTTGGCTGTTGCCCCATCGTTGCACTTTCGTGGTCATCGCGTACACCCCCTATGGCTATCCGAAGTATAGCCATCCATGCCGTAATGTCAAGCACACCTGGTTCCCCTCCGCTTGATAGCGTGGGCCCGGCGGTACCCGACGAACGCATAGATGCCAACGTTCACCCCGACCACCAGGAGCCCCAGCGCTATTTGGACGCCCGGCGTGAGCCCCTGCGGGTAGAGTATCGGCAGAATGTAGTGGTCGATGAACCCGCCCCCATGGCCGACCTGCCCGGCCTTGAGCCGCAACGCCTGCTCCCAGGGGGTCAGGGGGCAGATCCAGCCGGTGAACTCGATGAGGGCGCCCCAAGCCGCCGCCGGAAGATGTATCCAGCAGAGGGAGGGTCGCCAGAGGACGAGGAAGCCCCCTGCCACCACGAAGACGACGAAGGCGAGGTGGACGAGGACGAGAAACTCAGCAAGCGATCGGTAGACCATGGCGGCTGAGTGGGGAGCGGATTACGTCGCCAACTGCATCAGTGTGAGGCGCAGGTCGGAGGCACGATGGAAACAGGCCGGCGCAAATTTGCCCGAGCCTTCGCTCCCGCCAGCCTCGGTCAGCCATGCTAGCTTGGGGAAGTAATGCTTGTAATGCAGCGTCCCCCTTTAGAGTGAAGCGGAAAGGAGGGATTTGCCTTCTCATCGAAAGGACGGCCGGGTCCCCATTCACAACGGACTTCGGTGAGGGGATAGGTGCTACGCCGGGGCGAACTCCCTGGCATGCAGAATCTCTCCGCTACCCATTGGGCGGATATCCGCTTCAGTCAGCGTCAAAACGCCAACGGTTCTTCCCTCAGCGGTGACAAACTCCACCTCAAAGGCGGCGCGGTCGGCGTAGCAATGCACGACGGCCCCGACATCACCTTTCCTTAGGCCGCACATAGGCACGTCATGCGTGAGGACTACCGTCTCTCGTTCGCGGATCATCTCATTCTCCCCAACGGATTCACACCGGATATGCAGTGACGAAGCGCGGTCTGTCCTCCCCCTGGTCAATGATCCAGACCGTATTCCCGACTGGGGTTGCGAAGGGGGCAGGTCCCCTTCCAATGCGATCCATCCAGCCTGAGGTTCCTTACCACTGGCAAACGACAAGCCATCCAAGTGGCCAGACGGTATCATCGGCGACGGCGGTGTCAAGTCGAAAGTGGATGAGAGATCGTCACGGAAGGAATCACAACGCATGATGGCGGCCAGATTTTGGGCAGAGCAGGCACAGAGAATAGCTACGATGACGCCCTCCGTTCCCTCGGAAGCAGGCTACGGACAATACTCCCCGCGCCGCGTGGGCGAGGTCTCGAGATCGAAGAACACGAGAGCGTACTACAACGACAACACGGGGCTCCGTTTCCTATGACGACGAGCGACAGTACGGACCAGAGGTCGCAATGCCATTGGGACTTGGCACTTGGTCAGTCGCCCTTCGCAGCTCTCGACTCTTGGGTTTCTGCTCTCGTACGCTCTATCCCCATCCGTGTCCCCGTCGTCCCGAATAGGTCATTGGTCATTTGGTCTGGTGCGCGCGGAGGAGAAAGTGACCGCAACGAAGGACAGCGGGGATGTGGTCCCGGCCTATCCGCGGGCGCTCCGCTCGCTGTGGGTTGGTGCGTTGGTGCTGCCAAGGAGACAAAAGCGGTCACGTCCCGTGTCAATAGCGCCCTTTTGCGTAAACGGAGAATTTCATGATTTCATGACCGTCCCCTATTTCGATGCGGGGATGTACAACCCGAATTTCGGGGGCCTGCGCGTGGAGGAGAACGTGGCCGTGACAAGGGACGGCATGGACGTGCTGACGGCCTATCCGCGGGAACTCCGCTCGCTCTGGGGTGGTGCTGACAGGGAGACAAAAACGGTGACATCCTCTGTCAACAGCGACCATTTGCATGAGCAGAGGAACTCATATTTTCATGACCGTCCCCTATTTACGATGTGGCTGCGAAGCGCAAGGGACCCGGTCGCCGCCCTGTTGGGGTGGCTCAGTATCAGGCGACCCGCGGTGGCTCAGTATGCCCGACCCTGGGTGGCTCACTATGGGCGACCTTGCTGGCTCAGTTTGGGCGACCCTGGGTGGCTCAGTATCCCCGACCCCGGTGGCTCAGTATAGGGTGACCGCTGACAGCCTACGAGGTGTAGAATCGTGAATTCAAGGGCTTAGCCCCCAGACACTCTTGGGGGAGCAGCCAGAATGGTTTGAGGTTTTCTTTACAATTGACACAGGGCACCCCATTCGATAGCATTCCATCAGAGACTTCTTGGGCTACCTCTTGCGAATGACTGGCCAGAGACGCTGTTACCACTCCTTCACCCTGGAGGCTTATGCTGCCCCAAATGCAACTGAATTTATACCCCGAACACGATAAGCCAACGAATAGCGACACCACCTCAACCTTCTCTGATAATCTGTCCCTCCCCATACATAGATGGTTCAGATATTCGGCCGGGTTCTCCGCTACTTGGGTAAGGGAAGTTATTCAACGGGAAAAAGCTGAGGGGAAAACGCGAGTCCTGGACCCCTTCGCCGGTTCTGGGACCGTCCTTCTTGAGGGCGAGAGCTGTGCCGTCGAGGCAATCGGTGTCGAGGCCCATCCATTTGTTGCTAGGGTCGCGAGGGCAAAACTTCATTGGAGGGAGAATCCGCATTCCTTCCTGGAATTCTCCCTAGCTGTCCTTGAGAGGGCCAGGCGGTACAAGACTGCCAACGCCTCCTACCCACCGTTAATTCAGAAATGCTATCCTCCTGAAACACTCGGTCGCCTAGACAGGCTCCATAGGGCCTGTAGGGAATCAATGGACGGTTCCCCTTCGTCAGATCTTGCGTGGCTAGCTCTGGCTTCTATTCTTCGGGAATGCTCCCCTGTGGGAACTGCCCAATGGCAGTACGTCCTCCCCAATAAGAGCAAGGCCAAGCCACTTGACCCCTTCGAAGCCTTCCACTCCAAGGTTCACCTGATGGGCCATGACATGGCGAACCGGCAAAAATCCGTACGAGGGCCTAAGGCAAGACTCTACCAGGAAGACGCTAGAGACTGTTCCTCAGTTCCTGACGGATGGGCTCAACTGGTAGTAACGTCACCGCCATATGCGAACAATTATGACTATGCAGACGCGACTCGATTGGAAATGACCTTTTTCGGCGAGGTGCACGGATGGGGGGACCTTCAGCAAGTGGTTCGCACGTACCTCGTTCGGTCCTGTACGCAGCATGTTGCGGGGTTAAATGGACAGGTGAAGACGATCATCAATGCACCCCACCTAGAACCCATTCAAAAAGAGTTGATCCCAACATGCGAAGCCCTAGAACTCGAAAGGGGAAAGCACGGTGGGAAAAAGGCCTACCATACCATGATCGCTGCTTACTTTAGCGATATGGCCGAAGTGTGGAGGGCTCTTCGCCGAGCCACCTGTAGAAATTGTCTCGTGTGCTTTGTGGTGGGAGATTCTGCACCTTACGGGATATACGTACCTGTTGATAAGTGGTTGGGGACGCTTGCAGTTGCAGCCGGTTTTCGTCGTTATACTTTTGAGAAAACCAGGGAACGAAATATAAAGTGGAAGAACCGAAAACATCGTGTGCCTCTTCATGAGGGTCGATTGTGGATAGAAGGATGAGGACCGGAGGCTAGAAAATGGCCGAATCGCCCACCCACAAATGGGGTCAGATTATTGGCGAAGTCCTCGAAGCAGCAATCTCGACTCCTCTCCAGCAATTTGCGTCCGAGCATAACCTTTTCTTAGACAGGGGAGGTCCCCGCCCCGCTCGACCTAACGCAACCGCGATTAGCTGGAAGGACAAAGATGGAAACACACACGACCTTGATTTCGTTTTGGAGAGGGGTGGCACCCCAAATGTTATAGGAACACCCGTAGCCTTCATAGAAACTGCCTGGCGCAGATACACAAAGCATTCTAAGAACAAGGCCCAAGAGATCCAGGGAGCAGTACTTCCCTTGGTAGCAACCTACAGCAAGAGTGCCCCGTTCTATGGAGCGATCCTGGCCGGGGAATTCACAAACGGCGCCATTACCCAACTCAAGTCGCTAGGCTTTGCCGTCATGTATTTCCCCTATAGAGCCGTTCTTGAGGCCTTTCGCCGAGTTGGTTTAGATGCGAGCTCCGAGGAGGACAGCTCGGACACCGAGGTGTCTAGAAAAATCGAGCAATGGGAAGCTCTATCTCCTCAACAACAGACGCTCGTCTCGACAACACTCATCTCCATTAAACAATCGGAATTCTCCGACTTTATGAGGCGCCTAGAAACCGCCGTCAATCGCCGGATTGCCTCTGTTCGAGTCCTGCCATTGCATGGCGTTCCCGCCGAGTACCTCTCTGTTCAAGATGCCATTCGCTTCATAGAGACCTATCAGGAGACACCTCATCAGTCACCATTGGTAAGGTACGAGGTCCAAGTTTTATACAACAATAGCGATAAGATCCAGGGCGAATTCAGTTCTAAGGGGGAAGCGATTCAATTCCTTGAGAAATTGCTTCGCACCGACTAAGTTGGACCCTAGGAGGGATCTCAAGGGTGGATCAAGAGATGTGCAAACGGTCAGACTGGCTCCTTGTCACGGACGACATCCAGCATCTAGAGCACTCCAGGCTGGGCGAGCTTACCTGGTGGTGTGTGGACCGAAAATCCAAAGAGGGAGACAGGGTTTTTCTCTATAAAACCCTCACCGGCATTGTCTGCTTATTCGAGATTAAGCAGTTCATCGCACAACAAGACTACTGCAAAATTTTCAGAATGGATAGGGCCCAGGTAAAAGTCCTGAAGGTCTTCAAGCCGCCTATATCGGCAAAGGCATTAAGGGAGGCGCGTTATGTCAGGTTGGAACCCTTTATCAAAAGAAACTTCCACGGCAAATCTTTCCTAATTCGATCAGAAAACACATACGAACAAATACTCTTACTTAAGAAATAGTGCCTCACCCGGATTCCCCCCTGGCCGCACAAGCTCCTAAATGAAACGTGAGGTCCTATTCGAGGGGGCTACCGCGAGAGAATGGCTAGTGAGGAGGAGAACGAGATAGAAAACCTCGCCTCAGCAGGGCATAAACTGGGGCAGTTAGTGGGAGATTGGTTCGCAGAGTATTTTGTGCTTCCATTGCTAAGAGAGGTTGCCGACCGGCTGATGCTCTATCTGGATCATCAGTTTAAGACACGGTCGGCACGCGGCGAAAGGGTGCTGTGGAGGGATCAAGACGGGAATGAAGTCGATTACGATTTCGTGATGGAGGTTGGAGGAACGGATGAGAATATAGGGATTCCGGTTGCTTTCTTTGAGTGTTGTTGGAGAAGGGGGACAAGACATTCGAAGGACAAGGCACGGGATGACAGCGGGAAGCTGGTCCCAATGCGACAAACCTATCCAACGGCGATGTTCCTTGGAATGGTTATCAGCGGTGATTTTACCATGCCTTCTCGGGAGATGATTCAGTCGAGGGGGATTGATCTATTATACATACCGAAAGCGAAAGTTGTCGCAGCGTTCGAGCAGGTTGGTCTCCAAATGGACTATTCAGACCGTTCTCGCGAAGAGGAAAAGGCGCGTGTTGAGGCAACCTTTCAGGCTGGGCTGACACAGGAAGCCAAAAGGGTAGTTGGGGAGAATTTGCTCAACTTGATAGGTCCTCATTCAATCCAAGGCTACCTAGATCGTGTGCGGGGTGCTCTCCGGGCGTTGCCGCAAGAGATTCGCTTCATTTCCAGAAAAGACTCGACTCCCCAAGTGTTTGAATCCATCGAGGAGGCCACGAGCTTCCTTGAGAATCCAGCGTTCGATTTCTCTGCCGCTACTGGGAGCTACGTGTATCAAATCACGTTCAGTGACGGGCGGGAGTTTGAACGTACCGCGGCCACCCTCGATGAGTTGAAAGCCCTCCATCAACAGATCATTGTGCTGACGGACCACCTGTCGTCGCTCTCGGAGTAGCACCGGCTTGCGAGAGAGCTAGGTTCCTGCTTCCGCACCAGCCCGACGAGATGACGACCTTCCCGGTCAGCACGCCGGTGAACAACCCTGCGAATGATTCCTCCGAGAGCGCGGAACCGCTCGATTAGCGAACGTATGCCGGATCGTGCGTTCGAGCGAGGCTTCCTTGACACGCCGGACCGTAAGCGATAGGTTCCCGCCCGAGCCTCCTGGCATGCAGCCGCGCCTTGCAGGAGGGCTCGCCCACAGCACGACCTGCCGCGCACAACGGGCCGTGCTGGCCCTTGCCCCATATACCCTGACGCCTCTCCATACGCAGAGGGCGCTTCCGCTCTCTGCGTAGTCGTACACGCACTCACCACCCGCAGAACGGGTGCGGCCATGCGAGACGCGCCGATCCGGGTCGGGCTCGCCGTCGTCCTCTCCCTTGGGTTGGCCGGGCTGTTTCCCCTCGAAGGACTCGCCAGGGGAGGCGGTGGCGGTCATCGCGGGAGCCACTCCGGTACCTCCTCTTCATACTCCTCCGCCGGCAGCCATTCCGGGACACATTCCTCTTCGTCGGGTGGCGTATCCTCCCCCCGAAGCTCCTCAGCGTCGAAAGCCCCGGCCGCCCATAGTCGAAGCCGCATCAAGTGCGAGAGTTGTCCCCGCGACACCCACGGCCGGATCAAGCGTGATTCGAAGGCCGTCGAACAGTTCAAGCGCATCTACCCCAAACCGCCGGGCTGCAAGGACTGCCAGGTGGACCATATCATCCCCTTGAGCAAGGGCGGACGGGACGATCCGAGCAACATGCAGTGGCTGTCGTCGGAGGAGCACAGGGAGAAAGCCAGGAGGGAGCTGCAGGGGCCTTTGGAGGGCCGGTAGGCGCTGAAGGGCGCAGCGGCGTTGGAGTTGCGACCTGTGACCGAGGAGATCGTCGCGAACATGAAGAACGGATGGGGTGATAGATCACGCCTGCGCGTCCACAAGTTCCTGCCCTCTCCCGAAGTTGTACCACCCGACCTCGAAGCGCATCTGCAAAAAGTGTTGGCGTGCGCTGCCAGCTGTCTGGAAGTGAATGTGGGGATCTTCTTGGACGTCAACGGCCAGTGCATCCACCCTTGGGGTCGCGCCTACGCGCTGACCTGCATCGAGCCGGTGGATGATCCCTGGGGGGCGGCGTTCAACGCGGTGATCGATGAGGCCTTCGACCAGTACCGAGTTCCATTCCCGGTGAGGATATGGATCTCGCAGGCCGCTCTCGCACGCGACTTGTTGTTTATGACCAACGTCCTGGCGCATGAACTTGCACACGCACGGCAGTATGGCACACGAGAGGATCTTTATTTGGCCTGGGAGTCTTACGACCGGTTCCTACAGGAAAGAGGCTGCTGCCTGTCTCAGTGGCACAAGCCCCTGGAGATTGACGCCGAACTTGCGGCCCGCCAGGTGGTGCGTCAACTGCATGGGGCTGGGAACCTTGAGGAGTTGCGCAAGTACTACCCACACGATGACTACGAACAGGTACTGGAGCAGGAGAGGTATGGCAACTTCGATGCAGAAACGTGTTTCAGAAGCATGGTTACCCGCGCCGACTTCGTTAGTCACGACGACTTCGTGCAGTGGCAGCGCTACGACCCTGACGCACGAGACAACTCTTGGTTGCGGAAAATAGCAGGAGAGCTGAAGTCTGTGAAGAAAGCTCCTTGACGTTGGAGGGTGTATGCTCGCCGAAGCCCCTCCTCACCCTCAGCCCCGACAGCGACCCGCTCTGGGTGCACCTGTACCTGCACGGGATCGCCGAGGTCTGGGCGGCAATGATCGTGGCGGATGGGGAGCCCCCGCCCGAGCCAGGCAACCTGAAGGGGCTCGCCTTCTTTGGGGCGACACGCGAGGAGGCGGAAGATTCGGCAAGAACGTATCTGAGGCGCTCGGAGCTCCAGAATTGACAGGGATCCTGTACAGCGCCATGGGGGCTAGCCAGATCGTCGAGGTGTGGCTGGAGGGGCAGCGGAAGGTGTATCGTACCCGGGAGTTTTGGTAGCTATTCGCTGGACCGACACGGACGGGACGCCGAACACTGCTGCGGACTCTTTTCTCCTTTTGTTGCAGCGGTTCCTGAAGATCAACGTTACTGTGAAGGCAGTTTGGAGGGTTGGAAGTGCGCTTTACTGATAGTCGGTGGCTGGAGTCCAACTGGGAGAGGGCGAGAACGGAAGGCATCGCCATGAGTAGCTACATCCCCTCCATCGGTCGAGCCCTTGCTGGCGGCGGTGTGAAGAAGTTCAAGAGGATTGCCTATCGTGCTGTTCAAGGGTTGAGCCAGATACAAGACTGGAACACCTTTGACAGCTACCATCGTAGGCTCGTCTTCCGAACCATGCGAGCAATCTCAGAGACCTCCAGGGGAAAGCCCATCTCCTATGGCGAGGCTCAAAAGCCGGTTAACGTCTTTCTCAAGGTCTATGTGGATTGGGCGAAATTGCCAAGCAAGAGGTGTGCAAACCGGATTGGCCAATTCTTGCACGTCCCCTTGGACAGCGTCGTGATGGGCCGGGTTCGTCAGGAGCATAGGGAGAGGTACTATGAGACTGTGGCCCCCATTTATCGAGAGGAGGGCGAATGGCCCTCCGATCTCCGCCTCTCCATCATCACCTATCGGATGTACCGGGCATGGCAGGAGTTCTTCCGGCAGATCCGGCCCCATCGGCCCATTGACTTGGACGTAATTTGGTCTTTGGCGCCCCGTCCGGAGGATGAGTGAGACCGGCTCACGCGGCCATCCCGCCCACCCTCCTCGCCACTGTGAAGCGCGTCAGCGACGGGGACATGCTGGTGACTCGCTTTGAGGAAGCATAGATGCGAGTGCTACAGAGCCTACTGCTTGTGGCCCTGCTGATCCCTGCCATCCCCGCCCACGCTGACCTTTCCGAGTCAGAAGGCCTGATCGGCATCTCGGCCCGCGAGGTCGGCTGGGTCGTACGGTTCCCGAGGGAGGGGTACACGCTGCTCGCTGAGCGGGACCGCCCGGACGGCCGGGCGCATTACTACCTGTTCAGCCACGGCTCGACGGGCTTGAATGTTTCCGTCCGCATCGAACCCGCCGGGGCGTGCACCACCGCCGAGGCGTGCCGAGAGGCGTACTGGCGGGACCGTAGTCCCGAGCTGGCCACCGCCGAGCTGCTGGACCGCTCCGAGCGGAATGGGTTCGCGTTGCTCGAATTCACCGTGAAATTTCAGGTGCCGCAATTGGCGGGGCGGACGGTAGAGCAGCAGCACCTCTCCGGGCACGTCGTCCGGGATGGGTATTGGGTGGACCTGCATCTCTCCATGATGCCCTACACCCAGAGCGACCGGCAGATATTCCTGGACTTCGTGGATGCGATCAGGGTCGAGCCGAAGCCGAGGTAGGTCGCCACACTGTCCTCCCGGCTGCCTTCCTCGCGCCCCCCCCTTTCGCCGGGAATCTCCTCGGCGGACACCTTGCTTGGGCCGCCGCTTCCCGGCGGACGCCCAGGCGTTTCTTGCTTGGGGCTACCGCGTGGGTGATGCTCGCCACGAGATCGGCGGCCTTCTCGCCGCTGCCACCCCCCTGGAGGCCGAGGTCCGCGCCCTCCTTGCCGAGGCCAGGGTCGCTGTCAGAAAACCCTTGATTCCTGGCAGGCCTTGGAGGTACGATGTCGCTGTAGATCCCCTACCACCCATCCTTTTGATTGCCAGCGCCTGGCGGCGTCTTATACAGTCTGCATATACCGGATCTCAGCGGAGCCTCCAACGGCGCGGAACAGCTTGCGGGGCCGAAGTTACGTGATTCTCTCGTGATCCATTCGAGTGTCATATGCAGAAAAGAATCGTCTGTGTTTGAGGGTTTATACAGACTGTATAATTGTAGATGCGCCGACGCGCGCGGCCGTCGCTCTGGTCCAATCGGGGGACCCCGGGTGACTCCATATCGCCTACCCCGGTGGCTCACGGGAGGTTGGCCGCTGACCGCGCCGGCGCTACGCAGTCGGGGCATCGGGGCGGCGGCATCGGGACGCGGCGTGCTGGGGCCGCTCGCGCGGCCCATCACGCGGCTGGAGCCGATCCCGCTCCGGGCATCTGAAAGCGGGCAGCTTCACCTGCCCTGAGCGGGACGGCTCAGCCGCCGCCCCGTTATACGAGGAAAGGTCATGGCTAACTATCCAGGGAATGAACAAGTCCCCGATGTTTTGCCGCCTGACTACGAGACCCTGCTTTCGTGGTGGCGAGCATGGCCGGAGGCCCGCCCTGAACTCATTGATTTTTGGGCGCGTGGAAATTTCACACGCCGATTCTTGTCTCGAAGGCAACAAGAAAAGCCAACGTGGGTAGTCAAGGTCGAATATATTGATGAAATTGAAGCATCTCTAAGGCAACTGGCGCTGCTCGGAGTGAATGTCGATTTCATCTGGACTGGAGAAATGTCTCCCCCAGGTATGGTCATCACACCACAGTCAATCGATTATGAAGACAGCGGTGGGTGGGGTTACTTAGCAGCGGCTGGCGACGAAATCGAGGATAGACGTGGTGATTTGAAATGGTGTCCCTCAATGGGCTGGGCGTCACTTTTTCCTGCGACGGTAACAGACTGGATGGCTGAAAAAGGTGTTGAATTCATAAGGGACGGAAGCATCTTTGTTGCACCATCTGAACTGGTTGGTATGGGCAAACGTCCTATCGCCCAACCGGACGAAAAATATTTAAAAATTGGAAATAGCCCGGCCGTCATACGGGATGTAGCCTTAATCAAGGCTCTATCTGAATTGGAATTGCCGCGTCTGGATGGGCTTCCAATCGCTGATGTAAAGAAATTCTTGCAAGATGAGCAAGACTCTTTCGTTCTTTTCCAAAGCTCACTAAGAAGACTACTTCGAGATACTGATGCGGATAGCTCCGAGTCAATTAAAAAGGAATTGATCCAAGCAATCCGAGAGGGTGTCGCCGAGCTTTGTCTTTCTGACCGAACATTGAAAGCAAGAAAATCGCTAACTGTCCTTGGTGCAGCCATAACCACGTTTTGCGTAACTGTTGGTCTAAATGCTGGTCTGAGTCCCAGCGTGGCGGCAATTGCAAGCGGAAGCGGAGCAATGGCCACTCTTGCTCTTTGGCATCAATTGTTGGATGCAGAAGGAAAGTTGCGGCAGCATCCCTTCTACATCGCGTGGGCACTTCAGGGTGGAAAGTCAAAAAGAATGAAAAAGCATACAGAAAAACTGAAGTTGCAGGGTCAAATAACGGGAAAGAAACAGGCCGATATTCCTCCCTATCATTGGTTGGCTCCACCAACAGCGGGCTGGGGAATACCAACAGCATTTGTTCCGCGATGAGCAAGCACGCGTATAACAATCGCATGCACTCGGACAGCAAAAAGCGTCGCTCGTTCCTCGCTCTGCTTTTTGCTGCCGGTGATGCGAAGCGTTGACCGGCCACACGGAGTATAGCTTCGCTCGGATTCACGCGGGTTGCGCATGAACGCTCGGCGAGTCTGCTTCTCCATCGTTGCAGCAGTTCTCCTGCTCCTTCCGCCCTCCACCCACGCCGCCACCCCCCGCAGCCTGTCGGCTACCGTCGGGCGCGTCAGCGATGGTGATACCGTCGTCGCCGTCACCGCGAACGGCACCAAGCTCCGCCTCCGGCTCCTTGGGATTGACGCCCCCGAGATCCCCCACGGCGCGAAGCCCGGGCAGCCCTTCGGCGAGGAGGCGCGCGACTACCTCGACCACCTGATCGGTGGCAAGACCGTCCGCGTGGATGCCTACGGGCCGGACAAGTACAAGCGAGTCCTGGCCGTGGTATGGGATGAACAGATCAACGTGAACCTGCTGATGGTCGCCATGGGATACGCGGAGGTCTATCGCGGTGCACCCTGCCAGGTGGACTGCCGGGAGTTGGAGCAGGCGGAAGCAAAGGCCAGACGCGACCACGTGGGGATGTGGGCGCAGGGAGCCGCCTACGGGAGCCCGGCAGCGTTTCGGCGACGGATGCGGCTGTCCGGGGATTAGGAGCGAAAGGCATGAAGACCGCGACGCGACACCGCGATAAAGATCGCACCCTAGTGGAGTCGCGCCTTGCCTACCACCTCCGGTGTCTGCGCGAGGACGCCACGGACCCAACGATGAGTGCCGTGGAACGCCTGGCCTTAGTCCGGGATCGGGCGCGACGGATTCGAGAGATCAGGCAGGACCTGGAAACCGCGAAGCCATTGGATGCGGATGGGGTGGCCTGACGCCCCCGGCTAAGAGGAGATCCCCAATGTTGTTCCGACCGCTGGCGGAACCCCTGCCCCCCGCTCTCCACAAGCCTGGCCTGGACAGCCTACTGGCCCTAGGGGGCCTCACCGGCTATGACCAACTGGAAATCACCTGCCGTCACATGGTGGGCATCCTGCGGGCCTACCGATCCACCTTCGCCGGATCGCAGGAGCGGCGGGAGGATTTCGACGTTCTCTGTGAAGGGCTGCTGGACTGGCTGGAAACCGAGATCGCCCCACTGTCGTTCACACGGTCGAACTGACATGCACCCACGGCGGCTGCTCACTCTCGGCCCCGACAACGAGCCGCTCTGGGTATGCCTGTACATTCAGCCAGTCGGGGAAACGTGGGCGTCGATGATCGTGGCCGACGAGGCGATCCCGCCTGGGCCGGGTGAACTGAAGGGGACGGCATTCTTTGCGGAAACGCCAGAGAAGGCAGAACGGTAGGCGAAGGAATATCTGGGATACTCCGAACCACCAAATTGGGAGAGGATAGGAAACAGGAAAGCCGAGGCGGATGCCCAATGCATGACAGCAGCCTTTCCACATTCTTTAAGTCTCTGGCGATTCGTCGTGGAACCGAACCCCCACTCTCGGATGTAACGTATGCTGTTCTGAAGACAGTGGCGGACTTCCGGCGGGACTTCATCCAGTTTTTCTATCCCGAGCTGAACGGGGCTGAAGCTATCAGAATCGAACGAGAATTCACATTGCCTAATGGTGCGCGCCCGGACTTTGTGCTTCGCGCACCCACCTGGGACTTGATCATCGAAAACAAGATTTGGGACCGGAATTATCACTTCAACGAATATCAGACCGTGGACCCGGAACGGAAGACGTATCGGGCTTTGTTGGCAAACCACCGGGTAGCCGAAGTGCCGGAAGCCTGCGGTTGGAGCATCCGGCGATGGGATGAATTGACTATAGAGTTTGGCAGGAAACAGTATGGCGATTCCAGCGCTTTGGTTTCCGGATACCTGGAGTACGTAAGGGAGGTGTGCCAAGTGGGAAAACTCGGCGCTTTCGGTCGCGGGCTCTTGTCCGCCCATGCCCTACATCTCTTCAACCACACCCTGAGAGCTGCCATCCAGGGTGCCTCCACGGAGCGCTATGAGGCTTCTCCCAGTGACGGCGACTATTACAACTTTGGTGAGGGATGGTCCGGATCTTATTTCAGCTTGCGGGACAAGACAACGAAGGAGGAGATCCGTGCTTTCTTTGGCTTGAATTACTTTGAAGACTCCCCATTCCTTCAAGTCTACATCGACAAGGGGGATCTGGGGGGACGGTTCCGGAGGATCGATGCGAATATTGCGATTTCTCCCAAGTACGTGATTGACCGGGGAGACACAAATGGGGGATGTCTCGAACTGACAATGCCTGCGGCCACTCTAGAGCGGGTGACTGAAGCGTCGTCTTTTGATCAACAGTTGCGTGCGCTTGGTGATTTCCTTGCTTGTTCCTGCCAGGCGCTTCTGGATGCCCTCGCCCCGCAAAAGGCACAGCAGCGAACCAGAGAGACAACCAAGCCTTAGCCCCCCCTGGACGGAGGCGAACTCATTATCTAACGAAGAAACCCAACTCCTTCCCATACAGCCGCGCGAACTCCGCCAACTCCACTACGTCTACGCGGCGTTCTCCAGATTCACATTTTGAGACAAAGCTCTGGGGGCGCCGCAATCTCGCGGCCACGTCTGCCTGAATCAGCCCCGCCGCGTGCCGGGCCTCCAGGAGCCGGGTGAGGAACAGCCGGTACGCCGCTGATCGTCGCGCCATGCGGCGCAGGATATTTTATCCATAATAGGGGACGTAGCATCCTAAGACTCCTGGCGGTGCTGGAGGAGCCTCTGCCATGCCGCCGCATCTGCCGTGCGACGGCGGGCGGCCTTCGGGATGGCGCTCGGGTAAAAGGGGACGTAGGTAACTTATTACCTGAATTTTGCACGACGCTTTTGATTTCTTGATTCCTTGAGGGTTCATACCCAGCGGCTTGCCGCGTTCCGAGAAGTGCAGGGCTACGCTGTGATCGAAAGGCAATGGAAAAGGGTACTCCAAG
>Ga0315274_10008381_pt1 | contig 14972 bp, 12 predicted proteins | sample YL17G02_20_MG_FD_203700 | JGI IMG/M metagenome (GOLD analysis project Ga0315274, IMG submission 203700) | Sediment microbial communities from Yellowstone Lake, YNP, Wyoming, USA - YL17G02_20 | ecosystem: Environmental > Aquatic > Freshwater > Lake > Sediment | place: USA: Wyoming | collected... | reverse complement strand
ATTTAATAGTATTTTGTGGTTTGGTATCGCCCTTATTGTAGTAATTGTATTAATAGGTTTATTTTATTATTATTTTATTTATAGAAAGAAGTTTGATATTACTGTTAAGATTCGTTCTCAAAGAGCAAATGATTCTAAATGTTATTATGATAAAGCTGCAATCTTATATGACAAAGCAGATAAATGTAAATATCTTTATTTAAGAGATGCTAAGGTTGCATTACCTGTTCCACCATTCAATATTATAACTCATACAAGTGAAGGAGATTATATAGAATATTGGAGAAAGAGTGAAGATGAATTTTACCCACTTACTCAATCATTAATAGATACTTCACTTGTAACCAAAGATGGTGTTAGGGTTGCTATGTCTGACCAAGAGATAGTAGGTGGAGATATTAATTATTGGAATGTGAAAAGAAAAGAAAAGAATAAAGGTTTATTCTCATTAGATAATTGGTTTATGAAATTGTTGCCCTACATCCCTCAAATAATTGGTGGTATGTTTATGATATTTATTTTGTATATTCTTATGTCCTATCTCCCCGAAGTCTTGTCTGCACTCGTAGAATTAGTTAAGGAGATGCAATCTTTGAAAGGAGCAGATATAACCACCATAGGTTTAATTATTAGTTTGATATGAATGATTTTGATAAGATTATAAGATATATATCTATTTGGAGTTGGCAGATAATTGCCCTTAACTTTCTTTCATTTGGTATTCTATTCTTAGTTATAAGAAATATGCCTCTTTTTATTTCATTCATTTCTTTATTTGCTTTGTGTGAGTTTAAATCTTTTGAAAGGAGGAAGCATTTATTAAATGAATAAACTTGGAGCGGGATTATTAGCTTATATATTTTGGATTGTAGTAGGTATAGCTATTGGAATTTACATAGCTAAAACAATTTTATGAACTATATAATTAAGATAACCATTAAGAAGTTTGCTATTTGGTTTGCTTGTTCTTTAGTTGGTCTTGTTTTCTTAACAAGTTTAGTTCCTAATTATTTTATATCTAATTTTATTGTTGCCTTAATTATTTCATTTGTTGCTATTAATGAGAAATGATATTTATAGAATTTATTATTGAATCAATAATATTTTTATGTTTAATAGTTATCTTTGTTTATATTATCTATCGTATAATAAAGTATACTATAAAAAGATATATTAAAAATAAAATAAAGGATGAACTTTATGTTAAAGAATTTGCAAAGCAATATGGATGAAGTAAAAACATATTGGTTAGATAGACATAGATTCTTAGCAATAGCAATAATCTTATTAATTATGTGGGGTGGGTTTATGATTTTCTATTATTTTAAAGCAGATGAAATAACAAAAGACCCCTGTAGTATTTGTTCTAAGTATATGGGGGAACAAGTTGTATGCACTTCTTATAATAGTATGGTTCCTATTCATAGAAATTATTATCCCAACGGAAGTATAATAACTGAAAAGCCAATCATAAATGTATCTATTTATATTCCAAAGTTACCTAAATTAGTTAGAGCAAACAATACTAATTCAAGCGATGGAGATGAATATGCTTGGGGATAGTTTTTGTTATTTAACATCATTCCCCTCATCCTGTAGTTGGTCTTGGTTATCTTTTGTTTTAATAACTGTTGCATTTTTATTGTGGAAATTGTTACTACCTAAAAAAGAAAGATAGAAACATTTTTATAAGGTAACAACTTGTTAATAGTGCTTTAAAAAAGAGCAACAAACTAATATGGCATATTGGACACCAGCAAACCCAGCACCAGAAGGATTCAAAGAAGATAAAGGATTTTCAGGTATAGTTGAAGAATCAGGGGGCGGACAAGCATCTGCAACAACCTATTACTATCAAGGTGGAGAAGTCGCAAAGGTAACGCCTGAAGGTGCGTCTTATTCAGGTGTTAAGGGTGGGAGTTATAATCTAACAGGTGGTGGAGAATCTACAACCATAACACCACAACAAATATTCACATCTACTTATCAAACGCAACAAGCTCCTCAATCTTCTAATATTCAATCTCCTTTAATTTCAGGAAAGATATATGAAAGTAAACCAAAAGGACAAGTAAATGAATTAGGTTCAAAGGTAGTTACCTATGATGAAGCTAAGGGTTTAACTCAAAAGGGTTATTCATCTTTCTTTACTGTTCCAGTAACATTTAATAATGTTAAAGAAACAGAAAAGTATAATCAACTTCCTGCTTTTGGTCTTTATTCTGATACTGGCTATTTTGGAAAGACAGAACAAGTATTTCAATCTAATGTTCAAAAAAGAGAATATATTAATACTATGTTAGAATCTGAATTTGTTGCATCTTCTGGAGCTATTGGTGGAAGTTCGTTATATAAAACAAAAGAAGGAGATTTAAAAACTGGAAGTCAAATATGGAATGAGTCGGCTTTAAAATCTAAAGAAGAATATTATAACCTTCCTCCAAATACAAGGAATGTTTTAATGGGCAGAAGTGCAACATATTCTGCAGCAAAGTTTACAGAAGGTTTAGTTCAATTTGCTCCTGAATTTGTTGTTACTCAATTTAGTAAAGGTTCAATAACTCCTAATGAATTAAAGTCAGGTAAGCAAGATAAATTTGAATTGTTTGATGTTGTACCTAATTTACCATCAATGCCAAGAAGTGTTAGCTTTTTTGAAAGTCCTTTTACATATGCAAAAGAATCTATTAATACCGGCTCACTTACAACCGCTTCTTTAACTGGTGGACTTGGTATTGCTATGGGTGGCAGTATAATCAGCTCAATTAAAAAAACAGGTTTTAAAGAAACCGTATTAACGACTGGACAAATGTTTAATCCTTTAAGAGTTGCTCCAAGAACATATACTCCAACAGCCGAAAATTGGAAAGGTATATCTTTGAAAGAACAATTTTCTGAAACACAAGGTATAAGGTTTACAGTTGCAAGAGGAGTAAAGCCGACTGGAGAAAGATTAGATGTTATGCAATTAATTGGAGAGAAAATGGTTTTACAAAAAGGTGGAACTAAGTTAACTACTACTACAACAATAAAAGAAACTGCTCCATTTATAGATATTAAATCAAGTGGAAAAATAAGTATGGGAACAAGAGAAAGCTTTACAAAAGGAATATATGAATCTAAATTAGTTGGTGAAGGTAAGTTTGTTAAGATTGAAAAAGGATTTAAAATATCTCCTACTGAAAAATATCCTGCTTCAATATCAGAATCATTTACCCAAAAGAAATCAGATATTTTTAAATTAGATACTGGAGAAATTAAAGTAAATAAATATCCTAAAAGTAATGTATTCAAAAGAGATTTATCAGCTGGAATTGGTAAGGAAGTATACGAAGGTATAAGTGTGTATACTGGTGGAAAGAGAACTCCAATTTATCAAACTACTTATAATGAAAAAGGATTTGTATTTGATATTAAAGGTTATAAATTCAAGCCAACAATATCTGGAACAGAATATGACTTAGGGATATTACAAGGAAGGCAACCAACTAAAATAACATCAGGTAATCTCGGAGTTGGAGGTAGACAAATGTTAAAACCTTTATTTATGGCTCCCCCAACCCCAGCACAATTTTCAGCGACAACATTAAAACAACCAACCCAAACATTTAAAATTCCTTTTATATCTCCATCATTACAACAACAGAAAATAGAAGCTCCACTTATGGTTGGTGGAACAGGTATGAGAAGTCAATATGCAGGACAAGGAATGTATGAATTATCTGAAGGTTATCAAGTTAGAAGTATACTCTTTATGAAAAGTAGTTATGCTCAAGAAAGTAAATCTAAAAATATATTATTTACCGATTTAAGCACAAGACAAATTCAAATAAATAAACCAAGAGAAGATATAATATTTAAACCAATATCAAAATCTACACAGAGTATTATAGATATAACTAAACAAAGACAAGAACAAATTCTAATTCCAATACTAAAACAACCACCAAAAAATCCACCTGCAACAATACATTATGATATTCCAAGACCAACACCACCAATTATAGGTGGCTTTGCTCTACCCGCTCTTGACTTCTTCACAGGAGATAGAGAGTATAGAAAAGGCAAGAGAAGGTTAAAAAGAAATCCAAGTCTATATTCTGCTGTGTTCAAAATAAAATCATTAAAGGTATCCAAGTTAGAGATGACAGGTATTTTTGGTAGACCAATTCTTTCAAGTAGAAGAAGGAGGAAAAGATAAATATGGGTATGTCGACAGAAGAATATAATAATTATCTAATTAATAGAGATTTGAATACCAGAAGTCAAGAAAGTCAAATGGGAGTTTATGCTCCACAGATGCAAGAGCAAATAAACCAAGCCCAATCGGTTTTAGTCGCACAAACAAATCCTGCTCTTGTAGTTGAACAGATTATATTAAGACTTGAAGGTAAAAGAAAAGTTGGGAACAAAATAGAAGTTTGGGGAGAGCCAAAGTTAAATCAATTAGGATTATCCCAAATAAGATTTATCTTAGAGTCATGTATCAATCAGGGAATAATACTTACAAGATTTAGTGATAAACAAATTGCAAAGATTATTATTCAATTAGGTGATGATTTAACTGATGACCTAACTTTAAATTGGAAACTATATGGTATAAAAAATAAAATGGATTTGGACATAATTGAAGATGGAGTTTTGTTTTCTATTTATGCTGCTCTTAATAGAGCATTAGACCAAAACGAAAAGAACTGGCTTGGAAAAATATCTATAGAACATATAGCTGGAACAGGAAATGTTCCTAAACCTAAAGATGGTTTCTTAAGTAAATTGAGGTTATAATGAATAAATATTTAGAAGAATATTTTAAAAGAAGGTATAGTAAAGGAGTATTTATAGCTGCATTAATAACATGTTCTATTATTGCTGTTTTATTAGTAATATGGACACATCACTCTCAATGGACAAACGAAGAACTAAGAACATTGATGGATAATGGCTCAAAGGTTTTATTAAGTCCAATCTCTCTAAAAGCTTTATTTAAAATTCCTTCAACTCCTATGAACGCACAGTATACTGGAGAGTATACTATTGAAAGACAAGATGGTAATGAAACATTTTATGATGTTAATTTTAATTATATTAATAATACTGCTGTAGAAATTAACTTCAATCTAAACTTTGATAAGGTAGATGATAAGGGATATAATCTAACTGCTATTAAGTATGAGCCATCATTAAAAGAAAACTTTTATATAAACGATGAAAAGGCAATATCTAAACCTTTAGACATTAAAGTTACTGATGATAAAGGCAAAGAAATAATTACTAAACCAAGTTCTAAAGATATTACAAAGGTGGAAGTAACAAAAATAGATAAAGTAAGTTATACATATACTGCTAATCCCAAAACAGATAGATGGTTAAAGTTTGGCGATAATTCTATTGTAATTGTTCAAGCAGTTTCATACGCATCTAATTATTTAGGAACAAACATAACAGGAGAACCAAATAATATAAGTCATTTGACGATGAGCACACAAACTCCTTATGATACTCTTGTTGGATATTGGAACTTTGATGGTGATAGAGTTAATAAAACAGCTTATGACTTTTCAGGTAATAATAATGATGGAACATATGTTAGAGGAGCTTTCATAAACACAACAGGATGTCTTTATGATGATTGTGCGGGGTTTGATGGAATTAACGATTATATACAAGCACCAACCACTGGCTCGTTAAATATAACTAGTAATGAAGTATCTCTATCTTTTTGGTTTTATTCAACACGAAATTATTCTGTATCGCAATATGTTTTTATTAAATCAACTGGTTATGGTGTAAAGTTAAATGATGGAGTAATTAGTGCAATAGTATATAATTCTACTGGAGGTGCTAAGTTTACAAGTGGCAAGAATTATGGAGCATTGAATGTATGGAATCATTATGCATTTACTTATAATGGCACAACTATTCAAGAATATTTAAATGGAATAAATAGATTGAATACAACATTTATGTCTGGATTAACTACAGCATCAGGTATAACTTATATTGGAACATTAAATAGTGCTACGCAGAATAATTTTAGTGGAAATTTAGATGAGATAATGATTTTCAATTCATCTCTAAATTCATCTATGATACTGCAAATATATCAAAACCAGTCAGGAAGGTTTATGGCTCAAGGGACACAAGAGATAACGCAGTTTAATATAAGCTCTGGGACTAATAGAGTTAATGTTTCTTTAACTGATTTTGAAAATAAGTTTGGGAGTAATGTTAGTTTTAGATTAGGACAATGGGATGTTTCTTTAGATTATAATTTAACTGATTTAAATTCAACAGCAAACGGCTTGGTTGCCTATTGGAACTTGGATAATAGAAGTAGTTTGGGTGAAAATCAGACTTTTGTTGCGGATAGAATAGGGATGAATAATGGGACAGCTTATGGTGGGGTTTCAATGGGTGTGGGGGGTGTTTATAATAAAGGGGCAAAATTTGATGGAATTAGCGATTATATTTCTATTCCTAATAATATAATATTACAACCAATGAATTTTAGTATATCTTTATGGTTTAATCCTTATAATACTTTAGAGCACGATTTAGGAACCGCAAGAACTTTTATTTCAAAAGTTAAGGTATTAAGTAATGATGGATTTATTTTAAGATATAATAAAGATGTTGATGGTTCTGGTTATGGATTACAATTCGTGATTTATACGGGAGGTGATAGTTCTCCCTTAACTATTGATGCAAACTATTCTGCAAATAAATGGTATAATGTTATTGCAACATATGGTGGAGGCAACCAAAAGATATATGTTGATGGTAATATTGGGGGAACAATTGGAGGGGTTACATTTTCTCCTCAAACAACTCTACCATTAACCATAGGTGCAATGTCAGATAATCTTAGTGGAGAAAATTTTAATGGAGTTCTTGATGAAATAATTATGTTTAATCGGAGTTTGACCAGTAATGAAATAAAAGAGCTTTATGTTAAAGGAAGAGCTTTATGGAATTATACTTCTTATCAATCAATAGATACAATTAATACAAATTATACATTTAATATAAGTTCAATAACAACAAATCTTTTACCAGCATTTAAATTAGCTTCAGATAGTTATAATTTTTATTCTTCTATTCTTGCTGGGAATATTAATTTAGATACTTGGAATGTAAGCGAGGGAGTTACAGATATAGAATACCCTATCTTTTCTGCCTATTACGATAACAATGCAACTCTAAACGGAACAGGAATAGCTTTATTTAATGTTACTTTGTTATCAACTAATGGAACAGTCATCTTGCAAATAAACGGGACTAACTATACTGCTAAAAATCTTACAGCTGATATTTATAACATATCTTTAGGATTATCTAATGGAACTTATAGTTATTATTGGGGTTCTTGGGGAAATGGAACGAGTCATAATTATAATATTTCTAATACAAGATATTACACTTTGAATAATACCTTATCATCTTGCAGAGTTTTATCAGAAGCGAATACAATTTATACCTTGCTTAATAATGTGAATTCAACAGGAACTTGCTTTAATATAACTGCTAACAACATAACTTTAGATGGAAATGGATATGAAATTAATTATTCTTCTGCTGGGACTTTTGGTTATGGAGTTTATATCAATAGTGTTCCTTATGGGACTATTAAAAATATAGTTATTAAGGAAGGAACAAGTGCGAGAAATAGTGAATATGCGATTTATTTAAATACTGCAAATAATGCAATAATTAAAAATAATACCATAATAACTTCAGGCAATGATAGTTATGGAATTTATTTATATCCCAATTCAAATAATAATAGTATTTCAAACAATTTAATAACCACAACAGGAACTTCTGGTCATGGTGTTTATTTATATTCAAATTCAAATTCTAATATTTTATTAAATAATATAATAAACACAACAGGAACTTCTGGTCATGGTGTTCGTTTAGAATCAGTTTCAAATTCAAACACATTATCAAACAACACCATCACAACTTCAGGCAGTTCTGGTTGGGGCATTTATTTACAAAATAGTTTAAATAATATATTTTTAAATAATCAAGTAACAACACTAAATAGTTCGGGTATTTTATTATATTTAAGTTCAACAAATAATTCATTTTCTAAGATGAATATTTTAGTTAATGGTTTAGCTAAGAAATCTTTTGATATTTATGATTATAATCCCAATTTAACAATAACTGATAGTATTTTTAATTCATCAGATATAAATGGTCAAGAGGTTTATGTAAGGAAAGCAGTTACAGGCGGAACATGGAACTTCACGAATGTAACTCGTTCTGATGGAAGTGCAATAAATGTAAATTGGACAGATGGTGGGAATGGAACGCTGTTGATGAACTGGTATCTTGATGTAAATGTTACTGATTATAATATTGCTCCTTTATCAGGGGTTAGTGTTAATTCTACGCAAGCGAATGGGACATTAGTTATGACAACTTTGACAGATAATTATGGATTAACAAGACAAATATTAAGAGAGTATATGAGAAATGGGACAACAACAGATTACAGCAGTTATTCAAACTATACTATTGCTGCTAATAAAACTTTGTATTTGCAGAATACAACATCAATAAATATGACTGCTAACAAAAATATTTGGATGGTGCTTGGGGCTGTGGAATCAGAGTATCCTGTCTTCTCCAACTATTATGATAATAATGCTTCTTTAACAGGAAGTGGAATAGCTTTGTTTAATGTTACTTTATTATCTACAAATGGAACAGTTTTCTTACAGATTAATGGAACAAATTACACTGCTAAAAATCTTACAGCTGATATTTATAACATATCTTTAGGATTATCTAATGGAACTTATAGTTATTATTGGGGAAGTTGGTCTAATGGAACAAATCATTATTATAATACTTCTGGAACGAGATATTATACTTTGAACAACACTCCTGCAGGAGATACAACCCCACCATACTTTACAGCAATCCCCGCAAATCAATCTGTGGCTTATGGAAATGGTTTGGGGGTAGACTTTAATGCAACAGATGGAGTAAGTTTTGGAACTTATTATCTTGGGAATTGGACAAATAAATTTACTATAAATTCATCGGGTTGGTTAAAAAATGTTAGTTCATTAGGAGCAGGAATGTATATTATCAATGTAAGTATTAATGATAGTTCAGGTAATACTAATATGACTTGGTATAATCTTACAATAACTAAGATAACAAGCCAGACAGGATTAACATTTGATAAAACATCACCTCAAACCTATGGAACAGCAATAACTCCAACTTGTAATTTAATTACTGGTGTTGGAAGTGTTAGTTTAACAAATGGAACTTCGGGAGTAGCTGAAACTTTGGGAGCAGGAGCTTGGAATTTGAATTGTTCTTATGCTGGAAATACTAATTATAGTGCATCAAGTAATCTTTCTATATTTACAATAGCTCAAAATGGTTCTTTCGCTTTAGTTCTAAGTGGAACAACACCAATAATATATCCACAAATAACTGATTTTACAGGAAGTGGATGCCCATCACAATTATCTTGTGCTTTAAATATATCAAATCAGGTTTATGGAGTAGGAACAATATCAGCAAATTATTCAACAGCAGGAAATAATAATTATACTGCAAATTCTACAACTAAAACTATAACAATAAACAAAAATCAAACAGCTTTAGGATTATCTGCAACAACACCAATAACTTATGGAACTACAACAGATTTTGCTGGAACAGGATGTAATTCACAAATAAGCTGTTCATTGAATATAACTAATGAGATTTATGGTGCAGGAATAATTAATGCGAACTATTCATCTAATGGCAATAGTAATTACACTGGAAGTTCAGCAGTATTTGGAGTTACAATAAATAAAGCATCCCAAACAATAACTTCTTTACTAAATGGTGTTAATAGTAATTTAGCTATAACATATCCACAGCAAATTAATGCTTCAACATCGGGAACAAATAATACTGCATTAACTATATCTATAAATGGTTCAACAATATCAAAAGGGTTAAATTATACTTGGGGTGCTGGGTTTTGGATTGTTAATTATACTTCTCAAACAAATCAGAATTATAGTTTATATCAAGCATATCGAAATATTACAATAAGCAGCGCATCAAGTTTAGTCTACACGAACATTAACAATTCAAGAGCAAACATAACCATATATGCAAATGAAACTTTATTATTAAATGGAACTTTAATAACTGGAAATATAAATTCAGGTTTAAATTTATCGTTGGATAATACACAATTAAATTACTCAACGACGAGGAATTTATCTTATGTTTATAATTTTACGAATGTTGGAACTTTCTTAATTAAAACAAATTATTCAGGAAATCAAAATTATTCTTCTTCTAATGAAACTTGGGTTGTAACTGTTAATAATGCAATGATTGGAGATATAATAAAACCATACTTTACAACAATCCCTGCTGATGCAAGTTTAATATATGGACAATCTTTAGGAGTAGACTTTGATGGTGCTGATGAAACTGCTTTTGATAATTATAGAATAAATTGGACTGAATATTTTAATATTAACAAAACAGGATGGTTAAATAATATAAGTGCATTAGGGGTAGGAACTTATAACATTAATGTTACAATTAATGATACAGCTAACAATTTAAACTCAACAATCTTTAGTCTAACAATAAATAAAGCGACAGGGTTGGTTTACACTTATATTAATGGAAGCAGAAGCAATAAAGTGTATGTTAACAATTCATATACAAACCTTTCAGGATTTTTAATTAACGGAATAGGAAGTATAAATTTATATATTAACAATACTTTGTGGAATAGTGGGGCATCACCTTTGATAAACATATCACAATTCACAACAGGAACATATATAGTAAACACAACCTACTTAGGAAACCAAAACTATACTTATGATGATGAGTTATGGACTTTGAATATAGTCACTTCTGCTATTGGAAATTGTTTAAATGTTACAACACTTAAATCTTCTGCTACAAATAAAAGACCATACGGGAGGTTATGCTATAAGTTTGATTTCCGATGAAAATAAATAAACTATTCTTAACTATTATCTTTAGCATATTCCTATTAGGTATAGCCACAGCAGAAAGTAGTTGGGTATTCAAACAAAACACACCCTCAACATTAGAAGTTGCTATGGGTAATAATGATTTATCTGATTGCTTATTATGCACTTGCACTATGTCTATATTCTATCCTAATGGAACATCTATGGTTAAGAATGATGCAGGAACTAATGTTAACGGTTATTGCAATTATCCGATTAATCAATCAGTATTAGGTATTTATGGTGTTGAGATGGTATTTACAGATACAACTAATTTTGGAAGAAGCACATTTGAATTTGAAGTTAATCCTCAAGGAATAGTTCCAAGCGATTCAAGAACAAGTGCTATAACCCGTTCTATCTTTTTTGTATTTGGAATAGGCGTTTTATTATTTTTAGCATTTTTATTTATTAAAGAATCTACACCTACAAAATTAACATTCTTAGTGCTTTCAATAATATTTTTTCTAATTGGTTTAAATCTTGTTAGTGTGTCTTTGGTTGATGAAGTTATAAATCCTAAATTAATAGATTTCTTTGATAGTTTTACTGCAATTTCATTTTATTTATATTGGTTTTTAGGCGGATTGTTAGCTCTTATGTGGGCTTTTACATTCCTTAATACTTACTTATATAAGAAAAACTTGGAAGCATTTCGGAGGGTTGAAGGATGAAAAATAGAGGGAGATTAATGAGAATTGATATTGACTTGGATGAATTGATACGAATTTTATCTAAGAAAAATGCCGTGGGCTATCGTGAAGCCAGTAGAGATATAGCAAGAAAATTAAGGCATAATGGGGGTAAGAATGAAATTATCTTTTAATAAAAAGGGAGATGTTGCAAGTATAATTTATTTGATTATTTCAGTTTTAGTTATAGGAATATTATTTTTTACAGTAAGCCATATGACAAGAAGTGTTTATGATAAATTTGATGATATTTTAGAAGCAAATCCAAAATATAATGATACTGTTGCTGAAGATACTTTAGATGCAATTAATACTGTTGAACAATCAGTTTGGGATTATGCATTTTTAATAATTGCTATTGGTTCTATGATTGTTTTAATGATTACTTCTTATTCAGTTAGGATAAATCCTGCTTTCTTTTGGATTTATATTATTATGGCTATTGTTATGGTCTTTTTGGGTGTTGTTGGAAGTAATATGTGGCAAGTATATGCTGCAGCACCTGAATATACAGATACTCTTGCAAGATTTCCGATAATGAATAATATTTTAGGAACTAATTTTCCATTATATATTTTTGGAATTATTTTATTTTCAGTTATCTTGCTTTTTGGTAAATCTTCAAATGAGGGCGGTGTTGGATGAAAAATATGATAAAAAGTAGAAAAATGGCTTTATTAGAAGCTCGTAGAGAACGAAAACAGATAGGGGTAATGTTATTATTTGGTATAATTTTATCTGTTTTATTAATTGGTTTAGGGTGGGTTAGTAATAATGTATATGAAAGTTGGAATAATAAAAAACAACTGGATGGTTTATGGATGCATAGTTTTAATTATTCAGAAGCAAAAAGAACTGCTAAAAATATGGATGACTCAGGGCAGTGGATTTGCATAAATGTTGATAAAACTATGGAATTTAAGGATATTATAGATACTTGCCAGCACGAAGCAGGACATGAATTGTTTGCTCGGAAATGTGCTGACAAACCTGAAGTGTGCTTTAAATTAATGGAGGAATTAGAAAATGAAAAATAACAAGAAAATGGCTTTATTAGAAGCTCGTAGAGAAAGAAAATTAATATGGGTAATGATATTATGTGGTATAATTATAGCAGTTTTATTTATAAATTTAACAGATGCTTGGAGTTCTAACCAATTTAATAATAGTTTAACAAATGAAAATTTAACATTCACAGGAAACCAAAATATAACAAGATATTTAAGTATTCCTAATTCAGTTTCTGCTTTGACTAAAGGATATTTAAATTTAAGTGGAAATTACGTAGTTTATGTACTTTCAAATATTACCCCACATTCATATTTTACATTAGATGAAATAAGTGGAAATTATTCAAATGCTATGAATACAAATAAGAATTTAACGGTTTCAAATAGTGGAGAAATACGAAATATACTTGGTTTTAATGGAAGTAATTCAATTAATTTTACAGGTGGAAACCAATATTTATTAGGATTGTCCGATACTTTATATGACTTACAATTAAACGAAAACTGGAGTATGTCCTTTTGGATAAGAAATATTAATATAGGTGTAGGATTTGAGGTATTGGCAAAGAACTATGGTATTGGTGTTGGTCAATTATTAGACTTTGAGCCAGGGACTGGTCGTTTAGTGTATTATCAACCAGGTAGTAATAATATATATCTTGGAACTCAAAACAATGTAATCCCCCCCACGAATACTTGGTATAAATATACATTAACCCATAAAAATTTTAATACAACTATAGATTTATTTATTAATGATAGATTTAATGAAACTATAAAAAATTTAACTGTGTATAATTTAGAACAAAGAACTTCTGGAGCACCTTTTTATATAGGAAAGGATAATTTTAATACCCCTAATGCATATGGACAATTAGATGATATTGTTTTTTATAATAAAACATTGGATATTTATCAGAATTTTACTTCAAATTCTTCATTATCAATAGCAAATTCTAAAGTATGGAATTATTCAGGACAATTCAATCAAACAAATAATAAAACAAATAATTTAGCAACTTATATTAATAAATATTTAACAGCAACTTATCTCGTAGGAACTAATTACATAATTCCATTTATTTTTAATTCGGCAACAACAGGAATTTTACAATATTTAGATTTAATATTTAGTAACATTGGTTTCTTAGAAAATTCTCAAACATCAAATTCAACAACTTATGAAACATCTAAAGAAAATATTATTTTTAATTTATCTTATGATGCTTCACTTTATTCAACAATTTATACAAATTTAATTTATAATGGAACATCTTACTCAACAACAAAAATTGCAGAAACAACAACCACTTATATATTTTCATCCCCAATAAATATCCATTTAATAAATTTAGAACAAGAAAATAAATCATTTTATTGGGAAATTTATTTAACAAATTCAACTGCAACTGATAATTATAATACCTCAATTTACAATCAAACAATAAATAAAATACATTTTGAGAATTGTAACTCAACTTATCCAACTATAGCTGTAAATATTTCTATCTATGATGAAAAAGATGGAACAACATCTATAAGTTCTACATACAAAAGTTCATTAAATTATTATTTGGGTGATGGAACAATAACTAAAAATAATACATTTAATTTAGGTTCTAATAAATCTTTTAGTTTTTGTATTCTTCCAAACGCAACATATTATACTAATTCAATAATAGAATTATCTTCATTAGGATATTCAGATAGAAAGTTTTATTTAAATAATAGGGCTTATTCTAATAATGTAAAAAATCTTTCTTTATATCTTTCTAATTCTACATTAGATAGTGCAATAATTATAGAAATTAAAGACGAGGGATATACTCCCTTAGAAAAATATCTTGTTGAAATTTATAGAAAAAATATTGAAACAAGTAGTTATTTAATGGTAGAAAGTCAAGAAACAGATGTCTTTGGTCAATTTGTTGCACATTTAGTTGAGAATGATATTAGATATAAATTTAAAATTTATAATGAAAGTGGAACACTAAAGAAGGATACTGGAGATGTTACTATTGCTTGTAGGTCGAGCATCTGTGTTGTTCCTTTTATAGTTTCAGAAGAAACAATAGCTTTCAATAGATATAATGATTTGGAAAATTATGATAGCGATTTAACTTTTAACAATGTTACTAACATCTTTTTATATACTTGGAATGATAATACTGGCGGAGTTCCAACACATAGATTAGAAGTTAAAAGACAATTATTAAATGGAACTACATTAATCTGTAATTCAA
>Ga0315274_10008377_pt1 | contig 14976 bp, 16 predicted proteins | sample YL17G02_20_MG_FD_203700 | JGI IMG/M metagenome (GOLD analysis project Ga0315274, IMG submission 203700) | Sediment microbial communities from Yellowstone Lake, YNP, Wyoming, USA - YL17G02_20 | ecosystem: Environmental > Aquatic > Freshwater > Lake > Sediment | place: USA: Wyoming | collected... | reverse complement strand
CTGACTGGTGATGGCGGTAATCTCGGGAGCATATTTTAGGAGCCCGGCGAGAAAGTTTAAGGCTATCTTGGAAAGATGGTGTTTGCCTTTTTGGTCAAAAAAGACATTGTTGTCACCCTTAAACAGTGACTGATGGACATGCATACCGCTACCATTAATGCCGAAGACTGGTTTGGGCATAAAGGTAGCATAGACCCCGTGCTTTAATGCTATCTCCTTGACCACTATCCGATAGGTCATCACGTTGTCTGCCATGGTCAGGGCATCGGTGTAGTGCATGTCTATCTCATGCTGGCTGGCAGCGGCCTCGTGATGAGATTTATCGATGGCGATACCCATCTCTTCTAAAGCGAGGACTGTTTCCCGCCTCAGGTCAGTTGCCGCGTCATGAGGGTCCATGTCGAAATAGCCTCCCTGGTCCAGCGGCTCGGTACAAGTTGAGTCCTTGAAATAGAAATACTCGAGTTCTGGGCCGACATAGTAGTTGTAACCCATATCCGCCGCCCGTTTTAGGTTCTTTTTCAGGACAAGCCGTGGGTCACCTTCAAAGGGCTCACCGCCCGGTTTGACTATGTCACAGAACATCCGGACCACTGCCGCATGCTCCTTGGGCCGCCAGGGCAGCAGCCGGAACGTGTCCGGGTCGGGCAGCGCCACCATATCGCTTTCATCGATGCGGGCAAAACCTTCAATTGAGGAACCATCAAACCCCACGCCATCTTGGAGAGCCCCTTCCAGCTCCTCCACAGTGATGGCAAAGCTCTTAAGCATGCCCAGGATGTCAGTGAACCACAACCGGATGAATTTGACATCATGTTCCTTGGCCATTTTTAAGACGTATTCTTTGCTTTCTTCTCTACTTCCTTTTGCCAATTTTGACCTCCATAATTTATTGATTATAAGTTAGATTGCGTTTTCGCCGGCTTCGCCGGCGCTCTGTTTACCCAATTGTAGCACATTACCTGCATTTGCATTTGTGGCAAGCACCGATATAACCACTACTCCTCCATGCTAAAAGTATAAAGTTTAAATGTTTCCAATAGATTACAGGCAGGTTAAATCTGTGTTACGGGGTAAAGCCGGAGGTCAGTTTAGCTATTGCAGTTGAAGCGGTAGCCGATGTTCCGCACTGTCTCAATAAAGATGTGGCCCGGGCCTTCAATCTTGCTCCTCAGGCGCCTGATATGGACGTCAACCGTGCGGTCGCCGCCAAAGTAATCATATCCCCACACCTGGTTCAGCAGCGTATCCCGGTTAAAGACCCGACCTGGATGGCTGGCGAGAAAGCGGAGCAGCTCATACTCTTTGAAGGTAAGCTCGATGGGCCGGCCTTGAACCGTTACCTCGCATTTCGCCAGGTCAATCATGAGGTCGCCGCATCTGATGACCTCGCTGGATTCAGTGCTGTTAAACCGGTGTAAGAGCCTCTTAATCCGCAGCACCAGTTCGTTGACATCACCCGGCCCGACGATGAAATCATCAATGACTTCAGGGTTAATATCAGAGCTCTCAATGGTCTTTATATCAACCAGAGCAATTATGGGTAACGGCCTGCCCCTTTTTATCTCCTGAAAAAGCTCCGTTCTTCCCGAATCGGGGCTGCCGTTTATGTCCAGCAGTATCAGGTCCGGGGCCTGCGCCGCGACCTGCTCGATGATATCCTTTTGTGGGGAAGCAATGGAACAGGCGAATCCCCTCTGGGCAAGCCCGGAATGAATGCCTTTTACGTTCTGGCCGGCGGCGGTGATAATAAGGATGCGAGGCAATGTACCACCTCTTCGTCAGGGTGCATAGATTCTGCCATATGGTCTCAGATAAAGGGGAAAGAGCTTGATGAATTGGCTTTTTAGTATCTCATCAGCATTATATTTAAATTGGCCGGCAAACTCAATGACCAGTTTCCTCGCCAGCTGCCAGTCGTCTTCGGTAAGAGCCGCCGTACCAACTTCCCGGCCCAGTTGATATTTTTCCACGCTACCTCTGAGATAGATGGTGCCGCCGTGCATCCCGGTGCCGATGAACCTTGTTTTGTGCTTGCCTCCACTGTTAAGACCAAGCAGAATCAGCACCCCTCCGGCCATGTACTCACCGAGGAAGTCCTGCGCCGTGCCGCCGATGACCACCACTGGCTTCTTTTCCTGATATTCTTTCATATGGATGCCCGCCCGGTAGCCGACGCTATCACGGACAAATATCCGGCCGCCGCGTGCGGAGAGGCCGATGATGTCGCCGGCGTGGCCATGAACGATGATTTCCCCGCTGTTCATGGTGTTGCCGCAGCCATCCTGGGCGTTGCCATAAACGGTGATTTTCGGTCCATCCATGAAAGCGCCGAGGTCATTGCCGGGCGTACCGTGAATCTCAATCTCCAGAGGCGCATTCAGGTTGGTACCAATGTAGCGCTGGCCGTACACGTTGTGGAGCTCAACTTGCCTCGTGCCATTGCTGGCCAGCTCCTTCAGGCGCATATTGAGTTCGCGGTAGTGTATGCCGCTGGCGTCAATCTTGACTTTCGGGCTGATTTCTGACCCAGCTATCATTTTAACTCCCCGCTATCCTCACGCCGAGGATATCGAGTTCGTTTTCGTTGAGCCCAACACCCCTCAGGGCAAGCCGGTTGCCGCGCAGGCTTTCCAGGGCATTGATGCCCATGCCGCCGAGCATATCCTTAAGCTCCAGGCTCCAGCCGCGCAGCAGGTTGGCCAGTCGCCGCGCACCAATAACTGGGTTCACCCGCTTGGAGAGGAACAGGTCGGTGGTGCAGATGCCCCAGGCGCACTTTCCGGTGTGGCACTGCTGGCAGAGGCAGCAGCCGAGGGCAATGAGCGCCGCGGTGCCAATATACACGGCATCAGCGCCGAGGGCGATGGCCTTGGCCACGTCAGCGCTGTTGCGTATGCCGCCGGAAATGACGACCGAGGCCCGGTTGCGGATGCCTTCCTGGCGGAGGCGACTGTCCACCGAGGCGATGGCCAGCTCAATCGGGATGCCGACGTTATCTCGAATCACCTTGGGGGCGGCGCCGGTGGCTCCCCGCAGTCCGTCAAGGACGATGATATCCGCCCCGGCCCGGACCATGCCGCTGGCGATGGCCGCCGAGTTATGCACCGCAGCTATCTTCACCGATATCGGTTTCTCATAGTGAGTGGCCTCTTTCAGCGCGTAGACCAGCTGTGCCAGGTCCTCAATGGAGTAGATATCGTGCTGCGGTGCCGGGGAGAGAGCGTCAGTACCCTGGGGTATCATACGGGTAACCGAGACCTCGGCGCTGACTTTCTCTCCGGGCAAATGGCCCCCAATGCCGGGCTTGGCCCCCTGGCCGATTTTGATCTCAACGACGCGCGCGGCGTTAAGGTATTCCGGGTGAACACCAAAGCGGCCCGATGCCACCTGAACGATGGTATTCTTCCCGTACCGATAAAGGCTGGGGTGCAGGCCGCCCTCTCCGGTATTCCAGAGGGTGCCCATCTCGGTGGCTGCTCTGGCCAGAGATTCATGCACGTTGAGGCTTACCGCGCCGTAAGACATGGCCGCAAACATCACCGGCACCTCCAGCCTGACCTGTGGTGTCAGCTTTGTTTTCAGGTTCAGGTTGGCATCAAGCTCAATCCGGTCGGGCTTACCGCCCAGAAACGTGGTCAGCTCCATCGGTTCGCGCAGCGGGTCAATGGACGGGTTGGTCACCTGGCTGGCGTTGAGCACCAGGTGGTCCCAGTAGATGCGCTGGCCCTTGTCATTGCCCATGCCGGTGAGCAGGACGCCACCGGTCTCGGCCTGTTTGATGATGTCTTCGATATACTCGGGGCGCCAGTTATAATTGTCACGGTACTCGAGCGGGTTACGCCGCACCGTCAATGCGCCGGTAGGGCAGAAGGTGACGCAGCGATGACAGCCGACGCAGTTCTCGGTGCGACTCTTCATCTCATCATCTTCAGCGTCGTAGTAGTGGTTATCAAAGGAGCACTGGTTGGCGCATACCTCGCACTTGATGCAGCGTTCTGTGTCTCTCTCGACTAAAAACCGGGGTGGCAGATATGTCTTCACCTTACCTCAATCCTCAATTCGTATCGGTATTCCCTTTTTCGCCAGATATTCTTTGGTCTCACGTATAGAATAGGTGCCGTAGTGGAAGATGCTGGCCGCCAGCACCGCATCTGCCTTACCGGCAACGAGCGCCTGATAGAGGTCTTCCAGCGTCCCGGCGCCACCGCTGGCGATAACCGGCACGGTCACGGCTTCAGAGACGGCGCGGGTAAGTTCAATGTCATACCCGGCACGGTGTCCATCAGCATCAATGCTGGTCAAAAGTATTTCCCCCGCCCCCATGGCCACAGCCCTCCGGGCCCATAAAACAGCATCCATCCCGGTCGGTTTCTGGCCGCTGTGGGTGTAGACTTCCCATTTGGGCTCGGGGCTGTGTTCAATGCGCTTGGCGTCTATGGCCACGACGATGCACTGGCGGCCAAATTTGGCCGCTCCTTTCTGAATCAATTCCGGGGTAAGCACCGCGGCCGTGTTGATGGAGACCTTATCCGCACCTGCTTTCAGCAGGCGGCGCATGTTACCCGTGGTGCGCAGACCACCGCCCACGGTGAGCGGTATAAAAACCTGCCCCGAGATGCGCTCCACCACATCCACCAGCGTATCACGTCCCTCCGGCGTGGCACTGATGTCTAAAAACACCAGCTCATCAGCTCCCTGCTGGTAATAGAAGGCCGCCAGTTCCACCGGGTCGCCGGCGTCACGCAGCTGGACGAAGCTGGTTCCTTTGACCACCCGCCCGTCTTTGACATCAAGACAGGGGATAATGCGCTTAGTGAGCATAGGAAATCATCTCCTTGGTATCAGGCTTTGCCGGTGTTTGTAGGGGTGCTTGCAGGCTACCAACGATGGGTTCGCCGCCGGCCGGAATCCAGGCATGGTCAAGGTCAGGGCAGATAAGGCGAATGGCCGATTCTTCTGACGAAAGGTAAAGCAGGCTGCCCTTCACGCCCACAGTAAGCGGACGCAGCCTGATGCGGTCGGTGAGCCCGATCATCTCCCCGTGGTGGGCAATGATGACGGTAAACGGCCCGTTCAGGAGCAGGCTGCCGTAGACCTGGCGCAGGGTGCAGAGCAGTTCCTGTTCCGCTGGCGGCCGACGCTCAATCTCCGACCAGAGCGGGGCGGCCAGAATGCGGGCCATAATCTCAACGGGCAGCCCGTGCTTCCGCATCAGCAGGTCGACGGCATATGCCACGACCTCGGTATCGGTCTGCATAGTGCAGTGGTAGCCGTACTGCTCCAGATAGCGCCGGTTTATCCCGTAAGAAGATATCTCTCCGTTGTGGACCACTGTCCAGTCGAGAATGCAGAACGGGTGAGCACCGCCCCACCAGCCGGGAGTATTGGTCGGGAAACGACCGTGCGCGGTCCAAAGGTAACCTTCGTACTGCTCCAGGCAGAAGTACTCGGCGATTTCCTCCGGGTAGCCGACTCCCTTGAAGACGCCCATGTTCTTACCGCTGGAAAAGACAAAGGCGTCCTGGAGCTGGGTATTGATATGCATCACCTGTTCCACAACGTAGTCATCATCTGATTGGCTTTCAGGCTTCTGTTGGCCGATATCCAGAAAGTAACGCCAGACCGCGGGCGGGTCGGCGATTGCCGGCGCGGGCCGGGTGGGAATTTCTTGCTGGTAAATCAGCTGGAAGCGGCTCCTGAGCCAAGACTCCACCTCTTCCTGTCCCTTCCGGCTGAGGTACATGATATGGAAGGCATAGAGGTCAGCGTAATCCGGATACAGGCCGTAGACGGCAAACCCGCCGCCAAGCCCATTGCCGCGTTCGTGCATGTTGGCGATGGCCCTGATGATGTCTCTCCCCGAAAACCTCTTGCCGGAGGTATCCATCATGCCAAATATGGAGCAGGCATCAATTACCTTATCGTCCTGGTAAGGGTTCTGTATTCGGTCAAGGTCTTTCATGGTTCATCTCCGCGCCGGAAATCATCATTCGCCGGCAAGTACCTCCTCAGGCTCTTTTGCTGCAGCCGATGGAATAACCGCTCCGGCGGGCAATTCCAGTTCAGGTCGCCACATTTCTCCGGGCAGAGAAGCCAGCCCAAAATCATCGGCCACCAGCGCCTGTTTGAAATCGTCAACATTTATCTGGTTCCTGATTAGACCCTGGATAATGCCTGATTTCTCAATGTCGCCGACAAAGAGCAAACCTACCACCCCTCCATTTTTCAGGACAACCTTGCGGTAGGTACCGTCTTTTCTTGCTGTAATCACTTCATAGCTTTCATTTGGCGGTGTTACCACCCCGGCTGAGACCACATTCAGCCCGAAATAATTGAGCGAGTTCATGGCCATCCCTCCCGGATATTCGGTGGGCTGGCCGGCCATATTGAAGCCGGCAGTTCGCCCGCCGATGTAGGCGTTGGGCCAGATCGGGGTGAGCCGGCATTCTCCATAGGTGATGTCAAAGGCTTCAGCGACGTCGCCACAGGCGTAAACATCAGGATGGAAGGTTGTCATGTGGTGGTCAACGACAATACCCCGGTTTACCTTTATCGCGGTGCCCTTGACCAGCTCTGTCCTCGGCCGAACGCCGATGGCAATTATGACCATGCCGCAGGGAAGCCGGGAACCGTCGTCAAGGGTGACGCCATGTACTCTTTTCCCGCGACCGTTTATTTCGGCAACGATGTGGCCGGTGATGATATCCACATCGGCCTGTCGCAGGGCGCTGTCCTCGAGGGCAGACACCTCTTCATCCAGGATGGTATTGAGCACGCGGTCTTTCATCTCAACGATGGTTACCTGGGCGCCGCGCTTGACCAGCGCTTCGGTCACGCTTACCCCGATGAGGCCGCCCCCGATGACCACCACCCTGTCCGTTTTTTCAAGATAACGGCCAATGGCCCGGGCATCATCCAGTGTGGTGAAGGTAAAGATGCCTTCCCTGCCGGCGCCTTCTGTGGGCGGGACAATGGGCAGACCACCGGTCGACAGGAGCAGTTTCTGCCAGGAAATCATTTTTCCGGATTCCAGCGTCAGGGTGCGCTTGGCCAGGTCGAGGCTGACCGCTTTCTGCCCGAGCACGGTGCTGATACCGTTGCGCTCGTAGAAATCGGCCGGCCGGTAACGCATTCGCTCCAGAGAGCAGCCTTCCGCCAGGTGCTCGGAAATGAGCGGTCGCGAGTAGGCAGGGTAGGGCTCATCGGAGACGATGATAATGCTCCCCGTCTCGTCTGCTTCGCGTATCGCTTCCACAGCGCCAATGCCGCCCGCAGAGTTGCCGATTATCAAATATTTAGCTTCAGCCAGATTACCTGCCATCCTGCCTTTTTCCTGATTACAAATTTTTATCGGTCAGGGCATGTCGGAGGAAGTTATCATACATTTTCAGCCCGTGCTCGCCGCTTTTTTCCGGGTGAAACTGCGTCGCCACCAGGTTGCCACGTACAATAACGCTGCCCATAATAATCCCGTATTCCGTTTCGCCGGCCACCAGGGATTTATCCTCAGGCACCCCGTAATAGCTGTGAACGAAGTAAAAGTTAGCTTCATCGGGAATGCCTTCAAATAATGGGTGGGTGATGCGTTGCTGCACCTGGTTCCATCCCATGTGAGGCACTTTCAATCCGTCAGGCAGTTTTTTCACCTGACCGGCAATGACCCCGAGGCAGTCATGCCAGCCGCCTTCCTCGGTGCCGTCGAAGAGCACCTGCAGGCCGATGCAGACGCCGAAGAAGGGCCGGTCATTGGCAATGAGCTGCTTTATCGGTCTCACCAGCCCCAGATTCCGCAGGCTTGCCATGGTATCGCCGGCGGCACCAACGCCGGGCAGGATAACCGCCTGCGCCTGGGACAAGTCCTCGGCCTGACTGGTTATACTGGGCTGATAGCCCAGCTTGGCGATGGCATTGGCCACGCTGCGCAAATTACCGGCCCCGTAATCGATTACGGCAATCATTTCGCTTCTCTATCAATTATTTCCAGTTATCTTTATTGTACCGCTTTTTATTCTGTGGAAACAGGCGATTCACACTCGGTGAACGCCAGCGCCTCGTTCGGGCAGTGGGCAACGCATGCCGGTGTGCCACTGGAGAAACAGAGGTCACATTTGACAATCGTGCCCCGTTCTGTATCGCGCCTGATAACGCCAAAAGGGCAGGACAGGACGCAGGTCCAGCAGCCCATGCACTTATCTGTATCCACCAGCACGGTGCCACTGTCCGGGTCACGCTGCAGGGCACCGGTCAGGCAGGCATAGACGCAGTAAGGCTCATCGCAGTGCCGGCATTGCAGAGCAAAGGAAATGGGCGCCTTGCGCTGCACCTGGACTCGCGGCACGACGCGAGGCGATTCTTTTTTCAGCGCTTTGAGCATGTCTTTTGATGTTGAGTGCTCTAGGCGGCAGTACACCTCGCAGAGACCGCAGCCCATGCACGCTTCTTCAATAATATATACCCTTTTCATATCAACAGCCCTAGAATATACGGAAAGCGGTAGCCATATACCATTATAAAAACCCTTTATATTAATTGTCAATATATAAAATACAAATATTTTATATATAATTTAAAATAATCATTACTAGATTGCGGCAAAAATAGGCATATAATTGCCGTACTGATATTACCGAGACACCATCATTCAATTTAGAAAGGCATTTCCGATGGAAAAAAGTTATAATAGTAAAGATTGCCGGATGAAATGAGCAGGGGACAATTGCACAATAGAATAAAAATCCTTATTGCTGTTATACTAGTAATTGGACTGACGTTCGTGCTTCCGGCCTGTGCCCCTGAGGGAGAAAAAGATGGCAGAGTGGGGGTAGCAGTTACCATTCTACCGCAGGCCGAGTTTGTGGAAAAAGTGGGTGGGGAGAAAGTCAGGGTGACGGTTATGGTGCCGCCGGGAGCCAGCCCTCATACCTATGAGCCCAAACCAGCACAGATGGCGGCGCTGGCCGAGGCGGAAATGTATGCCAAGGTGGGCTCGGGGGTAGAATTCGAACTCGTCTGGATGGACAAACTGGTGGCGACCAATAAAGAGTTGGTGGTGGTGGATTGCTCAAAGGGGGTGACATTACGAGAAATGGTGGCAGAGGAAGAGCCTGAGGAAGAGGATGAACACCACGGCCGAATGGACCCCCATATCTGGATGTCCCCGGTGAATGCCCGGATAATGGTGTCTAACATCTGTGATGGGCTGGTGGCAGTGGACCCGGCAAACAGGGGCTATTACGAGCAAAACCGGGATGCCTATCGGCAACAGCTGGAGGAAATCGACCGCGAAATGAGGGAAGGGCTGGCGGCAGTGAAAAATCGACGGTTCATGGTATACCATCCGGCATTTGGCTATTTTGCTGCTGAATATGGTCTGACCATGATACCCATTGAAGAAGAGGGCAAGGAGCCGACCGCGGCCGGTCTGAAGCGTTTGATAGAGCAGGCAAAGGCGCAGGGTATCCGGGTCATCTTCGCCGAACCGCAATTCAATCCCAAGAGCGCTGAGGTCATCGCCGAAGCCATCGGGGGCAGGGTGGTGTTGATTGATTCACTGGCCAAAGACTACATCGGGAACCTGCGCCGGCTCTTAAGTGAAATGCTCCCGGCCATGGATTAAAGGTGGCATTTGAGAAAAAAGTATATAATACGTTATCAAAATGTAAAAAGCGTGATAAGATAAATAGGGCTAATAAAGACCGAGGAGTATCCCGTGGAAGACAAACTGGAAATGAAAATCAAATCGTCACTGGTAAACGGCAGGCTACCGTGCGCCGTTGCTTTCCGGATTGCCAAGGAACTGAAGGTCAGCCCGCGTGATGTGGGCAATGCGGCCAACCGGCTGTCGGTTAAAATAAGCGGTTGCCAGCTGGGATGTTTTCCCTAAATATAAACCATAAATGATAAGCTAACCTTTTCGCTCCAGCTATCGTTTTATATAATGAACAGAGCAAACAGGAGGTTGTTATGAAAAAGTTATGGCTCGTTGCGGCCCTGATAATGCTGGCTGCGGTGCTGGTTGCCTGTGCCGCGCCATTATCAGCCCCGGCACCGACACCGGCCCCAGCCCCGGCTCCAGCCCCAGCCCCGTCCATAGTGATTCCCGCGCCATCTACATCTAAAGGAATCCCCGGCGAAGTGGTGGTGGAAACGCCACCTCCGGCACCGGCACCATCACCGGTGAATGGAGGGGACCTGACTATTGGCACCGACCGCATGATTGTGCGCACGGCCAACATGCAGCTGGTGGTGGACGATGTCCGCAACACCATAGATAAAATCACCGAGCTTGCCCAGAATCTGAAAGGGTACGTGGTCAATTCGAGCAGCTGGAAAGAGGGAGAACGCATTGTCGGGCAGATCACCATACGTGTGCCGTCATCGGATTTCAACCATGCGATGAGCGTGCTGCGCAGTATGGCGGTGGAGGTGAACTCTGAGACCACGTCCAGCCAGGACGTTACCGAGGAATACATTGACCTTGAGGCAACGCTCCGCAATCTGGAAGCCACGGAAACGCAGCTTCTGAAACTGATGGAGAAAGCGGAGAAGGTAGAGGACATCCTCAATGTTCAGCGCGAGCTATCCAGAGTGCAGCAGGACATTGAGCGGACCAAGGGGCGCATGCAGTACCTGGAGCGAACCTCGGAGATGTCTCTTATCCAGGTGGTGCTGGAGCAGTCCAAGCTTGAGGTCAGGTTCAGCGCCAGTCAGGTAACCGCCAAAGAGGGAGAGCAGATTCGTTTTTACAGTGAAGTGGCGGGCGGCATCGCGCCGTACAGCTGCGAGTGGGATTTTGGCGACGGCAATACCAGCACCGACGATAATCCAAGGTATAAATACAAGTCAAAGGGGACCTATACCGTTACGCTGACGGTGACCGATGACCGCAGTAATCAGGATACGGAAAAGAGGGGTGACTATATTACGGTACTGCCCGGCTGGAGTGCCGGCAGCATCGTCGATAGCGCCTGGAATGGGCTCGTCACCTTCGGGCGGGCGCTGGCCAATATTTTCATCTGGCTCGGCATTTTCAGCCCGGTATGGATAATAATCGGCGTTCTACTGTATTTCTTCTGGTGGCGCCGCAGAAAGAAGCGTGCCTAGACAAGGAGGGCAGCGAGCATGAACCTGTCCCGATTCTCCCTGGAAGGTAAGGTGGCGCTGGTCACCGGAGGCAGCCGGGGCATCGGCCACGCCATCGCACTGGCCCTAGCTGATGCCGGCGCTGATGTCGCCATAAGCGGTCGGAAGCTTCCTGACCTGGAGGTGGTGGCAGACGAAATAAAGAAGAAAGGCGTCAAAAGCATGGCGGTGGCCAGCCACATCGCCAAGGGCGAAGAATCAAAAGCCCTGGTGGACAAGGTAAAGGGGGAGTGGGGGAAAATAGATATCCTGGTCAATAACGCCGGGACCAATCCGTACTACGGACCGCTGCTGGAGGCCGAGGAATGGGCCTGGGACGCGACCATGAACGTCAACCTGAAGGGGCCGTTTCTGCTGAGCCGGCTGGTTGCCGGGGTGATGAAGGAGCACGGCGGTGGTAGCATCATCAATATCGCCTCGATTATGGGCCTAGTCCCCAGCGAGCTTGGCATTTACAGCGTGACCAAGGCCGGCCTGATCATGCTCACTCAGGTTCTGGCCAAGGAATGGGGCCAGTACAAAATCAGGGTGAATGCCATTGCCCCGGGCGTGGTCAAGACCAGGCTGAGCGAAGCCCTGTGGAAGGACCCGGCGAAGGAAAAGGAAGCGGCCAAAAGAAAGGCACTGGGCTACATCGGGATGCCTGAGGACATTGCCGGGGCGGCGCTTTTCCTCGCCTCCGATGCTTCGAGCTACGTTACCGGGGAAGTTATCATCGTTGACGGCGGTGAAATCGTCGGGCCAGCGCCAGACTACGGAGGCTGAGCCTATTTCTCCGGAGAAGAGAGGGATTTGACCTTTTGTATTACCTGAGCGACCAGTTCTTTTTCCGCGACAGGCACAAGGTCAACCGATTCACCAGCCACGACAATGAAGTGGCTGGCCCGTTTTCTGATTCGCTTCTTGTCTGCGCAGGCCTTGGGGCAGCCACAAAGGATGACCATTACGTCTATCCGTCGGCTTCTCCGCGAGACAAGGCTGATGCCGGGCGTCCCCTGAAGCGCTTCTTCTATCTCATGGCCAATGTCGGCAAGCTCAATCTCTGGATTGCACGAGCCGCAGTATTTGACTGCTACCCTCATATTTGGTCGCTCAGGCCAGTTTTGGCTGCTCTCCGATTCCGGCCAGCTTCTGGGCCAGCCGCTTTTTGCGTTCCCAGTTGGCGCGCCGCATAATCATAATCCGCTGTGCCTGCGGTGAGCCGGCACCATGCATTGATTCGGCCAGGGCGGTGCCGCAGGTCATACCCTCGATGAGCCGGAGAAGACGCATCCTGGTCTCGGCGGGTACATCGGTCACGCCTTTGAGGTACTTGTCCACATATTTGCCAATCCTGGTATTGCCCCAATCAAGTTCCGAGGGCATGGTCGCCAGCAGACCGCCGGCAACATCCTGGGCAAGCCTGGCCATCTCGTAAATATACCGGGTCACATTGAGCTTGGTGACGTTGGCCAGAAGGGGGTCGGCCATGTAATTGCCCGCCGGTAATTTATAGCCCTGACAGGAGCAGGCGATGGAGCAGCAGTAGAGCGTCTCGGCAAGGTGCACCATCTCCACCAGCTTGTCCCTTATATGCGAGGCGTTCGCTGTGCCCTGCACTTCGGCCAGCGCGTAGGTGGCGCCAGTCAAAACATCGGCCAGGCCGACCTTGCAGCCGCCGTAGTTCTGCCGGTGGGCGGTGGCAAAGCGCTCGACAAGGTCAAAGGCGAAATCATACTCGCCGCACATGAACACCTGTTCCCAGGGAACAAATACATTGTCGAAGACCACCAGTGCCTCCCCGCCGACAATGCCGTATTCCGGGTTGCCCTGGTCAATGAGACAGCCGCTGCATTTGCGGTCGTCGTTGGTCTGGCGACCGAAGATGTGGACCAGTCCGGGGGCATCAACCGGCACGTAAAAGCACACGGCGTAGTCGGCGTCCGCCTCCTTCAGTGAAGTGGTCGGCATGACCAGATGGCCGAGGGCGTTCACGGCGCCGGTAATATGTGCCTTGGCCCCCTGCACCACGATGCCATCCTTCTTCTTCTCCACAACGTGGACATACTGGTCAGGGTCAGCCTGCTGGCTGGGGGCAAGACTGCGGTCGCCCTTCGGGTCAGTCATGGCGCCGGAGATGAACCGGTCCTCTCTCTGTACCTCCTTGAGGAGATTGACGAATCTCTTGTGGTACTCGGTGCCATTCTTCTTGTCCATGTCGTAGGTTACCGAGTAGATGGCATTCAAGGCATCATGCCCGACACAGCGCGCAAAACAGCTTCCCGTCTGTTGCCCCAGGGCGCGGAGCGCCTTCACCTTCTGCACCAGGTCATCAGTGCTGTGGTGCACATGGGTGAAAAGGTTGATTTTCTCTCCGGTCAGGTGGGACCTGGTGGTCAGCAGTTCCTCAAACTGGGGTGCCCACGCCATATCATAAGTCAGGGCGACGGCATTGATATGGGGGATAAAGGCAGGGTGGTCCGCCACGCTGGCGATTTTTCTCCCCATGAAGTAAATCTCCGGCTTGACCCGGCGCAGACTTTCCCGGTAATCGTCACCACGTATCATACCCATAACCAGAAACCTCGCTTTCTTTCCAATATGTTTCGTCAGGGAAAGAGTAGATTATTCATAATAGCCGCGCCCGACGGCAAAGGCGATGGCGCCCAGAACCAGAAGCCCGGAAAGCGCAAACCAGAAAATCCAGGTAAACTGAGGCATAACTGGCGCGATTACTTCTGCGGCGGTGACAATGCCCATTATGGCGCTGAGCGTGCCGATGAAACCCAGAATACAAGCTGTTAAGCCCATTGCTTAGCCTCCTCTGATATATTTTTATCCCTTAAGCCTAGTTTATTATATAATTGAGCAATGGACAAGACCAGCTTCAGGTATTAAAAGCACGGTTCAAAACGGAAAACAAGCTTTTCTCTTGTGTTGGCGTTGTCATAACCAAAGAATAGGGTATTATAAAGCAGGGTAGATATGCCCAGCATTGAGCAGGAAATCGGCGATTTGCTCCGTCAGCGGGGGATGACGCTGGGGGTGGTTGAGTCGGCCACCGGCGGGCTCATTTCCCACCGGATAACCAATGTCCCGGGGAGTTCCGATTACTACAAAGGCTCGGTCACCGCCTACAGTAACGAGGCGAAGATTCGGATAGTTGGGGTGAAGAAGGAGACCATAGGCCGGTACGGTGCGGTGAGCGCCCAGGTGGCTGAAGAGATGGCGGAGGGGGGCCAGAAACTGCTGGCGGTGGATATCTGCATTGCCGACACGGGTATTGCCGGGCCGGGTGGGGCTACCCCGGAAAAGCCGGTGGGGCTGTTCTATCTTGGTCTTTCCCATCAGGGCAGGACGTATAGTCGGCAGCACAACTTCACCGGCAGTCGTGAGCAGAACAAACAGGACGCCGCAGAAGCCGCGCTGAGCTGGTTGAAGGGATACCTGTCCAGTCTGGATTAGGCGTTCAAAACCAATATTGATATATTCAGGACAGAGGCAAAGCTCACCCACAGGATATAAGGCACCAGCAACCACGCCGCCAGCCGTGAAGTCCTGGTGAAGCTAATTATCGTTGCCAGTATCGCAATCCACAGGATGATGATAACGATAACCCCGTACAGCGGTGACTGCAGTCCGAAGAAGACCACTGACCAGAGGGCATTCAGCACCAGCTGTATCAGAAAAATGAGCAGTGCCACCCTTACCTGCCGATTGTCCAGGCCGACGCGCCAGACGAAAAAGGCGGCTATTCCCATGAGCAGGTAGAGGGTAATCCAGGCGGGGGCAAAGAGCCAGCCGGGCGGGGTGAAGGCAGGTTTCTGGAGGGCGGCATACCAGGTCGGAATT
>Ga0315274_10008376_pt1 | contig 14977 bp, 11 predicted proteins | sample YL17G02_20_MG_FD_203700 | JGI IMG/M metagenome (GOLD analysis project Ga0315274, IMG submission 203700) | Sediment microbial communities from Yellowstone Lake, YNP, Wyoming, USA - YL17G02_20 | ecosystem: Environmental > Aquatic > Freshwater > Lake > Sediment | place: USA: Wyoming | collected... | reverse complement strand
CCTGCTTGCCCCTGGTTTTGTTGTGGCCCAAGGGCGTATCCGCCACAACCACCCCCGGCCTACTCTTAATTTACCCCCACCCAATTAACTCTGGGGGGGGGGCGGGGGGGGGTCAGACCCCAACACCGAAGCGCGAACCTCGAAGTTGGGGTCTGACCCCACCCGGCCTGACCCCATTTTGCCAGACCCCGACTTGCTCATTGCGGCTCCAGGGCAAATTTCAGCATCTGAAAATATCCGCGCTTTCCGCCCTCGTCCGGCTGCTTCACGGTGCGAGTGTTGTTCTTCCAGTTCAAGTCCAGGGGAATTTTCTTGTCCGGGTCAATGGTGGCCGAGACCAGCTTGGAGGGCTTCACATACTCAAACTTTTTCCAGGTGTCAGCCCCGTCCCATTTCTCGCGGATTTTCTCCCCGTTCTCAAAAACCATTACGATTTCGACCGGGAACCGGAACTCCCCCAGCCGCCTGATTTTGACCGTGCTCAGGTAGTTTTTGGGCGCGTGCTTGGAGCCCTTGACCGGCGCGGCTTTGCCCTCTTTGTCCGCGGCATAGTTAATGTCGTAGCCCTGGCCTTTCATTATTTCCTTGCTGCTCAGAGACGAGACCGCGTAATCAAGGATTGCGTTTGAGAAGAGCGCCTGGTCGAAGAACCATTTGAGGTCCCGGCCGGAAATTTCATTGGCCAGGTTTACGAAGTCCTGCGTGTGCGGGTGCTTGAAGCGGTAACGCGCGAGCCATTCGCGCATGATCTTGTTCATGGTGTCCTTGCCCAGGTAATTCTCGAGCGTGATGAGCATGAGCGCGGGCTTGGAGTAGGAGCATGAGGTATAGCTTGCGCCGTTGTAATACTGCCAGCCGTTGCGGACAATGGGGTCATAGTCCGGGGCCAGGTTATAGGAAAACCTCCTGATTTGCAGGTCATCGGCCTTGATCCCCAGCCAGTCAACCATGCTGCCCTCGGCGCCGTAAATGTCGCGCATGATCCGGATTTCGGAATAGGTGTTGATCCCCTCGTCCAGCCAACTGTCCTCAAACTCGTTGTTGCCGACCAGGTGATACCAGTAGTTATGCCCGAACTCGTGGATGATCACCATCTCCACCGCGCGCAAGCCCTCGGGCAACCCCGTGAGCGTGCCCGCGGTGATCAGGGTGGGATATTCCATCCCGCCCGCGCCGCCCGCGCCCGGAGCCGGGTCGACCACGGTCAGGTTCGGGTACGGATACGGCCCATACCAGTCCTCAAAATATTTCACCCCCAGCTTCGCCGCCTCCAGGTGCCGCTCGCTCTGGGCCTTGTGCCGCTTCTGGAGCAACACCCGGATGTCAACGTTGTACTGCCGGGTCTTGAACTCAATAAAATCCGGAGAGGTGGTCCAGACAAAATCATGCACGTCCTCCGCATGGTAAAAATGCGTGGCCGTGCCGTCGAAATTTTCCGTCCGGCTGAATTCAACCCCGGTCGCGCCTAAGAGGTTTTTCGCCGGCGCCGTTATCTTCACGTTGTAAACGCCGTAGTCCGCGAAAAATTCCGTGTGCGAATGATACTGGTGGCAGTTCCATTTACCGTCCTCGAAAACGCCCGCCTTCGGAAACCACTGCGCCGCGAAAATAAAATCCTTCAAGGCGCCGTTCCTCGCAATGGGCGGCTCGGGCAGCCGGGCCGTGAAACCGATGTTGACCTTGACCGCCTGCCCGGGCAAAAGCGGCCGGGGCAGCGGCACGCGCAAAACCGTCTTGTCATCCGCGTTGTCGTCGTCCGGATGAATGAATTCCATCTTCGCCTTCAAGTCCTCGCCCGAGTCCAGCTTGATGCTCTCAACCTCAATGTATCCAAAACTTTTTTCCTTCCGCAGCCTGCCCTTCTCCTTGGCGCCCGATTCCTTCATGAAGCTCGACTTGGTGTTCCGGAACGCATTGAGGTAAAGATGGAACTGGAGCTCGGTTATGGTCTCATGGGATTTATTGAACCAGGTCAGCGTTTCCGTCCCGCGCAAAACCGGTTCCTTCGAGTCCAGCCTGACCTCTATGTCGTAGTTCGCAATCCTCGGGCTGAGCGGTTCCTTGAACAACACCGGCTGCGCCCCCAGACCGCCGGCCAGAAAAATCATCGCCGAAAAAACCAGACCGGTCAACAAAATCTTCCGCATCATTTTCCCCCTCGCCATGTTAACTTTTGGCCGCTTTCTTTTCCGCGACCTTAACCCCGCGCTCCTTGAGGTAGGCCTTGAGTTCGGGAATTTTTATCAGCTGGAAATGGAACACCGAGGCCGCGAGCAGAATGGTTGCTCCGGCCTCAACCGCCTCCAGGAAGTGCTCAAGTTTTCCCGCTCCGCCGGAAGCGACCACCGGGGCTGAGACCGCTTGCGCGATGCCGCGGATGAGCGGGAGGTCGTATCCGGTCTTGGCGCCGTCTCCGGCCTTGCTGGTGGGCAGGATGCAGCCCACGCCAAAGCCGTCAATCTTTTTCGCCCACTCAACGGCGTCGGCTCCGGTCGCGGTCCGTCCGCCGTCTATGTAAACCTCGTACCCGGACGGGAGTTTCGGGTTCCGGTCAGCATCAATGGCCACGGTTACCTTGTCTTTGCCGAACTCCTTGACCATTTCCCTGATCACTTCCGGCTTCCGGAACGCCGCGCTGCTGGTCGAAATTTTGTCCGCGCCGGCCTCGAGCACCCTGGCCGCGGAGGCCACGTCCGAGATCCCTCCGCCCACGGTGAACGGCGCCGTGGCAACCGCGGCAACCTTTTTCACAACTTCGATCATGGTGGCCCTGCCCTCAACCGTGGCCGTGATGTCGAGCATGGCCAACTCGTCCGCGCCCGCGGCGCAGTAAGCTTTGGCGCATTCCACCGGGTCACCCGCGTCCCTGATCTCAACAAAATGCACGCCCTTGACCACCCGGCCGTTCTGCATGTCCAGGCAGGGCATGATCTTGATCGTCTTTTGCATATTACCACCTCTCCTTGAGCGCAACGCCTCTATTATTAGCCTCTTTTGAACGACTAAGCAACCGCTACGGTTCTTCCCGGATTGCGCAAACGGGATACCTGAGCTAAGATTTTTCCGCGCACCGGCCTAAGGGTTTGCTTTTGGAGGAAAGATGGAAAAGTCAATAATCATAATCGGCGCGGGCATAGCCGGACTATCCGCGGGCTGCTACGCTCTCATGAACGGGTACCAGGCCGAAATTTTCGAACTCCACGACAAGCCTGGCGGATTATGCACTTCCTGGAAGCGGAAGGATTTCATTATCGACGGTTGTCTGCACTGGCTGGTGGGCTCCAGCCCGGCGAATAATTTTTACCGGGTGTGGCAGGAGCTGGGCGCGGTCCAGGGACGAAAATTCATAGACCACGAGATTTTTATTCGAGTCAAGGACTCAAGCGGAAAGACCTTCAATCTATACACTGACGTCAACCGGCTGGAGCAGCACATGCTGGAGCTTTCGCCCGCGGACGAAAAATTAACCAGGAGCTTTATCTCGGCCGTGCGCAAGTGCAGCGCGTTCAACCCTCCGGTCCAGGATATGATGGGCCCCGCGTCTTTCAAAGCCCTGATTGCCATGGCGCCCTATCTCTACCCGTTCTGGAAATGGAGCAAGGTCAGCATCCAGGATTTTTCCGGCCGGCTCCAGGACCCGTTCCTCTCCAGGGCTTTACTCGCATCCTTCGACCTCCCGGACTTCTCCATGATTTTCATCATCCTGACCCTGGCCTGGATGAACACCCGCTCCGCGGGATACCCCATTGGCGGGTCCCTCGAATTCTCCCGGGCCATTGAGCAGAGATTCCTCAAGCTGGGCGGGAAAATTCATTACCACTCGCGGGTGGAGAAAATACTGGTGGAAGGCGACCGGGCGGCCGGGGTCCGGCTGGAGGACGGGTCTGAGCACGGGTCGGAGGTTGTGATTTCCGCGGCGGACGGCCATTCCACCATTTTCAAGATGCTGGAGGGCAGATTTTTAGATGGCGAGATCAAGGACCGCTACGCGCGGATGCCGAGGTTCGAATCGTTGGTCCAGGTCTCGCTGGGCGTCAAGCGGGACATGACCAAAGAGCCGGCCTTTGCCACTTATCTTCTTGACCAGCCGGTGAGCATCGCGGGCGAGGAGCACAAATATTTCAGCATTCACAATTATGCCTGTGACCCGACCCTGGCGCCCGCGGGCAAAACCGTGCTGGTCTTCAGGTTCCTCTCGGAGATCAACAACTGGAGGGGGCTGGCAGGGGACAAGCAAGTTTACGAGGCGGAAAAGCAAAAAATCATTGACACGGTGATCGGTCTGGTTGAAGGACGGTATCCGGGGATCGCGGAAGAGGTGGAAATGGCGGACGTGGCCACGCCGCTCAGCTTTGAACGCTACACCGCCAACTGGGAAGGGTCCATGGAAGGATGGCTGATCACAACCAAAAACGCCATGACCCGGATGAAACGCACCCTGCCCGGACTGAAAAATTTCTTCATGATCGGCCAGTGGCTGCAGCCTGGAGGAGGCGTTCCCACCGGCGCCGTCATGGGCCGGGAGATCGTCCGGACTATTTGCAAAAAGGATCATCGCGGGTTTGAAACCTCAATGCCCTGAACCAAACCCGTTTCTCCGCGGCGCAAAATCACGCCCATTCCAATTCGCCCCGGGCATGGGAAGAGAAATGGATCTCAAATCTCAAATCAGTACGGTCCGGGGAAAATTCTTCCGCTCTTTGCCGGATTCGATAGCCCGGCGATGGTCATCAACTAAATAATTTGACCGGTAGGCCAGGTTTTCGATAGCCCGGCGCTTAAGCGCCGGGGAACCGGGGCCACCCCCCTCCTGCTTCGGCCCGCGCGCCGGCGCGGGCCGAAGCAAAGGGGTTAGGCGGTCGCGGTTCCCGGCCATGAATGGCCGGGCTATCGAAAAGCAATTTCAATCGCAGTCCAAGCCATGAATGGCCGGGCTATGGAAATAGAATTTCAACCGCAGCCTAGGACACGTGGATCATTGTCCAGTTGATAGGATTGGGCACTTGCAACTCCTCCCGGAGCCGTCAAATGGGCCTACGCGTATCGCCTACAGGAAATTTCTCAATTTTTCCCCGGACAGTATTGATCTCAAATCAGATCTCAGATAAAAGTCCAAATCAAGGCCCCGGCTCAAAACATGAGCAGGACCGTGGCCAGGGAATAAGGCATTTTCAATTCAACCTTTCCGTCCCTGACCGGCAATTCCTCCAGCTCCTGCTCCAGGGCGTTGGCGAGCATGGCCTTTTTCACGCTTTTGCCGGAATAGCTGAGCCGCACTGACACCAGGCCATCCGCATAACTGAACAGCCGGATTGCAACGCCCTCGCCGGATTCCGCTTTTTTCACCACGGTCACCACCACGTCATCCCGGTTGGTCGTGACCACGGAAGCGGCCAGTCGCTCAAGGTCAGGCCTGGCAGGGTCGATCCAGGAATCACTCAAGGCCGCTTGAGCCTGGGCAAAAACTTTGCGTTCGCGCCAGTCACCCGGCCCGTGCGGCCAGAAGGCGTATTCGGTCTCGTGTATTGCCGTGTCCTTGCCGGTGGCAGGGAAAGCGAACAGCGGCAGCCCGAAAATTCTTTCCTGACCGCCGTAACGGAGAGCAATCAACTCCAACTCGCCTTGTTCCCCCGAGTGCACCGCGACCGGCGCGGCAAGGGCCAGGCTCACGCCGAATTTGGAAGAGCCGTCAACGAGGTCGGCCCAGTTCTTCGCGGCCCAGAACGTGGGAGTGAAATCCCGGTGCGCGGGCCGTTCCACCACTCCGTAAGGAATTTCCATGGTCAGTGATTCGGCCTTGACCTTGGTGCGGAAGCTGACGGTGATGGTCTGGCGCTTTCCGGCTGCGCCCCGGATTTTCATCCTCACCCCCGGCTGGTCCGCGCGGAAGTAAAGCGTGCGCGTGAACTCGCGGCCGTCGAGTTTGGACACGGCCTCCAGCCTGAGCACGCCGTTTTCCGTTTTCGCGCTGAGTGCGGCTTGCGAGTCGCTGGCGTTGAGCAGCGGCTGGAATTTTCCGTGGTTCAGTTCCTGGCCCATGCGCCAGAGCCCGCCGGAGTCGTGATAGAAAATCAGGTCGTTGCTCGGCCCGGAGAGTATTTCCCTGCCCAGGCCTTTGTCGAACCAATTCGTGATGCAGCCGCCCTTGTCCGCGTCGAGCTCGATCTTGTAAAAATCATTTTCAACCGTGATGACCGGCCCGGACTGTTCATAACGGATGGGCTTGGGCGCCGGGTTTGAGGGAGCGGTCAATACACTTCCCAGAGACGCGAGCGCCTGGTCCACCGTCTCCTGGGCCTTTTGCAAGACCGGCAGTTGTTCGCCGAAATAAACGCGGTCGGGCGCGGTGCCGGTGATGAAGTCGTGGTGGTCGGCAAAGAGCGCAAGCTCCCAGGCCGGCGCCAACTCGGGATATTTTGCCAGGCCGCGGTCCTGGGCCATGACTCCCAGGGTTTCCGCCAGCAAAAGGCCCTTGCTCAGCTTCCGGGCGCGCTGCTTGAGTTCCGGCCGGCTGGCGTAAAAGCCCATGAAGAGCGGGTTGGGGTCGAGCTTAAGCTTGGGCAGCTTGTCCTTCTGGAACTCCACCAGCGTCATGTAATCTTCGAGTCCGGCAAACACCGCATACACTCCGGTCTTGGGGTATCGGGACTTGTTGTAGTCGGCCATGATCTTGGGCAGTCCGGGCACGGGCGGGGTGAAGTCTCCGCCGATGGGGCAGAACATGTACCCGGTCGGCGAAAGCGGCCGCAACTGTTTTATGTAGGAGTCGATCTTGGCGTTGGTTGCGGCCGGGAATCGCGCCGGGACTCCGGCGGTGAGTCCGTAGGTCTTGACCACGCCCGCGGTGTCGATCATGTCGCCCATGAAATAGGTGAAGGCGTTCCAGTGCGCGATCACCTCGGAATTGTCCGGTCCCTGCCAGACGAAATCCAGGGTCTTGAGTTTTTTCTGGAGCAGTTCCGCGGCGGAGCCCGGGAAGGGGAATGCCTTTTTGGAACGGCGGTCGGTTTCGATGAAATACTCGCCGGCGATTCTGGTGAAAGCGGTGTATTTGTATCCGAGCGCGTTGAGGATGGTTGGGACGGAGGGTGATTCTCCGAACGAGTCGGCGTAGTATGCAAGCCGGGGTTCAGCGGTCATGCCCTGACTCTTGAGCCAGTAATACCCGGCCACGTAGTCGCGCACGAGATTTTCACCCTCGGGGATGAGCGAGTCCGGGCTGGTGATGCCGGTGCCGGTGAACTTGATGCGACCGTCATTCACGAACTTGCGGAGCGCCTCGCGCTTGTCCGGGTGGGAGTCGAAGTAGCGCTTGAAGAAGAAAGTGCACTCAACCGAATAGACGTAGCGCGGGTCTTTCTCAAGCTGTTTGAGCGCCTTGTCAAAAGTCCTGTCGGTGAGCAGCCGCTGGTACTGGTCCGCGGTCATGAGCCAGTCCGGGTCAACGTGGCTCGATTGCGCGAACACGATCACCTCTTGGGCTTCCGCGGGAATCCCCAGCGACTGCCGCAGGCTGATCTCGCCCGCTGACCGCCCCTCCCCCGCCGAAACCGACATGACCATGAGAAAGTTACCCGCCAGCAAAACCGCGCAAGCCGGCTTTATTTTTTTCCAAAAATGCAGCATTTATCCCCTCCCCAAAATATTCGAGCGCCATTTGTCGCAATAATACTACGCGGGCTTTGCGAATGCCAGCCGGCGGAGCAGGGAGGAACGAGGGAACCAATAATTGCGGACAGGCGTTCAAAATTGGATCAGGACGGTTGCCAGGGAATAGGTCATCTTCAGTTCAACTGTTCCGTCCTTGACCGGCAATTGCTCAAGTTCCTGCTCCAGGGCGTTTACGAGCACGGCGCTCTTCACCTGTTTTCCGGAATAACTCAGCCGCACTGACGCCGGGCCTTCCGCATAACTGAACAGCCGCACGACCACTCCCTTTCCGGATTCGGCTTTCTTGACCGCGGTTACGACCACGTCGTCCCTGCTGGTCTTCACCATCGAGGACGCCGTCGTTTCCCAATCCGGTTTCGCAGGGTCAAGCCGGGCATCGCTCAAGGCCATTTTGGCCTGGGCAAAAACTTTGCGGGTGCGCCAGTCTCCCTGCCCGGCCGGCCAGAAGGCATAATCGAACTCGTGCTCAACAGGGTCGGTGCCGTTGGCTACCACGGTCTGGATGGCCGGTATGCCCATGGGCCGCTCCCTCGGGGTGTTGCGGAGCGCCACCGCTTCCAGGATTCCGCTCGGTCGAGCGGTGACTGCTCCGGGCGCGGCCACGGCGAGGTCCACGCCGAACTGGTCTGACTTGTCTCGCAACTCCACCCAGTTCTTCACCGGCCAGAAAGTCGGGGAGTAAAGTTTTTCCAGCGGCCGCTCGACCACGCCATAGGGCACTTCCTGGATAAAACGGCCGGGCGCGAGCGCGGGCCGGAAGCAGACGGTGGCGGTGCGCTCGCGTTTAACCGCGCCTTTCATCCGCATGCGGACCACGGGCGAGTCGGAGCGGAGGAATAGCGTTCGGACAAAATCATGCCCGGCGAATTTGCTCTCGACCGTGACCACCAGCTCGCCGTTCTTTTCTTGCGCGTCCACGGCCGCGGCCGAATTGCCGGCCCGGCCGATTTCCTGGAACCGGCCGTGGAAAAGCTCCATGCCCATGCTGTAAAGCCCGCCGTTCTCGGAATAAAGCAGGATGTCGTTGGAAGGCCCGGCGAGCACTTCTCGATGGTTTATCCGGTCATACCAGCGCGTGATGCACCCGCCTTGGCCGGCATCCAGTTCCAGTTCATAGAAGCTGTTCTCGGCCTTGAGCACCCCGGCCTCGAGCTTCCAATTCATGGGCGGCGGGGACGCGGCCGGCACAAGGTTGAGCTTGGCGCCAAGCGTTGCGATTTCCTTGTCCACCAGGGCCTGCGATTCCTTAAGCAAGGGGATTTGTTCCTGGTTCAGGACCTTGTCCCGGGAGGTCCCGGTGATGAAGTCGTGATGATTGGACATGGCCGAGATATACCAGGGCCGGGCAAGGTCGGGATAGTCCGCCAAGCCCTTGTCCTCGGCCATGATCCCCAGGGTCTCGGCAAGGAAAAGCGAGCGGGAGAGTCGGCGGCACTGCTGCTTAAGCCCCGGCCGCGAGGAATAGAACCCGGTCCAGTAGGGGTTGGGGTCAAACTTCATTTGAGGCAGCTTGTCCTTATGGAATGCGATCAGTTGCATGTAGTCTTCGAGTCCGGCGAGCACGGCATAGACTCCGGTCTCGGGATAGCGCGTCTGGTTGTAATGGTCGAGGATGCGGTTGAGGTCCGGGACCGGGGGATTGAAGTCGCCGCCGATGGAGCAGAACATGTATCCGGTAAGCGAGAGCTGCTTAAGTTCCCGGACGTAGGAGTCAATCCGCTTATTGGTCAGGGAGCCGGCCCGGACCGGGAGCCCGAGATACACGCCGTACATATTGATTGAGCCGGTGTGGGCGATCATATCGCCCGCGCTATAGTTGGTTCCGCTCCCGCTCACGTGGGTGAGCACCTCGGCGCCATCCGGGCCAAGCCAGATGAAGTCCAGGGTCTTCAGTTGTTCATACATGAGTTCCGCGTTCGAACCCGGCAGGGGATATTGGCCGGCGGGCCGGTAGTCCGCGACCATGGTATACTTGCCGTCGATGCGGCCGATCGCCGCATATCTGTAGCCGAGTTCGCGGAGGATGGAGGGCACGGTGGGCGAATGGCCGAAATCGTCGGGGAAGTAGGCGAGCTTGGGGTCGATATTCATGCCCTGTTGCTTAAGCCAGCCCAAGCCGATGAGATAATCGCGCAGGATGTTTTCGGCTTCCGGGAGCAGGGTATCGGGCGTGGTGACGCCGGCGCCGGTAAAGCGGATGCGGCCCTGGTTGACATAGTTGCGCAGGGTCTCCTGACGCCCGGGGTGACTGTCCCAGTAGCGCTTGAAAAAGAAGATGCACTCCACGGAATAGACGTAGCGCGGGTCTTTTTCAAGCTCGACCAGGGCCTGGTCAAAAGTTTTATCGGTCAGCAGCCGCTGGTACTGGTCCGCGGTCATGAGCCAGTCCGGGTCAACGTGGCTCGATTGCGCGAACACGATCACTTCTTTGGCTTCCGCGGGAATCCCCAGCGACTGCCGCAGGCTGATCTCCCCCGCTGAACGCCCCTCCCCGGCCAAGGCCGGCATCACCATGAGCAAATTACCCGCCAGCAAAACCGCGCAAGCGAGCCCCGGTTTTTCCCAAACGCTCGGCATCTGTCCCCTCCCCAAAGTATTCGACCGCCAAGTCCGGCAATAATACTACGCGCCCTTTGCGGATGCCAGCCGCGGCGGGCTGACCGGCGGGGAAAGAGGGATGAAGAAAGAGGAAAGGGTTATCGCGGACAGTCCCACTCTGGCGGGACGCGCCCCGAAGGCCGCGCTGAAAGCCGGGACTAAAGTCCCTCGCACATTAATTTAGGAGACGGGATGCTCGACTTTAAACGCCTGGTATTGCTCCTTGTTAAAAGGCCGGGAGTCTTTCTTCCATCCTTTCTTGGAATAATATTTTTTGAGCCGCGCGGCGCGTTCACTCGGCTTGGGGTGCGTGCTGAAGAAGATTTTGATCTCGGCGCCCGGCTTTTTTTCCATGGGCACCAGCCGCTTGATGAAATTGTAAAGCCCGGAAGGATTGTAGCCCAGGCCCTGGGCGTTATTGGCGCCCTCCTGGTCCGCCTTGAATTCGTCCTGCTTGCTCAGGCCCTTGACCACAAGCTGGTCCCAGGAAGCATCGGTCAATTTGGACAGCACTTCCTCCTGCTGATTGCTCAAGTCCGTGCCGGCGATGGCGACCTGCGCGCCCGCGGCCCAGATGTTGGACTTCTGGATTTCGCGCACCACGTCCTTGCTGGCCACGTGGGCGATCTCGTGGCCGAGCACCCCGGCCAGTTCAGCCTCGCTCTCGGTCTGCTTGAGCAGGCCCTTGCTTACAAAAATGTACCCGCCCGGAGCAGAGTAGGCATTGACCTCGTCGGTGTCCAGAATGGCGAAGCGGTATTTGATGTTGGACCGCTTGCAGTAAGGCACCAGGGTCCTCCCGATCAGATTGATCTCTTCGGTCCAAGCCTCGTCCTGCCAGACCCCGAAGGTCCCGGCCAGACGGGCCGCAAGGCTCCGGCCCAGCTGGATCTCCTCGTCAATCTTCATGGGCCGCGCGGCATCCGCCACTTTCTTGCCGACCTCCAGCCATTCCTGCGGGTCAATATTCTTGAAGTCAAATTTTTGCGCGGAGAGGCAGAGCACGGCCGCGGCCAGGACCAGTCCGGTTTTGAGCGCGCTATTTGGCTTCATTTTCGGCCCCCGCATTCTGGTAAGGCCCGAGGTTCCTCGATTGCAGGAAATCCATAACGTTGTCCTCGTTGAGCTGGTAGTTCTCCATCCAGCTCACGACCTGCCAGTTATAGTTCTCGGCCAGCTTGCCCTCGATGTCCATGCCTCTCACTCCGGCGACCTCGGTAACCCCCCGCGTGGGTTTCTTGTATTTGGGCTCGGGCCGGGAGAAGGTCTTGCGGAACATGGTCCAGAAACTGGACTCGTCGGTGGGCTGTTTGGGCTGGGCCTTGGTCTGGGCCTGGGCCTCCGAACTCTTGCCCGGCGGGAAAGCCATCAGCGCGATCCCGAGCAGGCTCGCCACCAAGCATCCGATCAGAATTTTTTTCACGTGCACCTCCAAATTTTCGGCCTCTTTTTGGGGTCAGGCCTTTTCGCGGGAGCCTGACTTCGATGACAAGGCCAGACCCCCCGAGACCTGACCCCACATGTCAAATGAACAATTCGCTGATACGCTTGACTTCGATTTTCCCACCACCGGCCTTTTCCAGCAAGTCCCTGCACGTTCCGCACTCGGTCAGGATCATTTTGGCGCCGAGTTTTTGCGCTTCCTCCACCCGGCGCGCCGCGAGCCTGTCTGCCTGGCCGGGATCATACCAGAACAGCCCGCCGCCTCCGCCGCAGCAGTCGGCAAGGCCGTTGTTGGCGCTGAATTCCAGCAGTTTCATGCCCTGGCGCCTGATTATGCTCCGGGGCAGCTGCGCCATCTGGTTTTTCCGGCTGAGGAAACACGGGTCGTGATAAACCACGGGCCCGGAAATTTTGCGGGCCGCCATATTTTCCGGGATCAACTCCATAATGAATTTGACCGCGATTGAGCCCGGAAGTTTCTTCCGGAGGCTGTGCAGGCAATGCGGGCAGGTGGTGATGACCTCTTCGGGGTTTTGCGCGAGCAGCTTTTCCAGGCCCGGGTTCAAGCCCTCGGCGCCGATCTCGTCCAGCATCCCGCCGCAGCACACCCCGGACACCAGCCGGGCGCCGAACCCCAACTTCTTGACCAGCGCCGCCCATTTTTCCGGCTCGCCGAGCGCCATTTCGCGGCAGCCGGGAAACAGCACGCGGCCGCCCGAGCCGGTCTCGGCCGCGGCCTTTTCCTTGCCGAATGGATTCCCGAACCGGTCAAGGTTTTTCTTGACCTCCGGAAAAAACGACCAGGTCGCAGCCGGGTCCACCCGGTAAACCCAGCGCCGCATCAGCCAGGCCAAATCCGAAATCTTGACTTCCTCCGGACACGCCCCCTCGCACTTGCCGCACAAAGTGCAGCGGTAAAAATCGTCGGCGTCGGAAATGTATTCCGGCTGGGAGCGGGAGGCGCAGGCCGCGAGGTGTTCGGGTCCGAGGAATCTGCCCTGACTGAGCCGGCTGGGCGCGCAGGCGTCCTGGCAAAGGCCGCAGACCGTGCACTGCTGGGAATTGTAAATCTGCTCGATCTCCTCTTTCTTTAGCGCGGTGATCCAGTCTTTCTGGAAATATCCCTTGAACAACTCCACCTGGTCCGGCTTTTTCTTCGGGACCAGCGACTTGAAGACGTGGATCCAGAAATTATAGCCCAGCACCGAGAGCGATTTCAACTGCCTGCCGTCAATCATTTTTTCCTTCCCGCAAACTTTTGATAGGCCTCCTTCAACCGCAACGCGTCCTTCTCCAGGGACGGGCTCTCGCAGATCACAAACCCTTCAAGCTCATAATCCGCGAACGCCCTGACGCAGTCCTTCCAGTTGAATTCCGAGTCCTCAAGGTTCCGGTGCCGGCGCTCGCCCTTGGCCGTGTATTCAATCCCCGAGACGTGGATGTGCATGTTCTTGAGGATACCCTTGCCGAACGCCCTGGCCAGTTGCTCAAGCGCGCCGCAGAAGTCCTCGTATTTATTATACCGCCCGGCGTCCCTCGCGTAAAAGTGCGCAAAGTCAATCGCGGGCAGAACGCCTTTGACCCGTTTGCCGATCCAGACCAGGTCCTCCAGCGAACCCACCTGGCTGGGCTTGCCGGAAAGCTCGGGACGCACCTCAATCCTGACTTTCTCTCCGGCAAGAGCCGCGATGATGGTTTGGAACTGCTCCGCGACGATCTCGAGCACTTGCTCCCGGCCCCGCCCCTGGAAGAACGCGGCATGAAAGGTGATGCTTTCCCCTCCGCACTGAAAGCAGCGGCGCGCGGTGTCCAGCACCCGCTCCCGGCTGGCCGCGAGCTTGTCTTTCTCCAGACTGGCCAGGTTGATGTAATACGGTCCGTGCGCGGTGAGACGGACGCCGGTCTCGAGCTGCGCGTCCTTGACCAGCTCCGCGGCCTTGCCGGTCATGCGCACCCCGTAAACGAATTCGAGCTCCATGCAGTCCAGCCCGAGCCTGGCCACTTCGCGCACGCCCTCTTCCGGCTTGTCCCGTTTCGCGCTCAACGGGATGCCGCCGGGGCCGAATAACAGGGACATTCGCTCACCCCAGCCTTTTCAAGCTCTCGGGCAGAATCTTCAGCAAATAAAACCTCATCACCTCAAACCGGTTGATCACCATCAGCCCGCCCACAACCAATAATATAATGCCTCCGCTCACTTCGATGGCGCGGAAATAGGGCCTGATTTTGGCGGAGAATTTGAGGAACTGGTCGATCAGCGCGGCGGTGAGCAGGAACGGCACTGCCAGCCCGATTGAATATGCGAGCAGCAGGGCGATCCCGCGCAGCATTGTGCCCTGGTTGGCGGCTATGGCGAGTATGCTGGCCAGGATGGGTCCGACGCATGGGGACCAGCCGAATGCGAAGGCGAGTCCGAAGAGGAAAGCCTTGATCGGTCCGACGGCTTTGATCTCGCCCTGGTAACGCTTCTCGGCCATGAGGGGCATGAACTTGAACACCCCGGCCAGTTGCAGCCCGAAAAAGATCACCAGCAGCCCGGCCACCCGCATGGTTATCGGCCTGGCCCGGACCAGGAGACTGCCGAACTCGCCCGCGGCCGCGCCCAGCATGATGAAGATCGCGGAAAAACCGAGCACGAAGCAAAAGGCCGCGAACAGCACCGAGGCGGTCAGCCGCGGGCTTTGCCGCTCGGCCTTGAGCTCGGACAGGGAATGGCCGGAGATGAAGGAAATATACGCGGGCACCAGCGGCAGCACGCAGGGCGTCAAGAAGGTCAGCATGCCCATGACCAGGGCGAGAATAAAGCCGGGACTGTTGTGCATGTGGATATGATGATAGGACAACCGCGGCAAGCTTTCAATCTTGCGGAGGGGATGGTTGCACGGCGAATGGAATCGCGGCTAATGGCCATCAACTGAATAGATTGACAGACATTCGATTTTCTCGATAGCCCGGCGCTTCAGCGGTTTATAACGGATTGCCGGATTCGATAGCCCGGCGCTTCAGCGCCGGGAAACGGGGCGCTCCCACTCCTGCTGCGGCCCGCGCAGGCGCGGGCCGCAGCAAAGGGGTTAGGCCGTCGCCGTTCCCGGCCATGAATGGCCGGGCTAATGAAATGCAGGACCGCCTCTGTCCATTTAATTGAGGGGTGGGCATAAATGTTTTGCCTTGGTTTGTGAAATCTGGTATAATTTTCACAAAGCTGACGCGGAGGTTGAAAATGGTTGCGGAGGGTCATACGCTGATCAAGTTGCTGGCGCTGGTG
>Ga0315274_10008375_pt1 | contig 14977 bp, 15 predicted proteins | sample YL17G02_20_MG_FD_203700 | JGI IMG/M metagenome (GOLD analysis project Ga0315274, IMG submission 203700) | Sediment microbial communities from Yellowstone Lake, YNP, Wyoming, USA - YL17G02_20 | ecosystem: Environmental > Aquatic > Freshwater > Lake > Sediment | place: USA: Wyoming | collected... | reverse complement strand
ATGTGGATTCTGACATATTTGCCTGCATCGACACACGCCTTGACGGCGTTAACCGCTTTTTCAAAACTCCCATTTCCTCTCACTCTTTCGTGATTCTCTTTGTTGCCCTCGATACTTATCCCAACGAACTGCAGGTTCTCTATCACATCCATTTTCTTCTCAAGATTCACTCCATTCGTGACTACTTCAACTATTTTGCCTTTTTTGATGGCACAGTAATCTATTAGCTCTTTCAAATCACTTCGCAAGGTGGGCTCTCCACCGAGGAATCGAAACCACTCGGCGCCCAAAGAGCACAGGTCGTTGATGATTTTAATCCAGTCTTCGGTGCTGAATAAGTCGGATTTCTTGTTGACTGTGTGTATGCCGCAATGAGTGCACCGTTGATTACACCTGTCGGTAAGATAAAGTGTTGAAAACAAAGGTATCCTTTTTCCCGTGATCTTTGAATAGAGACATTTCAAGAACACCTTGCTTCCATTGTAGTATGTCTGTTTCAGCCTTAGTCTATTCATAATCGTGCAATGCCCATTGTATTAGTCCGGCACCGGCCTTTCGCCCGCTGCGGGTTGAGCAACGTGCCTCAATGGCGACAAAAACCCCTGAACTGCTCGGGTAGGAAACACATTCTCACATTCTCTGATTTGAACAAATCCCTGACTTGTTGCTCGCGGACGCCTCCCTTGGGAACAAGGCCGAGAGAGCATCCGCCGTCAATCAACACTTGCGGAGCATCCGTATAAGGGAAGAAGGCGTCCGCAGCAAAGACGGAGTTCTCAAGCGAATGCGCTTCCTCTCGGGCTCTAATCACTGCGTTGCGAGCGGCCACAACTGTTGACGGTCCGCCGCCGGATCCGATTAACTGCCCGTCCTTCACTATAGCGATTTCATTGCCGCCGAGGCTGGAGCTCCATGCCGTCGCCCACGCCAGAATGAGCGATGTGCGATCCTCATCGCTGAAATCCGGTGAGGCTTTCTCCGCTTCATCAAAGTCAAGCACATACCCGAATGAGGGTTGGCACAAGAATCCTCCTCTTACTTGACGGAGATTTCTCGTGATCGAGACTCCCGGAGACGACAATTGTCCGTTCTCAAAGAGCTTCCGTGACTGTTTCCTGCCGAGAATATTCAGAGCCTCTTTTGAAAAGGAAGGTGCCGCGATGACATCAAGCATCCACGCCTTATTGCCCAGCTTCTTCTCTCGCTCTCGGCTCTCGTATAACAGTGGGGCAACAATCCCGTCTATGGGAAAGTTGACAATCACTTCGCCGCCCCAAATCGCGGACATATTGCCGGACAACGCCTTCTCCGCCGCAGCCCCCGGACTCTGCCAGTCGGCTGCCAAGCCGCATGCATTGCCGTGTTTGGCGGCAACAGCCAGATAGGGGACTTTCCCAAAGCTCTTGTTAAAGGCCTCGCACGCCAGGCAAAGTGTATGAAGAATACAGTCCAGGTCCGCCACGTTCGTAAAACATGGCGATTCCCCACGAAGAAGTCTGAATTTGTGAAGCGCGAGTTTGTCACCATCGCCGGAGGCGGCAAAAAGGTAAGAAGGTATTTGATAGGGATTCTCACCATTGAGAAGCTCTAATGTTCGTATGCCTGCGACGCCATCGCCGTCCCCCCTCTGTCGGAGCACCGAGATATAATGCTCTACAATTCGGGCGCTTGCCTTGGATATCAAATCCCCTCTGAGGTCTTCTGAGATAGCTCCTGATTGCTCTAAATCCTGTATGACGAGTCTCATATCCTCCCTTGCCATAACAGGCGCCCTATTTCCTTTTACCGCCAGAGCAAGCAAGGTATGGCCGCCCACGTCGTTCCCCTTTTCCAGCGGATACGGGAGATCATATACCAAATCGATGCAGGAATCAGGCTCTTGCCCTGTTAATGCCTGTTCAATTTTAGGGTGAAGCGTCGGTGGAATTTCATAGTCGTCAGTAATGCCAACAAATTCCTCGACACTTGTTGATGGGATACCGGCTTTATCCAAAAGTAGAGAGGTCTCCTTTGTTGATATGATTTCCCATCCCAGGTTGTGGAGTGACTTGGCAAAACTCTCCACTTCGCTGGTATCATATAATGAAAAAAGAGCTCTTGGCACGATATTCCCTTCATGACATTGTTACACTACTTTGTTTCCAAAACGAACCACCCACAAACTGGCATCATCTCCAAATTGATATGGCACCTTCATCTCAACATTGGAGCTGAGCATTTCCGGCCTGGAACCCATTTTCTTTATCACTGTGTAGATTTCATTCAGACTCGCATAAAATGACACATACTTTTCAAAATCACCCACAACTACTTCATCCCGCAGCACAACTCCTCTTTGGCAGGCATTGTGGCTTTGAAGGCAGTTGTACTTATATGCGCCGTCATTTTCTTTGCTGACCATATACTTGACAGAGAACGGCGAAGGACAACAAATGCCGGCTTTGCGGCGATCCCTGCTCAGATAGCCAAGCTGCCCACCATTATACAGGGTGTACAAATACGGAAAAGCAACATGGAACGAGCTAAAACATCTGATACCGAGCTCGCCCAGAAGCTCATCTATCGAATACCACTTTCCAACTGCAACAGGGCACGAGAAGTTGTCGGTTTTTTCGCCGATTTGCACGCGGGCATTGTAAGTATCACAATCAAGATGTTCTCGTCGCTCGTTAGCACAGCTCCGCAGATAGTCCGCAGTGCCGAATCTCACATGTGTCCTGTAGTCGGGACATCCTACCACGGCATTGTTGCTTAGCAGATCTAAAAACGGGTACACTGAGTTGAATGCCGCAGGGCACATCTCGTCCGTCCTGTCGATATTGAAACTAAACTGGTCGCCTTTTCTGAATTCCAAAGGGCAGCCTGCTGCTTTATCTATAACCTCAATGACAATATTTTTGTCGTGGACTTCGCAGGGAATAACCAGATTGATTAGTCTTCTTGCGAGGTTCTTCACATACTCAAGAAGCCCGAATCGTATTTTCTCCACGTTGACCTTGAAGGTCGCCCCTTCTTCACCCAGGGGACATTGTTTCACCATTCTATCGATATCGAGCTTTAGCTTTGTTCTGTCCCGGCTGCAATGCAGGGCAAAAAGGAAAGGATAAAGACTCATATAGCCAGCAGGGCACATCCCCTTCCTGATAAGACCTATCTTTTGCTTCTTGGATCTAATAGGATGGTAACGGCACCGATTGTCATTAATCTCAGCGACTATTATGCCATCCTTTTTCACTTCTTCCAAGATTATCGCACACAGATCATGCACCATCTTATTGACTACCGTTTTTCGGCCACAAACAGGGAATGAGGAACGTGAAAACCGTACCAGGTCTTTATGTGCTCGTTATGAATTACGGCAAAGCCAAAACTCTCAATCAGGTCAGCCCATTCGCTTCTGCTTCGCCAGTGTATTTTCTTGCCTATCGTAAAGTTGAACCTGTCGGCGATTGCCTCCCCCACATACGATATCGCCAGCTTCCAGAGCGGGACCACGTCATTCTCCTTAAGAATCAACCTGCCCCCGGGAGAAAGCTTATCCCTGCACTGTTCCAAAACCTTCATTTGCACGGAGTCATCCAAATGGTGCATGACATCATACAAAATGATTGCATCAACCTGTGACAGACTGATTGACTCCAAATCCTGCACTTCAAACCTGATATTCTTTCTCTCCGTGCCGATTGTTCTTTTCGCCCATGCAATTTTGGCCCTGTCCAGATCCACACCGTAAACCTGTCTTTCGGGCGATCTAATTGCCAGGAGATTCGAAAAGACTCCCCATCCGCATCCCAAATCAATTATGTTCCCCTTTTTAGGAACAAATTGTTCCACGTATTCATTGGGCGTTCCAAAAAACCATCGTTGATAGGTTCTGAATTTGGCAGCCCGGCTGAATTTGTACAACTCAATTACATCTTTGTAAATTGGCATGATTTCTTTTTGTGAGAGGTTGCTCACGTTAGGGCCGACAAAATGCTCAACTCTGAACGCAGTGCTATAAGCGAATGGTGCGCTCCTCCGACGGTCTTGCCGCGGACTTGCGTTGCACCAATTCCCTGATTGGAAGTCTCTCTGCGATTCTATAACCTGCGGCTTGCGCATCTCTGTAGAACATCTTGACCGTATCCAGCGAGAACTCATCTAAGTCTCTGCCGATATTAGAGAGTTTCTTCAGTATGTCGGGCGTCACTGTAATGATGTCGCAGCCGCACCTTTCCGCCTGAAAGATGTTAAGAAGCTCACGAGAGCTTGCCCATAGTAGCTGGGCCGCCGGATTCGATTCTGCGATATTAGCGGCTTCGGTCATAATTGGCTCGGGATCAACGCCGGTATCGGCAATCCTCCCCGCAAAAACGGATACTATGCTGTCTATCGAACGATTCAAATTCTTTACAACGCCCTCTACCTGCCGCAATGTCAAAATGGCCGTTATGTTTAGGGAAATCCCCTCATCCGACAGTCTTCTGATCAGGGGCAATGATGATTCACCTTTAGTATTGGTAATGGGTATCTTAATAACCACGTTTCTTCCCCAACTGCTTATTTGCTTGGCCTCCTGTTCCATTTCGTCAAACTCATCCGAGAAGACTTCAAAGGAAATAGGAAGATCCGGAATAACTTCAATGGCTTTTCTGGCAAAGGCTTCGTAGTCCGAGATATTTGCCTTTCTCATTAAGGTGGGATTGGTGGTGAATCCTCTTACAATTCCTCTCTCGTAAGCTTCTTTCATATCATTGATGTCAGCCCCGTCGGCGAACAGCTTAATCCTGAGTGCATCTATCGACGACATCCTTTTCTCCGTTTCTAAACCCTAATCCCTGGTCTTCTTGCGAGTTTTGTATGATAATCTCAGCCGCTTCAACCAAATCGTCCGCCTTGAAATCGGGTGCGCTCTTGCCCGCCCTGCCCGATCCCATCTCTTCTGTGCTGCAAATCAGAATTGTTCTCAACCCCATTCTCCGCCCGCATACAATATCAGTATCTCTATCTCCCACCATCCAGCTTGATTCCATATCCAGGGAGTACTTCGCCTTGGCCTCTTCCAGGAATAGTGTCCCCGGCTTCCTGCAGGCACAGGAACCAGTGAACTGGGGGACAATCCCTTGCGGATGGTGGTAGCAGTAGAAATAATCCGTGAAGCAAATCGACCTATCCCGCAGAACGGAGTGCAGTCTTTCGTGTATCGCCTTGATATTCTCCAGAGACGTTTTCCCTTTGGCATAGCTGGGCTGATTCGATATCAGGAACAGGCGAAAATCGTGTTCCTGCAACTGCAGCAGAGACCTCAGAACCCCCGGGAGCAATTGAAAATCTTTCGGCTCAAGAGGGGATTCCCACTCTTTGGCGGCTGGGTTAAATACGTTGCGAGTAATGACCCCGTCGCGATCAAGAAAGACTGCTTTTTCCTCTATTTTGCGGACTCCCATTTCATCTCGTTGGCTTTCAGCGCCGGATGAGACACCATCAAGTGCCAGACGACCGCCTGAAACGCCTCAGTATGAGGCGTGATTGTCTCTGGGTTGACTACCGGTATTATTACAGCGGCATCCGCCGCTTTCGCGGTATATCCTCCATCTCTCCCAACTATTCCTATGATTTTTGAGCCGACTTCCTCGGCAAACTTCAGCGCCTGCACTAAATTGTTGCTGATATTCTTCTGGGTATTTCCTCCGCCGACGGAAAAGACGAAAACGCAGTCATTTGAATTGAGCCTGCTCCCTTTCAACCAATTCACAAACGCGGAGTCCCAGCCGTCATCGTTCACTCGCGCAGTTAATTCCGAGACATTGTCTGTGGGAGCGTATGATTCTATCCCTGCGATTTTCCGGAAATCGTTAACTGCATGAGAAGCGTTTCCAGCCCCGCCGCCGACACCTAACATGAAAACTCGGCCTTCGTTTTCTTTAACCTCTAATAATACTTTTACCGATTTCTCGATTGCGTCTCTGTCAATTGAATCAGCAATTTTGTCAACTTCGGATAAATATGAGTCAATATAATTTCTAATATCCATTTTCCCGTCCTGAAGCTATTCTTTCTTTCCCTGTGCAGTCAATTCCTCCAGGTAGTTGCGAGTTTCTTCTAATCCTCTAAAGGATCCTATTTCATAAAACCGCTGCGCAACCTCATATCCCAACATCTCACCGTTGTTAACCAATTCTTTATACAGGTCCGCCAGATCCCAGGCCTTGTCGTCCTCGGTATCGACAAGACATGTCTTCCTCAGAAGGGTAAGGCCGTAGTCAATGTAGTTCATGTTTTCCGTCGTATTATTTTTGTCGTATCTTATGATCCGGCCGTTTTCATAAACGATGTTGCTTCTGTCCCAATTGTTTTGGTTCCGAAAGACCGTCATTAGACCTTTTTTCTTATGAGAGAAAAAATACTCCACTATCGGCCCAAAGTCAGTAGTCAAATATGAATCCCCGTACATTACGAAGAAAACGTCATCCAGTAAAGGCAGCGCCTTTTTCAAGGCGCCGCCTGTTCCGAGCAGTCTGGCTCCATCAAAAGAATAGTTGACCGATAATCCAAAATCGGCCCCGTCTCTTACAAAGCGCATAATCTGCTCTCCGAGATAGCCGGCACAGATTACAATCCTGACCACCCCTCTTTCCCTGAGCAATTCGAGTTGATGGCCTATGAACGGTTTGCCGGCCAGCTCAAGCATCGCTTTGGGGATGCGTTGCGTAACCGGGTAAAGCCGTGTCGCAGGTCCGCCGGCCAGAATAACAACTGGAGGCATCATGATTCAGCCACCACCTTGGTTCCTTCAAAGCAAAATCTGAACCTCACTTCTTCCAGGCCTTCTTTCATCATTGCACGCCGCAATCTTGCGTTATCTGCGGAGTAGAACATCAGAAACCCACCACCCCCGGCGCCGACCAGCTTCCCGCCGACGGCGCCGTTTCGCAAGGCCAGATTATACCATTCGTCTATCTTACCGTTGGACATCGAGCCGGAGCGCTTCTTCTTGTTCTGCCAATGCACATTCATCAATTCTCCAAACTTGTGCAGGTCTCCCGATTCCAACGCCTCTTTGCTTTGAATTCCAAGGTCTTTGACAAAGTGGAGATTTTCAATCATTTCTTCATCGTTGTCTTTGCTCTTATGATGTTGCTCTTTCAAAATTGAAGATGCTGAACGTGAATATCCGGTGAAAAAGAGCAATAGATTATCCTCCAGGCCGTACAACGCCTCCTTCTCAATTTTCAACGGGTATGCGTTGACGTGCCCATTTTTCTTGAATTCAAAACAAGTAATGCCTCCATAAGCGGCGATATATTGATCCTGTTTGCCTATTTGCTCGCCTAACCTGTTGATTTCAATGTCGCAGGCCTGTTCAGCCAGCTCCCCGGGGTGCACCAAATTCCTCTTGTATGCGTGCAGTGCTTTGAGCAAAGCCGTAGTAAAGCTGCCGGAAGATCCTAAGCCGGTTCCTGCCGGAATGTCGGCCATACTTGTCATTTCCAATGCACGAATGTCGGCTGCATATAATTTCAATGCTTCGCGTATTATGGGATGCCTGATTTCCTCCGCGTTTTTTACGTTCTCCAGTTGAGAGTACTTTATGATTATTTCTTCAGTAAAGGTCTTGTGGAGCGTAATATAAACATACTTATCAATAGCGGCGGCTATCAAGAAACCGCCGAACTTCTCATAATAGGAAGGCAGATCAGTCCCTCCCCCTCCCAAGGTAATTCTTAGCGGACTCCTCGTTATGATCATCTGTCGTATTTCCCTTGGTACACCTTATCTACAACAACCAGAGCCTTGTACGCGTCGTTCAGACTCCCATTAGGCGGCCTGTTGTTCACAATACAATCCACGAATTGATCGAACTCATTCTGCCAGGACCTGTCTTCGCCGGGATATTCCCAGATTGTCGTTTCGGGAGGCCCCATCTGAGGCATCATTTTGTAATAGGATAGTCTCTCCACTCCATAGCTCCCGCCGAGCCCGTCAATCTGGAGCTTGGCTTCTTTGCCGTATATTTCCAGGCAAAACATGTTCTTCCATTCGGTGCAGCTTGCATGTAGCCAGGCCATTTGATTTTTCCTGGTCCGCAGAGAGACAAAGCCGTTATCGTCAACGGGCATATCCCAGAAATACGTATGGACGAATCCATCAACGTGCTCAATGTCCCCCAAAAACCATCTGGAAAGATCAATCAAATGTGCGCCCTGGTCTATCAATTCACCGCCGCCGGATACTTTCGGGTCCGCCCTCCATTCTTTGTCATATCCGATACGCCCGCCATGCCCGTATCTGCCGCGAAGAAACATAAGTTCGCCCACGCCTCCGGAATCAATAATATCCTTTGCTTTAACAATGGCAGGATGATATCTCAAGTTGAAGCCCACTTTAACTTTCCTGTCGGAGGACTTTGCTCTTTTCACAAATGGCTCGATTTCTCTCGCGGAGCGGGCCCCTGGTTTTTCCACAAGAACATGTTTGTCGTGTTCCAACGCAAACAAGCCGATAGGGGTGAGCCAATTATTGGTAGTAGCGACAACAACAATATCAACTTCAGGATGCATAGCAGCTTCCTGCCACTTGTCTGTTGCAGCGCCGCAACCCGCGATGCTGCAAATAGACTCAGCCTTGCGAATATCTGTATCGGCGGCAATAACCAATTTGTGTTTGCCGAGCGTTCTTGTTCGCTTGGCCCCGATTGAGCCGCAGCCTATAATTGCTATCTTCAACGTCTAACTCCACTTTTTTCCACGTTCTTCCGGGATAATGCGTCTTAGCGTATAGATATCACTCTTTTTCAGATCTTCTTTGTATTTTCCAAAATTAACCCATGGGTCCCATACCGCACTAATCAGTTTTCCTGTTATCCCGTCACTATCAGATGAGGCGAGATAGACGCAAAGGCTGGCCCCTCTTTCCAGTGGAACGCCGCCGGATTCCTTTTGTTTTAGTGCTTTGTCATAACAGTCCTTTCCGACACGATCGGGTCCCGCGTCGAGGATGTCTTCTAACAAACGGGTGTTCATCGCTCCCGGGGCAACGGCATTTATGTCTATTTCAGAATCGCGACATTCTTCTGCAAGAGTCTCCGTCAAACGCACTACGGCGGCTTTTGATGCGGCGTATGCGCTGATTCGCGGGAAAGGAGCAGTTGCGCCTCCGCCGGAAAGGTTGATAATCTTTCCGTACTTGTTTTTTTTCATATGAGGAATGATATATTTGCAGGCGTAAAATACACCCAATAAGTTTGTCTCTATTGCTCTGACCCATTCAACACTGTCAATGTCCTCAATCAAACCTTTAGGTCCGTGTATCCCGGCGTTATTAACCAAGACGTCAATGCGCCCTAATTCCCCAATGCTGCCATTTATAAAGTTCTTCATATCTTCTTCGATGGAAACATCTAATTGGATCGCGATGACCTTCTGATCCGGCCCGGCAATAGCTCGTAAACCCTTGGCGGCGTCTTCAAGCTTAGCCGAATCTCTTGCACAAATAATTACGGAAGCCCCTTCTTTTACAAATTCTCCGGCGACAGCTAAGCCAAATCCTCGACTTACGCCGGTGATAATGGCATTACGATTGCTCAGCTTCATGTTTCCCGCTGCAATGCAGCTCATTTCTCCGCACTATTCTTCAGGCTGCCGATAGCCTTCTGGTTTAATAAAGCCCTGTCATATTGAGCTCGATGTAAGCCGGACAAGCGGCCCTCACAGAACCCAAGCGCCACCGTCCAAAAACACGTATTCTCAACGTCTTGCCTCTAAAGCCCATCTATCTCGCTGTAGATAATCCAGGGTTATTATGATTCCCTCTCTGATGCTCAGCTTTGGCTTCCAGCCAAGATTGTTAATCTTTGCCGTATCCAGAAAGATGAACGGACTGTCGCCTACCCAGCCTCGTTTTCCGCCGGCATACGTCAGTTTTGGACTAAGCGCCAAATGTTCGGTGATCCACCCGATGGAATCATTCACTTCGCAGTATTCATTTGTTCCAAGGTTGAACACGTTCACTTTGTCTTCGGATTTCTCAATCGCCATAATCATTGCATCAAGACAATCCTGCACGTACAGATATGACTTTCGCTGATGCCCATCCCCCAATACATATAATTCCTTAGGGTCATCCAATAATTTCCTGTAAAAATCAAATACGTGCCCGTGGGTATATCGCTCACCGACTATTGACACAAAACGAAATATCCAGCATTGAAAATCAAATCCCTCGCAATAGGCCTCAATTAAACCCTCGCCTGCTAACTTGGAGGCGCCGTAAAGTGAGGTTTGTATGGGGAAAGGATAATCTTCCGGGGTCGGAAAAGTATCCGGCTCGCCATAAATAGACCCGGTTGAAGGAAACGCTATTTGCTTGATATCGTTCTTTCTCATCGCTTCGAGAACATTGAAAGTTGCGATAACGTTTTGCTCCAAATCCTTGCTCGGATGGTCGGTGCCAAATCTGACATCAGCATTTGCCGCCATGTGGAACACAAAATCGCATCCCGACATGGACTCCTCCAATTTCTCTACATCAAGCAAATCTCCGCAAACAAGGTGAAAACGAGGATTCCTGTTGGCATGGTTTAGAAACCGTTCAAAACCAGTGGAGAAATTATCATAGGCCACAACATCGTGCCCCTGGTCCAGCAATCGATCCACCAGATTGCTCCCAATGAAGCCGGCGCCTCCGGTCACAAAGTATCTCATAGACTGTGCCTTCCTGCGATCATCTAATCTTTGAGATGTCCCTCGAGTGTATTGATAGAAGTCGGCTTTCTGAAAGACGACATGCGTATCGTCCACAACAAAGCATTTTGTTACTGCAGTCTGATACTGTTTAAGTCTTTGGGGACTTGTTCTTCCTCAAGTTAATTTCCCTGTCAATAATATACGGAGGCCTCCTTTTTGACTCATCGTAAATTCTGCCTATGTACTCGCCAAGTATCCCTATCGAGATTAATTGCACCCCGCCAATGAAAATGACGAGGCAAATTATGGCGGGAATTCCGGTGGGGTACGGCCGCTTGAAAATGAGCTTGCTTATCGCTATATAAATGGCAATCAGAAAACTAATCGAGGTCACCGCCAAGCCAATCACAGAAGATATTGACAATAAGAAATTGGAGAAACCGACAAGTCCGTTGAACCCTATCTTGAGGGAGCCCAAAAAACGATTGTAATTGCCCCTGCCGCAAGCTCTCTTATCCCTGTCATATTCCACAGAGGCTTGCCTGAATCCGACATAGGCCACCATACCCCTCAGGAAGCCGTGGCTCTCATTGAGTTTACTCAGCTCCTCGATCACTCGCCTGGTCATAATGCGATAATCCCCTGTGTTTCTGGGTATTTTCACATCGGAAATTCTGTTTATGATCTTGTAACCCAGATACGATATGGCCAATTTCGGGATACTCTCCCCTTTGCGAGATACCCGTTTTGCATAGACGACCTCGTATCCCTCTTTCAACTTGGCATACATCTTTTCAATAAGCTCGGGCGGGTCTTGGAGGTCAACGTCAATAACAACACAGGTTTCTCCATTGCAGTTCAGGATGCCCGCCATAGTCGCCGCTGGTTGTCCGAATCGACGGCTAAAAACAATCATGCTGTTTTTGGGATTGCGGCTAACCTCTTCTTCAATAACCTGCTCCGTCTCGTCCGGCGACGGATCAACGCAGAAAATGATTTCGTAGTCGCCTATCTTATCAAGCACCGGTTCAATCCTTTTGAGAAACGGAGCAATATTCTTTGCCTCTCGATATACGGGAACAACAACTGAAATCAATGGTGTTGAGCGGTCAATAGACATCATTCTTATTGCTCTGCGCCGGACATATTTCGATAATGCTGACTTAACGTAAAATAAGCGAGCGGCACAAGTGTTTCATTGACGCGGCTATTCACGGGCGAGCCGCGGAATTCATTGCTCTTCCTGGGCGACAAGCCGGCTTACAAGGCTCTTCACCTCATCCGGCGAGTCCCCTGTGACACACCGGTATCCCTTTGTGCCCACCTTGTTGAGGTCAAGCCTTCCCTCACTCTGTGCAAGGCCGTAAAACTTGTCCGCCGCACTTATGATATTGAATCCCTTGTACCCCTCTTCTATCAATCTGCGTTTCTCCACCTTCGGCGCCAATGGCTCCACAAGCTCCTTGACCTCTTGCGCCGACTCGCCCACCACGCAGCGGTAGCCCTCCGCGCCCACTCTGTTGAGATCAAGCCTTCCCTCGCCCTGAGCCAGTCCGTAGAATCTGCCTCTGAACGATATAATGTTATACCCCTTGTAGTTCTCTTCCACGAGGGATGGCAGCCCCAGCTCGCCGTCGAAGTCAAAGGACTTTCTGCTCACGGACCGTTTTCTATCCGGTGCTCGTCGAATCATAGAAAACTCAAGTCCTTCCGCGACGCTATAAAGAAGTTGTTCTTCATATCTTCCTTGTTGTACGCCAGCGCCTCTTTGGTGACTATGTCTATGACCTTGCATCCTCCCTCTTCGGCTATAATATGACCCGCCGCCGTGTCCCACTCTTTTGTCCCGTTAAGCCGCGGATAGACGTCTATTTCGCCTTCCGCCAGCTTGCACAGCTTCAAAGCCGAGCCATACCTCTTAATGACCTTTATGTTATGTTTCTCCAGAAACGCCCGCGTTGCCCCAGTCGAATGAAAGCGGCTGTCCGCTGCAATCAATTCCGTCCTGTTGGAATTATTGAGTATTCTCTGCCCGTCCTTATATGCTCCTTCGCCCTTTTTCGCCCAATACATAAGTTCGAGCGCCGGCGCATAGACCATTCCGAGCACGGGTTCGGCGTTTTCGATAAGGGCTATATTCACGGTGAATTCCCCGTTTTTTGCCAGGAAATCTTTGGTTCCGTCCAACGGATCAACCAGCCAAAATTTCTTCCATTGCCTTCGTATGTCGTATCCAACGCAGGATTCTTCAGTGACTATTGGGTGCTCAAATGTCTCGCTTAGACCTTTGATGATGGAATCATTTGCCGCCAGGTCAGCCTTGGTCAAAGGTGAGTCGTCCTCTGCCTTTGTTCTGGTCTCGAAATCGTTGCTGTCATATATCTCCAATATCCGCGATCCCGCAGTTTGTGCTATATTTATGACTTGCTCTATCATTGCGTCTCTGAATTTATCTCTTCCATCACCCTTCTTATCACTTCCAGACACTCTTTCGGATATTTGCCGATGGAGGTCTCCTCGGATAGTTGTATGCCGTATATTCCCATCTTGAATGTATTGTACATATCAATAATTTCCGCTATCGTCGGCACGGGCTTGTCTTCCATATTCTTGAGGAATTGGGTCGCCAGGAATGTCTTCTTGTTATGAAAGTGCGTTCTCTCGACGATGAACTTCTGGTAGCTCGGAATTTTCTCCAGGCCGACGTCCGTTGACAAGTCTCCTCTGTCGATAAGTATGTAATCCACGATGTCCAGTATCTCATTAAGGTTATCCACCGCGGCTTTTGTTTCAACTTTTGCGATTATCTCGATGCCCTCGTCTATCAGCTTCTGCGCCTGCCTTATATCGTCACCCGACCTGACGAACGACAGCCCCACATAACTCACCTTGTTCCTGTTTGTCAGCTCTATTAGCTCCCTGTCCTTCGCAAACAAAAACGGAACACCCTCATGAATCCCCCGCACATGACAGCCTTTGTTGGAGAAGAGAAATCCATCCGATTTTGAAACGAAGGCTATCTCCTTCTTATTTGAACTCTCGACAACAAACTTCAGCGTGCTGTCGTCGGCCAGAACAGTGTCACCGGCGTTGAGGTGTTTGTAGAAGTCCCCGTAGTTTATTTGATGCGGCAACAGCTTGAATTTTTTGCCTTTTTCAAGCCTAATCGGCTCAGCCAGATTCGCAGTCCTCACCTTATTGCCGGGCAGATCAATCAGTATATCCGCGTCGGGCAATTGATTTCTGATCTGGTCTATGTTGCCCTGCACGTCTTCGATGCTGCCGTGCGCGCCATTAATCCTGTAGATATAATTCTCGCTGTGTATCTCCCTCAGCTCGCTATTGCCAAAAAGCGACGGGCCGACGGTTATTATCACCTTCTTCATTGTATCAGCCTATGAATATATCCCTGTCCAATGCCATTATGGCATCCGCGACTTCCGGTCTCATGAACCTCTGGTCCGGCCTCTCGTTCTTGCGCAGCATCTCCCTGATTTTCGTCCCGCTTATTGTCACCATATCCTCCTTGCTGTGACGGCAGTGTTTCTCGCTTACTATCTGCCCGCACTTATTGCAGAAATAAGGCTCCTTCAAGAGCAGCAGCTCTATCCCCAGGTTGTCCCTGCTTATGATCTCTTTTGCCAGCTCTTGAGCTTCATACTTCCCGTAATAGTCGCCCACGCCGGCGTGGTCTCTGCCTATAATAAAATGCGTGCAGCCAAGGTTCCTTCTGACAATGGCGTGAAAGATGGCCTCTCTCGGCCCCGCGTACCTCATATACGTTCGCAGACCGTCCACGTGCACCCTGTTCTCAGGATAATACAGCTCAGTCATGCACTTGTAAGAGGCCATAATCGCTTCCTCGCTGAAGTCGCCGGCCTGTCTCCACCCCATCAAAGGATTGATGAACAGCCCGTCACAGAGCTCCAAACCAACCCTATGCAAATGCTCGTGGGCCCTGTGAATTGGATTTCTCGTCTGAAAGCCGACAATTGTCTTCCAGCCTTTCTTCGCAAATACCTTTCGTGTTTTGGCGGGCGTCGGCGAATTGTTCAGGACCGAACCATCTGATATCTCAACCGCGCCGCCGATCCTGTACTCGAATCGGCCAAGCTCCTTGCTTGCCCTCGGATGATTAACATCGTCCGTTTTGAATACCTTTACAACGTCGCTCCTGATATCGATTTTGTAACAGTCGGCTATCTCGACGAAACCTATTTCCTTCGATCTGTACGTCAAGTACAGTCTGTCCGCGTCCATCGCCTTCAAAAAAACGCCGTGGCTGACGTCAAGCGTGATCGGAATGGTCC
>Ga0315274_10008374_pt1 | contig 14977 bp, 16 predicted proteins | sample YL17G02_20_MG_FD_203700 | JGI IMG/M metagenome (GOLD analysis project Ga0315274, IMG submission 203700) | Sediment microbial communities from Yellowstone Lake, YNP, Wyoming, USA - YL17G02_20 | ecosystem: Environmental > Aquatic > Freshwater > Lake > Sediment | place: USA: Wyoming | collected... | reverse complement strand
AATGTCCGCCAGGTCGGCGATCAGGCGCTTGCCCTGCAGGAAGCACCAAACGCCGCTGATGCCGATGCAGGGGAAGCCCTCTTGGTCGGCCTTGGCCGCCTTCTTCTCGCCCTCGGTGATGAGGAGCGGCTTCCTCGGCTTGCTGATCGCATCGCGCGTCCGCGGCGGTATGTAGGCCCTGTTCCCCGCTCCCTTGGCGGCGAGGTACTTCGGGCGCTTCCCCCATTGGAGGGGCGGGTCGTCAGGCTTCACGCGGAAGTAGGGCGGGGAGGAGCCAGGGTATGGGATGACGAGCCCCGGGCCGACAGGGCGCGAACGGGCCAGCAGGGACACGATCTCCCACTGGTCAGCGCCGTAGAATCCCAGTGCCTCTATGGTGTTATCGCTCAGACCCGACTTCTCTAGGTCTTGGGCGTGACGCGCTAGCAGCATGGCGGTCTAGAGTCCTGTTTGGGGGCCCCTCATGAGAATCGGTCTGGTGAGGCCCTCTGGATGACATTCCTTACCCTGGGGCCGCGACGGTTGGCCTCTTCGTTGCCTGCGGGGTCCTGGTTGCCCCTGACTACATAGACGCATGACGGGCGGAAACCGATCACGCGACTACGTAACGGTTCGGATTGCCGGGCGCGGCCGTATGGAGATTCCCCCTTGAACATGTCCGGTGGTGTCGGGGATCGCGAGGTCGCAAGAGTGATCGTGGCTGTTCGGTGCGGACTTGACTTCGTGCGGCTGTAGAGCTATGATTAGATGTGCACGAGTAGTTCATCCCCATCGCTCACCTCCAGGAGGGAAGGCGACCTCGCATACCGGCGGGGCCGCCCATCCAATAGGCAGCCAGGCGTAGATCGCCTGTGCTTAGCTCAGCCGCCCTCGGAACTAGGCTGTCCTATCGTTCTTGGGATCGGGTGGTTCGCACTCCAGAGGGCAGAGGCTGAGGTCCTGGAGGTGATTTATGGATCTCCAAGACGCTACGAGCCTTGATGAGCGTCGTTGGGTTTCACCTTCGGACCGTCTTGGTGACTCGGATGGCGGTCTGACGGAACCCATCTACGATGCCCAAACCCACACGGCAACCCTCGTGGTCCGCCACTCCGATGGCTCGCTTGAGCTAGTCCCACAGGACAGCGAGGTGGACTCGCTGGTGCGCCGCGAACTGGTGCTGTTGCCAGGAGAAGTGGGCGCCTCGGCGTCATTGCCTGACCTCCTCGATGAGGTGGCAGGTTTCGTGCACACCTACGTGGACTTGGATCCCCAGCACGAGCGTGTGGCGGCGGCCTACGTGCTGATGACTTGGGTGTACGATGCCTTCAGCGCCGTGCCGTACCTGCACGCCCTCGGTCCCATCGGCACTGGGAAGACGCGCTTTCTGCTGACCGTGGGCAACCTCTGCTATCGAGCGATCCTCGCTGGCGGGGCGGTCTCGCCCGCGGCCATCTTCAGAGCTGTCGATCGTTACAGCGGCACTCTCATCATCGACGAGAGCGACTTCAAACTCGCCGGCATATGGGCCGAGATCCTCAAAATCCTCAACTCCGGCTATCACCGCGGCCTGCCCGCGTTGCGGGCGGAGTCAGGAGGGGGGGTGCGCGCGTACACCGTCTTCGGGCCGAAGATCCTCGCCAGCCGCTGCCGTTTTCCCGACGAAGCCCTGGAGTCTCGCTGCATCACAGTCCGTCTCCACACCACCAGCAGGGAGGACGTCCCTCTGATGCTCCCTGATCGCTTCTGGCACGAGGCGCTGGCGCTGCGCAACCGCCTGGTGCGGTTTCGGCTGGACAACCTCGCCACGATTGAGGCTCCAGCCGTCCACGTCCAGCGGGGGTGTGAGCCGCGGGTGTCCCAGATCCTGGGTGCCCTGCAGCCGTTCCTGGGTGATGACGGCCTTCTCGCCGACCTGAGGTCGGAGATGCAGAACTCCCTGGCCGATGTACGGAGCGACGGGGTCGCCGCTGATATCGCGGCGCTGCTGATCCAGAAGAGAGGGGAGCTGCCGCTGAAGGATGTGGCCGTCCACCTGCGCAAGCGCGGGCAAGATCTGACGGAAAAGAGAATCGGTTGCGTCCTGAGGAACGACCTGGGCGTGGGCCACTACGTGCGTCACAAGCGGAACGGTGCCGTGGTGCTGCCGCTCCCGGAGGAGCTCCTAGAGGACCTGGCGACGAGGTACGGCGTGGACGACTGGCAGGAGAAGCCCGCACGCCGGCTGTGGTTGCTGAGGAGGAAGGAGGCGTGAGCATTGGTCGCGAAGATCACCAACGATCACCAGTATTCAGATACGGATGTGATCGTGCGACCGTTGTGAGCGTTGACCTGCCAGCCGACGAGCTGGGCGGTCTGGTGTCTGGTCGAGACGCTGGGCATTTGAGCTGGGTAGGAGATCAGGACCGTGAGTAGACGGCTCGAGGGGGTCTGCCCGAACGGGCACGTCCGGAAGGATCTCCACCTGATCGGCTGGGGCGAGCCTTTCGCCTGCTTGGTCTGCGGTCGGCCCCTGACCCTCAAGGAGCCCGATCCTGGGGGTGCGGCCTTGGCTGCTGCACAGGATGCGCCCAAGGCACCCAAGCGTCACCGCTGCCGCGAGAAGGCGAGGGGGCCGCTGCACGCGCTCTGCCCTTACGGGCACCGTGTCGAGGAGTATACGCTCTGGGGCTGCCGCAGGTGCCTGCTGGAGGCGATCCTGGACAGGTCTCCCAGGGTGAAGCCCAAGGAATACCAGGACATGAGGGAGCGCGGCATCCCGATGCGGGAGAACCCGAGCGCCACGGGCTGGCGGGATCCGGTATACCCGGCTTACAAGTGCAAGACTGCGGTCACCCTCGCAAAGATCACCACTCGCTGGGAGCGGGAGCAGATCTACGAGTGGCTGTCTACGAAGACGCGCGAGACGGCCCGGGTGTACAGGCGGGTGATAACGGATTTCATCAAGCACTGCACCTGGGTGTTCGCGGAGATCACCTACGACGAGGTGGTGGCGTGGGCCATGAGGCGGGGAGGAGATACCCTCGCGTACAGGGATCTGATGATCGTGTCCAGCTTCATCAGCCACCTGCAGCGCAAGGGCTACCACCAGTTCGAGAACCATGCTCGGCGGGCCAAGAGGCTGTTTAAGCCTTAAAGTGCGGTAAACCCCCCTCCCGACCCTGGGGCCAAGACAACCGAGAGTAGTTCGAGGTGACGAGGGGAACCCCTGTATACAGATAGAGGAGAATTATCACAAGAATGAGCGGCTGGTATCTAGTCGAGGGCATTCGGAAGGCCCGAGTGTGGGAGAGCTACTCGCTGGAGATAATGGCGGGGGGCAACCCCATCCTTCGCCCCGTCCCCTGGCCGGACATGCGCCAGTGGTCAGACGGATTTCACGCGTTTCAGGCCGTGAGGGACATCGCCGTCCGCTGGCCCTTCAGAACTGACCTGAGCCTCGATGAAATGGTGGCTGCCCAGCCCAACTGGCGGCGACGGGCCCCCGAAATCGGCCTCAGCTATACGTTCACCGACCCTCTTACTGAGGAGAGCAGGGGGGTGACCGTCTCGATCCCCTTCGTGCCCGACAGCCGGGGGCGGCCGTGGTTCCTCTGCCCCCGCTGCGGCAGGCGGTGCGGGAAGCTGTATCTCCCCGCCTGGGGGTGGGAGTTCTGGTGCCGCCTTTGCCACGGCCTCCACTACAGAAAGGCCTTCAGCAGCGACCCCGTCGTCCAGTTCGTTGAGATCTGGGAGGTCGCCGCCCTGATGGTGGCCCACGGACTCAATGGGCAGGCCTGGTATGTGGATAAGCTCAAGGCGGTAGCGCACGAGGTGCAAGCCGCCCTGAGAGGGCAGAGGCTGAGCAGGCGCGAGAAGTGCCGGCTGGCAAACGAGCGCCAAAGAGCCGAAGACATGGGCCTTCTGTCGCAATGGTCGCGGGCGCAGGCGGAAGGCAGGAAGTTCGTCTTCCCCGAGCGCCCACCGAGCCCCCGGCGCCGGGAGGCGGCACGGATGAGGCGAAGCGTGAGGATGAAGATAGCCTGTGGGCGGCTCGGCCCCGACGAGGCGCTGTGCCTGCGCTGCCATGCGAGGCGGGAGATCGTAGACGGTCAGCCCTTCATGATGAAGAGCGGGCGGCGGGCCCTCAGGGGCAAGTGCGTCTCCTGCGGGGGGATAGTGACCAGGATCATCCCCCGCCAGGCAGGTCTTTGCAACGAGGGGCAGGCCCTCTTGGGCGTAGCGGTGAAAGGTTCGGGATGAGCCGACGAGAGTAGGGGCAACGCGCTCCGTACCCTGCGGGATGGCGGATCAGCCGACGGAGCGGGAGGATGGCGCTGCAGGGGATCTGCGCTCCCTGCAGCGACGTTCGTGAGCCAGCCCGCGTGGGTGGCTCGCCGATCTGAGAGCACTTACTGCGATGGGAAGGAGCTGACGGAGTCCGCCGCAGACGGGGCGAGTGAGGGGAGGGTTTAACCCGAAGGACTAGGTTCCGGTGCTCATATCGCGAAACAAGTCGGCGATGTCTATCTCAAGCGCGTTGGACAGCTTCTCAAGATTGACTAGCGCCACGTTGCGCTGGCCCCTTTCAGCGGAACTCACGTAGGTTCTATGTAGTCCCGCACGGAAAGGGAGTTCCTCTTGTGACAAGCCCCGCGCCCGTCTCAATTCACGCAGGCGCTGGCCGAACCGCACCTTAATGCCATTCCCAAGAGGCATGTTAGGCCCTTAGGAACGATGGCATCCTGAACTCTATGCGTCTAAAGACTATGCGTAACATCACGCCGCGGTGAGCGTCTACTCGATTGAATGTCAGGCGATCACTGTGTTGATCGCCAGGCAGCTTGTAGGACTGCAAGAGAGGTAGACGGTGACGCAACAGCCAGAACTAGAAGGGCTTAAGCAGCCTCACCACGGCACTCCTCACACAACACCGCCTACCCTCTACTGCCAGTCCTGCAAGTCGCAGGCGCAATGGCTCCCCAACGGCCAACTCTGGTGTCCCCAGTGTCAAAGGGCGCTCGAAGTCCGAGACCGGAAGAAACAGGCTGGCGCGACAGTGGGTAGCATCGTGACGTTCATAGTCATCATCGCTTTGGCCATCGCTTGGTATCAGGGCACCTTCGATGGGTTCTTGTATCAGTTTGGCCTGAACGCGCAGCCCTGCGCTCAGAATTTCTTCGGCACCGTTTTCTGTGGCGACGACCTAAAGGAATTCTGTGAAGACTACTATGATGCCGACGTGAACGGCGACGTGTGCGACGAAGTTCTACATTGAAGCACTACGCATCCCGTTGGACTGAGGACCCTTGACTGGAAGCGTCATGTCTAATGACGACGTTGGAGGCGAAATGGTTCGCGAAAAGTCAGGGTTGCTCGGGGAATCTTCGGCTGCCCTGCTGTGAGCACCGATGCATCAAAGTGGTACCTTACCTGCAACAATATGCCCGCGGGATCGTCTCTTAAGCGAAGGGACAACATGATGAGAGCCGCCCTGGTATCTGTAGCCCTTGTAGCGGCCTTCGTCCCTCTCGTGTTGAGCATTGGGGCGTGTGGCACCGAGGGCGGGGCATACACGAGCCCCACGCCGTCTGCCAGTGCGGGGCCAGCCACTCCGACTCCAACTCCTTCTTCGACCTCTCTCGCAACTTCCGCTCCTAATTCGCCATCTGCTCCTGATTTGACGCCTGCCTTGACGCTTATGCCTACCCCCACCCCAACGCCTGCGCCATGTTCTACTCCCATCGCATTCCCAGGGTTCTACACCAGTTTTCAGGGAGTCTATATCGTGCAAGAGGGCGACACCCACGAGAGTTTGAGTTCCCGTTTCGGGACTTTTCGCGGATTGGTGGTAGGTGCCTATGGCCCGCCTGCTTCGGGCCAGTTCCAGCCTGGCGACGCGGTATGCATCCCTAGCCACACACCGCCCCCCGTGTCAGGGCCGTTCGACCTCTGGGCGACGCCGCTCCCAGGCGAGCCTGAGTGTGACTTCCAGGCCAGGCTTGTCGACACACTGATCCAGGTGTGCGACATGCCAGGGTCGATCGGTTTCACGATAGGTGAAATCATCGCTTCTCACCCTGATTGCCAACCCCAAATCTGCGCAGCCGTGGCTCGTGATCCTGGCTGTCTGGCTCAGTTTCGTGAGTCTCCGAACGCATGGGCGGGTGAAGTTCCAGCCTGTCGGATGACACCCGAACCGACGCCCACCGCGACTCCCTGCATCCAAGGAACCTATATCGTTCAGGAGGGCGACTTTATTCTGCTCATCGCCGAGAAGTTCGGGATCACGCCTGAGGAGCTTATGGAAGCCAGCGGCATCACCGATCCCGCGATCCTCACCGTTGGCCAGGAGCTGATAGTACCCTGTTCCACGCGCTCGCCAACGCCCACAGCCTCCCCGACACCGCCGCCCCTCTACCCAGACCCCGCGCCACAACGTCTATTTCCATGCGTGTACGACGAGGAAACGCAGGGGTGCCAGGGCGTGCCAGAGGATGAGAGGCCCCCGATACCGTCCCCAGTCGCGGAGCCGCCGTCGCTTCTGTGGCAGACGATGCGCGACGGCCAGTTCACCTACTGCGTCAAAGGCAGCCTTGGCTTGGGGGGATATCTTTGGGAAGCCATCGGCTCTCTGGTCGGGAAGTACTGGGGCGTGCGAGCGGTTCCGATTCTGGTCGAGTCTGGCCAGGGCCCCGTTGAGACGTGCGACGGTGTTGACCTTGTGGTCAAGGTCTACATGGGCCATCCGGCCTACTGCGGCTGGTCTATGCCGACAGGCGGGGTCTGTGAGATCGGCGTCAACGAATGGTGCACTGTGGGCCCCTTCGTAAGGGATAACGGTCTGAATGTCGAGTCGGTGGTCGAGAAGACTTTGCTACACGAGATCGGTCACTGCTTCGGGTTCGGACATCGCAATGACTATGAGGGCGCTATGTTTATCCCCCCAGTTTATTGGCCGAACGGAGAGGATAGGTGGGCCCTAAGGGAACTCTATCAGCTGATACCCGAACCGACGCCATGGCTGACACCGACGCCCACCGCGACTCCCTGCATCCAAGGAACCTATATCGTTCAGGAGGGCGACTATATTGCCTTCATCGCCGAGAAGTTCGGGATCACGCCTGAGGAGGTTATGGAAGCCAACGGCATCACCGACCCCGCCAGCCTCTCCATCGGCCAGGCGCTCGTGATACCCTGTTCCACACGCTAGCTAATGCCCAGGGCCTTGCCGACACTCACAGCCACGCCTACGCTCCTGCCCAACGCCTGCTTTCTCAATCCCGATCCAGCTGGCCCCGACATCACGGCGGTCGAGGAGCCCCGCGAGAATGACGTTCTGACCAGTCCTGCCCAGGTGCGTGGTTGGGGCGCTGGTATCGGGTTTGAGGACGCAGGGGTGCTGGTGATGATCTACGACGCCGTGGGCGAGCCAGTGGCCCAGGGGAGAGCCGCTCCCCTGTCCCCCCCCGAGGGGCACGTTCCCCCGCCCACGCTGCAGGTGGGCGAATTCACGGCTCCCTTCGCGGTGGATATCTCCTTCAGAACCACTGTGGCCCAGCCAGGGTGTGTGTGCGTGTTCCAATTGAGCGCCGCCGACGGTAGCCCCATCCACGTCGTCCAGATCGCCGTGCTCTTGCGACCCTAGGGTTCGCTGGGTCGGGGAGGTAGGGGCAGAGATAGAAGGGGATGCCCAGACAGACGCATCCTCTGAGGGAGATGAGAGAGATATCGGAGTTACTCCCTGAATCGGTACAGCCCGAATTCGGAGAAAAGCGCGAGCGAATCGGGTGAGCCCGTCGTCGTGGTGTAGCCGGGATCAGGGAGAAGTGAGAGCGAGAGGGCGAGACGTGTGCCGTTGGGGACCGCCGAGCTAGTGTAGACAATGTAGGTGTGTGGGAAGGGCTGTTAGCTATGAAGCACACGGTCGCCACTTTCATTGCTGGCGGTCAGCAGGTGCTGACCGCGTTCGCGATCACGCTGGCTATCTTTCTCTGCGCCTGCGGTGAGCGGGGGGAAGAGCCGCCGTCCGCGGCAGCGACGCCTGCTCCGACGGGAACTGTCGAGCCAACACCAACGACGGAACCCACTTTGACACCGACGGCTACGCCAGCACCCAGCCCTACCGAACAGCTCGCCTTCATCGGGGTGGGTGGAGACATATGGCTTGTAAATGCTGACGGAAGCGGCCTCAGAAAGTTTGCCTCAGACATCTGCGAAGGTACAGGCGGGGGCTCTGCCCACTACCTGGCCTGGTCGCCGGCTGGTGACAAGCTGGCCTGCTTTTGCGGCGATCCCGATCAAAGACAATCGACCATCGTGCTGGACGAAACAGGGCAGGTGCTTGCCAGGATTGAGGACGCGTTGTTCTGGGGGGGCTGGTCGCCGGACGGCCGCCAGATCGCCTACACGTCCAGCCTGGAATTGTGGGAAGCTGGCGGGGAAGACGTGCGCGTGCTAGATATCGTGAGCCTGCAGGATCGGGCGATCATAGAGGGTGCTCTTGTGCTTGCCTGGCCCGTGTCTGGCAGGCTTCTGGTGGGAATAGAAGTGCCTGGCGAACCAGCTGGTGAGCTTGCCAAGTACGAGGCCAACTGGCTCGACCTGGACACGGGCGAACTCGAGCGGGTACCGCGCCTCGATGACGCGGACCAGTTCTGGTTTTCACCAGATGGCCAGTGGGCCGTGGTGCTTGCCCGAAGCCAGGCGGGCGTAGGCCTGGCGATATTCGATCCCGTCACAGGAGAGGAAAAGCCCATTGTCGGAAGTTCTATCGGCTATCCAGGTGAGGTCATCCCCCCGTATCAGGTCGCCGTTTCCCCCGACGGCTCCAGTATCTATTGGGCAGACGCTGGAGAGACGCCCGCGGTCATCTGGAGAGCGAGAGCGGACGGCAGCGGGTTGACGAGATTGGGAACGGTGCCCAGCTTTTTCGTTGCGGTATCTGGCCACGGCAAGGTTGCGTATCTAGTGCCTGGCCCCGGGGGGCCCGACTCAGGAGGAACCGTGGTTATCGCTGACCTAGAGAGAGAAACGCATACCGAGGTCAGCGAAGGTTTTCTGGACTTGGGGGCGGCAGCCTGGCGGACGGTGACCTCGCCCTCGGAGGTGACGGCCACGCCTGAGCCCTCGCCGACGCCTGGTTGGGCGGAGCGGAACCTCGACCCTGCACTGGTGGACACGCTCAAGGAGCGGGAAGGGGCGTCCGAGCCGACTGCGCCGCCGACGCCTGTCTGGGCGGAGCCGACCCCCGAACCTTGGGGGACCGAATCTGAGCGGGACTTAGCGCGGAAATGCGCTGTGTGCATCCGCGAGCATCCAGACGATTACCAGCAAGTGGGGGGGTGTTGCGACTATCTCCGTCAGCCCTCTGCCGTTCTTGAGCCGCCGCGTCCGACGCCTGCTCCTGGCGCAAGGGTCTACGTTGTCGAGGAAGGGGATTATTGGGCGAGCATCGCAGGGGCCTTAGGGGTCACGCCTGAAGAGCTTCTGGAAGCCAATGGCGGCTATAGCTTCGAACTCGAGGTGGGTATGGAATTGATAATTCCTGCCAATGCGATCGACCCTGATGATGTCCACTGGCCGACCTTGATTGACGGCGCGGTCACGCTCAAACCTCTTTGGAAGCCTGGGGGCGAGAGCTATGATAACGTGCTTAATACCTGGATCGTGCAGACTATCGAAAGCGGGTGGGGCATCCAGGTCGTCCCTGTCTTCGACAGAAGCCCGGCTGACCTGGTGGTCACGTTCGAGGACGAGCTAGTCTACGACGGGCAGAAGGTCTGCGGCGTGGGGGGGTCGGGGGGCATCGGCGGGGTGTGCTACGTCACGCTGAGCCGGTGGTGCTGGGATCAGGACTTCGTCTACGAGGACGTGCCAGAGAAGACCCTGCTCCACGAGGTGGGGCATTGCATGGGCCTCGGCGACGGGGGGTCTGGCGTGATGGCGATCCCGATCCAGAACTGGCCGACCGAGGAGGACATCCGGGGAATCCACGAGATGTACGGATTGGACTAAGTCACCGACCGCCATTGGCGGATCGGGGCGGCCTCGGGACTGGGCTGCTCTAGAGTGTGAGAAGGAGGCGCCTGGCAGCGGGTGGCGTCTTCCTTGAGAGCTTTGCAGGCCCGGAAGGCCACTATGCGTTACCTCTGCTGATAGGGGCCGATCCGGCTGTGCCAGAGGAGAAAGACCCCCGGAAGGGGGCCTTTCCTCGAATCCGGTCCTGCGGGCGCCCTAGCCCGAGGCCGCCTCCAGTTCCCCGCGTGCGGACTGGAGTTCCTCCTCGAGGATGTCCCGGACGAACGTGCCAAGCCATCCGCGTTCCCGCCCCTCGAAGTCGGCCAGGCAGTAGGCCTCGATGCGAGGGTCCTTCAGCCTGCGGAGCATAGCCGCGCACTCGTCCATCTTCTCGAGGACTTCCTCCAGGATATCGATGCGCTCGGACGTGGTAGCCGTCATCCCGTGCCTCCCTTAGACCGCGCTCTCGACGGGGGAGCCGTCTGGCTGGTGTCCCTGGGGGCACTCGCTGGGCTCCTCGTCCGCTGGCGCGAGGAAGCCGTCCATACAACCGCTGCAGAAGTACCTGGCCATCCCCTCTGGCTGCCCCTCCTGATCTGGCAGTCGCTCTAAGAGGCCCTTGTTGTTTCGCCGCTTGGCGGGCTTGCGCACCGCCTTCGGGGCTGGGCCCGTGCCGCCCTCGGCCACGGCCCAGAAGCGCCAACCGTTGCAGGCCTTGCCGTCCATGATGGCGCTGCCGGCGGCCGAGAGGCTCTTGAACTCCCGGCCATCCTCCAGGCGGTAGCGGAGGCCGCCTTCCTCACCCTCCACGACCGTGGCCTGGTACTCCTCCTTCTTGTAACGGGCCACCAGCCGCGTCCCGGGCGGCAGGTTCCTGTTCTCGATGGGCATGAAGCACCTCCTTTTGAATTGGTGCTTGATACATCACTCTGGTCGGGAAGGAAGTCAACGGCTATCGCACCTCGCTTTGAGGAGTTTCTCCGCTTTCAGGCCGGTGAAGGCCTCCCACCGCGCGATCACGATTCGACAATAGTGTGCGCCCAGCTCCATGCCGTAGCAGATCTGCCCCATGCGCTCGACGGCGCTGGTCGCCAAGGTGGATGCTTCTTCGTGAATGGGCGCCACGCCAGCCGACAATTTGTGCGTGCTGTGGCACGACCAGTTCTGCCCCCCCAGAAATTCCTAGTTTGCTACATGCAGATTCCGACAAATTGGCCGACCAAGGCTGCCGGATGTCCCCGTACGCTGCCAGGGACTTCCCCGTCCTCCCAATGGAGATGAAGAACTACCGGTAGATGAGCTGCAACAAGATGCCTGCAGGCTCGTCTCTTAAGCGAAGGGACAACATGATGAGAACCGCCCCAGTATCTGTAGCCCTTGTAGCGGCCTTCGTGGCTCTCGTGTTGAGCGTTGCAGGCTGTACCACGGAGGGCGGGCCATATGCGAGCCCCACGCCGTCTGCTGGTGCAGGGCTGGTCACTCCGACTCCAAGCCTCGCCGAAGACGCTGTAATCCCTGGTGGCCCGTCGACGGCCTACTCGAGAAGGACTCCAACGCCCACACCCGCACCCGCCAGCCAAGGCCTCGCGGTCGGAGCGTGGGCGGAGGTATTGGCCAGCGGCGATTGCGCCAAGGCCTCGAACATGCAGGCAGAGACATTACCGTGCGCCCGCTGCTCCGACCTTCTATCCACGGCCGTCGTAGGGTACGTTGTCGATGGACCGAAGCGCGAGGAGGGAATCACTTGGTGGGCCATCGCTGGCCAGGGCTGGGTTGACGAGAGATCGCTGCGCTTCCATCACCAGGGCGACCCTCCCTGGCCCGCACGTGCAGAGTTGGCCGAGGCCAGCTCCATCGCCTTCATCGGGTCTGACGGGAACGTCTGGCTCATGAAACCTGACGGCTCAGAAAAGCGCCAGCTTACTCACCTCGTGAACCCTCGCCCCTCAGGAGCAACGTCTCCCTCTCCGACGACGGAGGCAGAAGCCAGCGTTTCCGAGCTGGCATGGTCGCCCAAGGGGAGCCTGCTGGCCTACGCTATCGAAGGGCGGGAGAAGGCCGTCCACATCATAGACACCGATGGACGCCTCGTGCTAACGATCCCTGATGCAGATAGCCCATCCTGGTCACCAGGCGGAGACCTTATCGCGGTCGGGCGAGGCCGATTACCTGAGCCAGGATCAGGTCTAGCAGTTGTCGACTTGCAGGGCCGGGCAATCTTGGAGCTGGCCAAAGGAGGCGAGGTCAGGTGGTCACCCGATGGACGGAGGGTTGGCTACCTTGATTTCGGCGTCGATCAATCTCCGCCAAGCATGTTCTGGAAGGCCACAGGGATGATCGCCGAGCTAGATACGGGCGTGACCCGTCGAGTGGATGCCGAAGACCAACTCGACGGCGTGATGCTTGGATCACCCACGTGGAGCCCTGACGGCAGCCAGTTCTTCTACGGAGACAGTCTCTTTGCCGCCGACGGCACCAAGATCGGGAGCCTCCCTGGCATCGCTATCGCCTGGTCACCCGATGGCGAGAGCGCCCTGATTGATGAGAGATCGTACCATACCTCGCTGTACAGCGTCTCGCAAGGCAGTGCTCTCCAAAGATTCGAGTTCGTCTACGTACCTCCGACCGAGGCGCTTCCCAGCGAGGCACTGGGGAAGTTCGCCTGGGCTGAAGAGGGGCGCCACTTCGCCTACTACGACTGGGGAACCTTCAGTGAGCGGGGAATCGACGGCCTCAATTTCCTGGAGGTAACGACGGGCGCGAGGCATGTCCTGCCGATGTCCTCCATCGCCAATTTGCAGCCATCGCCCGACGGCCACCACCTTCTCTTCGAATCCCGTCCTCCGTTCCTCCAGCCTTTCTGCACAACCAGTTCGCCTGACTCCTGCTGGATCTGGCTCGTGGACTCCGACGGCTGTGGCCTCACCCTACTGGGTCGGGGCACAGATCCCACCTGGCAACCACAGCCCTGAACTTATTCGCGCGAGCCTCCTGGCAGTTCCGAAGCCCTAGCGATTAGGGCGGGCGGAGCTGACTTTCTCACGCTCCTCTCCGTCTTTCATTGAGCGTCTCGACTTGCCCGCCCGCAGGTAGTGACCTAGCCCTTCCATGATCCGGACGCTCAACACCGTCTGATAGCGGATGTCTCTGATCGCGCCGATGCGCCTCGCCGCCTCGATCATCTCAGGCGACATCCGAATGTAAATGCGGCTCTTGGGCCGTCGTCTACGGGCTGGCCGTGGAACCGAACCGCCTTGCGATCGCCGGAGCGTCGCGAAGCGCCAGGCCTGCAAGCTGCTGGTGCATCAACTCCCGGGCCAGGGACACGTACCTCGAGGCGGTGTTGTGAGGTCTGTGGCCCAGCGCCTCCTGGATGACTCTTAGGTTCGCACCCTTTCTGACCATGTGGGTCCCTTGCTGCTTCGTGTCCCGGCTCGACTACCATGCGCACCCCCTTACAAGAATGTCCGATACCGCCAGTTATCTGACTTTCGGGAGTAATGACACGGAACGAGGGATAGTGCTTGGGCGGAGCGGGTCGAAGCTTGACCCTGGCCTTTGCCGCCGACGTGCGTGAAAGGTAACCCGAAAGCGGAAGCTATCTGGCGACGATGTAGCCCCAAGTAGCCTACAGCGTTGTTGGCATGAGCTGTCCACACGGGTAGAGAGTCCTGCCCTGGGGAGAAGGGAAATCACTCAGCGGTCCATAACCTCCATTGCAGGGCGGGCCCTAGCTCTGGCAGCTGAGCCTCGGGTCGGAAGGAGCTTGGCCTACTGGGCTGAGCCGATTAGTTTGCGCTATAATCAGGGTCGTGGAATACGAACTTCGGCAATACGTGAAAAACCATGGTGCCGTCCAATCTGCCGCTACCTGAACCTGGCACAATCCTAAGCGGGCCCTTCTGGCCCGGGCCTGTGCGCGTTCTTCGCGCCCAAGCGAACGCTCATGCAGTGCGGATAGAGGCGGTGGGCGTCGCCGATTCCAGATACTACGACAGTACACTCACTCCCGAGCAGTTTCAGACTCAAGTGAGCGAGCTGCTAGGCGGCGCCCACAGCTTTGACGCCGACCCGCGGCTCTTCCGACTGGCCACAGAGGCCATCCGCATCCATCTCGCGCACTCCTTCGACCCGCAGTTCGCCGTATCGGTGTCGCAGGTAGACCCTCTGCCCCATCAATTGGACGCTGTCTACAAGCACATGCTCCCGCTGCCACGGATCAGGTTCTTGCTCGCTGACGACCCCGGTGCCGGCAAGACGATTATGGCGGGGCTCCTAATGAGGGAGTTGATGCAGCGCCAGGAAGTGACGCGAGTCTTGGTCCTCTGTCCGAAGGCACTCACAGACCAGTGGCGGCGCGAGATGTGGGAGCGGTTCCGCGAACCCTTCACCCTGCTGACCGGTGAGTCTATCATCGGGGCTTTCGGTCAGAACGCTTGGATCGAGAACGATCTCGCCGTCGCCTCCATCGACCTCGCCATTCAAGACCACATCCAGCCCGGACTAGAACAGGCGACTTGGGACCTCGTGATCTTCGACGAAGCACATAAGCTTTCGGCCTACCGTTACGGCTCGGCAGGGAAGATCGACAAGACCAAGCGCTATATGCTGGCTGAGAGGCTGTCGAAGAGAACGAAGCACCTTCTGATGTTGACGGCGACTCCCCACAAGGGCGACGACGAGAATTTCCGTCTGCTGCTAGCCCTCATGGACGACAAGGTGTTCGCCTCGCTGGCGGGCATGCGCCGGGCCCTAGACAAAGACAATTCGCCGTACTTCCTGCGCCGGATGAAGGAAAAGATGTGCTTCTTCGACGGAAGGCCGATCTTCCTCCCCAGACACGTGAACACGATCAAGTATCCCCTCGAGCCTCACGAGCAGGAGCTGTACGACGCGGTCACTGAATACGTGGCGCGAGGGCTCGAGCAAGCGGAGTCGACGAAGAACCGGAACGTTGGCCTGGCGATGACCATACTCCAGCGCCGAGTGGCCTCATCTC
>Ga0315274_10008373_pt1 | contig 14978 bp, 10 predicted proteins | sample YL17G02_20_MG_FD_203700 | JGI IMG/M metagenome (GOLD analysis project Ga0315274, IMG submission 203700) | Sediment microbial communities from Yellowstone Lake, YNP, Wyoming, USA - YL17G02_20 | ecosystem: Environmental > Aquatic > Freshwater > Lake > Sediment | place: USA: Wyoming | collected... | reverse complement strand
TTGTTTCTTCCTCCTGAAAGAGTGTAAACATCGGTCTGTGGGCCAATTAAGCCTTGCCAGCCTTGAGTCCCTGCATCTCCCTGATTCCCATAATCTCCTTGAACACCAGTATTCCCCTGAGGTCCGTCTAGTCCTATTCCTTGGAACCCTTGAGCCCCCTGAGATCCCTCTGTTCCGGATAATCCACGATGCCCTTGATATCCTTGGCGACCTCTAGGCCCCTGCCAACCTTGATAGCCCTGCCATCCTTGATCCCCCTGAACTCCTTGTTCGCCGACAAAGCCTTGCCGACCCTGGAACCCTTGATTACCCTGGGTGCCTTGTAGATCGCTTTGGAACCCACGGAAGCCTTGGGCCCCTTGAACTCCTTGATTACCTTGGGCGCCCTGATATCCTTGAACTCCTTGAATCCCTTGGAAACCACGATCGCCTTGTAGTCCACGTAAACCTTGGACCCCTTGAATTCCCTGAAGCCCCTGTTCCCCTTGACGCCCTTGAACCCCTTGATAACCAATTAGCCCCTGCGGACCTTGAAACCCCTGTATTCCTATAACTCCTTGCCACCCCTGCACCCCTTGAACTCCCTGATAACCCCTGAGGCCCTGACTCCCTTGGACCCCTTGAATTCCTTGAATGCCCCGGACCCCCTGAACCCCTAAGAGACCCTGAATCCCCTGTAATCCTAATATTCCTTGCCAACCTTGAACTCCCTGGAAACCTCGAACTCCCTGTAATCCTATAAGGCCTTGAATTCCTATGAGACCCTGCACTCCTTGAAGGCCCTGGATCCCTAGAGCACCTTGGAAACCCCGAATCCCTTGGATGCCTTGATACCCTTGCCATCCAAGTAGCCCCTGGACTCCTTGATACCCAAGAATTCCTTGAAGCCCTAGAGCTCCTTGCCTCCCCTGTCTCCCTTGAAATCCTATATCACCAACAAGACCTTGAGGGCCTTGTATGCTTTGAGAACCTTGGTTTCCTTGAATCCCTAGAATGCCCTGGAGGCCTTGAACTCCTTGCGGCCCTTGTAATGACTGCGATCCTTGATACCCTTGACTCCCTAACTCGCCTTGAAAGCCCTGCGGACCTACGGGGCCTGGGTTTGTTCCTTGAACCCCTTGATTTCCTAAGTCACCCTGTACTCCTTGGATCCCTTGGACTCCAACTCCCTGGAATCCTTGGACGCCCGGGTCCCCCTGGACTCCATCCAGCCCCTGCCATCCCTGCGGCCCTGCAGAAAAGTCGATCTCAGCAACCATCAGTCATTCAACTAAACACCGGTCACGTCGATTTCGCTCCAGGCAGAACCCGTCCACCTTTTTACCGGTTTTGCCACAAATGATCCTCCAACACAAACCTTCATTGGCTTCTTGACCCATGAGGCTCCATTGTATACTTTGAGAACTCCAGCGTATGCTGGAGGCTCCTCTCTCCACAACTCAAGCATTGCGTACACTTCGTTAACTCCCTGGTTTGCATTGTATCCTAATCCATTGGTAGCGACTGACCTGTAACACCAATAGTCAAGTCTGACATTTGTCGAAGAGCCGATAGAGAAATACCCTTCAGAGATTGGACTCTCCATCTGCCCTGATTGTCCAAGAATTAAAGTAGCGGAACCAGTCACGTTATAAAGCCGCATGCTCGCGCCCAAATTGTATCCGCAGTAATCATTAAGAGCCATGTAGAACCTAGCAACATAAGCTCCAGCAGCTAAAGTAACGACATTTGCTGATAAAGATCCGTAACCGCCCGTATCGCTATCCTCAGTATTTAGTGGCATTGTTTGCCAAGATCCACTGGTAGAAGCCCCTCCGTCAGTTCCTGCGGAAACAACGTAGGAGTATTTCAAGTAACTGAAACTCATATCATGCTACCTTTCTGATTTCGACTTGAGCGTATTTTTCACTTCCAATACTTATAGGATAACCAAACCCATAGGTTGTGTACGTTGCGCCTGCACTCGCTTGTAATTCAAAGGTTTTCTGCGCTGCAATCGTGAACCTCCCTACTAGAACGATCATACGACCAACTGCCCATCCCTGATCGTTATGTGACTGCGACAATAACGTTGTAGTCGCATCAGTAATGTTCTGCCACCTCGTTTTGATTCCGTACATTAGACTTGAACTATAATTATTTATAGGTCTACTCGCAAAAATCTCGTATGTTCCGGTAGCCAGCGTTATCTGATTAGAAGCAACAGATCCATAAGATCCAACATCGAAATCTTCTGTGTTTATCGGACTTGTTCTCCAGGCTCCTGTTGTAAGAGTCCCACCGCCAGTACCTGAAGTTTCTACATGAGAGTACAGAGCGTAGGCCTCTGCAGGATCAACTTTACGTAGGATGACAATGCACCAGACATAGTTACTTCCGGTGTCAACTCCAGCTCCTTCATTACAATTGCTATTAACATAATTCTGAATTTCAAATGTCTTTTGCGCTGCTATAGTGAATTGTCCCATAATTAGACTGTTATCGTCTGAATACCCATATTTATTGTACCCATTCATTCCAGAAAGAGTCGTTGTTGCGTCCGTTGTATTCTGAAGTCTAGCCCTGTGCCCGTATGACGGATTGAATCCTGCTATCGCGTAGCACATGATCCGGTAAGTGCCCGCCTGCAATGTAAACTGATTTGAAGACAAGGTGACCTCTGCCAACAGGTCGTGATCTTCTGTGGTTATAGTCTGCGTTCTCCAAGCTCCAGAGGTAATCTGTGTGTATGACAATGGGTATATTTTACGTGACAACTTCATGTAACTAAAAGACATGGGTTAATCCTCGCCCTTCTTGCCTCGTATTTTTTTAGCTTCTTCCACGGACTCAGCTGCTGTTATCTCATCATACCTCGCAATCTCTATAGCTAGAATCATCATTTGAGATGGAGGAGTTACAATTACTTGAACGATGGGCCATACCGTTTCTATCTCTTGTTGTGTTGGTTTGTTTCCTCTTCCGTCTACCCATTCACGATTATTCCAATCGTTGAAATCAACTATCGTTGCTGATCCTTTAAAACGTGCGTCACGATAAAGGTAATGGACGCAAGCGGCAATGTCTACAGCGTCAGGCATCGCAACCTCCTAGTTCGTATCTACCCAAAGGTCCCCAGTCGCTGGACCTGTAGGCTGTGTTGTCCCCACGGTTAACTTTGCGATCCCATCGCCGATGATTCCAGGTCCTTGCCAGCCTTGCCATCCTTGATTGCCTTGTAAACCTACGAGCCCTTGGAATCCTTGATTCCCCTGTAGTCCTATTAATCCTTGCCAACCCTGCCATCCTTGACGGCCTTGCACTCCCTGTACACCTTGAACCCCCTGGACTCCTATTAAGCCTTGAAACCCTTGCCATCCTTGGCGCCCTTGGACCCCTTGAACCCCCTGGACTCCCATTAGTCCTTGGAATCCTTGGTTTCCTTGAAGCCCAACTAATCCCTGCCATCCCTGCCAGCCCTGCCAGCCCTGATTTCCCTGTGTCCCTGCAAGTCCTTGCCAACCTTGATTTCCCTGCACCCCTTGGGCGCCCTGAACACCCTGGACGCCCTGAGCACCTTGACGTCCCACAGAGTCCTGCGGACCTTGATAGCCCTGAGCCCCAGTAACTCCAACCAAACTATGGGCGGCAAGAGAACACATCACCCATGTTGTAGGGTCTGGGTCGGGTTCGGTGGTAATATTAGCCGTGCTTGAAGATGCGCGACTTGCTCCAACCTGCATCTCTATTACGTCATCCCCATCGCTAACCACCAAGGCATTACCAGCAAGGGCGATTGGATATCCACCAGCATAGTGCATCAGTTGTCTGTAACTACCAGGAACTTCAGAACCATTCTTCAAAAGACGGATGACGAAGGCTGTGGCGTTTGTGGCGTTGTTGAATTCCGCATCAAAATTTACCTGGTAAGTTCCAGCATTAACCAACGTAATCTGTTCAGGGTTGGTTGAGTTATCGTGTGTGATGTTTTCTTTCACGTTCTCGTGCTCGAAGGGAACGTCATACCAGGTATTGTTATTGGTGATACTTACCGATGTATGAGAGTAGACGTGGATGTTGGCAGCGGTAGAGGCACCACCTTGAGCACCTTGAGCGCCAGGTCCCTGCCAACCCTGGGACCCCTGTCTTCCTATCGCGTCTTGGAACCCTTGGAATCCCTGTGGGCCGAGACCAACAGCTCCTTCCTTATAGGCAGTTAGCCAGCTTCCAGCTTTGACTGTAATCGCGGTGGCACTGCTAGCCTTTTGAGCCCACCGGAAGATCAAGTCTCCAGCAGTGCTCCCATTGTCAATGGATCCCTTCAACCAGACGCGGGCGATGTCGGGCGCGTTGGACCCCCACGGTGAGTTCTTCGCCTCGTCGTAAGAAGTGGAAATGGCCGATGACGATTCACTCAATCCGCCAACCGCGCTGTAGTCGGTCCTCATCCGAAGTCTGGACAGCCCGGTTGGACCGTTCACTGCGCATTTAAAGTCTGGGTTGCTGTTCGCAGCGTATACCCAAGCCGTGATCTCAAACGAGTAGGAGGTGTTCGCCTCCATGTAAAACTTCAACTCGTCGTCGTCCTGAAGCGCGGTGCTGCTGGTCACCGACTCATCGGCATCCTTGACTACCGACATTATCGTGTCGGTGTTCCCCGCTATTCCCTGGACGCCCTGAGATCCAACCCCTTGCCAGCCCTGGAATCCTTGAACCCCCTGTGGCCCTACAAGCCCTTGCCAACCCTGCCAACCTTGGCTCCCTTGCGGCCCTTGAACTCCTTGAATTCCCTGTCTTCCTTGAACTCCTTGGACCCCCTGAACTCCTTGGACTCCTTGGATCCCTTGAATTCCCATTAGCCCTTGCCAACCCTGAGATCCTTGGGTCCCTCCCAACCCTTGCCAACCTTGCCAGCCCTGCCAGCCTTGATTACCTTGTAATCCTATAAGTCCTTGCCAACCCTGAGATCCTTGAACGCCAATATCACCTTGGAACCCTTGGTTCCCTTGGAGCCCTATATCGCCTTGGAACCCTTGATTTCCTTGGAATCCTCTGAAGCCCTGAATTCCTTGAACGCCCTGAACTCCAGCTAATCCTTGAACGCCCTGAATCCCTTGAATGCCCATATCCCCCTGCGGACCCTGAACCCCATCGAACCCCTGGAATCCAAGAGCCCCTTGCCATCCCTGGAATCCTTGAGCCCCCTGTAATCCAGATAACCCTTGGAATCCCTGATAGCCTTGATTCCCCTGAGTCCCCTGGAGGCCTACAAGTCCCTGAACCCCTTGGACTCCTTGAACACCTTGAATCCCCATGAATCCCTGAGGACCTTGAGGACCTACCGTGATCAATGGAGTATGGAAGTGCGTATAATGAGAAGTGCCATTATGGGTGAAATAGATAGTCCTCGTTCCTACAGACGTAGTTTGTGCCGAATATTTTACCACTATCCTGTCTGTGGCATTTAAAACAAACGAACCTTGTGTAGAAAAAATCTCTACTAGCGTGTTGGAGGTGTTGTTGATTTCTCCTGTAGTAATATTGAAAAGCGGAGTCTCTAGATTGCTAAGATCTCTCTTAAACACTCTGATGATGATTTCAGAAACACCCGTTGGACTATCAACATAACAGTACGTATCGAATTCCCACACTCCAGCATCGATCAACGTAACATTTGGATCAGATGCAGATGTTATGTACCCTTCTATTAAAAGTTCGCCTGAAGCATTGTTTAGGGATATGCTGTCAATAACCTCGTCCCCTCCAACAGGAGAACGAGTAAGAGAGTTATAACCAAAACTGGAACCAGCATCATCCAGGTAGTAGGTTACTCCGGAAAGAGAACCTGGGCCTCCTTGCCATCCTTGAATACCTTGAATTCCTAGATCCCCCTGTAACCCTAAGAGCCCCTGGAATCCTTGATATCCTTGAATACCTTGAATCCCCTGAATCCCTTGCCACCCCTGATAACCCTGAACACCCTGAACTCCTTGAAGCCCCTCGATCCCCTGCCAACCCTGGAAACCCTGAAATCCTCTAAGTCCCTGAACTCCTTGAATTCCTTGATTGCCGAAAAATCCCTGATATCCGTCATTTCCTTGGAATCCCCACACCCCCTGGACGCCCATGTCTCCCTGATAACCTTGGGATCCTTGCAATCCTATTATGCCCTGCCAACCTTGATACCCTTGAGATCCTTGTAACCCAATGAGGCCTTGCCAGCCTTGATTTCCCTGTAGCCCTATAAGTCCCTGCCATCCTTGATGGCCCTGTAGACCAAGAAGACCTTGCCAACCTTGAGCCCCCTGGAGCCCTATTAATCCCTGGAATCCTTGAGTTCCCTCGAGTCCTTGCGGACCCTGAACTCCGTCAAAACCCTGGAATCCAAGATCACCTTGAAACCCTTGAGACCCTTGAGTCCCTTCGAGTCCTTGCCAGCCTTGAGTTCCTTGTGTTCCTTCTAATCCCTGGAACCCTTGATTTCCTTGCAACCCAATCAACCCTTGCCAGCCTTGGTAACCTTGAGCCCCTTGAACGCCCATTACTCCTTGCCATCCTTGATATCCCTGAAGTCCTTGAACGCCCTGCACTCCCATTAATCCTTGCCAACCCTGATTTCCCTGTAACCCAATAAGTCCCTGCCATCCCTGATTACCCTGTAAACCAACGAACCCCTGGAACCCTTGATTCCCCTGTAGTCCTATTAATCCTTGCCAGCCCTGATTTCCTTGTATACCAAGAAGCCCTTGATTACCTTGATTACCTTGATTACCTTGAGTTCCTTCCAGTCCTTGCCAACCCTGGGCTCCTTGAGTGCCCTCCACCCCTTGCCAACCTTGAGATCCTTGAACTCCATCAAACCCCTGGACTCCATCAAAGCCTTGGAATCCATCGAAGCCTTGAACCCCGTCAAAACCTTGAAAGCCTATAACCCCCTGCCAGCCTTGCCAGCCTTGATTACCCTGAGTCCCTTCTATTCCTTGAGCGCCCTGACGTCCTTGATTTCCTTGATAACCTTGGACTCCTTGCACTCCCTGATAACCTATATCTCCGGTCTGCGTAAAGCCGAGAAGAAGTTGTTCATTTAAGGACAACAGCCCTCCGCTGCTTGCTAAATAAATAACTTCTAGCTCATAATATCCAGTCTTGTTAGTAACTAATAGCAATTGGTACGTGGCCCATTTAGAATTGTCGTAGTTTGAATATGTCAAAAATCCCTTGGTCACGTTTGTGGAAGCATCTAGATTCTCAATCCAAGCTGTTATGTCTACGCTCTTGGCATTCTCTATGTCAATCCAGAATTTAGTGATAGGAAGAGGACTTACTGCTGAATTGCCTGCAATATACCCAGAGCCTGGATCATGATCACTAATAGTGTTATCCCAAAGGTATGGCTGAACATTTCCTGTGTACGCAGCCTGAGCTCCCTGATTCCCCTGGAAACCCTGGAATCCACGGAATCCTTGGTATCCATCATTGCCTTGGAACCCTTGGAACCCTTGATTTCCTTGCAAACCCACAAGACCTTGATATCCCTGGAATCCCTGATTACCCTGCAATCCAATATCGCCTTGGAATCCAATATCTCCTTGGAAACCCTGATTACCCTGTAATCCTATCAGTCCCTGGAATCCTTGTGCCCCTTGAAGCCCCAGAAGTCCTTGGTTACCTTGCAGCCCTATTATCCCCTGCCATCCCTGGGTCCCTTGTACGCCATCAAAGCCTTGAAACCCCCTATATCCTTGCCAACCCTGATTGCCTTGATTGCCTTGATTCCCTTGAGTCCCTTCCAATCCCTGCCAGCCCTGAGTGCCTTGAGTTCCTTCAAGTCCTTGCCATCCCTGATTTCCCTGTGTTCCATCAACTCCTTGCCAGCCCTGCCATCCCTGACGCCATTGATTTCCTTGAGGCCCAATAAGATTATTGCCTAGTAAGATCCAGTCTCCAAGTCCAGAAGAGTAAGCAATTTCATCGTTGGCAATAAATGACATATGCGAATGATAGGGATCTGTTACAGACGCTGTAATGGCGTAGACGTCTCCGTTCGAAGGACTAGCGGGGAAATCGCCATTTACATTTATGGTTCCCTTAAAAACCATTACATCAGAGGCAGTCCCCTGCCATCCTTGTACACCTTGATTCCCTTGATATCCGAGAAGTCCTTGATTTCCTTGATTCCCTTGAGCTCCCTTGTCCCCTTTCCACCCCTGAGGACCTTGGACTCCATCATTAGCTAGGCCTTGCCAACCTTGCCACCCTTGGACTCCAGCCCCCTGCCAGCCCTGCCGCCCTTGAGATCCTTGCGGTCCTTGAGAACCATGGAACATTCCGCCTAAAAGAATCCAAGAGTCTGAGGTTACATCATAGACAATATCGTCCCCAGGCCCGAAAGATTGATAAGTGCGGTATGGATCTGTAACCGTTGTAGCAACGTAATACACATCTCCATTCGCGGGGAATTCAGGGAAGTCATCATTGCTATTGATTTCTCCCATTAAACGCATTACATCAGCCGCAGCACCCTGATATCCCTTGAGACCCTTGTGCTCCAACTCCAGCAACTGTTCGCATATCGTAATTTCGAACCCCATTTTGTAGAGTTTCTCCAATTTGAACCCATCCTTGGGCAGGAGTCTGCGATAGATTTAGAGGAGTTACTCCAACAGATTTACAGATAGCACAAGATCCAGACTGAGGTTCTCCCATTCCTCCAGGACTACCTGGTTCAGCGTATTGAACCTTAACAACTAAGGTTCTTGAGGGTCCAACAGCAACAAGCTCTGTGACTTTCCAACAATTTACTGTGCCAATGAAGATTGATACATCTTCATCAAAAACAAGATTCCCAACCTCTGCATCGGCTGGACCAAACCCTGTCCCGCTACTATCGATGACCTCGCCTGTCATTTGCCAGGTAGAAACATCTACCTGTTCAACTCCAGTTACTTCGAACCTGGCCTGAAAGAGTGGATTAGCCACATCCTGCCCCTTTCTTTAGAAGCCCAGACGTATGTGATTAATCTGGGATGTATTGAGGTTGTTTATATTGTACTGAGTATTAGTCCCAGCAACTGCTGTTAAAGTAACAGCCTGTGCAGCCCAGGTATCTTCTCTTAGACAGTTAACCAACGGTTGCCATCTATTCGAGGCAGCCGTATTCCCCATGTCGTTTGTCCCAAGATCTATGGTAAGAACGCTCCCCCCTAAAGTCGCTCCTGATAGACGCATCATGGCAGAAACGAGTTTGACTCCACCGGGGATAGCGAATGTTCCAAGAGCCCCAACTCTACTGTATGTAATCCCAGCTCCAGAAGCAAGAACTTCTACCTCTTCTCCTGCAGTACTCTGGGCTTGATAACGCGATAGAGCCGAGCCTCCCCCTGCTCCCCCTTGCCACCCTTGGACTCCTTGAGTTCCTAAATTCCCAAGTCCTTGCCACCCCTGATTACCAAGCCCTTGATTTCCTTGATTTCCTTGTGGTCCCTGAATGCCCTGAAGACCTTGAATGCCTTGACGCCCTTGTACCCCTTGCATTCCTAAAAGTCCCTGTGCGCCTTGTGTACCTTGGGGTCCCTGAACTCCAGAACCGATCCCCCCTTGCCAACCTTGCCATCCTTGACTCCCTTGAACACCGGGGGTGCCTTGCCAACCTTGGATCCCCTGGTAGCCAACATTGCCTAATCCCTGCCATCCTTGCCAACCTTGAGCTCCTTGCGTTCCGTCTTTTCCTTGCCAGCCCTGAGCACCCTGAGCTCCAGGGCCTTGCCAACCTTGACGACCTTGGACCCCTTGATACCCACCTATTCCTTGCCACCCTTGGTTGCCCTGGAGTCCTACAAATCCTTGCCGCCCTTGATTACCTTGGATCCCCTGCACCCCCTGGAATCCAATGTCTCCCTGAACTCCAATTCCAGATAACCCCTGAGCGCCTACTAATCCCTGTGGCCCTATCGGACCTTGAACCCCAACGATATCCGATCCAAGAAGTTCCCAATCATTGCTAGTATCTGAAAACACTATTTCATCCCCAGCAATAAAAGATTTAGAACTATGATATGGATCCGTCACTGAAGCTGTGATATGGTAAACGTCTCCGTTTAAAGGGGAGGCTGGGAAATCTCCATTGACCGAGATATTCCCGACGAATCTCATTACATCTGAAGCTGTCCCCTGAGCCCCAGCTGTACCTTGCCATCCCTGCCTCCCCTGCGGACCTTGAACCCCAGGATTTGTCCCCTGCACGCCTTGCACACCAAAATAACCCTGACTTCCCTGGGCGCCTGTCCCATCAGCACCTTGAGTTCCTAGTTCCCCTTGTCGTCCCTGAGCTCCAAAGCCAGCCTCCCCTTGGGCCCCCTGATATCCCGGACCTCCACTTCCATGCTCTATTGCGTATTTGACCTCAGCAGTGGTATGTCCAAGGCCTGCAATCTCGCTCATGTCTTCTGTTTTTGCGTACAGATCGACGTCAAGCTGTTTTCTGGGGACACGATGTAGTTCCGTCATGGCAGCACCCTCGCAAGCCTTGGAGGCATAGGGGTAGTGGGAGGAGCAGAAAGATTTTCGTCCATCGCTACACTCCCACTACCCTGGCCGGAGCGTGACGAATGTCACGCCTTCGCTACTGGAGCAACTGTCGCCTTCTTCAGTGTCGCCAGAGCCCTGTCTCTGAGAGCCTTCAGGCCCTCACGATCAAATGACTTGGAAGCAGCAAGCTTCTCGACAAAGAATTTCTCTTTCTCCACAGCCCCTTGAACTGTCTCCCCTGCCTTCTGGGCAAATTCAGTTGTCCAAGCAAAGGCAGTAGACACCCCCTTTGCGTGACGCATCAGATAGAATACTATCGCGGCCAGAGTTAGAATTGCAACTCCCCAAGCGATCTGCCACATATGAGGGACTAGTTTCATGAGAACTATGCACAGAGAAGCTGCTATCCCACTGAAAATAACCCCTTGGATCGCCTTCCCCCTGAACAACGGAAGGAACCAAGCTGCAGCTCCACACGCAACGGCAGCTAGACAACATATTCCAAACGCCCACCAGAGTTTAGCTACGACAGCTTCCTCAATAGCGGCCTTGTACTTATCCTTTAACATGTTGGTCTCTGCTTTTGAGTCTCTGATGGCTTTTCTCAACTCCTCTATCGTTGCGTTGGGATTGTTTAGAATGCTCGTTGGATCTGTGGTGGCCCCCTCTGTCGGGATCGTAATCGGTGGAGTAGGCTTATGATGACACCCATCTAGTGTTAGCCCAATGTTCGCAGCGAGAACAAACGTCGCTACGCAGATCACCCACGTTTGAACACTAGTAACGCGTTTCACGGTCGTCCTCCTTTGTCACTGTTTCCTTCAAGGCGTCCACGATCCTTTCCGAAAGATCGCTTAAAGAGTAAGGTTTACTTATCACAACCTGTACATTATTTGTTGGAATCATTTTTTCAACTATATCATTCAAATAGGCAGAAATTACTACTGCCTTACTGTTGATTCCCTTGCTACGTAGAATTCTCAATGCTGTAAGCCCATCCATCTCTGGCATCATGTAATCTATGATAAGTAAATCTGGAATATGACCATCATCCAAGATAGCGTGGAGCATATCTAGAGGGCTCGTAAATTGCTCTACAGTCCCTCTACCAGCCAGCACTTTCTCAGCTACCTTCGTAGCTAGTCTGAGATGTGCCAGATTGTCGTCAACGACCATCACGCAGGCCATCTTTTCCCCTCCTATGGTCCTTTCTTCCAGACCATCGGTATGATCACCAGCGCAAGATTTGCAAGCAATGCAAGTACCGCAAAGATCGTAGCTAGCCATGCGTACCTCACCCATTTTTTCAAGTCTTCAACAGATTCCTTCGTTGGAACTTCTTCTTTTGTTGGGACTTTGTTCAACTTGTTACGTATCTCTTGGACATCACTATCCATCTTGTCCTGTATTTTTTCGACATCCTTTCTCGTGTTTCTAACAAGCACCTGATATGCTCGTTCTTCTTCGCTTTTAAGTTCTACCTTCTTCTTGAGATCCTGAAGATCTCTATCCATTGGATCAAGCTTTCCAGAATGCTGCTGTACCTCTCTGTTGGCTATATCAAATTTTACCCACAGTTGTTCCTGTGATCTCTTCAAATTTTCGTGGTCATTCCTTAATGCAGAAGCGTCCTTCTCGCATTGGAGATGATACTCACAGGTGCTGAAGCGATCAGGGGGCATTAGTTTCTCCTTAGAATGATGGGTAGAACCAGTGTTCGTATTGCTCTGGAAACCAAAAGGTACTTCCTAGAGTGTATCCGTCGAAATCAAACCTACCAAAAGTTGGCCCAATGGCATTTGGCCTTTGAACTTCTCGTACAAAAGGGACAGAAAGCCGTGGATCCCATGGAGGCGGATATTCCCAGTTGTTATCTACATTAGGGAATGTGGCAGAAAAAGATTTAACGCTATTGTTCAAGTCTGAGTTCCATACCATCCATCCATCAAATATGTACGTTGAAAAGAATTCGCTTCCATAGAATCGCCCAGCTGTTCTCCCTTGGTTTCCAGAAAAATTAGGTTGGTCCCAAACGCCTATAGATAGTTCGCCTAAAGGCCATGGAGGGAGCCCATCCCAAGTAGCGTTGTACCCCATGAAGAACTCTTTTGCATTATATGCAAGAGGTGGGATCTGAAGATCCCAAGTGCGGCACCTATAACCATACATAGAACACGACCAACTTCCAGTCCAAGAGTCGAAGTACAAGTCTCTTATAGCGGGGAAGGTGGGATTCCCAATTGGAGCTAGATCTGTCCACGGAGTAGTTCCATAAGCACTATACGCCGTTATATAAGCAGTCCAGGCATCTGGACCAGTTGAATGAACGGTTCTGTTTTGCAAAACTGCATTTCCTATGATGGTGGTACTAATGGGATGGAATACTAATAGTTCACAAGCAAGAACAAGTTCGTTATAATATCCTTCATGAAATTTCTTGTCCTCTGGCCATGGTTGGATAAGCATCCATTCACCCGGATTCATTGTATAAAAATTGTTAACTGAAACTGGCTGCCCCCATCCGTAAGCAGTCCAACCAGTCCTGATCTTTGTAATTAGATCGTATTTGTTCCAGGGGGTCCACGGACATTCTCCAGTAGTTTCATTTCTAACAAGTCGCCCAAACTTGTTCGTAGCTAGGATTCCTTCTATCGAAGTTCGTGCAGCTGTTAGCCAACTTTCCAATCTAGCTGGATCATTGGCGTTCAGGAATAGACGGTAAGGGCCCTTGATTTGCTCCGCAAAGAATCATCCTTCTCTTGATTGCTTCGCGCAACCCGTTCATCCGTCCAGCTAATAGACGAGGATCCGCCCAGGGATTTAATACTCCAATCAGTTCGTATCGATTAGTAACAGCCATTTTATGGATCCGCCACCCAGACAACACGAACTTCATTCATTGGAGTGATGTAAATCCCCCCTCCAGCCTCGGCGTTTATCTTTAGCCCTGCTCCTCCTGCTGACAGTCCTCCCGCTGGATCACATTTTATCTCGAGTCCATCCATCTCAACGCTTATGGAATTCCCACACTTTACTTGAAGACCATTATCTCCATTTGTAAACTCGAGAGAAGGATAATCTTCGATGTCCTGTAATCCTGGATTTCCTACAAGTTTTAATCCAGGGACTGTGTCATCCCTAATGAAAGTTGTAAGATTGGCTCCTAGAGATCCTGCTTGGCTGACAATAATTGGCTTGGTTGTTCCTGGAGTTCCTCCGCCACCACCAGTAGCATTAAACTGAGTCCCATTCCATGTTATGTTGGTTCCAGCTAAGGCTGCACCATCAACGACTAGAGTTTCATAAAAATCATCGATCTTTAGACCGTGCCCATAATTGACTCTTAATCCATTATCATTGATCAGCAACCCAGATCCGGGATCGTCTAATTTAACTCTTACCCCATCGTTATCAAGAAACAAGGCAGAAAGGGCTGGGATCCTAAGACGAAGTCCTTCCCCTGGAAGCGAATAAATTCCGCCATCTGGTTCCCACGCAACACTTAGCCCGTCAGCTGTTATAGCTAGCCCCTGATCTCTTGTCCAATCAAGCTTGATCTTTAACTTTACTCCCGTGAGCATCAATCCGGATGGTTCATCCAGTTCTTTTGGTATTCCGTCAGTACCTTTTTTACCTTCTGGCCCCTGAGGTCCTGTGTCACCACCGCCACCACCAGGAGGTTTTGACCAACCACCTGTTTCGTCTAGATAAAATCCAGAATTGCTATTTGGTGGGTAGACTCCTCCTAAAGATTGGGGCCCTGCAATGGAGAGCTGCAGATATCCATAATCGTCTTGGTTCCCCTGCCACCCCTGGTAACCCTGGTTCCCCTGAGGCCCAATGAAAAGTCCCCCTTGATATCCTAAAAGCATAGACATGCCGTCAGTATCAGACCAAAGGCCACCATGCTCCTTTGGCAGGATGTTTACGCCATGGACTAAGACCTTGCCGCTCATTCTAGTCCCTCATGACGAAACTATCACTACCAAGTCTTTCCCCATCAGAACCAACTTGTTGCTTTCTTCGTCGTATTGGTAAAGGTAGGTTACTATGTGGTTTTTCCCTATGTTGAACAGAGGATTAGGACAGTTTCCTTCTATCGCTTTTGATTGTGCGCAATCTTTGGGCAAAGGAGTAAATTCGCCAAGAGCAACCACAATCTTGGTCGTTTGATTGTATGCTACTTTAAACATTCCCCACTCCTGTTAAAGATCGTCTTCGTAGCCGGAGACCCAAATGGCAACAGGGTTTTCGTTCTGGTGCCCCCCTCGGTACGCATATATATCCTGAGAACGTAACACCAAAGTTAAATGTCCATCTCCCATTTGACGATCTTCCTCATCATCCCCTGATGTGCTCACAAAGTGATTTGAATTTACTTCATATCCTAGATACAAATTAGCATCTGTGTCTGGACCAAGAACCTGAAAATATCCTATAGCAACTGTAGGTGGAGTTGCGGAATTTAATGA
>Ga0315274_10008372_pt1 | contig 14979 bp, 18 predicted proteins | sample YL17G02_20_MG_FD_203700 | JGI IMG/M metagenome (GOLD analysis project Ga0315274, IMG submission 203700) | Sediment microbial communities from Yellowstone Lake, YNP, Wyoming, USA - YL17G02_20 | ecosystem: Environmental > Aquatic > Freshwater > Lake > Sediment | place: USA: Wyoming | collected... | reverse complement strand
TGCCATCCGGCGGGTAAATCCCGAGGAAACGCAGCGTCGTCCTGCCATCGCGGATACCCGGATACAGAAAAACTGTGGGGACGCAGAATTTGCCCTGAAGTTTCAACTCCATCGAACCGACACGGAGATACGGGTGCAACGCCTCAAGGTCGGTGACGAAAAGTGCGGTTTGGGCACGGCCATCCAAGGATTCCAGTTTTGCGAGCAGCTTGTTCATGAGCGCATCGCCTGACACGAGCACGTCGCTCAACGTCTGATTGATGTTGTGGACGGACTCAGGATCGAACGACTTGTTCATCTCGCTGGCCAGCCACACGTCTCGGAATTGGTTGGTCTGGAAAATCTCGTGAACGGCCTCGGCCATCGAGAACGTCTCCATCGTCCAACCTTGGAGTCTCAGTTTGGCTTCCCACTCCTTGAGCTGGCGCTTGGCTTCCAGCATCTCGTGCGGCGGGAACACGAGGTAGTACACCGGGTCATCGCCGGTGTTGCTGATGCCCCGGCCATACCGCAGACGCTGGAACAATTGGTCGAAATTATCTCTGAGCGATGACATCGAGACATTCCTCCATCGTTTTGTATTTCCACGACACCCGGAGCAGGTCGCCGGAAAACTGGACAATGAAATGGCCTTCCGCGGCGACCTTCCGTAGCTCCTCCAGCACGCTGTGGCGGTCCAAGCCGAACAGTTTCCAGTCACGGTGGTCGAGCACCGCGTGGTCGCTCAGCCCGGAAAAATGCCCTTCGTGCGCGAGGTAAATGGTCGTCGTCGGCTGGACGTTGTAGGGAACGATCTCGCGCCGGCCCTGCGGCATGTCCCGCGTGAGCTTGAAGTCGCTAAGCGCGGACAGCAAATCCCGGCTGGCGTGAAGTTGCACCCCGTCCGACCACTTGTTTGGCATCTTCTCGGTAGCTTGTGCTGCTTTGAGGAAATCGAAAACGTCCTGTTTCTGGAGGACACGCGAGCCGGCGTTGTAGTGCGGCCAATAAACGTGGGTGATGAAATCGCGCAGGATCAGGTTGGCCCGCGCCGTGTAGATCAGGAACAGTTGCAGGAGACGGTCGGCAGGCAAATTCAGCGCGAGCAATTGCTTCAGGTTCTTCGCCGCCGCTGCGCCCTTGGCAAGGTACCGCGGCGCGAAGACCCGCGACACAAGGTCAGACGCCCGGTAAATCGTGGCCTTCGGTAGCAGTCCTTCGGCGATGACGTGGCGCTTGAGGTCAACCGCGCTCATCCCCTCCTGCCACGTCCTCAAGAGCAGGATCGTTTCGGAGATCATCCCCTGTCCCTTGGCAAGCGCGACTGTGTACGATCCATCCATGCTCAATCCGTGGCTGTGAAATACGGCATCGTCTGCTTGGACCCATGAAACGCACCGAGGTAGATGCCCGCGAGCTTCCCGATGAAGGAAGGGCCTGACAACGCCTTGGCATCGCCCAGACGCAGGGGGCCGTCTGGCTGCGATTCAGGCTCCCGTGCCAGCCCCTGTAGCGCTTTGAGCGCCGCATCCCGGCTTGCCAAGGCTGGGAGCTGGGCACCGCCCTCGGTCAGCCTCTGATGGTGAATCTTCTGTTCCAGCGCTTGGGGCAGGCGGAACAGGTGAAAGACTCGTCCTTTGCCGATCCGTTCATCGTGGAGCCGCCGGGCGGCTTCGCCGGTCGCCTGCAAACCCGCCGCCTGTGCGGACCGCGGGTACGTGATCGAGAGGTACTTCTGGCCCACGGAGCCCAGAAAGGACGTGTCCCACCAGCCGAACTGATCCTTCTCGCCGAGGAAACTGACCACGGCCCGAAGCAGGAGGAGCTGCTCCACGCGGGTTTGCGTCGGAGATGGGCCAGGGGTAGTCATGCTCTCTTGGAATGTTCAGGCGCGGCGAAGCCCATCGACGTACCGCCGGTCGGATTGCCGACCGACCGCTTCGGTTCGCCGAACCGGAGGCCCGTCAGGAGAACTGAATCGGCGATGTCGCTTATCGAGATGGCCATTTCACAGAAGGCGGCCTCGTGTGCCCAAACGGCAACGGGGAACGCTCAGCCGAAAGTGTAGCCCTTTCCCGTATGCATCTGCAAGCCGCGTCTGCTGACCAAGTCGTGACGGGCTGGCCCAAATGGCGCTGGGAACAGAACCCCGACAATCAAATGATCGCGAACCCGTCATCCACCGCCAAGTCCGTGCCGGTTATTTGCCGCGCCTCGTCGCTGACAAGGAACAGCACCGCTGCGGCGATTTCCTCCGGCTCGGCAAAGCCCTTCTCAGCCACCAGTGCCTTCAGCGCTGCCTCCCGCCTGCCCACTTGCGCGGCCTCCTTGGGCCACAGGTCGCTGGATTCCCACATCGGGGTGGCCACCGCGCCGGGCGAGATGGAGTTGACCCGTATGCCGAGCGGCTTGCCTTCCAGCGCCGCTACCTGTGTGAAGAACCGGATCGCCGCCTTGCTGGTGCCGTAGGCGGCATTCCCCGATAAAGGCTTGATCCCTGCCGCTGAGGCAATGTTGATGATGCACCCGCCGCCAGCCTCCTTCATGGCGCTCAGGGCCTGCCGCGTCCCAAGGAACACGCTGTCAAGGTTCGTGGCCATCACCCGCCGCCAGTCGGCAAGGTTCATTTCGCTGATCGGCTTGGCGAACGCGATGCCAGCGCAGTTGACGCAGATGTCCAGACGACCCCACTCGGCGAGAATCCGGGCCATCGTTGCTTGCCAGTCGTTTTCGGATGTCACATCCAGCCGGATGGCGATGGCTTGGCCGCCCTCCGCACAGATCGCTTCCGCGACCCGTGCTGCCTCCGGTTCGTTCAGGTCGGCCAAGGCGACCCTTGCGCCTTCAGCCGCCAACCGTTGGGCGGTGGCCCGGCCAATGCCGGAGGCCGCGCCCGTGACCAGGGCGACTCTGCCGGCCATGCGTCGAGCATTGAGGGCGTTTGCCATGTGTCATGGATGCCACCAGAACAAGACCCAGGCTAGTCCGCACTTTTCTCGGCCACGCCCTCACACGCACTCGCGATTCACTCGCCTGCGTTCGTACCCCAGCGCTGTCGTGCATCTCGCCCATGCCCCGTCCTCCCCGTGGTCGACAAAATCATCAGCAGGCGGCTGACGGGTTTTCTACACCTGTGTTAGCAGCCTCCCGATTCGCCAGCGCCCCAAGCGAACCGGGCACTGTTTCCAGTGGGGGCATCACGCCCTTATACATGGAGTATGAACCGCTACGAACGAATCCTGATCTGGCTCCTGCGGCTTGGTGGCGTGGTCATGCTGACGGCGCTGGGAGCGGTGGTCATGCCGTACGAGTGGATGAACGTGATCCATCAGCAGGTGGGGCTGGGAGAATTGCCGCATGTGCCGATTGTCGGCTACCTGACCCGTTCGATTTCGGCCCTTTACGCGCTGCATGGCGCATTGCTCGTGTTTTTGGCGGGCGATGTGCGCCGTTATCTGCTGGTCGTGCGCTTCCTCGCGGTGGCCGGAGCCGTGTTCGGTGCCCTGATGCTCGGCATTGATTACACCGTGAGAATGCCGGTGTCGTGGACGGTCGGGGAAGGGCCGTTCGTGGTCGCGCTCAGCGCGGTGATTCTCTGGATGACCGGGCGAAAGCGTTTCCCGACCACAGCCGCCGTCGCGTGAACCACAGGTGATTGTAGACAACGCGGGCGGCAGCGGCGGCCTCTGGAGATAATCAGGGCCAGACTTGAGCCACCGAATTGAGCGTGCCGCTCTGGTTCCAAACGTTCACGCGGGCCAGCGGGTCGTGTTTCCAATTCCCATCGACCACGAACTTGTATTCATGCCGCCCCGGTGCTAAAGCGAGGGTCGTCTCCCAATGCCCGGCACCATCTCGTTTCATCGGCGTTGCGTTGGGCGACCAGCCGTTGAATTCGCCGCTGAGCGACACCTGCTTCGCACCGGGTTCAAAGAGAACAAAGGTCACTTTGACGCTCTCCGCCACGGTGATCTTCTCCGTCGATTTTGGCGGCTCCGGCAGCGTGGCCGTTGGCCAAACAGCCGCCAGCGGCGTCAGCAAGTGCGGCGGCTCCTTCGCCGGAGTGGCGGCCACCACCGGTTCGCTCAGCCCCGCCCGCTGGCTGTTCTGGGTTGGTTTGGCGAGCGGATTGACTGCGGCGGGCGGGTTCACTGGCGCGTCTGCGGATGATTCTTTTGCCATGTTGTCTGGTTCAGATTCGCAATTCCAATACTGGGCTCGACCCATGCTGGGAATTCGGCACAGGGCGTCAAGCCGGAAATGGTCATTCGGGCAATTTCGGGCCAGCCGTTGACCATGCCACGGTAGTTAGCGCATGGTACCGGAAGTTCGCTCAACAGTACGGCCGGTTTGAAATCCGGTGCCGGGTGCCGAAGGGCAAGGGGTTGTGGCCGGCGTTCTGGCTACTGCCCGATCCGCTGGGCTGGCCCCCGGAAATCGACGTGCTGGAGACACTCGGCCACGAGCCCAATAAGGTTCACATGACGCATCATTTCCGCGACGAACAACGCCAGCGCAAGTCGGACGGCGGTTCGTGGACGGGGCCGGACTTCACGGCAGGTTTTCACGAGTTCGCCGTCGAGTGGTCGCCCGAGCGCATCGTCTGGTTCGTGGATGGCATCGAGCGGTTCAGGTCGGAGAAAACCGTCCCGCAGGCCAAGATGTACATGCTGGTGAACCTGGCGGTGGGCGGCGGTTGGCCGGGTTCGCCGGACGACGCCACGCAGTTTCCTGCCGCGCTGGAAGTGGATTACGTGCGAGCCTACGAGAAAGTGCCGTAGGTGCCTGGAATCGACGACGGGTAACCGCCCTGTTCCTAACTGGGCTTGTTCAACGCCCCGGCAATCTTGCGGGCCACCGACCGGGGCGAGAGGCGTACGGAGAAAGCGAGCAGGCGGTTGCGGAGATCGGCGCGCGCCGCGATGAACGTGACGGCGCTGCCGTGCCAGTGCCCGCGCATAGTGCTCACCAGCGCCACGGGCGGGGCTTTCCAGAGTCGGAGCATCCGGTCCCACCGCCGGTCGTGTGCGGGGCGGCGATGGTGCCGTGCGCGGCCAGAGAGCCACAGGCCACCGGCACCGGGGCAGCTCCTTACGCCGAGCGCGCCCCGGCGATCACAGTCCAGCGGCGGCGGCGTGGCGGTTTTCGGCCCCCTACGAAGTAGGGGGCCGCCGCTGACGGTACCTCGCAGGCTCGCCAAAGCCTGACGAAGAACGAGCTAGGCCGGACTCCGGCGGTATTTAGCGCGTGAACGTCCTGAGCGTAATCATCGCGCCGCCGACAGCGCCACAGGCCCCACCGCCCCCGACTCCTCCCTCGCCTGCCGCTCCGCCTGATGGCGCTCGCAAAGGGTCGAGACGCCATACTCGAAATTGGCGACCTCGTCCCAGTCACCCTGGCCGGAACAGCGCTTGCCATCCTCGTCGGTGGCGGTGCAGCGGAGGTTCTCCTCAATCTGCCAGTGAATAAAGGCGTGCAGATGCTCCACAGTGACGCCACACAGGCGGGCGTCCAGGGCGTCTAGGGCGTCGAAGCCGTCAAAGCCGGCGGCGGCGTACACCTGCACGTCGTCCTCGGTCAGCGTGGTCCAGTCGTCGTAGGTGTTGCACCAGACTTCGAGGCCGCGAGCGGTGACGACGCGGTAGGCTTCGAGCAGGTTCGTAGCCGTTAACGGCACGCCGGGGCTAGTAACCTGCTTGTCAGGGAAGGCATCTTCCCCTACGGACCAACCGATGTAATGGAGCAGGCGCTTGGCCTGCCTGAAGGTGAGCTTTTGTGTTGCGATCATTTGTCCTCCGATCCAAAGGCCGTCCGCCAAGGGTGAGTAAACGAGGTCGTATGGGCAACACCGTGCCCGCCACTCGACGGACGGCCAAATTGTCTTTCGCGGTGCTGCCCATACCAAAGTAGAACGCGATTTTTCAGCTCGGCCCGGTTACGTTTTTCCGCACCTTTCAAGCAGCCGCATGATCTGGCAGCCGACGACGAAGGCCGCGAGGTTGCTGAGTACGGAGTTGCGCGCCGACTGCATGATGATAGCAGCGAAGTGCAAACCGGTATCGTGCTCGGATGGGGATGCGCACACCAACGGCGCGGCGGCTGCGCCCACTTTCTAACGCCGTCGAGTTAGAGGCGCGGCTGCCGTCAGGCGGTTCGTTTACGAAAACGAGCTGCCGCGTTCGCTCCGTGGCTCCGGTAGCCGCAAGGATTCTGGGCGGCCTCGGTCGGGCAGCCGATCACTGCTTCCCGTATACAACGTGGCCAGCACATCCATGCCGACGACCGGGTCAACGACGCGCATCTGCGCGGCGGGTGAACGCCACCGACGAGGAACCGATGCCGAATGTGCCGCCGGCCCGTCAGCCCAGCCCGGTGGGCGGCTGGATGGCGGGCTGCGTCGTCTTGTTCTGCTGCTCGGCGATGGTCTGGTAAATGGGCGTCAAGCAGATGCGCAAGACCAACCACCAAACCGTCACTCCGCCATGTGAGTAGCATTCGCCCTCGTGGACAAATCCGTGGGCGACGCGATTTCGGAAATCGTACCCGGTCTTTTCGATGAGGCATCCGCGAAGCTCAAAGCACAGGGCCTCACCGAAAATCTGTTTGGTTTCAGCCATGCCAAAGATTGCTTTGAGGACTTTGACGGGCTGCGTGCCGTCCGACATCAGGTTGGAGACATCGACGCCGTGCGACTCAAGAACGTAGCGCAGCGAGTTCTCTATCTGCGGCGTCAGCAGATGGCTCGCCACAAGGAAGTCACCATGAAAACCAGCGTGAAGCCCCCGGAGGAAGATTCCTTGGTGTCCATCAGGAACGAACGGGTTGTTGCGGACGATGAAAATGAGGTCTTGGAACGTCGGTTTGTGGTCGTTCAGAATCTGCAACCGCGCTGGCTCGATGAATGCGTCAACCCTAAGCGGCCAATTGTAATGCGAGGCATGGGAAAACGCTTCCGCTTCGAGCGCCTTCTCCAGCTCTTCGCCTTTGAGATTCAAAAGGCCCTCTCTTCTCGCCGTCGTCCGCCCTTGGTCGTCCACCATCACTTGACCAATCAGGTGGCTTAGCGGTGCTTCGTTCGCCGCCTTCACGACTTCGTCTTTGAGCTTCTTTGGGTCTGTCAGGCCGCGGCCGAACGCCAGCTTGAGAATGGCCTGCCGAACATCGCTTGCTCTGACGTGGTTACGCGCATCTGCGACGAGTTGAGAAATATCCACCCCGGTAGAAAAGGTCTGGAACTCGCTGCGCGAACGCTGCTGCCAATCGTTCAGGAGACGACGCAGTTCCCCGACCCGCTCCTTTGGCGCGCCTGCTTGCCTCAACGCTTCAATGGCTTCGCTCAGAAGCGACGCGGCTGCCATGAAGCTCGCACCGGGACCCTGCGCTCGATTCTTCGCCTTGGTGACGGATGCCTCCGCTGCCGCCGAACGCGCCTTTTGTTCAGCGGCAGAATTCTTTGCGCGCTTCTGCCATTCCGCCTCAACCTCCCAATAGGCTTGGGCTTTCCCAGTATCACCCTTGGCCTGTGCGGCGGCAGCGATGGATGAAGCCAACGTGGCAAACTCGCTTGGCTCTCCGACGCCCCCCACGCGAAGCATCAACTGCATCAGTTGGCAGCAGTGGTAGGCATCGGTGCTCGTCGCTGCACGCTTCGTTGCTGCCGCCAGAGTGCCCGCCGCATCCTTGAACAGCTTCTTTTTGCGGCCAAACTTCGCCGCTAGGTACAGGCCGCGCTGGAAGCTCCTCACCGCGAATATCCAGTCGCCTCGAACATCGAGTTTCTCCGCCGACGTCACGTAGCATTCCGCAGCCTCCGCACCGGCGACGTGGTCATTGGTCAGTTCCCAAAGGACATCGTGAAGCCGTGCACGGAGAGCAGCGTCTGCGGTCTGTTTGGCCAAAACTCGAACCACGTCGATGTCAGGACCGGTCAAATCAGCCGGGATGAGCGACCGCTTGCCGGGCATTTGCACCATCGGCACGAACGGCTGCGTCGGCGTGTCGAAGCTCGGACAGAATCCAACGATGACCTGAAGGAACCGATAAACCGCAGCCTGCTGGGTTTGGCCTTTGTCCTCGCAGTCCTTTGCAGCCTGTCCGTAGCAGTCAATGTAGAATTCGCTGGTCGGCGTCTTCGCCGTGGTAAGCGGCGAGTCAACATCCAAACCCGCCAACTGTGCAGCATCACCCTTGAAAACATTATCTGGAGTGCTCACAGCTTGACCCATCTCTGGATGCGTGGACGGCGAGGTTCATTCGGTCCCGGCTTTCGTGTCGATACGATGGTCTGCACAGCGTACCCGCTACCGTATAGACGAGCAAGCTCGGTTCGGCGCACCCGACCGCAAAGATTTCGAATCCGCACCCAAAATCCAGGCTATGGCCGACCCGACGCGGGCGTCCTGCCCGGTTCTGAGAGTCGCAGCGATGCTCGTTACTCAACATCCCTGATGCCGCCGCACTTCGTCTTCCGGTACATCGAACAGCCCCAGAACTCACGGCCCGCGTGCTGGCCCGTCCGCGCCCGACGGAGGACCATCTCGTTGCCGCAGCGCGGGCACCTGGGCCGAGCTGGAACCGTGACGAACGGCGCTGGGCTGGTCGACGGCGATGCCGGGTCTGTCGACGGAGCCAAAGCCTCTCTCAGCGACGACTGAAACCGGCGCAGCATTTCCGCCAGTTGCGCGCCATCCACCAACTCGACTGGTTTGCCGGCGGCGAACCGTAGTGCCTCGTCGGTGTAAATGCCGCTGGTGATGAATACCGCCCGGTCAGCTTGTTCCGCCGCCAGGACGCCGAAAAGCTCCCTGACCGGTTTGACCCCCACTCGGTACGCCTTCCATCGTTTGCACTGAACGATGGCGGTCGTGCCGTCTTGCCGGAGCCGGAGGTCGACGCCGCCGTCGGCACCCCCACCGCCGACCTCTTCCACCCAGTACCCCTGCTGCCGGTAAATCTCCGCCACCTGCCGCTCAAAAGCCCGCCAACTGAGCTGGTTCACCCAGGCGATGTCCAGGTGCTGCTCCAAAAACGCAGCCCGCTGCTGACGGAGCTTCCAGCCCGCCACGCCGGCAGCGAGGCTCACGAGGGCCGGGACGGCACCCAGCATCAGGCCCAGAAGCTGCACCCCAGGGATTCTGATGCTGTGCTGGAACCAGATGACGGGAATCAGAAAGAAGACGCCGGCAACCGGGATACTCCACGCCGGATGAACCACCGTGAACAGCCAGCGCAGCGCCTCAAAAAGGTCGTCCCAAACATCTGTTCGTCGTCTTGCCATCGGTCTTCGTTTGCGGCCCTGTACGGTACCACAGACTCGGCCTTACAGAGCAACCTGCGGGCCAGAACTGGGTTGCGAGGCTAGACCGAAAGGTGGCGCGCCACCAAGCTCTTCGGCCATTGCCCCAGCGGAGCCGGCGCGCCCGCGCCAAAGACTTCATTGAACGTGCCGCTGGCCACCCAGCCGCACCGCCAGGATGCCGGACCAGATTGAGCGGGTTCCCCGCTTCCTCCTTCGACCGGCACGGTCACGCGCTCGTTGCTGCGCGTGATGACGGCTGGTTGCGGTCCTTCTGACACCACACCAAGTAGATGATGGGCAGGATGCCGACGGTGTTGAAGATGGCGATGCAGACGAACCACGCGAGTTGCTTGTTACGGGCGCTCTTCCACATGCCGATGTTTTTCCAGACGCCATCCCAGAGGACGAGGAGAACGATTACCGGAATCAGCACGCTAAGCCAGATGGCGGAGTTGTTTAGCTCCAGATTCATAGCTTGACGAGGTTCTCCCGGCCCGCATCGGCGTCAAGCGCAAATAGCCTGTTCGCGTTGCCCGACCGGCCCGATGCTGGCGGGCGGCGGAACCGGAAGTGGCAACCGGGTGCTGGCAGCGTTGCGGCACGAACAGCCGGACCGCACGCCGCGCAACTTCGGGGCGGAACCGCCCACGACTCAGCGAACAGAACACGAGCGCCGCTTGGGCATGCTGCTTGGGGGAACGCCCGACAATGCATCCTCTCGGACATCTTCTTGAGGGACATTGCATCCTTTCCGAAGTGTCCACGTGGACACTCGATCAGGGAGGGGGCGAAAACGCCGTGAAACCGCCATGCACCCCGGCGACCTGCTGAGCACAGGTTGGTTTCATCGTTGTGGTACTGCGGGGGGCGTTTTCGTGTACAGCAGCGGGGGTGTCAAAACGGTGTGGTCCTTTGGAATCTGGTCAACTAACACTTTACGAGGGACTTGTGAAAAACAGGCGGTTTTGCCGCTTCGCACGCCGAGCAGGCATTTTCAGCCAATTTCAGCATCAAGACCACATTCGAACCGCTCGGAGGAGGTCAAAGCGTCAAGTTCATTTTTCAGAATCGCCCGTAGTCATCCCTGACGACTCCACACCCACCCGCCCTGCTCCAGAATCCGAAGAAGCCCCACCTGCACATCTTCGAGATCGGCGGCGGCTGAACGGCGACGGGTGCGCTTCTGCGAATTTCTTGGCTTGGGAGATCGACATCCGCTCGTGAATCTCACCACTCCTCAAACCCTGCTGGATCACCTCCGGCGCAACAGCCGACACGACGTACAAGCAGTGCATCGAGATTGGCAGGTTGGCGTGGTTGCGAGGATCGGCGAGTGCGGCGTTGGCGCTGATGCGGATGAGCATCTCGGCTTCGCGCTCTCCGAAGGGCAGCCGGGCATCTTGGAGGAACTCTCCCCATCTGCGATATCCGTGAACCCACTTCGCCAGGGTCAGCAATCTGCCGGTCTCAAGGATGGACGCCACGGACTGCGCCCCGGCCCGGCGCAGCGTGACCTGCCAAAACCCGTTTAGTACTTCGATTGGGCATGCCTGGCTGTACGGGTCTGGTGTGGTCTCTGGCTCACTGCTGAGCGTGGTGTGGACGTCCGTTGTCGTAGAGGGTGCCGCTGAGTTCTTCGAATTCTGGTTCATGCCCTAACTACGAGGGCCGTGGCAGACTCCGAAGAAGCGGACTACACGTCCGGTTCCGGCAACGAGGCGATCATCCGGTCCAGGTCGGCGAGGGTGAAGCTGGACGAGAAGGGGCGATGCAGGGCCTCCGGGTCCTCTCGCCTGACCTCGTTGACCTCGTCCGGCATCTGCTCCTCAATGGTGGCAATGCCGCCGTCTAGTTTGTTCAGGCCGCCCGGGCGATGCCGCAGGGAATACTCCTTGGCTTGTTGGTCAGTCATAGTCAACGCTTCCTAGGGGAATAGCAGGGTCTTGCTTGAGAATACGATGGTCCACACGGCGTATTCTGCTTGTATGGAGGACTGCCATCCTTTCCATTTTGCTTCGTCGTCGGTCATGCTGGTGGTTCCTGGTTCAGGTTGGGGATGACTGTTTCTGGATGGGTGATTTGCTTGAAGCGTTCCCAGGCGGTGTAATCGTCGGGGTCACTATAGAACTGGACCTGACCCTTTATCTTCTCGAAGTTCTTCAGGAAGTAGGACACGTCACCTGAGGAACGGTACGCCTTCAGACGGTTCTTTTCAGTAGCAGGTTTGCTTGCCTCGTACCAGGCACACCTGGCAACAGCGATGACCTCGTGAAGACGAATGTCGTCAGGGAGACTGGCAATCCATTCCAGTGCCTCTTCCTTGTCTGATGCCTTCAGGACTGGGGACATGAATCCGTCGTTTCTTCGGAAGAAGTGCCACGCTTCTAGGAAGAGGTCAGTCCGCTTCTGTGCTTTGCTGTCCGTAGCGGGGGGTGCAGGGGGCGAATGCCCCCGCTCGCCGCAGGCGAAATCGGGAGCGCCGCAGGCGCAATCGGTACTCTTCTTCCTCTTCCTCGCCGAAGGCGATGATGATGATGAGGGATAGTTCCTTGGGGAATGGTCAGTATGGTATGGTACGTGACCCGGTTTTCGTACCACGGTGGTACGCTTTTCGTATCGCCCTGGTACGGTTTCCGTACCGCCCCTGTCCGCTTTTCGTATCACCCGTGGTGCGGTTTCCGTATCGCATAAAGGGATTCCTTTATGTGGTACGATGTCCGCATCACTGAACGGGGTGTCTTCTCGCTGTCTCTGGTCAAGGGCGAAGTCCAACTCTCGTTTGGTTTGGTTGGCAAGTTCTGCCATCGCCGAGAAGCTCAACTGGAAGTGGAGACAGTTACGTTTGCCGTTCAACCTGAACTTCACCAAATGCGCCGTGGACAGTTGTTTTCGTATGGTGGTCTGCTCGTGCTTGGTCAGACCTGTTTCCTCTTCCATCTTCCATGCCTTGACGAACGGCTGTCCTCGCCTTTTGGGGTTCTCATAGTATGCGAGCAGGCGATGAAGATACCAACCTGCCTTCGGACCCAGTGCCTTCATCAGGCAGTCGTCGGTCAACGTGTAGTGCCGACCACATTCCGAGCAGGAACCAGGCACCCACCCACTACCATCTGTCGGCAGAGGCGATGATAGCGCAGACGGCCCTGGTTCAGGGTCGGGTTCAGACTCAGGGGGTGCTGCTGGGTCAGAAGGACGTTTTGGCGGGGGTGGCGGCGTGGCAGCGCCAGCAGGCGCAGCAGGCGTCACTGGTTCTGGCGCAGCAGGCGCAGCGGCAGGCGCAGGCAGAGCATGACGCTTTGGCGGCACACCAGCAGGAACACCACCGTCAGGGGGCGGCGGCGGCTTTGCTCGCCGTATAGGCGCTGCCTGGCGGTAGGGTTCGGGAAAGTTATGCTTACCTTGCCAGGTAAGGGTCTCTGACGACAGTTCGGGGTAAAGGTCGCTCGGACTACCTGAGGCAGTCCCATCTTGGGGCGTGTTCTCTTTCATGTTCGATGAGAAGGCGGTCAGCCAGGGGTGAACATGAAAGCGGCGCAGGACGACTACGCTCTTTGAGGGCTTTACCCCCTGGCTGACCATTAAGTGTGTTGTGACATGAGTCTTCCATGTTATGCTCTAACTACAGTGACACCGTGTAAGAACGCCTCTTGGCCGACACAGATCGGAAGAGCACCCGGCGACACCCTACCTGGGAACGGAGGACTCTCACCCACAACACCTTGATAACAAAAGACCTACGGATTGTATTCAAACGGCTGGGTCGGCGTTTTCGTAGTCCATCCAGGGCCAACGCTCCGCCAGTTCTCGCCCCGATCTCAGGTTTATCAGCAAGGAGCCCGGTTCGCACCACACCGGCGTGCAAAAACCTACGGTCAAATGACGTTCTCCGCTCCAGGCGATACCGAGATCACGAGTCCGAACTGGATGTCCCAATTCGACCAGGGCAGCAGCGATGCGCCGCGCCAAGGATCGTGCCTCGGTCCTGTTCATGGGTCTTGGGGCTCTGCCCTGGACAACGAACAGTTTCTGACCTGGCCAGTACTCGACCTCCCGGACCATGATGCCGACCCCTCGGAAGCGGCGGGCGATCAATCTGTGGGTGGGCAACTCATCCGTCACCCACGACATGGCAATCCGCTCGACCTCCTCCGGGTTGAACTCGACCGACCCGAACGGCAGTAGCTGCTGGTGCATCTTCACAGGCATACCAGGACTCGGACGAAAACCGGAAGTGCTGCTGCGAAGTCCCTTCTTGGCTCGGCGGACGGACGGTGCAATTCTTTGCTCGTGCCTGGCCTGCTACTGAGCACCATTCTGGTTGTGACGTTTCCGTGCTCCCGACCGACGCTGAATCCATCTCCATGACTACCTACGTTCCCCTTCTTGAGTCGGCTCACACGTCGGCCAACAATTGCGCCCCGCTGAACCTCCACCATTCTCCCCGCCTGGTGCCGAGCGGCAATTCAGGCGAGCCGTTTTCACCCGTCCCCGGCAGCAGGGAGCGGTGAGTTTGGACAGCAGGACACTTCGACACTGGGACACCGACAATGAAACTGCCCGTGCTACGACTGCGAGATGTGGAACTGGCGGAGCGGCTTTCCGCCTGCGAGCAGCACGCTCTTGAGAGGGCCGAGGGCACCATCGCCAAGGGCCTGAAGGCGTTCGTTGCTGTCGGTCTGGCGCTCAAGGAAATTCGCGACCGCCGCCTGTACCGGACGCAGTTCGCGACCTTTGAGGAGTACTGCGCCCGGAAGTGGGAGATGTCCCGGCCTAGAGGCTACGAGCTGTGCGCCGCCGCCGAGGTCGTGGAGGATTTGTCTGCAATTGCAGACATCCGCCGCCTGCCGGACAACGAAGCGCAGACCCGACCGCTGACCCGGCTGAAACACCCGGCGGACTGGCGACGGGCGTGGCAGATTGCGGTCAGGAGCGCCTGTGGGATCAGATCGGTCGTAGGTGATGAAAGGGTGTTTGTAGTTGGAGAGGTCTGGAGGAGGGAATTGGAGCGTTGATGTCCGTGTATAATCCACCGTTCCCCCATCGACGACCTCATCGGAGGGGTCCAAAGGCGTTACCTCGCTGGTCGGGGCGTCGTCAGCTTCGCCCTGGCACGCTGGGACCTTCGACTGGGGAGTGGAGTCGGCTTGGGAAGGGTGATCGGATAACGGCTCTGGAGAGGGAGACGAACCCTCGGTCGGCGCTGCGGCGCGGAGAAGTGCTGGACCTGGCGGGCACACCCCTCCTGGTGCCACCGCAGGGCCGACCAAAGATTCGACTGTTGATGCCAGGTCCATTCTGCCCATCCTGCTCGCTCTTGGCAGCAGGTCCGCCACCTATAACTACTCAGTCACCTGTTGCTCCGTCTCATTCCGCATGCTTGACTCTGGGGACATGACTTCATTCGACTCGATGTACTCAAGGATGCTTCCCAGATGAAAAAGTCGAGTCCCCTTGATCTGCCCCGGTTCACGCAAACTCGAAGAGCGAATCTTTCCCCGTCCCACGAGGTCGTACAACTTGGCACGAGACAATCCTGAGTAGAACTCGACGCCCCGCTTCGGAGCCCGCACCCAGATGGGCACTCCATTCCTGCGCTCCCCCAACAACTCCGCAGCGGATGCTGACAGCCTGACCCTAGGCGAGGACCCAGGTCCCGCCCCCTCATCTCCGAACGCTATTGATCTAATCGACATACCCACAAG
>Ga0315274_10008371_pt1 | contig 14979 bp, 12 predicted proteins | sample YL17G02_20_MG_FD_203700 | JGI IMG/M metagenome (GOLD analysis project Ga0315274, IMG submission 203700) | Sediment microbial communities from Yellowstone Lake, YNP, Wyoming, USA - YL17G02_20 | ecosystem: Environmental > Aquatic > Freshwater > Lake > Sediment | place: USA: Wyoming | collected... | reverse complement strand
TCGGGATTGGGGCTGCGACGAGGTCAAGTTCAAGACCTTCAAGGTTCCTTCCCCCGACAATTGGGAGTTGTCGCGGGCGTTGCTGCCCGATAATCAGGCTCTCTGGCGTTACGACCGGGTGGACGGGCGTTTGGTGATGCGCAGGAAGACAACCTCGCGCGGCTGCCGGCGGCTCTCGTATTCGGCGGTGGTGGGGTGGGACGGGGAGGTTTATCCGTGTTGCTTTTGGCTACCCCCCCCTACCCCCCCCTACAATAGTAGGGGGGGAGAAGGGGAGGGTATGGGCAACGCCTTCAATCAACCGTGGCGGGAAATCTGGCGCGGGGAACCACTCAGGCAGGTGCAATCCGCCGTCAACGCCGACCGCGATAAAATCCCCATCTGTCGCAACTGCACGGAGGGGCTGAAACGGTTGTATGTGCTTGCCAGGGAAGTAATCAAGTAAGCAAGTGAGCAAGTTAGCAAGAGAATCCCGCATCTGTCGGCGGTGGGAAACGAACATACGCGACAGGACTGAGTTCTTTGATTTATTCAGAAAAGAGCTAATTCATCATCATTCCAACGAAAGTTGGAATCCAGCAACGTCCGTAATATCAATAACTCCACTGGATTCCAGCTTTCGCTGGAATGATGAACAGCGAACTTACTCCTAATATTTCAAAGGTCTCAGGACTGTCGCGTCCACTTTCACACTTTTACATTTTTACACTTCCGCAATGACCCGACGCATTTTCCTGTGGATTAAAATCTTCGTCGCGGCAGCGCTCCTGGGGCTAATGCTGCAGTTTGTCAAACCGGCTGACCTCTGGCAGGCGCTGCGGTCGGCGCGCTTTGAACTGGTCGCAGTCGGCGCGCTGCTGATGCCGGTCAATATCTGGCTGCAGGAATACAAATGGCGCTACCTGGTGCGGCTGGTGAGACCGGCGGCGACGGCGTCGGAGACCACCGGCTCGCTCCTGGGTGGGTTCGCCTTCGGCATCATCACCCCCGGACGATTGGGAGAATACGGGCGGGCGCTGTTCATCAACGACACTCCGCCGATGAAGCTGGTCGGGCTGACGGTCATTGACAAGTTCTACAACCTCGGCTGCACGGTCGCATTCGGGCTGCCGGCGCTGGTCACACTGCCGTTCACGATGAAGCTCCTCCCCGTTAGGTTCTTTGTCCCGCTGTTGGTGTTGGTCGGCTTGATAAACCTGTTCCTGTTGTTCCTGGCGCTGGATACGCGCCCGGTCAAGAGTCTCATCTACGCGCTGCAATTGATGCTGCCCAAGGGCAACCAAATCGCCCAACTCGTCGGCGGGTTGGAGCGGTTCGGCGGGCGGGAAGCGCGGGTCACATTGCTGCTGACGCTGGCGCACTACGCCGTCTATTTGGCGCAGTATTACTTCATCATCAATGGATTCTGCCGGCTGGGGCTGGCGGTCAGCGCGCGTGGAGCGGCGGCGGTGCTGTTCACGAAATCTGCGCTGCCCATCTCCATCGGCGATTTGGGGCTGGACCAGCTTGTATCGGTGCAGTTTTTCGGGCAGTTCGGCGCGCTGCCGGGCGCGGCGTTTGACGCGTCGCTGCTGCTGTTTGCCTTCAACGTCCTGCTGCCGTCGCTGGCGGGGGTGGCGTTTATGGGAAGGCTGCAAATAGGGAAGAAGAGTTAGAAAGTTTTCAGGTTTACAAGTTGGAAAGTTACAGAAACTGCCTGTTAACCTGCCAACTTGCAAACTTGTTAACTTGCAAACTTGTTATCTTGCAAATTGTCAACTTTGAATAACATCCTTCTCGTCCTTCTAATCGCTGGCGGAGCAGCCTACCTTATTCTGTTGGGGATGGTCATCGGCGGGTTGATTAGACTGAAGAGGGAAGAGGCGCTCATTTCAAATGGTGACGCGTTTCCTACTCTCTCCCCCCTGCAAGCGGGGGGGGATACTTCCTCCGTCAGCGTCATCATCGCCGCGCGGAATGAAGCCCAATGGATAGAACACACCCTGACCGCTATTATCGCCCAAGACTACCCCGCCGACAAGCTGGAAATCATAGTCGTTGACGACCGTTCCGAGGACGATACCGCCGCCATCATAGAGCGCGTTGCATCCCAGGATCACCGCGTAAAATTGGTTCGCCAGCGCTCCATCATCCCCGGCCGCAGCCCCAAGAAGCAGGCGCTCGCCGCCGGAATCGCCGCCTCGTCGGGCGAAATCATAGTCACCACCGACGCCGACACGCTGCCGCGAACAGAATGGCTGCGGGCGCTTATCGGCCGATTCACGCCCGAAGTCGGGATGGTCGCCGGTCAGGCGCGCTTCATCGGTTCCAAAGTTCCAGAGTTCCAAAGTGACAAAGTTCCAAAGTTCCAGAGTTCCAACGTTTTATCCTTCATCCTTCATCCTTCATCCTTCATCCTTCATCCTATAGACGGCGTCCCCTTGTGGCAGCGGCTTCAGGCGTTGGATTTCGCGTCGCAGGGAATCGCCGCCGCAGGGCTAATCGGCGCGGGCGTTCCGTTCAGTTGCAGCGGCGCGAGCCTTGCTTTCCAGCGCCGCATGTATGACGAAATCGGCGGCTGGACGGGCGTTGAACGGCTGGTATCAGGCGATGACGAGCTGCTGATGCAAAAGGCTCACCGCGCCGGCTGGAAAATCGCCGCCGCCATTTCGCCGGACGCGGTTGTCGCCACCCGCCCGCCGAAATCATTGCGCGAACTGTGGCATCAACGGGCGCGCTGGGGTTCCAAGGGGCTTTATTATAATACCCCGCGACGGCTGCTTTTAGCGGGGGTTTATCTGTTCTGTCTGGCTCTGATAATCAGCGCAGCGGCGGACATCTTTCTTGAAATTAATCATCGCTGGGCGTTGTTCTGGGTCGGCAAAGCGACGCTGGATGGGGCAGCGCTGGCGCTGGGGGCGCGGTTTTTTGGCGACCGCATCAATCCTGTCCAATTCCTGATTACGGAACTGCTGCATCCACTGATGATCGTCGTCTTCCCATTGGCGGGGCATTTCGGGACGTTTGAATGGAAGGGGGGACGCTACCGCAGCGCCGCCGCCGCGCAATGAATCTGACCGACCTGTCGCTGCGTCTTGCGGCTCGCGTGTTCTCACGGGTTATCGTCCGGGGAGAACCCGGCGCCGTCTATCTGACCTTTGACGACGGACCCGACCCGGAAATAACACCGCGGGTATTGGACATTTTGAAGGAGTATGACGCCCGCGCCACATTTTTCGTTACCGGCAGCCAGGTTGACAGGCATCCCGAAATCGTCCGCCGCATCGCCGCAGAGGGGCATACGCTCGGCAGCCACGGGTATGAACACCGGTCGCTGATTTTTGCCCGATATAGGCTAATTAAGGAAGACCTGCAGAAGAGCATTGCGGTCATCCGACGCGCCCTCGCTGCCCCCCCCTTCCATCCCTCCCCGCAGAGCGGAGGTGGGAGAATACATATACCGCCGCAGCCGGGTGGGGGTGACGACCCAATCCGCCGGACGGGCGGGGACGCACAGGGAGTTGGACGGGATGGTCCGGAAAGCGATGCGGGACAGGACTGTCCCGCCTACCCACGCCAATCCGATGCGGGACAGGACTGTCCCGCCTACCCACGCCAATCCGATGCGGGACAGGACTGTCCCACCTACTATAGACCGCCGTATGGCAGGATTGGTTTCGGGATGGTGAAAGCAGCGCGGGAGTTGGATTTAACGGTGGTGTTGTGGTCGCGGTTGGTCGGGGACTGGAGACCGTTTGACAGGGGCGCTCTGTTCAGGCGGGCAACGGAAGGATTGGAGCCGGGAGAGATAATCGTGCTGCACGACCGGGGAAGATATGCCGCGCAAATGGCTGAGTCGCTGCCGGAAATAGTGGCGGTGTTGAAAGGGAGATTCAAGTTGCGCGGGTTGTGAAGGGCGGTTTATCCGCGCCCGAGCCGGCGGTAGGCTTCGCGGCGGTGGGCGATGCGGATGATGAAGACTTTCAATACCGCCTTCTCAACCTGAAAAACAATGCGATAATCGCCGACCCTCCGACGGAACAGGTTTACATACCCCTCCAATTTTGCAACGCCCCATTGGAAGGGATTAACGCCGAGACCGTCTATGCAATCCGCAATTCTCTTGCGGTGAGGTTCGGCGATGTCGCCGAGTTGGCGGCGAGCCTTGGGTGTGATGATGATTGTGTATTTCATCGCCATCTACAACCCCAACTCAGCCTTCACCTGCTTCCAGGGAATCCACCCCTTCTTTTCGGCTTCTTTGAGGGCTTTTTTAGCCTCCTTAATGTCTATCTTGTCTTCAATCGCCTCAAGCAACTTGAGGTCGTCAATATGGACAAGCGCCGCGAGGCTGCGGTTGCGGCGGTGAATGATGATCCGCTCGCCGCCGTAAGCCACTTGATTAAGCGCCTCGGCGAACTGCTCGCGAATTTTTGACGCCGACATTTTGGTCATTTGGAACTCCATTTTTACAATTCGTCCGGTTTGGACGGTTCATACGAAATATACAAAATGAATCGCCGTTATGCAAGATGCGGGACGGCGCCACTGCTGCAATTTCGGAAGATTCTTCACTTCGTTCAGAATGAAATCTACTTCGTTCAGAATGACACCGCAATGAACACCGGGTCACTCATTATCTCATTCACTCGGCCACTCTCCGGAGATTCTGCACTTCGTTCAGAATGACATACTGAGCCGGCTGGAGCACATCATCCCGCTCGCCGCGCTCTACGCCGAAACGCATTACCGGTTCCGCTGGTTTCCGTTCAGCCTTTACTACCACCGGCAGCCGGAAATCATCTTTGACGCGCCTCACCGGCTGGAGCCGGACGAAACGCTGCCGGTAACCTTAGTCGTAAAAGACGCTCATCGCTTCCCGCTGGATATAGCCGAAGTCACGATTCGGGCAACCGGCGGGGATGCGGCGGCTGGGGAGCGGTTCCCGTTGAATATCAGCATCGGTCAGCCGTTCTGGCACAAGCTCTTTGAAGTCAACGTCGCCGGTCTTCCGCCCGGCAGGACCTTGGTGGAAGCCGAACTGCGCGGCGTCTGCCGCGGCCGGCGGATAGTCATCCGACAGGACAACCAACCCGATTTGAGCCACGCGCCCCTCATTTTACATAAAGCTGCCGACCCGTTGCCGGCGCTGCCCGGCTGGTCAGCGGGGGATTTGCATTGCCACACCGAATTCGGCTCCGACCAGGTGGAATTTGGCGCGCCATTGCCAGCCATAGCCCGGACCGCCAAAGCAATGGGGCTGGGCTGGGCGGCGCTCACCGACCACTCCTACAACCTGGACGACATAGAAGACGACTATCTTCACGACGATCCCGCGCGCCCCAAATGGCAGCGGTTGCGGGACGAGACAGAGCGGCTGAATCGGGAAGCCGGCGGGGCATTACTCATCCCCGGCGAGGAAGTCACCGTTCGTTCTTCAAAGGGGCGAAATGTCCATCTTTTGGTTATAGGCAATAAGGAGTTCCTGCCCGGCTCGGGCGACAGTGCTCAAAAATGGTTTCACACTCGCAGCGAGCTATCCGTCGCCGAAGCACTGGCGCGGCTATCACCCGACGCCTTCGCCGCCGCGGCGCATCCCTTTGAACCGGCGGCGGCGCTGGAGCGGCTTTTAGTCGGGCGCGGAGACTGGCAGCCCAGCGACCTGGCGCATCCGCGTCTTGATGGATGGCAGCTTCTGAACGACCTTCCATCGACCAGGGAAGTCGCAAGTCGCAAGTCAGGGAAGTCGCAAGTCAAGAAACTTTGGAACTTCCTGCACTTCGGAACTTCTGAAACTGAAGCTGTGCCCGGCCTGGATGCGTGGGTAAAAATGCTGCTGACAGGCAAACACTGCCATATCTACGCCGGCAACGACGCTCACGGCAACTTCAACCGCTTCCGTCAGGTGAAGCTGCCGATTTTGCGGCTTTGGGAGCGGGAGGCACACCTGTTCGGGCGAGTCACCACCCGCGTCCGCGCACTGCAGCCATTGACAACCGCAGGGGTGCCAAAGGCTTTGAAGTCGGGCGACGCGGTGGTCAGCACAGGTCCGGCACTGTCGCTGGAATGGGCGGGAAACGACGTGGACCGCCGGCGCATTATTATCCGCTACGCGACAAGTTCTGAGTTTGGCGCCGTGTCCGAAATCAGCCTCTACACGGCGCGAAGCGGCCGCGAGGTCATTGTGGCGAGACTGCACGGCGACGACGGAACCCTGCCCGACCACTGGCATGGCGAGGCTGTTCTACCGGCGAAAGGCGAGCTTTATCTGCGCGCTGAACTCTCCACCGTGACTGGACATCGGGCATTGACTAACCCGTTGTGGGTCGCGAGTTCCGGGTTGTGAGTTTTGGGCCGTTCCATGGTAGTCGGGCTTGGACAAGCCCGATGTTGACATCTGGCAGCTGAGGGCTGATAGTTGATGGCTGATTGCTGATTGCTGACCGCTCTGACCCGATTCGGATCCGATTCCCCGCATCAAAGAGCCATTTGTCGGCGTGTTTGGACTGTTTAATTCCCATCAAAGCGGGAGTAAAAACTTTTTAAGGCTGGTGCATTCTCCCCTTGACTTTACAATTGCGAGTTTCTATATTGCGTCACCTGCCTGAACGCTGAACCCAAGACACTTTTTATCAAGGCTTTAACTTCTATGACCGAGCTTGTCCCCCGCCGTGTTGACGACCCCGACGCAATCTGGCTCGCCATCTGCGACGTTCTGCACGAGAAGATGCCGCATCAGGCTTTTATGACCTGGTTTCAACCGATGCGCCCGGTAAGCTACGACGGCAAGCGCTTTACCGTGGCGGTTTCCTGCCGGTTCAACGCCGACTGGATTGAGAGCCATTACCTACCCATACTAAAGCAGGCGGTGACGGCGGTCTTGGGCGATGGTGTGGAGCCGGTCTTGAGTATTGACATGTCGCTTAATGGGAAGGCCGGTCAACGCGGCAAAACCCGGACGGCGGCGGCAACGCCTGTCGTTCGGCCAAATGGACACGAATCCAACCTGAATGAGCGCTACCGGTTTGAGAACTTTATAGAAGGGGACTGCAATAAGTTCGCCCGCGCGGCGGCTGTTTCCATCGCTGCCTCGCCGGGCAAGACCCAATACAACCCGTTCCTCATCTATGGCGGCGCCGGGCTGGGCAAGACCCATCTCATCCAGGCAATAGGCAACCACATCCTGATAAACCGTCTTGTCAAGCGGGTGCTTTATGTGACCAGCGAGCATTTCACCGCCGACTTCGTCAACGCCATTCAGGCGAACAAAACCGAAGCCTTCTGCCGCATCTACCGCAACGTTGACGTTCTGCTCCTGGACGACGTCCAGTTCTTTATGGCCAAGGAAAAGACCCAGGAGGAGTTCTTTCACACCTTCAACGCGCTGCACTTGGAAGGCAAGCAGCTAATTTTTTCATCCGACCGGCCGCCGCGCGATTTGGAGGGATTTGACAAACGGCTGGTCAGCCGTCTGCAGTGGGGACTGGTCAGCGAGTTACAGACGCCCGACCTTGAAACACGCCTGGCGATTCTGAACAACCTGGCGACTGAAGATCGCATCGCGCTACCGGACGATGCCGCCCAGTTTATTGCCGCCCATGTCACTGATAACATCCGCGACCTGCAAAGCGCACTGATTCAAATTTTGGCACAGTCGTCCTTAATGAAGCGAAACATCACGATGGAACTTGTGCGGGATGTGGTGCGCGCCACCAGCAATGAGCGCAAGCGGTTCGCCACGGTGGACCTTATTCAGGAGTCTGTGGCAAAAGAATTCGGGATACCCAGCGATCTGCTGCGTTCCAAGACCCGCAAGAAGGAAGTAGCTTTTGCCCGTCATGTAGCGATGTATTTGTGCACCGAGCATACCAAGTTGACGCTGAAGGCTATTGGACTTCATTTTGGCGGGCGAGATCATGCGACCGTGATTCATGCCCGTATGACCATAGCTGAAAGGATTAAAGCTGATAGTCTAGAGTCCTCACGAATAGAAAAGCTGAAGCGGCGGATTGAACTTATGTCACTTTAAGAGTTGTTGATGATGTTGTTGTGTTGACTAACACTGACAGCATCTGTATATTGGTTGGGTTGTATATTAAGCATATGGTAGGTTTCTCACATATAAACATATCGGCTGTTGACAAGCCTGGTTTTTATGTTGATGAATGGTTTGCTTATTCACATTAAGGGCTCTCTTAAGTATCACGATACAGAATGTGTAGATGTCTGTTATTATAATTAACATTGGCGTAGTCTCTATTTTCATTTATCAACAGGCACTCTATAACTATTGGCACTTTCCTATCAACATTTCAACAGCCTTACTCCTAAAACAATATTAATACAATCTCTTTATTCTCGTATAAGGATAACCGTAATGAGAGCCACCTTTAATCAAAGCGAAATGGTCAAGGGTTTGCAGCGGGTGATGGGGGTAGTCCCCACCAAGATGCCGATGCCAGCCCTGTCAAACATACACCTGCGTCTGGATGGCGGGGCGTTGGAGCTTATCGCCACCGACCTTGAGGTGACGGTAACTTCCAAAGTCAAGGTTTTGGAGGCGGAAGGCAAAGGTGGAGTGCTGATACCAGCCAAACGTTTCAGCGACCTGATGCGCGAACTGCCCGATGTGCCGCTGGACTTGGATATGCCAGACCCACAGAAGGTAACACTAAGGGGCGCAGAGACTGGCGTCTTTGACTTGCCCAGCGGCGACCCAATTGACTTCCCGGAGCTGCCAAAGGTAGAGGCGAAGTTGAAGTTCGGCATATTGGCGGAGTCGCTTAAACGAATGATCAACAAAACAGCGCTCTCGATATCCAAAGATGAGATGCGCCCCATACTGACCGGATTTCTTATCCAGCTTCGCCCCAACGAGATAAGGCTCGTAACCACTGACGGTCACCGCCTCTCGCGTATTTCCAGACGCGATGTTGAATACAAGGGCGAAGCACACGACGCAGTTGTGCCGGCGAAGGCATTCAACCAGCTTCTACGCAACTTGGAAGACGGCCAGCAGGCACATATAGCGGTTGCGGATACACGCGCGTCATTCGCCGCGGATGACTACCGCCTTACTACACGACTTATAGAAGGAAACTACCCCAAATACGAAAGCGTCATCCCGCAGAACAACCCCAACCGGCTGACGGTCCGGACCGGCGACTTTATGGCGGCGGTGCGCCGGGCAGCAATCTTCGCCAGTCAAATATCGCGTCAGGTAAAGCTGACACTGGGAAAATCAGAGATGAAGCTGGAAACGGAAGATCCAGAGTTGGGCGGACGCGCGGAAGTTGGTGTGGCGGTTGACTACACCGGCGAGCCGATGGAGATTGCCTACAACGCCGGATACCTGATGGATGTTTTGCGGTTGATAGATACAGATGAAGTTTCATTTGAGATGGGCGGCACCAACGATGCCGCGCTTGTCAAGCCATCGTCGCAGCCTGAAGACGAAGAGTTCTTTATGCTGCTGATGCCCATCAGGCTGCGTTGATTTGAGAAGCGTGCTGTCAAGTGCCCCCACTTGACAGCCTTGCGGTTGCATCATTGCCGGAGGGCGGACAGTTTATGTCCGCCTTTTTGGTTTCGGAAGTGCGGAAGTGAGAAAGTAAGAAAGCGAGGAGCGAGGAACGAGGTGCGAGTCCGGACTTGGGACTTGTTACTCGTGTTACGTCAGGTCTTAGTCCGTGGATTAATCGTCTCGTAAGGTATTAGCCGCCGGTTTCCGGACGTGACCTGACGTTTAAGAAGCGGGTGAGTCCGGCAGGTCACCGCTTCACTAAAGACCTGCCGGAACACTCAACGGGGCAGGACTGCCCCGTCTACTTGACACTCACAACTCAAACCCAAAACTCAAAACTTTTTCCCTTTGTGTCTTTGTGGTTAAAAAAGTGTCTTCCAAACCTTATAAATCATCCAGCGCCAAATCCCGCCGCCGCCGCGAGCCGGAAATCCCCCGCCTGGAAAAGACCTCAAGCGCCGGCGCGGTCATCAGCCAACTCATAGAACGGATGGGAGCCACCGACCGGATCCGGCAGCAGCGGGCGGTGCTGATATGGGCGGAAACGGTGGGCGAAAAAATCGCTGCGGTCGCAGAAGCCGAATCCATAGATCACGGCAAACTCAAGGTCAGAGTGAGCAGTCCGACCTGGCGCAACGAACTGGTCTATCTTAAGAAGGAAATACGCGACCAGCTTAATGGGAGGCTCGGCGAAACGGTTGTTTCAGATATAGTTTTTAGGTAAATTTATAGGCTGTAAGCGGGTAAGCTTCTTGTCGGAAGCCGAGAGCTGACCGCTGTTGACTATTCTGGCGATTTGTTTGATCTAATTATGACCGAGAACAACAATCAAAACAGCTACACCGCTGAAGACATAAAAGTCCTTAAAGGGCTGGAGGCGGTTCGCAAGCGCCCGGCGATGTTCATCGGCGATATCGGACAGCGCGGGCTGCATCACCTCATCTACGAGGTGGTGGACAACTCCATTGACGAAGCGATGGCGGGCTACTGCAAGCGCATTGAAGTCCGCATCAACTCCGACAACTCCATCACCGTTATTGACGACGGACGCGGCATCCCGGTGGATATTCATCCCGACGAAGGCAAATCCGCGCTGGAAGTCGTGATGACCGTCCTGCACGCCGGCGGCAAGTTTGACCGGCATACCTACAAGGTTTCAGGCGGGCTGCACGGCGTTGGCGTGTCGGTCGTCAACGCGCTGTCGGAAAAGTGCATCGTCAGGGTCGGGCGGTTCAAGCGGCTCTACAGCCAGGAATACCACCGCGGCGACGCGGTCGCCGACGTCAAGGACGAAGGTCCGACCGAATTTCAGGGCACTGAGACCACCTTTTACCCCGACGCCGAAATTTTCAAGCACATAGAGTGGAAGTTCACCATCGTCACCCAGCGGCTGCGTGAGCTGGCGTTTCTCAACAAAGGGGTGGAGATTATCGCCAAAGATCTGCGCCCGGGCAGCGAGCAGGAGGAGCGGTTCCACTCCGAAGGCGGCTTGCGCGAATTCGTCCGCTATTTGGACGAGAACGAGCAGTCGCTGATTCCGGCGCCGATTTACATCTGCAAACAGGCGGAAGGGGTGTCGGTGGAGATTGCGTTGGAGTGGAACGACTCCTACCAGGAGAACATCCCCAGTTATGTGAACAACATCAACACCATTGAAGGGGGGACGCATCTCGCCGGATTCAAAGCCGCGCTGACCCGGACGCTCAACAACTACGCCCTCCGCAATCAGATATTCAAGAATGACAAGTTCACGCTGTCGGGCGACGACAGCCGCGAAGGGCTGACGGCGGTGCTTTCGGTAATGGTAGCCGAGCCGCAGTTTGAAGGGCAAACCAAGACCAAGCTGGGCAACGGCGAGGTCAAGGGAATCGTGGAGACCATTTTCGGCGAGCAGTTCGCGCAGTTCCTGGAGGAGAACCCGGCGGTTAGCCGGCGTATTTTAGAGAAGGCGATCCTCGCGGCGCGGGCTCGAGATGCTGCCCGTAAGGCGCGCGAACTGACCCGCCGCAAAGGGGCGCTGGAATCGGGCGACCTGCCTGGGAAACTCGCCGATTGCTCCAACTCCGATCCGGCGCTGTGCGAGCTGTACCTGGTGGAGGGGGATTCGGCGGGAGGTTCGGCAAAACAGGGGCGCGACCGCCGCTTCCAGGCGATACTGCCGCTGCGCGGGAAAATCCTCAACGTGGAGAAGGCGTCTTTTGACAAGGTGCTCTCCAACGAGGAGATTCGCACGATGTTCGCCGCCATCGGCGTGGGGGTGGGGTCGGGCAACGGCGACGAGAACGGCGGGATTGACCTCGCGAAACTACGCTATCACAAGGTCATCATAATGACCGACGCCGACGTGGACGGCGCGCACATCCGGACGCTCATCCTGACGTTTCTGTATCGGCGTCTGCGGGCGCTGGTGGAGTTGGGGCACGTGTATATCGCCCAGCCGCCGCTTTATAGGGTGTGGAAGGGGAAGGACGAGCATTACGCCTACGACGACGAGGGGCGCGAGCGGCTGACCGAGCGGCTCGGCGGCAAGGGGGTGAACATCCAGCGCTACAAAGGATTGGGCGAGATGAATCCCGAACAGCTTTGGATGACCACGATGGACCCCGAACGCCGGACTCTGCTGCAGGTGTCAATAGAGGATGCAGCCGAGGCGAACCGGCTGTTCTCAACGCTGATGGGCGACAAGGTTGAGCCGCGCCGGGAGTTCATTGAGCGTTATGCGAAGTATGTGAGGAATTTGGATGTGTGAGGGGGGAAGTGAGCGAGTAAGCGAGTGAGCGACTGATTGTCGGTAGAGGCGCGATTTATCGCGCTGAAGTTGCCGAGTATGTGGGGCGGACATCCCTGCCCGCCCCTTTTCTTTGAAGTGCGTGCGCCGTATAGGGAGGATGGAGAAACGCAGTGAACGACATTGAAGTCGGCCGCTACTGGGACGACAACGCCGACAACTGGACGCTCTTGGCTCGCGCCGGTTGCGACGACTGGCGCGACCTGGTCAACGCACCTGCTTTCCAGCGGATGCTGCCCGATATACACAGCTTGCGCGGGCTGGACGTCGGCTGCGGCGAAGGCTATAACACCCGTCTGACCGCCGCTCGCGGGGCGCGAATAATCGCGTTTGACATATCACGCAAGTTTGTCCGATATGCCGACGAGGAAGCGCGGCGAACTGGAGCCGCCATTCGCCACCTCCGCGCCAGCGCGCATTATCTCCCCTTCCCCGGCGCCTGTTTTGACTTCGCCATTGCCACAATGAGCCTGATGGATATGCCTGACACCGACGTTGCGCTGGCGGAGGTTTATCGCATCCTGAAACCTGGCGGCTTCCTGCAGTTTTCCGTTCTGCACCCTCTGTTTCACAACGGGGATTCCGGTTGGGAGAGATCTCCGGACGGGCGCAAGACCGGCTATATCCTGCGCGGCTATTGCAAGGTCGTGCTCGGCGTTGTGGAGGAGTGGCTCTTCGCCAGGACCCCGCCGGAGTTCCAGCACTATCCCAAGTTCCGCGTCCCCCGATTTGACCGGACGCTTAGCGGCTGGATGAATCTGGTGGCCGAAGCGGGGTTTGTCCTGGAACGCTGCGACGAACCGACGGCGATGGGCGAGGCGCGCGAACGCTTCTCCAGATACGCCGATTCGGGACTGATTCCCTTCTCCCTGATCATTCGCTGCCGACGTCTGTCATAGCCGACAAACCCAATAAATTGACGTATCTACGAATTGAGAGCAATCGGCGTCCAGATTCAAGAATCAAGAATCAAGATTCAAGACGAAACGGCCAATCACTCTTGATTCTAAAATGGACGAATCTACGAATCTACGAATTGACAAATTGATGAATCTACAAATTGACGAATTGACCGCCAGCGTCCCGCTCGCGCCTGAGACGGTTCAAGCATTGGCTGACGCTGTCCGCTTGATGCTCCGCCTGCGCGCTCCCGGCGGCTGCCCGTGGGACCGCGCTCAAGACCACCAGTCGCTGCGCCAAAACCTGCTGGAAGAGACCTACGAGCTGCTCCACGCCCTCGCCACCAGGGACGACGCAGCGTTACGCGAGGAACTCGGCGATCTGTTCCTGCAGGTGGTGTTTCATTCCATCATTGCGGCCGAGCGCGGGGCGTTTGACCTGAAGGATGTGGCGCGAGAATTGGTGGAGAAGCTCATCCGGCGGCATCCGCACGTCTTTGGCGATGTGAACGCGACGACGCCCGCCGAGGCGCTGCACTCGTGGCACAACGCCAAGCGGAGCGAGGGGGAGCACACCGTAACGCTGTCGGGCGTGCCGAGCACAATGCCGGCGCTCCTTCGGGCGCGGAAGGTGCAGCAGCGCGCGGCGAAGGTCGGGTTCCAGTGGCCTGACGTGAAGGGCGCACTGGAGAAATTGGACGAAGAGTTGTCCGAAATGCGCGCGGCGATTGACTCCGGCGACGCATCCCGCGCCGAAGAGGAGATGGGGGATGTGCTGTTCGTTCTGACCTGCATTGCAAATTACCAGCACTTCTGCCCCGAAATCGCGCTAACGCGAACGGTAGAGAAATTTATTCAGCGGTTCGGCTACATTGAGAAGCGCCTTGCCGAGCAGGGGCTGATCCCTGAGCAGGCGACGTTGGCGCAGATGGATGGGTATTGGGAAGCGAGTAAGCGAGTAAGCGAGTGAGCGAGTGAACGAGGGGGAGTGACGGGAAAGTCAGATTGCGATAAAAAAGAGGGTTGAAGTTACTCAATAAAAGGACACTTTGACTCACTACCAATGGATATTATCTTGACAATTGGCATATTGTGTTGTATATTGTAAGCAAATTCCTCGTGTGCCTTCGCGCACACGATGCGAGGCGGCTCTCGGGCCGCCTTTGCTATTGGTGGGGGTTTATAGAGGTCAAATGGTAAATCGGGCATATATTTACATTGACGGATTCAACTTGCATCATGGCGCAGTGAAGCGTCAACCACAGTACAAGTGGCTTGACTTGGTCGTATTTAGCAAGCGACTAATGGCCGGATATGACGTTGGAAAAGTAAAGTACTTTACGGCGAAAGTGCGGGGTCTTGGCGACCCAGAACGACAATCGCGGCAAATGGTCTACTGGCGGGCATTACAACATTTACACCCGTCAGAATTTGAGATAGTTGAGGGTAGATTCAGAATTGATCCCAAGCCGCTGCGCGAGGCGATAAAGCGGTCTGACGGCAAGTACTTTGCGGGAACCAAGAGCATTATGGTGATGAAAGTTGAGGAGAAAGGCACGGACGTTAATCTCGCGGTGCATCTATTGAACGACGCGTGGAAAAACCTATACGACACGGCACTTGTAGTGTCAAATGATTCGGATCTGGTGGAGGCGATCAGGGTAGTGCATTCGGAATTGGGAAAGAAGGTCGTGCTCGCCAACCCATTCTGGTGGTCAAAGAAGGGCATCGCGAGGCATTTGATGAACTTGGGATTGGAGCGAAGGAAGATTAACGAAACTCAGCTTGCT
>Ga0315274_10008368_pt1 | contig 14980 bp, 13 predicted proteins | sample YL17G02_20_MG_FD_203700 | JGI IMG/M metagenome (GOLD analysis project Ga0315274, IMG submission 203700) | Sediment microbial communities from Yellowstone Lake, YNP, Wyoming, USA - YL17G02_20 | ecosystem: Environmental > Aquatic > Freshwater > Lake > Sediment | place: USA: Wyoming | collected... | reverse complement strand
TCGGGGCGGAACTGGGTGTGGAAGACATCCGGCGTACGGCCCGGCGCCATCCGGTGCTGGGCGGGCTTGACCCGGGGGGCGGTTTCGGCGGCCGGGTTGGCGGCCGATTTCGTCCGGCCCGTTGTCCCGCCCACAGCGCCGTGCCCGACCTGGGGATAGACCGGACCGAGGTAGCGCACCACCAGGGTGGCCGCCACCGCCTCGTGGCCCTCTCGCCAGACCGTCGCGCACACCGGCACCAGTTCGCCGACAACCGCTTTGGCCGGGTAGATACCGCCGGACACCACGGGTGCGACGTCGTCGACCTCGATACGACCCGGCACCCGAACACCCCATTTCCGTTCCAGCCCACCGGCTTGCTCACACGTCGGGCTCGGCAGCACCCGAACCCCTGGCAACCGCATCACCGTCGGTTCACACCGTAATGGCCACCGTAGTGATCAGGGACCGCGCCCGAACCCAAACGTCAGTAAGGTCATGACGCGTGAAAGCTCTCCGCAGGTTCACCGTTCGCGCTCACCTCCCGGCCCCGATCGCCGCCCTGGGTCGGCTCTCGACGAACCTGCGGTGGTCATGGGACACCGCCACCCAGGAGTTGTTCGCGAGCATCGACCCGCAGCAATGGGCCCGCACCGGGTGTGACCCGGTGGCGTTGCTGGGCGAGGTCAACCCGGCACGCCTGGACGAACTCGCCACCGACCATGAGTTCATCGAGCGACTCGACCACCTCGCCGCCGATCTCGATGAGTATCTGACCAAGCCGCGGTGGTATCAGGACATGCAGGCGCGGGCCGATTCGGTGCTCCCGGAAGGTATCGGGTACTTCTCGATGGAGTTCGGTGTGGCCGAGGTGCTGCCGATCTACTCCGGGGGTCTGGGGATTCTGGCCGGAGATCACCTCAAGGCCGCCTCGGACCTGGGGCTGCCGCTGATCGGTGTGGGCCTGAACTACCGCTCGGGCTACTTCCGGCAGTCATTGACCGCCGACGGCTGGCAGCACGAGAACTACCCGGCGCTGGACCCGCAGGGTCTGCCGCTGCGCCTGTTGGCTCACTCCGGTGGCGAGCCGGTGCTCATCGAACTCGCCATGCCGGAGTCGCGCGTCCTGCGGGCCCGGGTGTGGGTGGCCCAGGTCGGGCGAATTCCGTTGCTGCTGTTGGACTCCGACATTCCGGAGAACGACCACGACATGCGCAACGTCACCGACCGGCTGTACGGCGGTGACCAGGACCACCGCATCAAGCAGGAGCTGCTGGCGGGAGTCGGCGGAGTGCGGGCCATCCGCGCGTTCACCGCGATCGTGGGCCATCCCGCGCCCGACGTGTTCCACATGAACGAAGGCCACGCCGGATTCCTGGGTCTGGAGCGCATTCGCGAACTGATGGCGGCAGACCAGCTGGACTTCGAGACGGCGCTGGCCGTGGTGCGGGCCAGCACCCTGTTCACCACGCACACGCCGGTTCCGGCCGGTATCGACCGCTTCCCGGTGGAACTGGTGGAGCGCTACTTCGGCAACGACACCGGGCTGGTGTCCGGCGTGCCGGTGGAGCGGGTGCTGCACTTCGGCGCCGAATCCGATCCGTCCAAGTTCAACATGGCCCACATGGGGCTGCGGCTGGCGCAGCGGTCCAACGGGGTCTCGCAGTTGCACGGTCGGGTCAGCCGTGCGATGTTCGAAGAGTTGTGGCCCGGGTTCGACGCGCCGGAGGTTCCGATCGGCTCGATCACCAACGGGGTGCACGGGCCCACCTGGGCGGCACCGGAGTGGGTGCAGCTGTGCCGCGAGCTGGCCGGGTCCACCGAGGCGCTGCGGGAGCCGTCGGAGTGGCAGCGGCTGCAGCAGGTCGACACCGGCCACATCTGGTGGATCCGCAGCCAACTGCGCGCCAAGCTGGTGGAGGACGTTCGCAGGCGGATCCGTCGATCATGGCTGGAGCGCGGGGCGATCGAAGCCGAGTTGGCCTGGACCACAACGGCATTCGACCCCGGCGTGCTGACAATCGGGTTTGCCCGGCGGGTGCCGACCTACAAGCGGCTGACCCTGATGTTGCGCGACCCGGCGCGACTGGAGGCCCTGCTGCTCGACGAGAGCAGGCCCATTCAGCTGATCGTGGCCGGCAAGTCGCATCCCGCCGACGACGCCGGCAAGGCCCTCATCCAGCAGATCGTCCGCTTCGCCGACCGGCCGGAGGTTCGCCACCGGATCGCGTTCCTGCCGGACTACGACATGTCGATGGCCCGGCTGCTGTATTGGGGCTGCGACGTGTGGCTCAACAATCCGCTGCGGCCGTTGGAGGCCTGCGGAACATCCGGGATGAAGAGCGCGCTGAACGGCGGCCTGAACCTGTCGATCCGGGATGGCTGGTGGGACGAGTGGTTCGACGGCGAGAACGGTTGGGAGATACCGAGCGCCGAGGTGGTCGACGAGGAGCGCCGAGACGATCTCGAGGCCGGCGCCCTCTACGACCTGCTGCAGAACTCGGTGGCGCCGAAGTTCTACGACCGCGACGACAACGGTGTTCCCGGCCGGTGGGTGGAAATGGTCCGGCACACCGTGCAGTCCCTGGGCCCCAAGGTGTTGGCCTCGCGGATGGTGCGCGACTACACCGAGCAGTACTACGCCCCGGCCGCGGCAGCGTTGCGCCGGACGATCGAGCCGATTGACGGCCTGCCCTTCGGCCAGGCCCGCGAACTCGCGGCGTACCGGCAGCGGGTCACCGAAGCCTGGCCGTACGTGGTGATCACCGACGTCGATGCGACCGGACTGCCCGACACCCCACTGCTGGGCTCCGAGTTGACCCTGACCGCGACCTTGGCACTGGCGGGTCTGCGTGCCGACGAGGTGGTGGTCCAGGCGGTGCTGGGGCGGGTCGACTCCGACGGCACGCTGCGCAGCCCCCGCCACATCGACATGACCCACACCGGTTCCGGGGACAACGGGACCGAGATGTTCTCCGCGACCACTCCGCTGCCACAGGCCGGGTCCATGGGCTACACGGTGCGGGTACTGCCACACCACCCGCTTCTGGCTGGTGCCGCCGAGTTGCGCCTGATCAGCCTGGCCGGATCCGGAGACCCGGGGGAGGCCGCCCCGGCCGCCGGCCCGCACCTGTAAGTTGCCTCTGGATGTGGACGGAGGTCTGGTGAAGCCTGGGACGGTGCGCGCTGCAGCGCTGATGGCAGTGGTGGCGGCGCTGGTGGCCGCGGTCCCGGCCACCGCTGAACCCAATCCGCCTGGCCCGGATGTCGCCGCCCCGGCCCCCGCCGACCCGGCCCCCGCCGACCCCGCGATCGCCCCGGCCGCCGCGACGGACCCGGCTGCCCCCTCGGTGGCGCCGGTCGCCGCGACTGAGCCTGGCCCGCCGGTCGATGACGGCAAGGTCCCGTCCAGCCCCCCGCAGACCACCACGGCACCGGACGGATGGACCCTGACGATCTCGGCCAAGGACGAGACCCAGCAAGCCGCGGCGCCGCTGACCACCGCGATCTCGACGCGCGAGTACGTCGTCGGCGGCGTCTTCAACGGGAAACTTGCCGGCGACGGCGAGGACCCCAAGGGCGTCTTCGAGGTGGGTTACCAGATCGGCTGCGGCATCGACATGACCACCTCCAACGGTGTCTCGCTCACCGGCACCGCGGGCCTGAACCCGCAGATCGGCTACTTCGGGTTGGACTTCGGGAACTCCGCGGCCGACGGCATCACGCCTATCCTCGGCGCGAACCTCGGCGGTGCCATCACCGTCGGACTCAAACCCGGCCTCATCAATGTCGTCCCGGTCACCAAGAAGGAATACAAGGGCGCTGCGCCCTGGGTGTCGATCAGCAACTTCCGCATCAAGATCGACGGCTGCGTGGGCGAGTCGTTCATCCGCTCCTACGCCACTCTGATGAAGTCCACCGATGAGGGTGACGCGATCCTGTCCTGGTTCGGCGCCACCAAGAAGGTCTGACGCTCACGGGAACCGGCTGAAGCAGCGCTGCTCGTCGCCGAGCACCCCGACCCGGAACGCGTCGATGCGGGAGAACCCGGCGGGAACCGACTCGCCGTTGACATCGCCGGCCGCCAGGCCGTTGGTCAGCAGACCCGACACCGCCTCGTCGATGTCGCCCGCGGTGAGTGCCACCGTATTGCCGTCCGGCGTGGTGATCTCCTTGGACAGCTTGGTGGTGGCCACCCCGGTCAGGCAGGCGGTGCGCAGACCGGCCTCGGCGTTGTCCAGAGTCAGGCCGCCGCGTTCGTTCTGCAGCGCCATCATGAAGCGCGACACCAGCATCGAGTAGGCGGTGTTGTCGCCCTGCAGTTGGGGGCCGTCGTAGCCCTCGGTGGACGCTCCGGCAGCCTGTAGACCGGGCAGGTCGACGGTGATGGTGTTGCTGGCCGGACAGTACGACACCGGCGGGCTGGGCCGGGCGTCCGGGCAGGATGAGGCCGCGGCCGCGTCGAAGGTCAAATCAGGCGGGTTCTTCGGCGTGAACAGGATGTTCATCGCGTCGATGATTGCCTTGGTCGACGCCTCGGTGACCGGCAACTCACCGGTCTGGTCCGACGGCAGTTCCACGGGGAGTTCGCCGCGGCGCTGCTTGATCTCGGAAATCGTGATGCCCCCGCAGGCCACGGCCCCGTCGGTGAAACCGAACTGGAACGCCGAGATCCGCTCGAACGCCGACCCGTGCTCGTCGCCGGCGGAGTAGATGTCGTCTCCGCTCAGCAGTGGGTCGCGGAACGAGATCATCGCCGCCAGAAGGTTGTTCAGTCCGTCGCCGGTGCTCAGCGTGAAGCGGGGCGACTTGCCCTCGGCCACCCAACGCACGTACACCCCGGCCAGGCAGTCGGCCTGCTGCTCGGCGACCAGGGTGGGCACACCCTTGGGGTTCAGGGTGGCCATCTTCTGGATTGCGTGGCCGTACTCGTGCGCCAGCACCATGGTGATGGCCATATCGCCGTAGGCGTCACGCAGCGAGGGCATCAGGACGGTGCGGTCCCAGCCGATGGTGTTGTCCTCCTCGCAGAAGCCGGCGTTGATCAGTCCCCCGGTGCTCTCGTCGCAGAAGGTGCCGTCGTAGGCGTCGGAGTCCCAGGAGTACAGGGCCCTTACCGGCGTCAGTTCACCGTCGAAGGTGTCCGGGTAGGCGAACTTCCAGAACTCCTCGAGATCGCTGACCGACTGGCCGGCAAGCGTGTCGATCTCACCGCCATCGGTGCCGGTCACCTCGCGGGACGCCGGCTTGGCGTCCGGGCGCAGACCGGTCGGTCCGTCGCTCGCCTCCAGGCCGCCCACCTTGAACGGATCCTCGAACACCGAGACGGGCTTGCCCACGACCGCGCTGCCGCAGGCCGCCAGCAGCGCCGCGGCAATCGGCGCGATCAGGAGACGCGGCAGTGCACGGGGCCCTCGCATGCGACCACCATAGTTCGCCAACCGCACCGGACGCTCAGTCGACGGCGGGCTCGCGCAGCCGCCGCAGAGCGTCTCTGACCAGGATGGGATCCGTGGTGGTCCAGAACGGCGGCAGAGACGCGCGCAGGTATCCGCCGTACCGCGCGGTTGCGATCCGCGAGTCGAGCACGGCGACCACGCCCCGGTCGTCGGAACGGCGCAGCAGCCGGCCGGCGCCCTGGGCCAGCAGCAACGCCGCATGGCTGGCGGCGACTGCCATGAACCCGTTCCCGCCGTGGGCGGAGACGGCACGCTGACGCGCCGTCAACAGCGGGTCGTCCGGGCGGGGAAATGGGATCCGGTCGATGATCACCAGCGAGCATGACGGCCCGGGCACATCGACGCCCTGCCACAGTGACAGCGTGCCGAACAGCGAGGTTCGCGGGTCTGCGGTGAACTGTTCGACCAGGGCGGCGGTGCCGTCGTCGCCCTGGCACAGCACCGGGGTGTCCAGCCGCCCGCGCATGGCCTCGGCCGCCGCCCTGGCCGCCCGCATCGAGGAGAACAACCCCAGAGTGCGGCCGTCGCACGCCCCGATCAGGCCCGCGATCTCGTCGAGTTGCGGGAGCGAACCCGCCCCGCCCCGTCCCGGCGGCGGCAGGTGTGCGGCCAGGTAGAGGATGCCCGCTCTGGCGTGGTCGAACGGCGAGCCGACGTCGAGCCCCCGCAACGCGGGTGCATTTTTCTCGGCCGCGATTTTCTGGGGTGCTTCCGGTGCGCTGCCGGCGAGGCCCCAGGCGCCGGCCATCGCGTCGAACGACCCGCCCACGGTCAGCGTCGCCGAGGTCAGCACGGCAGTGGCGGAACTGAACACCTTGGCGGCCAGCAGTCCCGCCACCGACAGCGGCGCCACCCGAAGGACCGGTGTCGCCGGTCGAGACCCCCGCGGCTCCTCATGGTCCAGCCACACCACGTCGGTCCGGTCGGGGATGGCCGGGCCGAACGAATCCAGGATCCGCGCAGCGGTGTCGGTGACGTCGGTCAGCGCGGCGATCGCCTCGGCACGGGCGGCGGCGGCCTTGGGGTCCGCGGGCTTGGGATCGATGGCCGCCCGGGCCGCAGAGGCGGCGTCGCGCAGCGCGGTCAGGTAGGTGGCCAACTCGGCGTCGAGATAGTCGATGCGGCCGGGCTCAGCGTCATGGATCGCCGAGGCGAAGGTGGTCACCGCCGCCTCCAGTCGCTCCACCAGTTCGGGGCCGATCAGCCGACCGGCGCGGCGCACCATCACGCCCAGCGGTCCGGGGGTGAGTTCACCGGTGGCCACCGAGGTGATCCGGTCGGTCAGCTCGTGCGCCTCGTCGATGATCAGGAAGTCGTGCTCGGGCAGCACCGTCGCCTCGGCGATCGCGTTGATGGCCAGCAGGGCGTGGTTGGTCACCACGATGTCTGCCTGGCCAGCCTCGGCCCGGGCCTTCTCGGCGAAGCAGTCGACCGCGTACGAGCAGCGGGCCGGGCCCAGGCACTCCCGCGCGGAGACGCTGACCTGCGACCAGGATCGTTCCGGTACGCCCGGACGCAGCTCGTCGCGGTCGCCGGTCTCGGTGTCCGACGCCCACTGTGTCAGCCGCTGCACGTCGCGGCCCAGCGTGACCCGGGAAACAGTGTCTGCTGGAGAAAACAGTTCTTCCTGGGCGACGTCGGGGACGTCACCGTCGACTCCGCTATGGATCTTGTTGAGGCACAGATAGTTTCGCCGGCCTTTCAGCAGAGCGAAGGTGGGACGGCGGGGCAGCGCATCGGCCAGCGCGTCGACCAGGCGGGGCAGGTCGCGGTCGACGAGCTGACGCTGCAGCGCGATGGTCGCGGTCGACACCACCACCGGGCCGTCGCCGGCGACCGCGCGGGCGATCGCCGGGACCAGGTAGGCCAGCGACTTGCCGGTGCCGGTGCCGGCCTGCACGGCCAGGTGCTCGCCGGTGGCGAAAGCCTGCGCGACCGCCTCGGCCATCTCGACCTGACCCGGTCGCTGCGTGCCACCCAACGCCGACACCGCCCGGGCCAGCAGATCGGCGACCGGGCCCGGTTCGCTCACCGCGCCGGCACCTGCCGGGTGGGGATGGCCGGTTCTCCATGCGACAGCGCCAGGCCCTCCCACGGCAGGCTGCGCAGGCCGTCGGCCACCAGTTCACGCGCGGCGTCCAGGTCCGCCCCGGCCAGCAGCTGCCCGTCGCGCACCAAAGGCACCGTCAGCACCCGGGCGGGCTCGGCGGTGTCCGGGCGCGCACCGGCCGGGTATACCACCTCCTCGATCACCGTCCCGGACGGACGGGACAGCCGCACGGCTGCCTTGCGGCCCCCGTTCGACTCTTTGCGGGCACTGCGCTTCTGCACCGGCACGCCGTCCACCTCGACCAGCTTGTAAACCATGCTGGCGGTCGGGGCGCCCGACCCGGTGACCACCGAGGTGCCCACCCCGTAGGTGTCGACGGGTTCGGCGCGCAGCGCGGCGATGGCGAACTCGTCGAGGTCGCCGGACACCACGATTCGGGTGTCCACCGCGCCGAGCGCATCGAGCTGCTCGCGGACCTGGCGGGCCAGCACGCCGAGGTCGCCGGAGTCGATGCGTACCGCGCCCAGTGCCGTCCCGGCTGCGGTGATCGCGTTGGCCACCCCGCGCTGCACGTCGTAGGTGTCCACCAGCAGAGTCGTCTCCCGGCCCAGCGCCGCGACCTGGGCCCGGAACGCCGCCTGCTCCCAGTCGTCGGTGCCCGATCCGTCGGCGGTGGTGTGCACCATGGTGAAGGCGTGCGCCGAGGTGCCCAGTGCCGGAATGCCGTAGCGGTGCCGGGCCTGCAGGTTGGAGGTTCCGGTGAATCCGGCGATGTAGGCGGCGCGTGCCGAGGCCACCGCGGCCTGCTCGTGGGTACGCCTCGAGCCCATCTCGATCAGTGGCCTGCCGGCGGCGGCGCTGACCATGCGCGCTGCCGCCGAAGCCACCGCGGTGTCGTGGTTCAAGATCGACAGCGCCAGGGTCTCCAGCAGGACGCACTCGGCGAAGGTGCCGGTGACCGAGAGCACCGGCGAGCCGGGAAAGTACAGCTCGCCCTCGGCGTAGCCGTCGATGTCGCCGCCGAATCGGAACCCGCGCAGGTAGTCCAGCGTCGCGTCGTCGGAGAACTCGGCCACCGTGGCAAGCGCGTTGTCGTCGAAGACGAAGTCGCCCAACGCTTCCAGGAACCGGCCGGTCCCGGCGAGCACCCCGTAGCGGCGGCCGTCGGGCAGCCGCCGGGCGAACACCTCGAAGGTGGTCCGCCGGTTCGCTGTGCCGTCCCGCAGGGCCGCCGACACCATGGTCGGCTCGTACTTGTCGGTCAGCAGCGTCGGCGAGACAACCCCGGTCACCCGGCAACCGTATCGGCTTCAGTAAGCGGGGGTGGCTTTTGCCGGCGGCTCGCTATTCTTGTCGGATGGGCGCCTCCTCAGCACCGACCCGGCCGGGTACGAGTGGGGTCCGTGAGACCGAGGTGCTCGACGCCACGGACGCACCGTGGGTGACCATCGTGTGGGACGATCCGGTCAATCTGATGAACTATGTGGCGTATGTCTTCCAGAAGCTCTTCGGCTACAGCGAGCAGCACGCCACCACGCTCATGATGCAGGTGCACAATGACGGCAAGGCGGTGGTCTCCGCCGGCAGTCGCGAGTCGATGGAGGTCGACGTGTCCAAGCTCCACGCCGCCGGCCTGTGGGCCACCATGGCGCAGGACCGCTGAGCCCGCGGTGACGGAAGGACCCCGTGCGTAAGTGGAGACGGGTCGAGACCGCTGACGGCCCCCGTTTCACCTCGGCCCTGGAGTCGCATGAGGTGACGTTGCTGATGAACATGGCGACTTCGGTCCAGGAGATGCTCGACGAGCGCCAGTCGGCCTCGCCGTCGGATCCGCTCGAACAGATCACCGGCATTCGCACCGGCAACCCGCAGCGTCCCGAGGACGGCACCATGCGCCGGTTGCTGCCCGACTTCGTCAAGGATCCACGCGGGGACGGTGTGGCTGGCGAGGGCGCCAACGGCGCGCTGCGGAGCCTGCACGAGCCGCAGATCATCGACGCCAAAATCGCTGCGGCGCAACGGCTTGTCGACACCCTGCCCGCCGGAGGCGGCCGGCTGGAGCTGACCGAAGACGACGCGGGTGCGTGGATCGCGGCGATCAACGACATCCGGCTTTCGTTGGGCACCATCCTGGGAATCGGCCCCGACGGCCCCGACCGGCTGCCCGACGGCCACCCGATGGCGGCGCACCTCAATGTGTATCAGTGGCTGACGGTGCTGCAGGAATACCTGGTACTCGGTCTGATGGGCAAGCCGATCCGGTGACCGCCGGACGACGATGCGGGCCCCCGGGCCCGAGGAGGAGTTCGGTAATCGGATTCGGGTCGATCACCGATGTTGCCGGGATCCGGGTAGGTCATCACCACCGCTGCGACCCCGGCGCGACAGTGTCATCGGCGGACCAGACGGGCAGCGGATGGGCTTGCGGCACAACGGTTATCCTCGCGCCCGCCGGGACGGTCGGCGCGGTGGACGTCCGGGGCGGGGCACCGGGCACCCGCGAGACCGAACTGCTCGACCCGTCCAGCACCGTCCGCCACGTCGACGCCGTCGTGTTGAGTGGCGGCAGCGCCTACGGGCTGGCCGCCGCCGACGGCGTCATGACATGGCTGGAGGAGCAGGGACGCGGCGTGCAGATGAGCGCCGGCACGGCACCTATGGTGCCCATGGGCACGGTGCCGATCGTGCCCGCCGCGGTGATCTTCGATCTGCCCGTCGGGGCGTGGTCGAACCGGCCGACCGCGGAGTTCGGGTACGCCGCCGTCGCGGCCGCACGCCAGGACGTCGCGACGGGTTCCGTGGGCGCCGGCGTCGGCGCGCGGGCCGGCGTTCTCAAAGGCGGTGTAGGCACGGCGTCGAGGGTGCTCGATTGCGGGGTGACCGTCGGCGCGATCGTGGTGGTGAACTCGGCCGGCGAGGTGCTCGACACCGCTACCGGGTTGCCGTGGATGGCCGACCTCGTCGCCGCGTTCGGGCTCGGCACGCCGACGGCCGAGCAGGTCGCCGCCTACGCGGACCTGCACCGTGCGTCCAGTCCGCTGAACACCACCATCGCCGTGATCGCCACTGACGCCGCTCTGAGTTCGGCGGGCTGCCGGCGGGTGGCCATCGCCGCGCAGGACGGGCTTGCCCGCGCCATCCGGCCTGTGCATACCCCACTCGACGGCGACACCGTGTTCGCGCTGGCCACCGGCGCGGTCGACGTGCCGCCCGACCCGGACACCCCCGCTGCGCTGCTGCCCGAGACTGCGCTGACCGCCGCGGTGTGCAGCGCGGCCGCGGACTGCCTGGCCCGCGCCGTGCTGGCCGGGGTGCTGGCCGCCGAGTCGGTCGCGGGGATACCCACCCACCGCGCCATATTCGGCGGCGGGGAGGGGTAACGGCGACGAGCATGCATGTCGGTACCGCCACACGCCTGCGGGGGCGGGCGTTTTCTGCACGTTCGCGGGGGTGAGCGGGGCCGGTAGCCTTGGCGCATGGGCATGACCGCTCCGCCTTCCCGAACCCCGCCCGCCAAGCTGCCGGCGTGGAAGGTCGGCGGCGCGACCATCGTGTCGTTCGTCGCCCTGCTCTACATCATCGAACTCGTCGATCAGCTGACCGGGCATTCGCTGGACCGCAACGGAATCCGGCCGCTGGAGACCGACGGACTCAAGGGCATCCTCTTCGCGCCGCTGCTGCACGCCGACTGGGGACACCTGCTCGCCAACACCGTGCCGGCTCTGGTCCTCGGATTCCTGGTGACACTGGCCGGGGTGGCCCGGTTCGTGTGGGCTACGGCGATCATCTGGATCGTCGGGGGAGTGGGCACCTGGCTGATCGGCGGGCTGGGCGGCTGCCCGTTGCCGACCAACCACATCGGCGCCTCCGGGCTGATCTTCGGCTGGCTTGCCTTCCTGCTGGTCTTCGGCTGGCTCACCCGGCACATCTGGCAGATCCTCACCAGTCTGGTGGTGCTCTTCATCTACGGCGGCGTCCTCTGGGGCGCGGTCCCGGTGCTGGACCGCTGCGGCGGGGTGTCCTGGCAGGGCCACCTGTGCGGCGCCATCGCAGGCGTGCTGGCGGCCTACTGGCTGTCCAGGCCGGAACGGGAGGCGCGGCAGCGCAGAAAGACCGGGCGGCTTCCCGGCCCGGCGACGTGACCGACCCGTTCGCGCCCATCGGCATATTCGACTCCGGGGTCGGCGGGCTGACGGTGGCCCGCTCGATCATCGACCAACTGCCCGACGAGGACGTCATCTACGTCGGCGACACGGCAAACGGGCCCTACGGGCCGCTGACCATCCCCGAGGTGCGCGCGCACGCTCTGGCCATCGGCGACGACCTGGTGGCCCGCGGGGTCAAGGCGCTGGTCATCGCCTGCAACACCGCGTCGTCGGCTTGCCTGCGCGATGCCCGGGAGCGCTACGACATCCCGGTGGTCGAGGTGATCCTGCCGGCGGTGCGCCGGGCGGCGGCGACCACCCGGACCGGCCGCGTCGGCGTCATCGGCACCAGGGCGACCATCTCATCCGGCGCCTACCAGGATGCCTTCGCCGCCGCCCGCGACATCGAGGTCGCCACGGTGGCCTGCCCTCGGTTCGTCGATTTCGTCGAACGCGGCGTCACCAGCGGGCGTCAGGTGCTCGGCCTGGCCGAGGGCTACCTGGAACCGCTGCAGCGGGCCGAAGTCGACACCCTCGTGCTGGGCTGCACGCACTACCCGCTGCTGTCCGGAGTGATCCAATTGGTGATGGGCGACTCCGTCACCCTGGTCTCCAGCGCCGAGGAGACCGCCAAGGATCTGTTGCGCGTGCTCACTGAGCTCGACCTGCTGCGACCGCACCCGGAGCAGCTCGACTCCGCGGGCGCGTCGCGGGTGTTCGAGGCCACCGGCGACCCGCAGGCCTTCACCGCCCTGGCGGCTCGATTCCTCGGCCCTGTGGTCACCGGCGTGCACGCACCCCAGCCAGCTGCCCTGAACGACGGGGAGAAAGCACCATCTTTCCCACCCGTAACGTGGCAAGCTTGACTGGTGCGAATCACCGTCCTGGGCTGTTCCGGCAGTGTCGTCGGTCCTGATTCGCCGGCATCGGGTTATCTGCTGACCGCGCCGGACACCCCACCGTTGGCGATCGATTTCGGCGGGGGAGTTCTGGGTGCTCTGCAGCGCTACGCCCACCCCAACCAGGTGCACGTGCTGCTGTCGCACCTGCACGCCGACCATTGCCTGGATCTGCCGGGGCTGTTCGTCTGGCGGCGCTACCACCCGACGCCGGCCACCGAACGCGGACTGATGTACGGGCCCAGCGACACCTGGACCCGGCTGGCCGCCGCGTCGTCCCCACTGGGTGGTGACCTCGACGACTTCTCCGACATCTTCGAGGTGCATGAGTGGGTCGACAGCGAGCAGGTCCGGATCGGCGCGTTGACGGTGCTGCCGCGCCTGGTCAGTCACCCGACCGAGTCCTACGGGATGCGGATCACCGACACAGGCGGCGCGACCCTGGTCTACAGCGGCGACACCGGGATGTGTGAGTCGCTGGTCGAACTGGCCAGCGGGGCCGACGTGTTCCTGTGCGAGGCGTCCTGGACCGACTCACCCGAACGGCCGAAGCACCTGCACCTGTCCGGCACCGAGGCGGGCCGCGTCGCCAAGCGGGCCGAGGTGCGGGAGTTGCTGCTGACCCACATCCCCCCGTGGACCTCGCGTGAGGACGTCATCGGCGAAGCCAAGGCCGAGTTCGACGGCCCGGTGCACGCCGTCGTGCCGGGCGAGGTGATCGAGGTCCGCGGCTGAGCAGTTCGCCCGGGCAGAGACGCAGGAGGCTGCGGTCCCCGTCGGGAGGCACGTGTTCGGCGCCGTGGACGACGAGTGGTGATCGGGTGGGGCGAGATCCATTGGGCCGATGTGGGGGCTTCATCGGGTTGCCGTCCGGCCAAGCGCCGGCCGGTGCTGGTTGTGCAGTCTGATCCGTGTAACGACAGTCGGCTGGGGCGCTAATCATTACGGCGGTGACCAGTCACCGGACTGGTGATCGCGGGTTAGGGTTTGCGCGTGACTTCACGACAGGACGGCAGGCGCGACGACGAGCTGCGGCCCGTGCGCATCACCCGCGGGTTCACCTCAAACCCGGCCGGCTCGGTGCTCGTCGAGTTCGGCGAGACCCGGGTGATGTGCACGGCCAGCGTCAACGAAGGTGTGCCGCGCTGGCGCAAGGGATCCGGGCTGGGTTGGCTGACCGCCGAGTACGCCATGCTGCCGTCGGCCACGCACACGCGCTCGGACCGTGAGTCGGTCAGGGGCCGTGTGGGCGGGCGCACCCACGAGATCAGCCGTCTGGTCGGGCGCTCGCTGCGGGCTTGCATCGACCTGGCGGCGTTGGGGGAGAACACGATTGCTATCGACTGCGACGTCCTGCAGGCCGACGGCGGCACTCGCACCGCGGCCATCACCGGTGCCTACGTGGCGCTGTCGGACGCCGTCACCTACCTGGCGGCCGCGGGCAGGCTGACCGACCCGAAGCCGCTGTCGTGTGCGATCGCGGCCATCAGCGTGGGGGTGGTGGACGGTAGGGTGCGCGTCGACCTGCCCTATGAGGAGGACTCCCGGGCCGAGGTGGACATGAACGTGGTGGCCACCGACACCGGCACGCTGGTGGAGATCCAGGGCACCGGTGAGGGAGCCACGTTCCCGCGCTCCACGCTGGACAAGATGCTCGACGCCGCCCTGGCTGCGTGCGACACACTGTTCGCGGCCCAACGCGAGGCGCTGGCGCTGCCCTACCCCGGGGTGCTGCCGGACGCGCCGGCGCCGAAGAAGGCGTTCGGCAGCTGAGCGCGCGCCGGTGACGATGCGGAGCGTGGCGACGAGGAGGAGTGGCGCCATATGACCCGCCTGCTGGTCGCCAGCCGCAACCGCAAGAAGCTCGCCGAACTGCACCGGGTGCTCGACGCCGCCGGTGTCTCCGGTCTGACGCTTCTCACCCTCGACGACGTCCCGCCCTACGACGAGGCGCCCGAGATCGGCGCGACCTTCGAGGAGAACGCCATCGCCAAGGCCCGCGACGGTTTCGCCGCGACCGGGCTGCCGACGCTGGCCGACGACTCGGGCATCGAGGTGAGCGCGCTCAACGGGATGCCGGGCGTGCTGTCGGCCCGGTGGGCCGGCGGCCACGGCGACGACGCCGCCAACTACCGGCTGTTGTTGGACCAGCTGGGTGATGTTCCCGACGATCGGCGCGGCGCGGCGTTCGTCTCGGCGTGCGCCCTGGTGACCGGTGCTGACGACGTGACGGTGGTGCGCGGGGTGTGGCCGGGAGCGATCGCGCGGGAACCCTTGGGGGAGGGCGGCTTCGGCTATGACCCGGTGTTCATCCCGGACGGCGAGGCACGCAGCGCCGCGCAGCTGAGCCCAGCCGAGAAGGACGCGGTGTCGCACCGGGGACGGGCGCTGAGGCTGCTGGTGCCGGCCCTTCGCGCGCTGGCTACAGGTTGAACCGCTCTTTGATCT
>Ga0315274_10008367_pt1 | contig 14981 bp, 10 predicted proteins | sample YL17G02_20_MG_FD_203700 | JGI IMG/M metagenome (GOLD analysis project Ga0315274, IMG submission 203700) | Sediment microbial communities from Yellowstone Lake, YNP, Wyoming, USA - YL17G02_20 | ecosystem: Environmental > Aquatic > Freshwater > Lake > Sediment | place: USA: Wyoming | collected... | reverse complement strand
CCCCTTTAAGGACCGGTGAGTCAGTCAGCCTATCACGAATGTCTGCGAGATTGAGCCTAGCAGGCGCGCCAATGAAGTAGTAGGGGAGGTCTTCGGCCGACGGGTATACGTCCCGTATTTCAAGACCGATATCGTTTGCGATGTCGGCGGAATATGTTCTGGCTGCCTTTCGAACATCATCTTCAGAGATCTGTTTGTGCCTGAGGTTGATGGCGTTACTCCTACAGTGCTTTGTCATTATCAGTAGGTTTCGGGGTCGCATGAGTGAGCGTTCGATCAGGTACTCAGCGGATGGGACGCCATCCACGTGTGAAACACAGATTCTTGACCAGACCTCGTCAAACTCAGCATCATTAGAGAAATGCCTACCGCGATAGAGTATGCGAAGACGAAGAAATTCTGGCAATAGCTCGGCGTCGGTCCAATCGAGTGATACCTTGGTCTCTTTGCCCCTGTCCGGGGACTGATCAACTAGTAGCTCGTAAACATCGCTTCGCACAAAGACAATCGTGCATGCCCTGACCTTCCGCCGACTCAGCAGACCCTTGATCTTTCTGTTAGCCTCCAGCAGTGTCCTCAAAATTTGGATATCAAGCGGCTCAACTCCATGGGTAGGCCATCCTTTGTCGATATTGTCGAAGAGCATCCACACTTCTTCCTTGTTTTGGACATAGTCTGCCAGGACGTCGCGTAGTTGTTTGATATCGTGATCGTATATAATTTCCAGCATATCCTTCTTCTGTATTTGGATCACTGGTTCTGATCCATAGTGCAGAGTGAATTGATCACCTACTCTGTCAACCAGCTCCAGCATTCGTTCCGAGAAATCGCCCTCTCCCACTAGAAGGTCGTTTCGGCAAACCTCCTTGAGTCGAGCGTAGGGTTCGAACAGGTTGGGATCGGTTAGGTGGCTGGTTTTGTCTCTTTCGAGTAGCTTATGGCATATCTCGAGAAGCAGAACATATTCCCAGAAGGCGATGGCGAATTCCTCAAGAACAGAGTCGTCGATGATTCTCTTTAGTATGTTTTTGAAGCCTTTGAGCTGATGGCTCCCTGGCTTGAGGTCCAAAACGATGTTTTTCCGGTTCTCTCGTTTCTTGTCTCGGATCCGGTAGAAGAGAGCTGTCTTACCAGACCCCTTGCGCCCGACCGCTAGTTGGATCGTTCCTTTCAATGCTTCGTCATACTCGGCGGTGGCTACATAGTATGATTTGAGCTCGGAGATTTCGTTTTCAGCTGCCGGGGATCCCAGATCAAGTTCCTCCAAGAGGCCCGATGGGACAATGGAAGGCTCGCGAGAGTCAATGCGAAGGGCTTTGACAACTTTAGGGGCGAGATCATTGATTGACTTGTCGATAGTATCAAACCGAGTGTATGGTTTGGCGAAGTCTCTAATATCGGCAGGGACGGGATCAGTTCCAGCTTGTAATATCAGGACTTCCTTGCCAAGGCCGTAAGACAAACCAGCAAGAAAGGCACCTCTCAGATTGTTCTGTTCGAAGCCCGTATACGAAGAGGACAGCAAATGCACGACAACAGCCACTGATTCGGACACACTGCTGAAAGCCTCACTGACTGAGAGGCGAACCTCTTCCTTCGGATCATAACTGCGGTATGAGAACCCCGTTCTCTCAATGCGGGAGAGGATCCGTTGAGACGTATCGATTCGATACTCGGTTTGCTGAACGAAAATCGGGACCCTTGTGTTGATGGGCCGCTCTTGAAGAGGCAAAGGCGAGTAGTCGCCAAGCTGAGAGAGATAGGCGGTTATCCCTTGGGCATTCTCGTATTGCAGATAGCCAATGGAATCAAATAGTCCTAACTCATTTAGCGCCTTGATTGGGGGGTCCATGGACGAGTTCAGGATAGGCAGCACCTTTTTCTTTTTGCCTACCGCATACCCTACCTCGAATGTTACGTTGAAATTCAGCCGCGTGATATCCGCAACGACGAGATCTGCCCTGTCGATCTGAGTTAGTATGCCTTGGGCTAAGAACTGGCCGGCCACATCGTGCTGGCGCCAGGTGTGGATTTCCAGTCCCGGAGCGACTGGTCGCAACTCGGCGACGGCAAGTTCGATTGTCTGTCCCAGTTGATCTGGTTTCGACGGAAATGCGACGAAGACGTTGTGCTGATCCACAGCTTGGCCTCCAAGCCTTGGCCCCCCTGCATCTCAAGCCATTCTATAGCTGTTGCAGGACATAGACAAGCGTCAGCGCGAAGTCGACTTGCGATGCAAGCTGCTTTCGTTCGGACAGAGAGGCCGCTGCCTTTTGATCATGGCGGGACGCGCATGGTACTTGCCCTCGCCGGGCGGTTTGGCTAAGATACCTTTCTTACCCGAATACGACCTGATTCTGAGGCGATGAAAAGCCAGCAGCCGGCGGAATCAACCGGCAATCGATGAACCGAGGGGGGCGCTATTTGATCTTCTAAGCCGAAGCTCTCTGAGCTTGTCGCCGGGTTCCGGTGGATGGTGGCGGATGAAACGAATCGTTTGTGCAATTCTTGTCGCGATTGTTCTTGGCTCGCTGTCGTGCAAACCCAGGGCGAGCGAGAGCGCCGTGCCGAAATTCGAGAGGGTCGTGCCCAAGGCCGAGGGCGTTCCTTCCGACACCAGCGGGGGAAGCGAACAAGCGCCCGCGGTGGACCTCGCTCCTCTCAAGGCTGCGGTGGATGCGTCTCCGGACGATCCCGCGGCGCGGTTTGCCTACATGGTCGGGCTGAGGAGAGCAGGCAGGTTCGTGGATGCGCTCGACCAGGCGAGGATTCTTGCCAAGATGAAGGGGGACAATCCTTTTGTTAGCGTCGCGCACCTGAATTTTGCGCAGATCGTGCTGGACGATCTTCCGCAGGGCACCGAGCTGCAGGCGGGGCTGGTGAAGGAAGCGATGGACGGGCTGTGGATCGGTCTCGGCTGGGAGCCCGAGAGTGTCCCGGCGCATCTGGCGCTGGGACGTCTGGCGCTGCCGGCGAAAGACGACAACAAGGCGCTGCATCATCTGTCGATCGCGCTGACCGTCACGGAAATAGGGTATCAATTGAGGACAGACATGGCGGAGATATATCTGAAGCGGGGTGACAAGGGCAAGGCGCGCGCGCATCTTGAGGTGGCGAGGGACCTGGCGGAGAAGGCAAAAGACGCGCCCGCGCTCAGGAGGATACGTGCGCTTCTGCGGGAGACGGGCTGACTCACAACCGCCGGGAAACGACCACAATGGTATCCAAGGCCCATGCGCACATCTGCATTCGGGGTGATTCCCTTGCTCCTGAGACGGCGCCGCGGATCACCAAAGAACAAGAGAAAACCGCCGGATGAACGGCGGCTGGGTAGAACATATCGAACCTGACTGTCGAAGGCAGGCATGCCAACGGGCTCGGTTATTGTACGATTCTAACCTTTGTACAGATAGAGCCCGCGCTTGACCTTACTGATCTCGGGCGTCTTTTTGATAATGTTAATTATTGTGCCCGATGCGTACTTTCCGCCGAATCGAGGATACGATTCGTGGATCGTCTCTCTCAACTGCGCAAGCGAGAATCTTCCTTTGATCCTGGAAGCAGCGGCGAGGACGATGTCGCGGTTGTGGGATTTGCGTCCCGCGGGCACGGCTCTCCGCCTCCTGCCGTTGGCTGATTTCTTTCGCGGCGCGGCAGGACCCGCACGTCTGGGGCCCCTCGTCCCGGGGCCCCGGGTGACTCCGAACAGGCTCAGAGTCGACAGCAGGGATTTCTTCTGATCGAGCTCTTCCTCCATCTGCGCGATTTCGCGACGAAGTTCTTTTGCGAGCGCTAAGGCTCTTTTTTTTGTTGTGTCGGCCATGTTTCGGGCTCCAATTTGCAGTGTGTATTCCACAAAAGTGGTGTGAGTTTCTATACCAAGCTGAGTTTAAAGCAGATGTCGCACGAATGTCAAATGTCTTTTCGCCAATTTATGGTTTCGGAATTGGGATGACAATTGAAAGTCTGGACTTGCATGGCATTCACAAATTCAGTCGGGGCCGCATAAAAACGGCGACCCCTCCCTTTTTGGGGGGAGGGGGCTGCTAATGAATCGATGGACAGTCTTTGTTATTGAAGCTCGACGCTCACCATGACAGCATGCCGTGAGGAGCGAATCGCGTCTTGTAGTATAGATCGGTCGAAGTTGCGATAGGTTCACTCATTTCTGGGAAGAGAATGCCTTGTGTTTCTTCATGTACTCCTCGAGCAACCCCTATTGTGCCCCTAGTGTTGCTGCATTACCTGTTTATGAATAGCCGCGTAGGCAAAGCGGTGGAATACGATCGCTGAGGCCAGACTGAGGGCAAGGCCGAATGCAGCTAACAGGAGCGGATGCAGTCCGGCAAGCGGCTGTGGCGGCGACAAGGGGAGGGGGAACGAGGTCCCCTTCAGAAAGCAAACCAGCAGGTTTAATGCGGCCTGCAATATGGCGAGAACGGCGAGCGAAGGCAGGAATTTCCTGAATGTGAAGCTTGTGTAGAGAGCCGCGTCCGCAAATGCCAGTCTCAGGAGCCCTGCCGACAGCCCTGTGAGCAAATCGAGGAGAACCATGGGATAGAGGTAGGAGAGATAGTCTGATGGAGGCAGTCCGGCGGATGCGATTATCGGGAGGAGAATAGAGACGGATCGATTGATCACGAACAAAAGCAGCCAGCCAAGGACAAAGGGCATTACATAGGAAACAAGCTGGATTCCGTAAAGTCGGGAATGTACCTCCCTCGGTCCGTGTGTCAGATATCCAAGGGAATCGGCGCCAGGCGCTTTCCTGATCAGAGCCAATCCGGGCAGGACTGAGAGGAGCAATCCCAGCACCCATAGAAAAAGGTGCTCGGAACCCCGGATCAGTTGACGTTGGAGAACCCCGGAAGAAGAATACACGATGAAAGTGGCCGTGGCCCCCGAGCCCGACGCATTGACTGCAGTCATCACGGCTCCCAGCAGCGCGAGCGCGGGAAACGCGAAGACCATCAGGAACTCCATCCATCCTCCGGTCCTGCGGGCCGTGGGATCCTCGATCAGCATCCTGGCAATCGACGATTGCACCACATCATCCGATCCCGCCAGCCTTCTCAAGAGCTGAAGCCTCGGTGAGAATCGGGCGATTCCTTTCAATTCCACGTGGTCGGCCATTTCCGTGCTTCCGTTCATCTGAGCCGATCAATTCTGCCATACATCTCTATTCACTTCAAATGCAATGGGGTGCGGGGCGCGGGGCCTGTCACCGCGCATTTTAGATATCGATACACGTATTATAAATTCACCACCGCCTTCCCTCTCACCACCTCACCCCCCTAACCCCCCTCTCCATAATTATGGAGAGGGGGGGAAGGGGGGGTGAGGTTTGACTACAGAATGACTGTTGACTGAGAGGGGTCGGAGCGGTATTGTAGTCTTGTAGTGCCGTCATATGGCGATTTGTCTGAGGAGGAACCAACCGATGACTGTCAAGAAGCGTTTTGCGTCGAGGATTGTCGCGCTGACGGGCCTTGCTGCGGTCCTGATTGTGCTGTGCGGGACCGTGGTGAGTTGCGGGGGCGGGTCTCCCGAGAAGGTGGTGGCCAGGTTCGCGATCGCGATAATGGACAAGGACATGGACAAGGCAAAGAGGTGTTGCACCGAGAGGTTCGCGAATGTCAGTCTTGCGGGGAAAGACACCGAATTGTCGATGACTCCCGACTACAAAGTTTCGAAGGACGAGAAGCCGAAGGTGTCGGATCTCATGGCGGAGCTCGAAAGCAGCATAGACGGGGACACGGCGAAGGTGTGGTCGAGCGACGCGGAGTTCGTGAAGTACGTGCTGGTGAAGGAGAAAGGGGTGTGGAAGATCGACGGGGTGGACATCGACTACTCGGCGATGACGGAAATGATGAAAGACATGGGTATGGGATTTTAGTGAGGGGGGCGGGATACGGGGGGATGTAACGGGCATTCAAGCACGCGGTCTTTTCTGCTATAATTATTTATATAATACGAAGCCTGGGAGGTCTGTACGATGATCCGCTACATAGGGTTGGCAATCGTGTCGGCGCTGCTGCTCGCCGGATGCAACGTGTCGGGCGAGTCGCCGGTCGGCGCGAACGGGAGCAGCGCAGGGGGACACGACTCGCTGTCAGGAATCGTGAGCTGGGGTACGTGGGAGGTCACGATCGACCCGTCCTCGGCCACGTATGAAATCGTTCCGCTCAGGGGCGCGGAATTCATGGCGAACGTTACCATGTTCCTTCAGCCCCCGGCGGGATCGACCAATAACCTCATTCTAAAGAATATGGCGGTCGATCTGGAGACTCAGCCGGGGTACACGATCATAGAGGTCGATGTCGGGCTGAAGCATCCGTTTCCAGGGCTGGACCGGTACACCGGCTTCGATGTTCGGGGCATATTCATGCAGGACTGGCAGTACGAGGCTGAGCACGATCCGATGCTGACGTGGGGCGGACCCCAGAACGCGAGGCAGTTGAACCCGGACGGGTACTCGCGCTGGATGAACGCGAGCGAGTTCACCACCAAGGGAATCCTGGGGTACACGCCGGGCGCGTTAGGCTCGAAGGGTTACTTCCCGACAGCCACGCTGAACCCGTACAAATATTTCGCGGACGGGATAGACGAGACACAATCGGTTCCCGATTTCTTCTCGGATCCGGACAGTCTTTCGGACAGGGGATGTTTCCGCCCCGGAAGCGTGAATTACCGTCACTACTCGCTGATCTGGCCCGCGGGTCCGCTGACGTTCCAGTATGCGGTCATTGCGAGCTATGTTGAGCCGGACCCGATACCGCCGCAGAACATACCTGAGGATTTCCCGCTGAGCGCGAACTGCGACGAGGCGTTCAACCTGTCGATCAGCGATAACGGGTCGAATGCATTCTATGTGTCGCCCGACGAGAAGGGCGGCGACCTGCATCTGAAGCTGGAGGTTTACGACTGGGGCGCCCTGGGGGGCGGAACGGTCGCGGACCAGATCGGCCAGATCATCTTTGAGAGCCCGGGGAGCGTGATGGCCGGGCCGGTGATGCTTGATCCGACCAGTCTGGCTGCAACGCCGGGGACGGCGGTTTCGAGCGTATTTGAGATCGACATAACGGGCGTAACCCCGACAGGGTTGGACGGTCAGACCGTCCTGTGCGCAGTGACATCAGGCGTTCATGAGACATACGACTACGGCTTCGGATCGGCGATATCGGACGCGCCTTTGGCCGCCTATTTCTTCTTCGATGCCCCGATACTGGGAGAACCGTCGGGAGATGCACCGAAGGCGATAGCGACCGCATGCGACTGCCTGTGGGTGGCGCCGGGCGGGTCGATCACGTTCGATGCGAACCAGTCATGGTCGCCAAACGGGGCGATCACCAAGTATGAGTGGGATTTTGACGGCAACGGGACATTCGGAGACACGTTCACAGGCACGTCCGATCATCCCACGCATAAATTCAACACGGCGGGCGTTTTCGACGTGAATCTCCGGGTCACGGATGCGATCGGGATGACCGACACGCTCGATGCGTCCGAGAAGCTGCAGGCGCATGTCGGGACGTTCACGCCGCCGGTCGCGAAGGCGTACATCAGCCCGTTGATCGGATTCATCGACTATGCAGGCGATTTCAAGGGATCGGGATCGACCGGAACGATCAACCTGTATGAGTGGGATTTCGAGGGGGACTGCATCTGGGACTACGAGAGCGCGACGGTCGGGGACACGACTCACGCGTATACGTTACCGGGATACTATGATCCCGTGTTGAGAGTTACGGGTAACGGGTGTGACTCCGAGACGAAGACGGTGCGGATGATCGATCCGCTGCCGGTTTTGCAGAACGGGAATTTCTGGGACGGACAGTGGGGCGCGTGGACGCACGGTCACGGCGGGATCCCGGTGACCTATGTCGAGGAGCTCATTTCGGACGAGACATTCAGGCATATCGTGCATTTCTACCGATGCTGCACGAACGACGGGGGCTGCTGCTATATTTATCAGGATCCGGCCTACGATGTCACCTCATACGATCCGCTGTACCTGAATTTGTTTTTCAACATCAAGTACGACGAACTGTACGGGGACGGCTGGATGGGGGGCGAGATGGCGATGTGCGTGAGGATCGTGTACGAGGACGCCGATCAGAACATTTGGCAGGCATGGATCGGGTGGGACACGGCGAACGACGGGACCTGGCAATGGGATACGTCACAGCTCCCGACCTACGTGAAGTACCATTACCAGGAAGTTGTCCCCAGCGGTCAATGGCACGAGAAGAAAACCATCGACCTTAAGACCATCAATCCGCCCCCGGCGAAGATCACGAGAGTTATGATCGGCACCTGGGGCTGGGACTTCGAGAGCTACATAGGGCCTGTGTGGTTCAGCGAGGAGTAGGGCGGGCGTATCGTAGCATGCGCCTCCGGCGCATGGTTCTTGGGGTGGGCAATCGCAACGAGAGTTGTCGGATGGTCTCAGGGCGCGTGAAGAATAAGAACCATGCGCGGGACGCGCATGTTACAAAAAGCTCCCGGGGTCTCCGGGAGCTTAAGGATTTTTGTCAAGAGTGGATTTTACCAGTTGGCGCTGGTGGGGACGTTCATCACGAACGCGTCATTGGCGCCCTGCGAAGCGTGGAGCTCCTGTTCTCCGACGCCGAAGTCGGCGCAACCGCCGAAGTCGCCTACGACGAAGGCCTGTCCGTAGCCGTCGACCGCGAGTCCGAACGCGTTGTCCCAACCGGTGTCATAGTGAGCGCCCCAGGTAAGGACCCTCTGGTAGTTGCCGTTGGAAGTGTAGTGAGCGATGTAAGCGCCGCCGTTGCCGTGCACGTCGTTGGCGCCGGTCGGATCGAAATCGACCGAACCGTCATACCCGCCGACGACAAAGACGTTTCCGTTGTTGTCGCACTTGACGTCGAATGCGGGATCATAGCCTCCGCCCGGAGGGGGCGGCGGGGGCACGTATTCGGTCCAGCCGGCGACCCACATGAGTCCGCCCGCAGTGTCGAATTTGGCCACGTAGCTGCCCATGTCTCCGGTATAGGCGTTGACGCCGGGGCCGGGATCGAAGTCGGTGTAGCCCTCATAGTATCCCGAGACGTACATGCAGTTGGAGGCGTCGATGTCCATAGCGTAAGAGTCGGTGGCATCCCAGGACTTGACCCACATCAGGCCGCCTGCCGAGCTGAATTTCGCCAGGAACGAGTCGGTGGAGCTGGTGGCGTTCAGGATGTTGGTGCTGTCGGTGGGATCGAAATCGACCGAATACTCGTAGTGTCCGGCGATGAAGGGGTCGCCGTTTGAGTCAACGACGACGTCGAAAGCCTGATCGCATCCGGGACCGCCCAATCTGTGCTCCCAGTTGAGGTTTCCGTCGTAGCTCAGGCTGGTGAGGACGATGTCTGCGTAGGACTGTCCGTCGGGGATGAAGTGACCGGTCACGATTACGCCGGTGTAGTCATCAACCGCGACTCCTTCGCCGACCGCTCCGTTGTCGTAGGTCCAGAGGATATCTCCGAACTGGTTGAATTTGACGACAGTTGAGGTGCCCGCCACGTAGATGTAGCCAGGGCTCGAGACGAAAATATCGTTTCCGGTGCTGAAATCATCGTTGCCCCATGCGGTGACCCACTGGAACGCGCCCTTGAGGTCGAACTTGGCGAGGAAAGCCGAGCTCGAGGTCAGCGCGGTGCGCTCGGCGACCGCAACGGTGGGGTCGAAGTCAACGGTGCCGGAGAAGAAGCCGGTGACGAAGATGTTGCCGGATTCATCAAGCGCGACAGCGTAGGCGGAGTCCGAACCGGTACCGCCCCAAGTCATGGTCTGTCCGGAGGCGACAGTGATGACAAGCGGGCTTGAGATCGTCGTCGAAGCGCCTTCATCATCCGTCACTCTCAACATGACGTTGTAGACGCCGGAATACTCGAAGAAGCGGGAGACGAACTTGCCGGTCGCATCGTAGGTGCCGTCGTTTTCCCAGTCCCATTCGTAGAGCACTATGGAGCCGTCGCAGTCGGGATCAAGGGAATTCGATGCATCGAAACCGACCGACTGACCGAGTTTCAGGTCGTATTTATCCGCGGAAGCATCCGCGATCGGCAGCGCGTTTTCGACAACGACAGCCAGCGGGCTCGAGAGCTCGCCGGTCTGGCCCTGGTCGTCGGTGACTCTGAACTGAACGTAGTAGGTGCCCGGAGTGTTCCAGGTGTGATAAGTGAACAGCCCCTCTTCATCGTAGACGCCGTCGTTCTCCCAGTCCCATTCGAACTTGGTGATGGTGCTGCCCGATCTCGGGTAGGACCCGTTGTTCTGGAACTGAACCGGCTCGCAGACGGGACTGGTCGCGGGAAAACAGATGGCCTTTGCGACCGGGGTGAGGTGACCGTCGGTGACGACAACGGTGATCGGGTTGTCGAGCATGTCCAAGTTGCCGGTTGAGTCGGTGACTCTCAACTGGACCAGGTAAGTGCCCAAGTCCGGGAACTCGACATAGGGCTCCTTGTCCGTGGAGTCGACATGAAAGCCCTCGGAGGCATCGTAGGAGAAGTCCCACTCGGACGTGACAATGTCCTGACTGCCGTCCGGGTCGACGGACTGGTTGAGGAACTGGACATATCCGCCGGGATTCAATGAAGGCGGGTCAGCCTGGGCGGACGCAACCGGAGAGCGTCCGTTCTGAGGCTCCTGGGGGTCACCGCCTGGGTCGGGTTTGTCCTTGACAAGGACTTTGAGTTTGGAGACCACGGGGGAACCGAGGTCGGGAGTGATCTCGACTGAGATCTCGATCTCGGTGTCCTTTGATACATCGCCGGCCTTGAAGTTAGTGGATTCAGCCTGGGGGCTTGTGAAAGTGCCCAGGCTTGCGGGGGCAACATTCCAGCGATACGACGCCGGAGCGTTGACTGACCGTTCCACTGCATACTGCGCCGATGAGCCCTCTGTGACGGAGCTGGGACCGGTGATGGCGCCGGTCTGCCCTGAAGGTGACGCTGCGCCCCCACCCCCGCCGCCGCAGCTTGTACAGATGAGGAGTACGAGAGCTAGGAGGACAGGGAATATCGCGCGCATTTCGGCTCCCTCCTTACGGTAACACTAACATGATAAGGTGCGGAAATAGTTTACACTATCTAGTTACCATGTCAAACGGGGCAAAACAAGACACCAGTCTGTCTTTTTCAACAAAAAAATCGGATATACTGTTTTTACAAGCCTATCGCGTTCTATACGTTTATCTTGATAGGCTGATTTTCGGCGTGACCGAGGACCCGAGATGATGCGTGGACGGCGGGAAGGCGGGGCATGGGCTCACGTGCGAAGAGAGAAGAACCATCGATACATGCCAAAGAACCGACTTTTACCGGTATTTTCGATTTTTTCAATATAAGCCTCTTGACCTCTTGACCAGCTAATGATACATTTCCTCTTCGCGTCTCTTTGGCGCGGCACGGATATATTATGCCTACTATCAACCAGTTGATCCGGATTGGGCGCAAGAAAGTTGTGAAGAAGAACAAGGCGCCCGCGCTTCAGGGGAACCCTCAGAAGCGCGGAGTGTGCACGAGGGTGTGGACGGTGACTCCGAAGAAGCCGAACTCGGCGTTGAGGAAGGTCGCCAGGGTGCGTCTGACCAACGGGATCGAGGTCACTGCCTACATCCCGGGCGTCGGGCATAACCTTCAGGAGCACTCGGTTGTGCTGATCCGCGGCGGACGCGTGAAAGACCTTGGCGGCGTTCGTTATCACATACTGAGGGGCACGCTGGACGCGGCGGGAGTGGAGAATCGAAGGCGCGGCCGAAGCAAGTACGGCACAAAGCGTCCAAAGACTTAGGAGATTATTAAACAGGATAAAGACTTAACTCAGATTGCCATACAGGGTCGCAGGGGCGGGTCCCCGAGTTGAGGACCTGATGCCAACCACGACTCGCTCAGGGCGCGAAAGCGCTTTTGTGCGACCCGACTTGTCTAGAGAGTGAGTCGGTTTTTTTACGACCAAGCGAGCTGGACGGAAAGCGATGAGAGGAAAGAAACCACCGAAACGCGAGATCGAGCTGGATGCGGTCTACAAGGACGCGAATGTCACACGCTTCATCAACAAGCTGATGTGGTGTGGGAAGAAGACCGTGGCGGAGGGCGTTTTTTACGGCGCCCTGAAGATCGTCAAGGAGAAGACCGGAGAAGACGGGATAGACGTCTTCAAGAGAGCGCTCGAGAATGCGAGACCGCACGTACAGGTGAAGAGTCGGCGCGTGGGCGGATCGACGTACCAGGTTCCGATAGACATCAAGCCGTCGAAGCAGATGGAGCACGCGATGCGATGGGTGATCCAGTACGCGCGAGCTCGAAAGGGCAAGCCGATGCGCGAGAAGCTGGCGATGGAGATCATGGACGCGGCGGCGGGCACGGGCGCGAGTGTGAAGAAGAAGGACGATACGCACCGGATGGCGGAGGCGAACCGCGCTTTCGCTCACTACAGAGTGTGATCCGGCGCGAGCCAGATAAAGAGAGCAACTCGACTGATATAGAGTGCTTAAGGGCGGGATACCCGGCAATGGACGATGCACCTCAAAAAAGCGTTACTGACACTCACCCCCACAAGGGGTGGCAGTGACGTTTGAGGGAAGGTGCAAGATGAAATACGACCTGGCCGGGATTCGGAACATTGGCATTGCGGCGCATGTGGATGCCGGAAAGACGACGGCGACGGAGCGCATGCTGTTTTACTCGCACAGAATCCACAGGGTCGGCGAGGTCCACGAGGGCACTACGCAGACCGACTGGATGGTGCAGGAGCGGGAGCGCGGGATCACGATCACGTCCGCGGCGACCTACTGCGAGTGGTCCGGACACCGGATCAACATCATAGACACCCCCGGGCATGTCGACTTCACGATGGAGGTCGAGAGGTCTCTGCGTGTACTCGACAGCGTGATCGCGCTTTTCTGCGCGGTGGGGGGGGTACAGAGCCAGTCGGAGACCGTCTGGCGTCAGGCGGACAGGTACAAGGTCCCCCGGATCTGCTTTATCAATAAGATGGATCGTATCGGGGCCAATTTCTTCGGGGTTGTCGATGCCATCAGAAAACGACTTCGGGGGGTTCCCATGGCGATCCAGCTTCCCATCGGGAGCGAGGACGGATTCGAAGGAATAGTCGACCTGGTCTCGATGGAGGGGGTACGATGGCTGGATGAAGTGGGGACCGAGATAGAGCGGGGGCCCATCCCGTCCGATCTGAGGGAGACGTCCGAGCGGTATCGGGAGAAGCTGATCGATCAGGCGAGCCAGTTCTCCGAGCAGTTGATGGAGGAATACTATGCCGGCGACGTGAAGCTTGAGACGCTCAAGGGCGCGATCCGGACAGGCACGATAAAGGGGGCTGTGACTCCAGTACTGTGTGGTAGCGCTTTCAAGAACAAGGGCGTTCAGACGCTACTTGACGCGGTTGTCGACTACTGCCCAAGCCCGCTGGACGTACCACCGGTGGAGGGGACGGATCCCAAGACCGGGAAGCCCCAGACGAGGAAAGCCGATCCGGAGGAGCCGCTCGCGGCGCTGGCGTTCAAAGTGGCGACCGACCCGCACATGGGCCGGATCGTCTATGCAAGAGTGTACTCGGGTACGCTCGAGAAGGGGCAGGTCGGACTGAACCCTCGCGTGGGGAAACGCGAGCGTATCAACGGGATTCTGATCATGCATGCGAACAAGCGCGAGCCGGTGGACGAGCTGAGGGCGGGCGAGCTGGGTGCGCTGGTGGGTCTGAAACTCACGACGACCGGGGACACGCTGTGCGATCAGAAGCATCCGATAGCCCTGGAGAGCATCTATCATCCGGAACCGGTCATTACGATCGCGATCGAGCCGAGAAGCCAGGCGGAGAGCGACAAGCTCGACTCGGCGCTGAGGCGTCTGGCCGACGAGGACCCTACGTTCAGGACGTCGAGGAATGATGAAACCGGCCAGACGGTGATCAGCGGGATGGGAGAGCTGCACCTTGAGATCATCGTGGATAGATTGCTGAGGGAGTTCGGGGTGGAAGCTCACGTGGGTGCCCCGCAGGTTGCGTACAAGGAGACCATCTCTCGCTCATCGTCGGTGGCTGAGCGGTACGTTCGCCAGACGGGCGGTCGGGGGATGTACGCGGAGGTGAGCCTGGAGGTCGAACCTCGCCAAAGAGGCGCGGGAAATGCGTTCGAGAGCGTGGTCGGCGGGGACAAAGTGCCGAAGCAGTTTGTTCCGGCGGTCGAGAAGGGGGTGCTGGGCAAGCTGAGGAGCGGAGTGCTCGCGGGCTACCCGGTGGTGGATGTTCTGGTAAGGCTGGTAGCCGGGGGTTACCATGCGGTCGATTCGAGCGATCTTGCGTTCGAGATCGCCGGATCGGTAGCGGTCGAGAGGGCGTGCAAGCTCGCGGGACCGCTGATACTCGAGCCGGTGATGAAAGTGGACATAGAGTCGCCGGAGGTGTACCTGGGGGCGATCAGCGGCGATCTCGGCGGGCGGCAGGGTCTGATCGAGAGGGTCGAGACCCGGGGCGACGGCACGGTGAACATGATAGCGATGGTTCCGCTGAGGCAGTTGTTCGGATACGCGACTCATTTGAGGTCGGCCTCTCAGGGTCGAGCGAGCGGGGTGGCGGAGTTCGCGGAATACCGCCCGCTTCCCGGGAACATCGCCAGGACGACAATACCGTTCTACGAGGAAGCGATGAAGGAGATCGAGCGGGTGTCGGGGAGCGAGAAGAAATAGGATTTTGGAACGGCGGACAGGACATGCGTCGCGACCGAGAGAAATTGAAAGGAAAGACAAAGGACATAGAAAGCACGGACGCGAGGGGGCGTCCGGATCTCACGCCCGGGAACCGGGTCGAAGGAGAGCTTGAGGACAATGGCTAAAGCCAAATTCCAGAGAACGAAGCCGCACTTGAATGTAGGGACGATCGGGCATATCGATCACGGCAAGACGACGCTTACGGCGGCGATCACGAAGGTACAGGCTATGCTGGGCCTGGCG
>Ga0315274_10008366_pt1 | contig 14983 bp, 7 predicted proteins | sample YL17G02_20_MG_FD_203700 | JGI IMG/M metagenome (GOLD analysis project Ga0315274, IMG submission 203700) | Sediment microbial communities from Yellowstone Lake, YNP, Wyoming, USA - YL17G02_20 | ecosystem: Environmental > Aquatic > Freshwater > Lake > Sediment | place: USA: Wyoming | collected... | reverse complement strand
CCCGGACGAGGACGTCGATCGTCACGACGACGAGGATGATAAGCCCGCGGACGATGTTGCGGTACTCCTCCTGGATGCCGAACTGGGGCAGCAGGTTCTCGATGACCGAGAGGAGCAGCAGGCCGATGAGCGTGTAGAACAGGCCGCCGCTGCCCCCGCCCAGGGGCGTGCCGCCCACAATGACGCTCGCGATGACCACCAGTTCCAGGCCCTGGTAACTGGCAGCCTGGGCGGTGTTCGACATGCCGGTGTAGATGACGGCCGCCACCGCGCACGTCAGGCCCGAGAGGGCGTACGTCGCCGTCTTGACGAGCGGCGTGTTGACCCCCGCCAGCCAGGCGGCGTTCTCGTTCCCGCCCACGGCGTACACGTAGTGGCCGAACCGCGTCAGGCGCAGCAGGCAGACGCTGACGGCGAAGACGCCCACGAAGATCAGGATCGGCACCGTGACCGGGTAGGCCCCGGTCCCCAGCAGGGCGACGCGGCCCCAGTAGATGTGGCCGAACACCTCCTTGACGGCCAGGGGCACGCTCAGGGTCTGTCCGCCGTGCGTCAGGATCAGGGCGATGCCGCGGAAGACAAGCATCGTGCTCAGGGTCGTCACGAACGGGTTCACGCCGACGTAGGCGACGCAGACGCCGTTGGCCGCGCCCAAGAGGACCCCCGCCAGCGCCGTCGCGAGCACCGCGACCGCGATGGCCGCCCAGACCGGCTGGCCGCCCATCGCCTGGAGCGCCAGCACGGCGACGACGCTGCACACCGTGGTCGTCGAGCCGACCGAGAGGTCGAAGCCCCCCGCCACCATGACGAACGTCATGCCGCACGCGATGATGCCCAGGTACGCCGCGTTCGTCAGCACGTTGGTGACGAGGTTCCGCCAACTGAAGAACGTCTCGGTCCGCAGCGAGGCGACGGCGCAGATGACGCACAACAGGGCGACGACGGAGAGCGCCTGGATGACCTGGAACGACGGCTTCCACCTTCGTCCTGCCGGCGGCGGCGCGGGGGGGTCGGTCATCGGTTGCCTTTCCCGACGCAGGCCTGGAACAGGCGGTCGACGTCGGTGCCGGGGCCGGGCAGTTCGGCGGTGATGCGCCCGTCGCGGACCACCAGGATACGGTCGGCCAGGTTGGCGATCTCGAACAGTTCGGAGGAGATCAGGAGGATCCCCTTGCCGGCGACGGCCAGGTCCATCATCAGGCGGTAGATCTGGGCCTTCGTCCCGATGTCGATGCCCTGGGTCGGCTCGTCGAGGATGAGGACCTTGGGGTCGCGGCAGAGCCAGCGTCCGAGGATGACCTTCTGCTGGTTGCCGCCGCTCAGCGTCTGGATGAGCCGCGCGGGGTCCGGCGGGCGGACGTCCATGCGGTCGATCATCCGGCGGGCGTTCTCCCGGATGCGCGCCGGGCGGACGAACCCGAAGGCGGTCGAGAGGCGGTCGAGGACGCCGATGCCGAGGTTCCGCCCCACCGACGAGCCGGTGATGCAGCCGTCGCGCTGGCGGTCCTCCGGGATCATGCCGATGCCTCGGGCCATGCACCGCCGGGGCGACCGCCGCCCGAGGGCGACGCCGTCCAGTTCGCAGCGCCCGGCGGCGGGGTCGGCGCCGAAGAGGGCCCGGGCGATCTCGGTCCGGCCCGAGCCCACGAGCCCCGCCAGGCCCAGAATCTCTCCCTCGCGCAGCACGAACGAGACGTCGCGGAAGACGCCCGGTCGCGTCAGCCCCTCGACCACGAGGAGCGTCCGGCCCGGCGTGTTGCGCTTCTCGGGGAACACCTCGGTCAGCGTCCGTCCGAGCATCATGTGGCTGAGGGCCGAGACCTTGCAGTCCGCCAGGTCGCGGGTGCCCACGGCGCGGCCGTCGCGCAGCACCGTGACGCGGTCGGCGATCTCGGGCAGTTCGGCCAGGCGGTGCGAGATGTAGACGATGCCGAGGCCGCGGGCCTTCAGCCGCCGGATCACCTCGAACAGCCGCCCCACGTCGTCGCTGCCGAGCGAGGCCGTGGGCTCGTCGAACACGAGGACGCGCACGTCCTTGCGGATCGCGTGGGCGATCTCGACCAGGCACTGCTTGGCGTGGCTGAGGTCCCCGACGGGCGCGTCGATCGGCAGGTCGAACCCGAGGGCGTCCAGCCCGCGCTGGGCCTGGGCGGCCAGCGCCCGGCGGTCGAGGGTGCCGGGCACGCGGCCGGCGGGCTCGCGGCCGAGCAGCAGGTTCTCGGCCACGGTCAGGTTCCCGAGGACGCTCAGGTCCTGGTAGATGACGCCGATGCCCAGGCCGAGCGCCTGCCGCGGGTTCGTCAGGCGCACCTCGCGCCCGAACAGGACGACCCGCCCGGCGTAGTCGGCGAAGCGCCCGGCCAGGACGTTCATCAGGGTCGACTTGCCGGCCCCGTTCTCGCCGACGAGGGCGTGGACCTCGCCTGCGCGCAGGTCGAAATCGACGCGGTCGAGCGCGCGGACCGGCCCGAAGGCCTTCACGATGCCTTCCATCCGCAGGATGGTCTCGCCGGCATTCATGGCGTCAGCGACTTGTGCCCACCGTACGCCCCGTACTCGCGGACCGCGTCGAACATGGCGACGACGTTCTCGACGGGCGTTTCCTCGAGAATCGAGTCGTGGCTCGCGCCGGCCACGAAGCCGCCGCCCGGCTTCATAATCCCGAGCACCTCGCGGGTCTTCCGGCGGACGAAGTCCGGGTTGCCCTCGATCAGCACGTGCTGCGAGTCGACGGCCCCGCTAAAGAGGATCCGGTCGCCGAAGTCGCGCTTGAGCGTGGCCAGGTCCATGCCGCGCGCCGAGGGCTGGACGGCGTGCAGCCCGTCGAGCCCCACCTCGATCATCGCCGGGATCAGCGGCGCAAAACCCCCGCAGCAGTGCAGCATCACCTTCAGGCCGTAGGCATGGCCCAGGTCCACGAGCCGCGCGAGGTGCGGCAGAAGAAACCGCCGGAACAGCCCCTCGCCCAGGAGCGGCCCCGTCTGGCTGCCCAAGTCGTTGCCGATGAAGAAGATGTCGATCGCGTCGGCGGCGGCGTCGAAGATGCGCCGGCTGACCTCGGCGTAGTAGTCCACGACGTGGCCCAGGATCGCATCGACCAGGGCCGGTTCGTCGTACATCGCCAGGCACAGGTTCTCCATGCCCGCCAGTTCGATGGCGTCGTGCCAGAAGGGCGACCAGTCGCCGCCCAGGATGGCGTACCGGCGGCCGTAGCGCTCGGCCTCGGCCCGGATGCCCGAGACGTCCATCCAGGACGGGTCCGGCCAGGGGTAGTCGTGGACCTGGGCCAGGGCGGCGCCGGCCAGCGGATGGTTCATCGGCTGGCCGCAGCCCATCCCGCGCCGCTCGATGCCGAAGGGTGTCCGGGAGTGGGCCCCGGGCGACAGCGGGAACTCGGGCCCGACGTAGCGCGCCCAGACGCGGCGGAAATCATCGCCGAACCGCAGGCGCAGGGGCTCGTCGCCAAGGCCCAACGTGCGTTTGGCCTTGGCCCAGAACTCGGCCGACGCCCCGCACCAGGCCGGCACGCGGTCCCCCTCCTGGTGGTCGAAGGCGGCAAGCACCCGCTCCCTGGAGGTCATGGCGTGCCGCCCTTTTTCGGCGCGAACAACTGGAACTCCCAGATCGTCGGCCCCTCGGTGGCCTTCGTGATGAGGAGCCGCACGCGGCGCGCCGTGACCGGGTCGAACTCCAGCGTCCGCCGCTCGCCCATCTCGGTTCCGCGGGCGAAGGTCCGCCACGCGTCGCCCTCCTGGCACTGGAGCGCGAACTCCTGGACACGCCCGGCGTAGGCCTCGCTGATGCACGCGCGGTCGATGGCCGTCGGCTCACCCAGGTCCACCTCGAGCCACGCCTCGTGCGTGCCGGCGTCCGTGGCCCAGCGCGTGTCCGGGTCGTCGTCGAGCGCCTTGTCGGGGCCGTACTCGGCTATCTTCTGGTAGACGTTGGACGCGGCCGCCGTTTTCCCGAAGGCCGCGGACCCGGAGCGGACCGCGCCGACCCGGACCTCGGACGCCGGGCCGTCGAGGCGCAGGGCGACGATCGTGTCGATCGGGCTGCGGTCGCCCGCCGGCACCGAGACCTCGATGCCTTCGTCCGTCTGGCGGACCTCGGCGGCGCCGCCCGTCAGGACCGTGCTGCCGAGGATCTTCCTGCCGATGGGCGGGAGCGCCAGCGCCTCGCCCGTCCACTGGAGCACGTGGAGGTAGATGGTGCGGCCCTGGTGGGTGCTGGCCCCCCAGGCGCCCGGCCGGAAGGGCCCGCCGCGGGTGGCGTAGATGCTCTCGCCGTACTGCCCGAGCCAGTCGCCCATCTCCTTGAGGCGGGCGACCTGCCGCGGCTCGATCTCGCCCGTGGGCATGGGGCCGACGTTGAACAGCAGGTTTCCGTCGCCGCCGGCGCATCGGACGAGCGTGTGCAGGCACTCCTGGAGCGACTTCATCCGGTCGTCCGGTTTCCATGCCCACTGGTTGCAGATCGTGATGCACGATTCCCAGGGGCGATCGGTCTGGAACCGTCCGACCTGCTGCTCCGGGGTGTCGTGGTCGCCGGGCAGGCCGGCGCGGTTGTTGATGAGGATGTGGGGCTGGAGCCCGCGGATCATCCGGAACAGGTCCTCGGCGTCCCAGTCCTCGGCCTTTCCGCCGAGGCCGTCGAACCAGAGGATGTCGACCTTGCCGTAGCGGGTGCACAGTTCCCGCAGTTGGCCGTGGAGGTACTCGACGTACCGGGCGTGGTTGGCCGTCCGGTAGTCGGGGTGGTGCCAGTCGGGTGGCGAGTAGTAGAAGCCGAGCCTGAGGCCCCCCTCGTGGCAGGCCCGCGCCAACTCGGCCACCACGTCGCGCCGGAAGGGCGAGTTCGTGATCTTGTAGTCCGTGAGGCCGCTGTCGAACATCGAGAACCCGTCGTGGTGCCTCGTCGTGAAGACGAGGTACTTCATGCCCGCGGCCTTGGCGATGGCGACCCACTGGCGGGCGTCGAACTGCGTCGGGTTGAACTCCTTGTAGAGGTTGTCGTAAACCTCGACGGGGATGGTCCCCGTGCCCCCGGTTCCGCGGCGCTCGCCGCCCCGCGACCACCCGATCTCCGTCCCCTTCAGGCTGACGGGGCCCCAGTGGATGAACAGGCCGAACCGCGCCTCGCGCCACCACGCGAGGTCCCCGGGCGCCGCCTGGAGGTACGTCTTCGCCTCGTCGGCGGCCGCGGCCGGCGGCGCGGCCGCCAGACACGCCAGCAGGCCGGCGGCCAGCGCGAAGGCCCGTGTCCTAAGAGAATCCATCGGACGCCTCCTCCCCGGGATCAGTCCATGTGGAACACTTCTTCGAGCGTGTGCCACCATTCGCCTTCCTTGCGGGTGGGCACGGGCACCTGGAGCGGGTCGGTGTGCGTCCACCAGCGCTTGGTGTCGGGGTCGGCCGCCATCCGGGCCATGTCGGCCTTGAAGTCGTCGCCCGTGTACTCGAAGTAACTGAACAGGTAGTACTCGCCCGGCCGGACCTCGGCGAGGTAGATGGAGTAGTTCCGGACGTGGACGTCGCGGAGTTTGGCGAGGATCTCCGGCCACACGGCCGCGTGCAGCCGCTTGTACTCCGCGATGTTCTCCTGCTTGATGCCGATGGCCGATCCGTACCGCTGCACGCGGGCGCTCCCTGCCGCGCACCCCGCGACGGCCGCGCCGAGCGCGAGGACCAGTGCCAGGGCGGCGACGACGGCAAACGGTCTGGCGATGGCAGAGGACATGGCGATGCTCTCCTTCGTTTCAGGCGAGTGCGGTCTTTCGAGACGCACGGGTCAACTGTACATCATGTCGGGCGGGCGGTGTCTTTACAAGGATGACTTGCCGCAGGCTTCGCGTTTCTTGTGCGCCGCCAGGTCGGGCGGTTGTCCAGGCGCGAACCCCCGGGTACAATCGCGGCGACTGTGATGGCCGCGCCAGAGGGCCGGTGTGGCGGCGGCGCGCCTGCGGCGGACGTGGCTCGACCCCGCGCTGCCGCACGCTTGCGCGGAGGATGGGAGCGCCGGGCGTTTGGGCGAGACAGGGAGCCTGCATCCATGCCAGGACGTTACCGATGGGCCTGCGCCGCCTTCGCCGCCGGGTGTCTGACGGCGGCTGCGGTGCAGGGGGCGCCCGCGCCGGCCGCGGTCCGGGCGTGGTTCACGGAAGCGGGCATCGCCGACAGCGTGCAGACGCCGGCCCCGCCCGACGCCCTGCCTCGCGTGGCCGGCACCAGCGGCCGGGGCGTCGATCTCGTCCGACCGGCGGCGGTCGAGAACCCGATCTACGATCCGCACAACGGGCTGATCGGCTTCTGGGTCCGGCCGCGGTGGAACGGCAAGGACGGCCGGGTCCACCGCCTCCTGCGAGTCGGAGAACCCGGCTCGAACGGCCTGCTGCTGGAGAAGGCGGCGTCCGGAATGCTGCGGTATGTGGTCTCGTCGCCGAAGAAGACGACCGCCGCCCGCTGGGATGTGTCGCACTGGAAGGCAGGCGAGTGGCATCACGTCGCGATCGCCTGGATGTCGGTCAACGGCCGTCCCCTCGGGCTTCCGCTGTGGGTCGACCGCGTGTGCGTGGACGGCCCCATCTTCGGCGCCGGCGAGTTTCCTCGCCCCGCCGACACCCGCGTCTGGATCGGCGACGGCACGTCCGAGGCCGCCATGGACGAACTCATTTGCCGGACGAACCTGGCGGCCGAAGGGGGCTTCCGGCAACTCGCCATCGTGTGGCGCGATTACTTCCGCACCGCGCCGTTCACCCGCACCGCCGTGGCCAAGTCCCACGTCGAGGAGATCACCGCGGGGCCGCACGTCTACAAGGTCGTCCAGGGCGGCACCATGGACGGCCGGAACTGCCGCCTGCCCATGGGGTGCGGCATCGCGCGGGAGGGGGCCTTCCTCCAGACCTGGGAATCCAACCGGTCGGTGCGGATGGAGAACGTGGGCGAGACGGACGTCGTCAACCCGTGGCTTTCCAACGGCCGCAACGATTTCCGCACCGTCGAGGAGATCGTCGCCTCCGCCGTTTCGCCCGGCATGACCGACGCCGAGGAGGCCTTTGCGCTGTGGTTCCAGGAGATCCGCTATCGCCACCATTCCCCCGGCGACAACGACGAACTCGGCGACCCCGTGAAGGTGTTCAACGTCTACGGGTACAACACCTGCGGCAACGACTCGATCAGCCTGGCGACGCTGTGGCGCGCGGCCGGCCTCAAGGCGGCGCCGGCCCGGGCCCTCGGGCACTGCATCTCCCAGGCATTCTACGACGGGCGCTGGCACTTCTTCGACGGCGACATGCACTCCGTCTATCTCCTGCGGGACAACCAGACCGTGGCCGGCGAACAGGACATCGTGCGGGACCACGACCTGGTGAAGCGGACACACTCGCAGGGAATCCTTTTTCCGGACACCTGGTGGCAGCCGCAGGGAATGCCCGCGATGTACTTCTACGTGGGAGAGGTGACGGGAGAACGGGGCGGCAAAGGCGGCACGACGATGAACATGGTCCTGCGCCCCGGCGAGGCGATCGAGTGGCGCTGGGGGCAGTGCGATCCGGTCAAGCACCACGGGGCGCTCCACACGATGCCCACGTACCCGCAGGCGATCTACGACGGGCTCTGGGAGTACCGGCCGGACTTCTCGCAGGAGACTTGGCGCCAGGGGGCCACCACCGTCGAGAACATGGCCGCCGGCACCGACGGCCTGGCCGCCGAGCAAGGCAAGAAGGGCGCGGTCGTCTGGACCCTGCGCAGCCCCTACGTGTTCGTGGGAGGCCGGCTCCTGGCGGAGGGCACGGACGCCAGGTTCTTCATCTCCGCCGACGGCAAGGCGTGGGAGCCCGTGAAGGACAACCTGGACAAGTTCTTCTCGACCGTCGGGCCGGCCCGCTACGAGTACCGTCTCAAGTGCGAGTTGGAAGGGGCCGCGCGGCTCCGCCGCCTGGCGATCGCCAACGACGTGCAGATGGCCCCCCTGGCCATGCCCGAGATGGTCGTGGGCGAGAACTCGTTCACGTACAGCGACCGGTCCGCCGGGGGACGCAAGGTGCGTATCACGCACGAGTGGGTGGAGCGGTCGGCCTCGAAGCCGCCGGAGGCGCCGGCGGCACCGGTCTACCCGCCCGATGGCGGCGAGGCCGACGGCACCGACGTCGTCTTCCAGTGGGCGTTGGCCAAGGACCCGGACGGAGACGCCATCGGCGACTACCACTTCGAACTGTCACGCCGCGCCGACATGAAGTACCCCCTCTCGATGGACTTTTACAAACTCATCTCTCGGACGGCGGACACGAGCGCCGTGAAGAGCAAGGATGGCATCGTCACGAGCGCCACGGTCAAGAACCAGTACACGCTGGCCCTGCCGGGCCTGCTCGCGCCCGACCAGGAGTATTATTGGCACGTGCGGGCGATGGATGACAAGGGCGTGTGGGGGGCTTGGAGCAAGACGTGGACCTTCACGCCGCGCGGCCCGGCGTATCCGCTGGACGTCACGGTCGACTACGACGCCGCCAAGGGCGCGGGCGTTCTGCGCTGGAAGGCCAATCCCGCAGGCCGGAGGCCGGCCAAGTACCGCGTCTATGGCAGCGACGAGAAGGGCTTCACGATCGCCGACGAGCGGTTCCAGAGCACGGTGGGCATCACGAAGACGGAGATGGCGGCGTGGGACCCCTGGTTCCCCGCCAACTTCATCGCCGAGACGACGGCCACGGAACTGGCGGTCCTGGGCCGCGAAGTCGACGTACCCGCCGCCAACAAGACCTACTACCGCGTGGTCGCGGTGGACGAGCGCGGCAAGCGCAGCGGGCCGTCCGACTACGCGACCGCCTCGCGGCTCATCATCTACAGCCGGCCGGTGCTTGCAGCCAAGGTCGGCGCCGAGTACCGTTACCAGGTGTGCGCCACCCGGTCCCTCGGCGACCTCACCGCGCGGATGCAGAGGGGCAACCAGGTCAGCGGCTACTTCGACATTGAGAGGGCCGCGTTCACGCTCGACAAGGGGCCGGCCTGGCTCAAGATCGACGAGGCCTCGGGCGTCCTCTCCGGCACCCCAGATGCGGCAGGCAAGGCGGAAGTCGCGGTCACCGCCTCCATTGACCGGCAGGTGCGGACGCTGGACGAGAAGGCCCTCGCCTGGGGCAGCGAGAAGGTGCTGTCCACCGCCACGGAGCGCGTGGGCGTGGCCACCCAGAGGTTCGTCATCGACGTGCCGTAGCGCTCGGCCGCCCGTCGTTCGAGGGGCCGAGGGCCCCGGCGGGTTCGCTGGCAAGCATGGCCGACGGTCTGTGACGCCGTCGGCCTGTGCGCATGCAGGGCAACGTAAGGAGGTGACGATGATGGTCCGACGGTCTTCCGACGACCTTCCCGCCGGTCCCGGCGCCGTGGTCCTCGAAAACGGCGCGTTTCGCGTGACGTGCGACGCCGGGCGCCCGGTCGTCCTCTCGCTCGAGGCGCGCCGGTCGGGCGACAGGCTCTGCGGCGACCCCGCCGGCGACGGGCCGGTGTTCACGGTGTATGCGGCCGCGGAAGGGCGGACCTGGGTCTCCACCGAGGACGGCGCGGCCGTGGACTACCAGGTGCGGCGCGACGGCTCGGCCGTCTGCTACCACGCGCGCGTGACGGTCGGTGCCGCGGTCGCCGTCGAGTCCGACCTCGTCTTCGACCTGTCGGGCGACGCACTGACCCTCGCGCTGGGCCGCGTCGAGGAGCACGGCGGCTTCCGGCTCCTCCACGTGGAGGTGCGGCGCCTGGTCTCGGCCCACGCGCGGCAGGGCGCGGCGCGGATGGCGATCGGCTCCGGCGCCGGCCGCCTCGTCGACCCGGCGCGATGCGGCGAGCGTGCGTACTTTCATAAGTACGGTTGGATTCGCGACAGTTTCAGCACCGTCGGCCTGGTCTACCACACGCACCTGACGGCGGTGCTGCGTCTCGATTCGCTGGACGACACCCTGCTGTCGAGCGTCGCGCCGGGCCCGGACGGGAAGTCCGCGGGACTGGGCGTCCGCCTCCTGTACCGCTACCCGTCGGCCGTCGCGGGCGCCCAGTTCGCCCCGCGTGCGGCGACGCAGGCGCACCTGGGGCTGATCGACGAGCCCACCGGGTCGCCCGAGCGCGGCTGGGTCGTGGGCGCGCGGCATTTGCAGGGCCGGGTGACCTCGACGGCGTCGCCGCTGTACCGCGGCGCGTTCGTCTACAAGATCTTCCTCGGGTGCCCCGACCGGCCGCGCGAGACGACCTTCGACGAGGCCCTGGCGCTCATCCGCAGGATTCACCACCTGACCGACGGCGCCCGGCAGATCGCCTACCTCGTGGGCTTCCAGCACCAGGGGCACGACACCGGCTACCCCGACGTGTTCACGGTCAACGAGACCGCGGGCGGCATGGACGGCCTGCGGCGCCTGATGGCCGAGGCCCGGGCGCTCAACGCCAACGTCAGTTTCCACGACAACTACGACGACGCCTACGAGAACAGCCCGGCCTGGGACCCGGCGGACATCGCGGTCGACGCCGCGGGGGGGCTGCTCAAGGGCGGCGTGTGGAACGACGTCCAGGCCTACTGGATCGCGATGCCCGTCTACGTCCGGACCAAGGCCGCCGAGCGCATCCGCCGCACCCTGGCCCAGTACCCCGTCCGCGAGACCTATCACCTCGACGTGCTGACGGCGTCGGTGTTCCGCGCGGACTACCGGGCGGCCGCGCCCACGGGCAAGGACGCCGACTGGCAGGCGCGGATGGCCCTGGTCGAGGCGTTCCGCCGCCACGGCATCGACGTCACGAGCGAGGGCTGCGGCCTGCCGTTCCTCGACCACATCGCCTACTTCTGGCACCTGCCGCGCCCGAAGGAGCCGGTCTTCCCCGGCGACCGGCCCATTCCTTTCGGCCCGTTCCTCGCGCACGGCCACGTCGCCTACGGGGGATCGCACACGTCGGAAGGCACCCAGGTGCTCGACGGCCTCTTGTACGGCGCGTTCTACTCGCAGGACCTGACGGCCGCCACGCCGCTCAAGGAGGTCCTCGACGCCTTCTACCTCCTCCAGGTACCCCTCGACCTGGTCCGGGCGGAACTCATGGCCGACTACGCCGAGGACGGCACGCGCAAGCGGGTGACCTATGCCGACGGCAGCACGGTCGAGGTGGACTTCGAGAGCCTGGACCACGAGGTGTGCGTGCGCGGCCGGCGGGTGCTCCGGAACTGGGCCTGCTTCGCGCCCGGGCCCCGGCCGGGCACGTACCTCTTCTACCGCGCGCGGGACGGCGACGACGCGGCCTGGCCGCTGCCGCCGGAGTGGGCCGGGGTGCCGCGCGTCGCGGCCGTGGCCCTCACCGAGGCCGGCGAGGGCGAGCGGCGCGACCTGGAGGTGAAGGGCGGCACGGTTGCGTTCGACCTGCCGACCGACGTGCCCTTCCGGGTCACCCGGCCGGCCTGAGAGCGTTCTGCATCGTCAACCGCCTGTCGCATAGGCGCAGCGCTTGTCGCGCGGGGGTTTACCCCTACAGCGCCACTTCGCGCGGCTCGGACTCCGCAGAGGCCCAGGGCAGACCCGGCGCTTTCCTCCTTTCTGCTCGACAGCGGCGGCGAACCTAAGTACACTGCTGGGACATCCCGGGCCGGACAGGTACCGGTCCGCGGCGCGAGGACACAGTATGCCCAGGAAGCGCGTGTGGATGGTGTCGGCGGTCCTGCTGTCGGCGGTCCTGCTGGCGGCGGTTCTTCCCAGGGCCGCGCTCGCAGTGACCGACGACGACGTGAGGCGGGCGATCGACCGGGCCAAGGAGTTCCTCATCAACACCCAGGGCCCCGACGGGGACTGGCCCGAGGCGAAACACCAGTTCGCGGACAGCGCGTGCGGCCACACGGAGATGGCCCTCTTTACGCTCGTCGTGATGGGCGAGCACCCGAACCGCGAGGTCATCTCCAAGGCGCTCGATGCCGTGCTCGCCCGCAACCTGACCTACAACTATGCCCTGAGTTTCCGGGCGATGACGCTGGCGCGCGTCGAGCGGAAGTTCAGCAGCCCGCGGCGCGAGTTGATCCGGGCGGCCCTCAAGGCGGACGTGGCGGCCCTGGTGGACGCCCAGGGGAGCCTCGGCGGGTGGACCTACAGCAAGATGACGTCCTCCCAGCAGCAGCCGATCTACGACTTCTCGAACACGCAGATGGTCCTCCTGGCCCTGCGCGAGGCCGCCGAGGCCGGCATCGAAATCCCCAACACCGTCTGGCAGAAGGCCCAGGACCTCTTCTACAAGCGGCAGGAGCAGGACGGCGGATGGGCTTACTCGGAGAACACCACGGGGCCCCCGAAGACGTCCTACGGCTCGATGACCGCCGTCGGCCTGGCGTCCATCTTCATCACGTCCGACAACCTCGAGCCGGCGCGGGGCTGCCCCTGCCGGGGAGGGAAGTCCGCCGCCACGACGGGCGAAGTGGATCGCCGGATCGACGCGGCCCTCGGCTGGCTGGAGAAGCGCTTCGTCCCCCTGGGCAACCCCGGATGGACCGAGCAGGAGAAGGCCCTCATCCCTTACTGGCTCTACGCCGTCGAGCGGGTCGGCGGCACCGCCGGCTACAAGTACTTCGGCACCCACGACTGGTTCAAGGAGGGCGCCGAGTTGGTTCTGAAGTACCAGGGCCCCGACGGGTCGTGGGGCAGGAGCATCCCGGAGACCTGCTTCACGACGCTGTTCCTCTTCAAGGGCCGCGCGCCCATCCTCTTCAACAAACTCCAGTTCAAGGGCGACTGGAACATGCACCGGCGCGACATCGCGAACCTGACGGCCTACTTCGAGCGGATCAAGGAGCAGCCGTTCCACTGGCAGACCGTCAGCCTCCAGGGGCCCGTGGAGGAGTTGCACGACGCGCCCATCCTCTACATCACTGCCGAGTCGATCCCGACCATGTCCAACACGGAGAAGGCGAAACTGCGGCGGTTCACGGACACCGGCGGGACGATCCTGTTCGAGGCCTCCTGCGGCAACCCCGACGTCCGCCGCTGGTTCGCCACGTTCGCCAAGAGCGTCTGGCCCGAGTGGACGCTCAAGACGCTTCCGCAGGACCACGCGACGTACTCCGAGCCGTACGTTCTGAAACCCCGGCCGCAGATCTGGGGCCTCAGCGACGACCTGCGGACGTTCCTCTTCTACGCCCGCGACGACGTCTCCTGCTCCTGGACCGTCCGGGCGTTCGCGGGGAAGGAGTACCTGTTCCACTGGGGGATCAACCTGGTCGCCTACGCGACCGACAACGGGCCGCTGCGGGCGAAACTGGTCCCCTACGAGCCGGCCAAGTCCGATCGCTACGTCACCGCGCCCACCCGCGGCCCGAAGGACACCGTCCGGGTGGTCCGCGTCAAGTACGCCGGCGCGTGGGAAGCCAACCGCCACTACCGGCCCTTCGACGGCCTGGCCCGCACGCTCCTCGGGAAGGCCAAGATCACCCTGAAGGCCGAGGAAGGCGGCGCGGCGCCCTCCGCGCTGGGCGATTGCGACGCGGCCTACCTGGTCGGCACGGGCGCGCTCGCGCTGCCCGAGGCGGAGGGGCAGGCCCTGAAGGACTACCTGGCGAAGGGCGGCTGGCTGTGGGCCGAAGCCGCCGGCGGCTCCATCGCGTTCGACAAGGCCCTCCAGAAACTCGCCGCCGACCTCGGGTGGGAACTGAAACTCCTGCCCAAGGACCATCCCCTCATGACCGGCAAGTTCAAGACCGGCGTCGGCTATGACGTGACCAAGGGCGTCCAGTTCCGGCGGGCGCTGAAGACGCGCCGGACCAACAGCCCCTTCGTGGACTGGTACGGCATCTACCAGGACGGCAAACTCGTGGGCGTCTACAGCCCGCTGGACCTCCTCTTCTCGGCGACCGGGTACGAGGCCTACGGCTGCCTGGGGTACGAGACGCCCGACGCGGTTGCGGCGGCGACGAACGTGATTGTCTACCTGACGGACCGCGCCGCCACCAAGTGACGGCCGCGTGGCGGCCGGGGGTCGGAAGTCGGCAGGTTCGTGCGGAGAGGGACGATGAGCGCCCGAATACGGTGTCCGAAGTGCAGCCACGTCTTTGAGGTCGGCGAGACGGTGTCGGCCGGCGTGATCGCGTGTCCGGCGTGCGGCCAGTCGCTCAAGTGGCCCCCGGCGGCGCCGAAGCCGGCCGCGGAGCCGGCGCCCGGGCCGGCGCCGGTGGCCGAGACCGACTTCGCGCCGGTGCGGCGCATCAGCCGCCTGCCCGGGGCCCGCCCGCCGCGCCCGGCCCGCCGGATGAGCACGGGCCTGGTGGTGGGGCTGATCGTGGGCGGGCTGGCGCTCGTGTCCCTGGTGGGCGGCGCGGTGTACATGGCTGCCTCGGGCGGCGGTTCGCCGCCCGCGCCGAAGCCGCCGGCGCCGCCTCCTGTGACGACCCAGAACCCCCCGCCCAAGCCGCCCGAGGTCACCCCGCCCGCCCCGCCTCCCCCGCCGCCGGTCGCGGTGAACCCGTCCCGCGCGTCGCTGGTGGACCTGGAGCCGCAGGTGCTCTTTGCCCGGGTCTCGCCCGCGGTCGTCCGCATCGAGATCATGAACGCCGCCTACGAGCACATAGCCCAGGGCTCGGGGTTCCTGGTGTCGGCGGACGGGGTGATCGTGACGAACCACCACGTCATGCGGTCCGGACGCCGCGGCCTCGTGCGGTTCGGAGACGACAAGGCCTACCCCGTGGCCGCGGTCCTCGCCCAGGACGAGAAGAAGGACCTGGCCATCATCAAGATCAACGTGACGGGCTTCCCCTACCTGGACCTCTTGCCGAAGGGCGAGACGCCCAAGGTCGGGGAGCGGGTCATTGCCATCGGCACCCCCCAGGGGTATACGAACACCTCCACGCAGGGGTCCGTGAGCGGCCTGCGGGAGAATGAGACCAAGGGCCGCTCGGAAGTCCAGACGGACGCGGCGATCAGTCCGGGTTCGAGCGGCGGGCCGCTCCTGGACGCGCGGGCACACGTGATCGGCGTCAACACCTACGGGCACGT
>Ga0315274_10008364_pt1 | contig 14985 bp, 12 predicted proteins | sample YL17G02_20_MG_FD_203700 | JGI IMG/M metagenome (GOLD analysis project Ga0315274, IMG submission 203700) | Sediment microbial communities from Yellowstone Lake, YNP, Wyoming, USA - YL17G02_20 | ecosystem: Environmental > Aquatic > Freshwater > Lake > Sediment | place: USA: Wyoming | collected... | reverse complement strand
CTTCGAGAATCCCTGGTTACTTGAATAGAATAACCGAGCGGGGTGCAATTTGGAGTCGCACCCCGCTCGGAGATGGCGCTTGGCTGTCGCAATGATAGCGCAAACCTGTGACCGCGTGTGCGGCTCTATCGCGTACATGGCTGCTGGACTCTCAGGCGGTGTGAATGTGTCCGCAAGCGGTCCGAGGTCCGGCAGTGGCGGGCAAGCAGGGGATGCGCACGCTCCGCCAGGACGGATGGAACAAGGTGCTCGACGACATCACGACCGCCGAGGAGGTCGTTCGGGTCACTCAGCAGGACGAGGTGGAGAGCGTCGAATAATTCCTTATGCCAAACTACGCTTACAGAGGATTGGATAACGTCGGCAAGCAGGTCGCCGGCCAAATAACCGCCGAAGACGAGCGGACCGCGCTGGTGCGGGTGAAGGCGATGGGGGTCTTCCCGACGGACTTGAAAGCCGTCCGGGATGGGAAGTCATCCGGGGCGCGCGCCTTTCCGTTTACCTGGGCGAGAGTGGCCGGCGGCGTGTCCAGCGGCGACCTGACCGTTTTCAGCAGGCAGTTGGCGAACCTGGTTGCGGGCGGGCTGCCGCTGATGCGCACGTTCGCGGCGCTGACCGAGCACACCGAAAACCCGCGCCTGAGGGCGGCCCTGGAGCGCATGCAGCAGGAGATCAAGGGCGGCAAGGCGCTCTGGGAGGCGCTCGATGCCCACGCCGGGATCTTTCCGCCGCTCTATGTGAGCATGGTGAAGGCGGGCGAGGCCAGCGGCCAGCTTGCCTCCGTGCTCCAGTGGCTCGCGGACTACCTTGAGAAAGAACAGGCGCGCAGAATCCAGATTCGTAGCGCGCTGGCCTATCCTACTCTGCTGGTCACGGTCGGCTCGCTTGCCGTATTTCTGCTCGTCACGCTGGTAGTGCCGAAGTTTGTCACCATATTTGAGGAGTTCGAGCAGGCGCTTCCGGCGCCGACCGTAGTGATGCTCAGCGTGTCGAGCTTCCTCTCGCACTGGTGGTGGGTCATTTTCCTGGGGATTGGGAGCTTCGCGCTGGGCCTGAAGGCATTTTCGCGGACGCCGGGCGGCCGACTGCAAGTAGACCGGCTGAAGCTGCGAGCGCCGCTTTTCGGAAAGCTCAGCCTGAAGTCGGCTGTCTCCCGCTTCGCCCGGACAACCGCCACATTGCTCCAGGGCGGAGTTCCGCTCTTTGACTCGATGGCCATCGTGCGTGAAGTGGTCGGGAACGAGGCGCTGGCGCGCGGAGCAGACCAAGTGCGTACAGGAATGAGCGAGGGCGAGAGCTTCGCCGTCCGGCTCAGAGAAGCAGGGGTTTTTCCGCCTCTGCTCACGCACATGGCCGCGGTCGGCGAGGAGACCGGCGACCTGGAAAGCGTGCTCCTGACTGTGGCGAATGCATACGATATCGAGGTGGATGCGGCGCTGAAAAGCATTGTCTCGCTGCTCGAACCCACTATTATAGTAACCGTAGGGGGAGTGATCGCCTTCATCATTCTGGCGATGCTCCTGCCCGTGTTTCAGATTAACCTGCTGGCAGGATGAACGTGGGGATTGCAATTTGCAATTCCTTAGAAGCTGAGGTTAGAGAATGAAGTTGCTGAACGCGATATTCCGAGAGAAGCGGGGGTTTACACTTCTCGAGCTGCTGGTGGTCATGGTGATCCTGGTTATGCTCGCCAGTGTGGTCACCATGGTGGTCGTCAAGCGCGTAGAGGAGGCCAAGCACGCCAAGGCAGTGGCCGACATCGAGAGCCTGAGCAATGCGCTCGACCAGTTCTACCTCCACAATGGCCGGTATCCGACGAGCGATGAAGGGTTGAACGCACTGCGAGCCAGGCCCCAGAGCGAAGACCTGCCCAATTGGGACGGTCCCTACATCAAGAGGGCTGTCCCACCCGATCCCTGGGACAGCGATTACATCTACATCTGTCCCGGCGACCACAATCCCGACTCGTATGACCTTTATACGCTGGGACGAGACGGCAAGGAAGGCGGAGGCGGCAGCGATGCCGACATCACCAACTGGGATTAGGATCACCGACCGTCAGCCGCCAACCAGCAGTCTGCCGTCTGCAGACTGCAGACGGCAGTCTATATTCGCCGGCTTCACCACCATCGAGCTGATGGTGGTCCTGATCGTGATGGTTGTGATGAGCTCGGTCGTTGTGGTTTCGATGGGGCCGGTGCTGGGCGAGTCGAGATTGCGCTCCGGCTGCCGCATGATCGCGTCGGCATTGAACTATGCCCGGAGTTACGCCATAACCAACCGTGCCTATACGCGCGTGCTGTTCGACCGCGCGAAGAAAGGGGTTTGCGTAGAGGCGTATGTCGCAGACCGAACCGGTGAAGGGCGAATGAGGCCGGTCACGACGCCATCGGGAAGGTTTCGCCGGCTGCCGCGCGGAATAGAGGTCGCCTACGTATGGAAGCCGGGGATTGACGAGGAGGAAAGACAGATTTCCTTCACTCAGCTTGGCCGGTCCGAAGACGCGGTGATCACCGTAGTGGACGAACGAGGCAGGGAGCGCGCGATCAACGTGGACGCGATCACCGGCCGCTGCGCCATCAAAGCCAAGCCGGAAGAATGAAAATCCGAAATCCGAAATCCGAAATCCGAAATCCGGAGAGCGGTTTGTCCATGCTCGAGGTGCTCGTGGCGATGGCGATCATGGCGATCGGCATCGTGGGGGTGCTTCGTGCATTCTCGTCGAGTACCACCGCCGCGAAGTCGGCTGAGTCGTACTCGCTGGCGGCGATTCTCGCGCAGCAGGTAGCTTTCGATCTGGAGCGCCGCCCGAAGATCGGGGATGGGCGGTTTTCGGGGTCTTTTGGGGAGGACGTGCCGGGCTACACGTGGGAGGCTGATGTCAGCAGTGCGACGTCCAACGGCCTGCGGCAGGCGGTCATAACGGTATCCTGGCAGGTCGGACGCCGAACCAGGCGCTTCCAACTGGCTACCTGCCTTCCGCTCGGAAGCGGCGAGGAGTCCGCTCCACCACCGGCCGAGGAAACGCCGGCGCCCGAGGTGAGCCGATGAGACTCTCAAAGCCCGGCGGATTGGGACGGTCCGGCTTCACGCTGGTCGAGGCGATGGCGGCCATTGCGATCATCTTGATCGTCATCGGCTCGATCTACGGGGCGTTTCGGGCCGGAAATCTATGCGTGTCTCGAACGGAGGAGCGGGCGGACGTCTACCAGACGGCGCGGATTCTGCTGGCGCAGATCGTATCCGAGCTGTGCAGCGCATATCAGCCCGCCGCGATGAAGGAAAGCAGCCTCCTGGGCGAGGATACATCCGGCAGCGAGAGCGCGCTGCAGCAAGATAAGCTGACGTTTATGACCACGGCCCATGGCTCGCCGTCCGCCGCGGCGGAGCTGAGAGGCGATCTCTGCCAGGTGACTTATACCGTGCAGTGCACGCCCGGCGGGGAGCCGCTGGGCTTCTATATGGAGGAAGATTTCCATCCGGGTCTGGGCCTGTCGGAGCAGAAGCCGCCGCCGTTCAAGCTGTCGGACATGGTTATCGGCTTCAATTGCGAATACCTGGACGGATCCGGCATATGGCAGAAGGAGTGGATGGAGCGGTCGGCGATGCCCAAGGCGGTGCGCGTGGAGCTGGTTCTGAGGCCGCATCGGGAGGGCGCAAAGCCGATAGTGCTTGCATCAACGGCGAATCTGGCGGGCTCAAAAGGCCCAGGCGCAGAGCAGGCTGTCGAGGAGGAAGAGGTTGGAGAGTAGCCGCCGGGGTATCGCGCTCATCCTTGTCCTATGGATACTGGCCGCGCTGATCGTGCTGGCTCTCGGCCTTGGCGTAACAGTGCGCTCCGAGGTGCAGATCGCCCGCAACTACGCAGACCTGGTTCGCTGCCGATGGGCCGCCCGCGCCGGCGTCAACAGCGCCATCGCCAAGATCGAGCGGCTGGCCGAGCAGCCGGGCGGCTACCTGACTTCGGCGAGTCCGCCGCGGCGGATCGAGCCGGGGGAGTTCGGCAGCACGCTCTCATCCGAAGAACAGCAGATCAACCTGGGCGATGCGTCGTTCGAGGTGAAGATAGAGGACGAGGCCGGCAAGGTGAATATCAATGCCGCCCCCGGCGGTGCGCTCGAAGCGCTCTTCGGCGAGCGCGAGATCGCGGACTGCATCATAGATTGGCGCGACAAGGACAACCTCCCGCAATCGCTTGGGGCGGAGACCCAGTACTACTCGCGCCTGGGAAAGCCTTACCGGGCGAAGAACGCGCCCTTCGACACCGTCGGGGAGCTGGTTCTCGTCAAGGGCGTTACCAGCGAGATGCTGTCGGCGCCGCTCGCCGCGAATGGACGGACGCTCGGCGATCTGATCACCGTCTATTCGTACGACAAGAACCTGGCCGCTGACGGCAAGAAGCGGATTGACATCCGCACCGCGAGCAAGGAAGAACTCAAGGCCAAGCTCGGGGATGTGCTGACCGATCAGGATATAGACGCGATAACCAAATGGCGCGGGGATAAGGAAACCCCATCCAAGCCGGGCGAAGAGAAACCTCCATCGCCTGTCAGGGGTGCGGAGAATCCCCCTAAGCCGGATGAAGAGAAGACTCCATCGCCCAGCCGGGGCAAGGGATTTCGGTCGGCGGCCGAGATAGCGAATGTGCCGGGCCTCAGCCGGGAGAAGGTGCAGCGCATTTACGATCGCATCACCGCATCGGATGCGAAGGTGCGCCCCGGACGCATCAATATCAACACCGCGCCGGCGGAGGTGCTGGCCGTGGCGCCCGGCCTGGACGGCAAATCGGCCGAGGAGATCGTGGCTTACCGCGAGGAGAACGGCCCGTTCGAGGACGTCGGCCGGCTCCTGGCGGTGAAGGCGATCAGCGAGCAGGCTTTCGCAAAATCGGCGGATTACTTGACCGCTCGATCGTGCGTTTTCAAGCTCATATCCACTGGCCGTCTTGCCAGGGAGCAGTCGTCGCTTGTGATTATGTGCATCGTTGATATAAACGATGGCAAGGCGCAAATCAGATATTGGCGGGAGTGATTCGTAGCCATGTTTCAATCCAGAACGTGTTTAGGGATAGACGCCGGTAGAGACATCAAGATAGTGGAGCTGCGCAAATCCGGCGGAAAATACGAGGTCGTGCAGGCGGCGCGGATTGCAGTAGATGAAGGCGGGGTCTTCACGGCGCTGTGGCATTTCCTTCTCGAAACCCAGACGGATCCTCGCAGGGTCGTATGCGCTCTGCCGGCGCATGCCTGCTCCGTGAAATTCGCCGAACTCCCGCGGGCCAAGCCGGCTGAGCTGGCAAGAATGGCACGCTTCGAGGCCGAGTCGCAGATTCCGCTGCCGCTGAATGAGATCATGTGGGACTTCGCAGTCGAAGGCGACGTGACGCCGGATCAAATGTGCCACGTGATAATAGCCGGCGCGCGCAGGAAGCTTGTGGAGGAAACCATCGCCACGATGGAGGCGGCGCGGATAGAGCCTTTCGCAATAACGGTCTCCTCGCTGGCGGCGGCGAAAAGTGTGTCCGCCGCGGCGGACGGCGACCTGGGCCGTGAGCCTGTGCTGGTGATTGACATAGGCGCGGAGTGGACAGACCTTTCCATCGTGGACGGAGGACGATTGGTCGCATGCCGAAGCATCGAAGTCGGCGGCAGCGGCCTCACCGATGCGTTCGCGCTCGACTTCGGCGTCGGCGCTGAGGAGGCGGAGCACCTGAAGTCCACCCGGGGCATCGGGCTGGAGATTGCTTCCTCGGCGGAAGGCGCATCGGACATCTCCGCCGTTGAGAAGTGGATCGAGAGCATGGCGCTGGAGATTCGGCGGTCTGCAATCTCGCTGGTCGCAGACGGCGCAGATCCGCCGCGGCGGACCCAGCGCGCCGTGTTGATCGGCGGCAGCGCAGGCATTCCCGGTCTGCGCGAGACCCTCGCCGGCAGGACGGGCCTCCAGGTCGAGATCGGCGATCCGTGGGCCGAAATGAGCCTGAGCGAGGTCGCCGGGCACACCCAGCGCGAGCTGCCTGCGGCGTTCGCCGTTGCGACGGGGCTGGCGATGGCGGGCCTGGACGGCGGGGACTCGATCAACCTGATGCCGCATCATCGCGCGGAGGCGCGAGCCCGGCGGCACAGGGAAATCGCACTTGTCTCCGCCCTAGGCGCGGCCGCGCTCGTTTTCCTGATCGTCCTGCTCGCCGGCCGCCAGGGATTGCACGCCAAATCCGCCGAACTCCGCGACCTCAGATCGGAGATCAAGCAGGTCCAGCGGGACATCAGAAGGACGGCCCAGCCCAATCTCCGCACGGCCGCTACCGCCGTTAAGGAGACGGTCGCAGAAATGGAGCGCAAGGACGCAAGCCCGATCGAGCTATTGCGCAATCTCAGCATAAGCCTGCCGAGAAGTATGTGGCTCTCCGAACTCTCTATCGAGTCGGACAAGTCTCTGGTCTTGAAGGGCGGCGCGCTGTCCAATTCCGCCGTCGCCGATGCGGTTGACATCCTCACCGAGATGGGGACCTTCCGCTCGGTGGACCTGGACTACTCGAACCTGGAGGAGGGCAAGGGGAGCCAGAGCTATGATTTTCAGATTACGTGCGCTCTGCCGCAGAAAAAGCGCCAAACCAGCCCGCCTGGGGAGGCGCGGGAGAGCATAAGAACGGGGATAGTTGTGAGATGAAAGCTTATCAACCACGTGTACCGGTAATCGCTATGGTCGTTCTGGGGCTGGCAGTAGTCGGCCTGGGAGCGGGTGTCATTTGGCAGCGGGCCGCCGGCTCGGCGCTGTCGCGCGGGATCCGCGAGCAAAGGCAAATTCTTTCCAAAACGAGACGCGAGCTCAGGAACTGCGTGACATGGCGCAAGGATTACGCCGACCTCTCCCTGAAGCTCGGCGGCCGGCTGCCAGAATGCACATGGAGCGACCAGATGCCCTTCGCAGTCACCCAGCTCACGGGGCTTGTCGAAACGCATGGGGTCAAGATCGAGACGCTCCGGCCCGAGCCGATGACCTCCGCGAACGGCATTCTGCGCTTCCCGCTGGGGATCGAACTTCAGGTCGGCCTGCGCGAGCTGACGCGGATACTTAAGGACATCGAGAGCACCGTGCCGCTCCTCAAAATCGAGCGGCTCGATATCCGCACCCCGAAGGACAAACCCGATAAGCTGCAGGTCAGCATGACGGTGGCATCGTTCGTCGTGCTGGACAAGAAGGCGCCCCTCACCAAGCGGCGCGCGCTGCCAAACGTGGAAAAGTCTGCCGAAGATCAGGCGCCGGATGCCGAATCGGCGGAGAAGGCCGCTCCGCCGCGGCGGACCGCTGTGCCCGCAGCCAAGTCATCCACGGGCGCGCGAACCGACGGCAGCCCTTCGCGCAAGAGTGAATCTCATGGAGGCCCGCGATGAACATAATCAATCGTCTGCATTCGACTCAGGTATCAAGGCGCACGGCTGCGATCTGCATCGGCGTCCTGCTGCTGGCGGCGATGGCCGTAGTCGTCGCCGCAAAGAATTCGGCCAGCAGCGCGCCGGCCCGTCCCAAGGTCAAGACGGTGAAACCTGCGGCGAAGGCCAAGCGAGTTGACCTGCAGGTCCGGGAGACGAGCCCCCGGGATGCCAAAGCAAAGTCCGAGGCGAAACCTGCGCCCCAGGCAGCCGCAAAGGATGACCCATACGCGGTCATAGTCGAGAGAAACCTGTTCCGGCCGGTTCAGCCGGGGGCTGTGACTGCACCGCCGCCTTCCCCCGGCGGCGGCAAAGAGCCGGGGAAGTCTGGGGGCGGTCCGCCGCCACCTCCGAAGGCGCCGACGCTCCCTCCGATTCCGAGCGGTGGCAAGCCATCCGGCGGCGACGGCGAGTTCAAGAAGACAATCGCCTTCACCGGCATGGTGGAGACATCCACGGGGAAGCAGGCTCTCCTGGAGAATTTGACCTCAAAGGAAACTCGATTCGTGGCGCAAGGCGAGAATGCGTTCGGATGCCGCCTGGTTGACATCGCCGAGGGGTCAGTCACGTTGGAAAAGGATGGATCGCAGTTCAAGCTGAGAATCGGGGAGAATAAGCCGGATACCGACTCCGGCAAGGCGCCCGAGCAGAAATCGGAATCCGGCAAGCCTCCGAAATAGCGGCGACTACAATTTGTGTCTCGTAAGTAAGGAAGGGTAACCGCAATGAATCTATTATCAAAGTTTCTGGTAACCATATTCCTGTTCAGTCTCAGCGTTCCGGCGCTGGGGCAGGAAGTCGGCGACAAGGCGAGTCCGCCGGAGCCGACAACTACGCCGGCGCCTGCCGCCGCCGAGGCCGCACCGACTGCGCCAGCTAAGCCGGCGCCGACCGAGGGCGAGCCTGCCAAACCTGAGCCTGCCAGGCTCAAGCCCGCCAAACCCGAGCCCGGTTCTAAACGACAGGATCCCGGCAAAGTCCAGGTCTCGATAAGCTTCAAGAAGGCGGACGTCAACAGCGTCATCGAATTCCTCAGCTCGGCAAGCGGCGTGCCGATCGTGTGCGATCCCGACCTCAAAGGCAATGTCACGATCGTCAGCCTGAAGCAGATTCCGCTGAGCGATGCGTTCGAGGTCGTCAACGCTGCCCTGCGTGTGCGCGGGTACGCCATGATCGGCAATCTGGACAGCAAGGTGATCCGTGTAGAGACGCTGAAAAGGGCCGTCACCGACAAAGTAGATGTACGTGTCGGGAAGGAGCCCGATGAAGCCGTCCCCGGCGACAACATGGTAACTCAAGTGATGCCGCTGGAGTACGCAAGCGCCGCCAAGTTAAGGGATGATCTGAAGCCGCTGGTATCCGACGACCGGGCGAGCATTATGGCGATAGCTTCGACGAACACGCTTGTTGTTACCGACAACGCCGGGAATGTTCACCGAATCGCGGAGGTCGTCAAGGAGTTGGACAAGGACACGTCCGATGTTATCGAGCAAAGGATCTACCAATGCAAGCATGCGAGCGCCGAAAACCTGGCGCGCACTCTCACCGAAATCTACCCGCCCGCCAAGCCGCCCGCCCGCACTGAAGGCGGGGACAGGGGAAGTCCCCCGCGTGAAGGCGAATCCAAGCCCACGGTAAAAACGGAAGAGGGCCTCATCAGCCTCAAGGGCGAGATTCGCTTCACCGCCGACGCGCGAACCAACAGCCTGATCATCTCCGCATCGAAGCAGAAGGTGGAGCTGATCCTGGGCCTCGTCGAGAAACTCGACGTAGACACCGTGCCGGAGGTCAAGGCGAAGGTTTTCCCGCTCAAGCAAGCCTCCGCCAAGATCGTGGCTGAGCAGCTAAACAGGCTGTTCGAGCAGCCACAGGGCGGAGCAGGCGAGGCAGCGCGGCGCTCCTGGTGGGATTACTCCTATGGCGGCGAAAGGACAGCGCAGCCGACGGGCTATGCAGGTCTGAAACGGAACGTGGTCGTCGCCGACGTGCGCACCAACTCGGTTATCGTGACAGCCACCGAGCAGAACATGAGGGCGTTCGAGACCATGATCCAGCAGCTCGACTCGCCCGATGTGCTCAGCCAGATTACCAGGCATTTCCCTCTGAAGTACGCGAAGGCAGCCGACCTGGCGGAAACGTTGAACCTCCTCTTCCGCGGCGAATTTCGCCGGCCTACCGGCTTCCTGGATTACATCTTTGGGGACTATGGCAGGCGAACCGAAGAGGGCGGACCGCTCGATCAGTTGAAAGACATCACAGTCGTCCCCGAGGAGAAGACCAACTCTCTCCTGGTTACCGGGCCGCCGAATGCGTTCCCCATCGTCGAAGACCTGATCGCGCGGCTCGACCAGCGCACCGCGCAGGTTTTCATCGAAGTCGCCATCGTGGATGTGACTCTGGACAAGGACACCAAATTCGGCGTCGAGTGGGCCTGGAGAAGCATGGGGAGGGCGTCTGACGGCACGCAAATCAAGGAGCGAGGCGGCACCGACTTCGGGCTTACGAAGTTGACCACAGGACTCAAGTACAGCGTCATCACTGACAACCTCGACGCGCTCCTCCACGCTATCGAAACCCGCTCCGATGTGAAAGTCCTGTTCACCCCGACAATCATGACGGCGGACAACGTTGAGGGCAAAATCAGCGTCGGCCAGGATGAGCCGTTCGTCTCGTCCGAGATTGAGACCGAGGGCGGTCGCTTCCGAACCACCGTGGATTTCAAGAGGATCGCCGTGGCCCTCGCAGTGACGCCACATGTCAACGGATCGAGCGACACCGTCGCTCTCGACCTTAACCTGACGGTCAACGAGATCATTGGCCGGGAGCCCGAGTTGAACGCGCCTAGAATAGCCGCCCGTGAAGCTCAGACTCGCGTAACGGTGAGGGGCGGTGAAACCATAATCATCGGCGGGATTATCAAGGAGAACCGGGAGCGGGTCACGAAAGGCTTGCCCCTGCTCTCCTACATACCGCTCGTCGGCGAGCTGTTTAAATCGAGGGAGTGGCGCACCCAGCAGAGCGAGTTGATGGTCTTCATTACACCGCACATATTGGCGAGTGATGAAGCCGCCTCCAGGATCACCGAGCAAACCATTGACAGGCTCCCGGTTAAGCCCAAGATCTGGAAACCGTCTGAGGACAGCTCCGAGGAATGATCCGCCTTTGCCAACGCTGCGGCGGACAACCCTGGGCTGGCTAGGCGCCGCTCGTGGGTCCAGAGACCAGTTGATGGGTAGGGATTCGGAAGTCCCTACCCATCGGTTTTTACCTGGTCAGCTCTGGCGGCGTGTGAATGTCTGCTCTGTGGTGAGAATTCGTCGCAGAAGTCTGGTGGATGGTGACCTGAAGGCAGGGTAATCGGCGGCGCTTGGGGAACTGATAGAGTGATCGAGGTAATACCGCTATTCGGGGTTGCCGATCAACATATCGAAGAAGGATGGTGTAGAATGACATTGAAGTTGCGACGAATCGGTATTCTTCTCCTCGTGCTGGTCGGTCTGCTGAGCGCACAGGCTTACGCCCAGCCCCAGGCCGGCGACACAGTGCTGTTTGCCAACGTGAACGGGCAGCTATGCCAGATGGTCCACGTCACCGGGATCACGGGCCCCGTAGACCAATGGGCTATTGCAGTCGGAAGCGCCGCGATCCCCGTTGACTCTAAAGATGTCCAGGCATATAGGAATGGCTGGCTGGTGCCCATACCCACGGTGGAACATCCCACCGAGGTGAGCATTACGGCAGTCGGAGCCGGCTCCGTCACGCACACGGTCAAGCCGCAGAAACGCTGGACTGTGTACTTGACTCCGCATACTCATTTCGATCATGGCTTTACGGATGTGCAGACGAGAGTCTGGGACCTACAGATGCGCTACCTTCAAGAAGTGATGGATGTCTGCGAAGAGACCAAGGACTGGCCGGAGGAGTCACGATATCGCTGGACGATCGAGTGCTCCTCGCTGCTCGAGAGATTCGCAGAGCGTCACCCCGACAAAATGCCGAAGTTGCTGAAATTCATCCGCGAAGGGCGCGTAGACGTCGCGGGGGAGTACATCGGCCTCCTGACGGAATTATGCGGTGGTGAGGAACTGTGCAGGTCGTTCTATCCGCTGGCCCGGTTTCGGGACAAGTACGGCATCACCGCAACCACCGCCATGCATAACGACATCCCCGGCATCACCTGGCAGATGCCCCAGTTGTTCCAGGGAGCGGGCATCCGCTACCTCGCGCTCCGTGCGAATCCGGTCAGGGCCAAGTTCGTGTGGGATCGTCCTGAGGCGCCGACACGCCCGTTCCTTTGGGAAAGCCCGGATGGGTCCTCTATCATGGTTTGGTACACCGACAGCTACCGGGAGGCGAATTTCTTTAGGGGCGACTGCTCGCCCGATACACTGGAGAAGTTTGCTGGCACAGATGAAGGTCATCCCTACAACCAGGTCTTGGGATTCATCGCCCGCCAGGAGAAGAAGGGAACTCCCGTTGATGCTATTCAGTTGCGCATGGGTGGAGACAACATGGGTCCGACGATCAACCCATGTTACTGGGCGCGAACCTGGAACGAGCGCTGGGAATATCCCAGGCTGGTCATGGCCACTAACCGCATGTTCTTCGAGAACATCGAGCGCTTCCGCCCGCAGTTGGAGAAGCATCGCGGCGATATCACCGACTGGTGGGCCGACGGCGCGGCTTCATCGGCGCGCGAGACCGGCATGAACCGCATGAGCCACGAACGCACCGCGGTGGCTGAGACTCTTGGAGCCCTGGTAGGTGGCAAGGCCTTAGGAGATACCTGGGATCTCTACCGCCAGATGCTTCTCTATGACGAGCATACCTTCGGCTCGAGCGGCAGAATAAGGACGAGGAACCCAGCCAATGCGGCCGAGCAGTGGAAGATCAAATCGGGATTCGCCCGTAAGGCCGACCAGTTGAGCCGCAAACTGATGGACAAGGCATGTGACTTACTGGCGGAGGCGGTGCGGTCTGATAAGGCCACTCGCCTCGTTGTGTGGAATCCGTCGAGCTGGCCTCGCTCAGGAATAGTCGAGGTGAAGCTGCCGGAATACCGCGTGGTCTACGATCCCGATTCGAGGTGTCCGCTTCAAGCTCAACGCGTGGGTGATCGCTGGGCGCTGCGTGTTGAGAATATACCGGCGTTGGGATGGAAGGCATTCGAGATCCGGCCGGGCGAATTTCCGACCGAGACCACGCTCCGCAAGCCGGCCTCGCCAAGTATCAATGTCAGCTACATCTACGATACAGGCGGCAAGCGGGAGAAGGTCCAGCCATGCTATGGAGCGCCGAAATACGAGAGGAACCGGTCGGAAACAGAGATCGAGTGCTCGAAGTCCCTCTCTGTGCGCGACGGCCTGCTCGCGCAGTCTTCCGGGAGGCTGGAGAATCCGCCGGGCTCGAAATCATTGCAGTTGACCACCACATCGTATGCTGGTTCGAACCGGCTGGATGTCACTGTGGATATAGATAAGGTGGCCACGGAGGAGATGGAGGGCGTCTACCTGGAGTTCCCGTTCGACCTGGACAAGCCGACCGCCCGCGTCGGCATTCCATTCGCCTGGATGGATGCAGTTAAGGACAGGCTGCCCTGTACCTGCGCCGACTTCTTCTCCATAGACAGGGCTGTGGACCTCAACGACGGCCGGCGCGGAGTCATGTTTGCGGCGGTAGAGGCCCCACTGGTCGAATTCGGCAAGATCACCACCGACGCCTGGTCGGAGAACCTGGCCGTCGAGACGGGCAACCTCTACTCCTACGTGATGAACAATTACTGGTTCACGAACTACCAGTTCTCGCAGGGCGGGCCGCATACGTTCCGCTATGCGATAAAGCGCTATGAGGGGCCGTTCGATCCGGTGGCCGCGTCCCAGTTCGGCGAGGAAGCGGTGCGTCCGCTTGAGGCCCGCGTAGTATGGCAGGGCAACGCGGGCAGATGGGCGAAGGCGAGCTCCTGGTCGGCGATGCAGATTCAGCCGGACAACGTCATTGTGGCTTGCGTCAAGCCGGCTGAGGAGGGACGAGGCATCATACTCCGCCTGGCGGAATCAGCGGGCAGGGACGCCGAGGTACGCCTCTCCGCCAAGGGACTGTCCCCCGGCACTCTATGGCGTTGCACGCTCCTGGAGGATGACATCGAGCGGATCGGCCCATCGGACGGCTCGGCCAAGTTCCGCCTCGGCCCGTGGCAGATCGCAACGATGCGCCTGATCCCCGAGGGCACATGATTTCATCGTAGATGGTTGGATGGTCGGAATGGCGGACCATCCAACCATCAGCCGTTAAGTCCCAAGCACTCTTTCGGCCTGCTTCAGCGTTCGGCGGGCCAGGTCCTCGATCTCCGGCTCCGGGAATCCATGGACGCCCGTGTAAAGCTTCCCGCCGAGCGGCTCGATCCACTTGTCGGGGAGCGCCTTCGCGCCGAGAGCGGCCCCGATGATGCTGCCCGCGGTAGCCCCGTTGCAATCGGTATCCATGCCCTGCATGACCGAGATGCAGATTGCCTTCTCGAAATCGGGCCAGCCGTACAGCAGACCGATCAATACTATCGCCAGGTTGTTGTTCGTGTGCACCCAGTTATACTTCCCGTAGTAGGTCTGGAGCATCCTGTCGAATGCTTCCTCCCAGGTCGGGCATTCTTGGCGACATCTCAGGCAGTCCCTGACGGTTCCGGCGAGCCGGCTGGAGGTCGGTATCTCGTTCAGACCTGCCTGGATAATCTCCTGCAAATCGTCGGTGACGAGCGCAGCGCTTATGGCCGCCGCACAGAACATCTCGCCGTAGATGCCGTTCTTCACGTGCGAGAGCGACGCGTCACGGTGGGCGAGTTCCGCCGCCTTCTCCGGCCGGCCGGGCGCGCAGTAGCCCCAGAAGTCGGCCCGAATCTGCGCGCCGATCCACTCCCTGTAGGGATTCAGGTAGAGCGGCGCCTGGTCTATCGGAAGCTCGTTAACCAGGTTGAGATACGCCTGCTTCTCCGCGGTGCAGACATGATGGTAAGGCAGGCTCGACAGCCACATCCAGCCGACATCCGCCGTGGTGAAATCCGGGCCTTTCTCTTCGAGGATCTTCAGCCCCAGGGTCGTGTAATTCGTATCATCATCGGCCAGCGCATGAGACCACTCGCCGCGTGCCATGCCGGGATGAGGCGCGTGTTCTATCCCTTCGGGCTTCTTCTCCGCGCGCGGGAAGTAGTCCGTGAGGGGATATTCGCCGACGGCCTGGAGATACGAACGGACCATATCCCTCGACCAGCCTTCGACCGCCTTCCCAAGCATGCACCCTGCGATGCGCCCCAGCCATGCGCCGTGGACTCTATCAAGCAGGGCGTCATTCGGGGCGACGGGCCATCGCCTGGGTTCGCCGGGCCTCAGCGCGCGTATCCCCGCGAGATCGGATGGCTCGACATAGGGGAAGTCTGCTCTCAGAGGCAGCTTCTGGAGATCGCGGTATACTGCCATAAGCTCAGGCTCGGCGTCGGCGGCCTCCCAGCGCTCCATGAAGCCGGAGACATCGCAGCCCTCCTCTCCGCGCTGGGTTATCTCTT
>Ga0315274_10008363_pt1 | contig 14986 bp, 12 predicted proteins | sample YL17G02_20_MG_FD_203700 | JGI IMG/M metagenome (GOLD analysis project Ga0315274, IMG submission 203700) | Sediment microbial communities from Yellowstone Lake, YNP, Wyoming, USA - YL17G02_20 | ecosystem: Environmental > Aquatic > Freshwater > Lake > Sediment | place: USA: Wyoming | collected... | reverse complement strand
TATGACCACAAGAAGCTCGAGGCCATATTAAAAGAGACCTATGGAATTATGGTTTATCAAGAACAGATTATGCAGGTTGCTTCCAGCCTTGCCGGATTTAGCCTCTCCCAGGCAGACCTCCTGCGCCGGGCAATGAGCAAAAAAATCCCCGAGGTAATGGAAAAGCAAAGGAAGGGTTTCGTTTTAGGTTGTGCTAAAAATGATATCAGGGAGTCGGTAGCAAACAAGATATTTGATTTGGTTGAATATTTTAGTGGTTACGGCTTCAATAAATCACATAGTTCCGCTTACGCCTTAATTTCTTACCGCACGGCATATCTTAAGGCAAATTTCCCAGTAGAGTTTATGTGCGCCCTGTTGACCTCTGAACGCGATAATACCGATAAAATCGTAGAATACGTCAATGAATCGGCGCGCATGGGATTGAAGATTCTACCTCCCGATATCAATGAGAGCGATGCCTTATTTAAGGTCGTAGATAAAAAGACGATTAGATTCGGACTCTTGGCGGTAAAAAATGTAGGGCGGGGGGCGATTGAATCTATAATTCATGCTCGTCGAGAAGGCCCTTTTAAGTCATTAGAAGACTTGTGTCAGCGCATTGACCTGCGTTTGGTTAACCGTAAGGTCTTAGAAAGTCTGATAAAATGCGGGGCGTTAGATGGTTTTAATCTGGCCCGGGCACAGATGGCGGTCTCACTCGATAGAATTATGGAATTTGCCTCAAGGATGCATAGAGAAAAAGCCAGCGGGCAGATTTCGTTTTTTGACCAAGGTTTTTCCGAAAATGGTTTTAAGGGGATGGCGAATAATTTACCGCAGGTCAAAGAATGGCCTGAGCCACAGTTACTTTCTTTTGAAAAAGATATGTTAGGTTTTTATGTTACCGGCCATCCTTTGGCGCACTATGCCCCACAGCTGAAGCGTTTCACTTCTTTTTCCACCGCTAATTTATCCCAGTGTAATGATGGCGCGGAGATAAAGATAATTGGATTAATTGCTAAAATTAAGCAGACGCTTACGCGGCAGAAACAAGAAAAGATGGCGATTCTAAAATTAGAGGATTTGGAAGGAGCAGTGGAGGTTCTGGTTTTTCCCGCTGCCTTTCAAAAAGTATCCCGGTATATCCAACCCAATACAGTAGCGTTAGTTAGGGGTAGGCTAAATTTGCGCGAAGATACCCCTAAGATTATTGTTAATGATTTATTTCCTATGGATGAAGTTTATAAATTGATTACCGGCATCAATATAAATCTTTCCGGTATCAGAGAAAATTTATTTGAAAGCCTGAAAGGATTACTTCTTTCCTCGCGGGGCAATGTTCCCATATACCTGCACCTGGATACGCCTGCCAAATCGAGAGTCCAGTTAGTTGTCGGCGAAGGATTTTATGTGTTGCCATCAGAAAAATTAATCCAGGATATAGAATCTTTATTAGGAGAAGAAAGGCTGTCGTTGGTTATATAGATTCCGAGAAGAATTTTAACGCAGATGGTCGCAGATTTATTAGATTCTTCGGCACCTGCCTGCCGGCAGGCAGGTGCCTTAAGAATCAAGGGAAAATTTCATTAATGAAAGTTTCCCTTGACACCGTAACTTTTTGGCGATATTATAGTTACAATTACAGAAATATACCTAGAATTATCAATTAAGAAGGAGGATGATTAATGACTAAAAAAGATATTATTCTAAAAGTATCCGATGAGACTAATTTAAAACAAATAGATGTGAAAAGAGTTGTACAAAAGACCTTTGATTGTATTGTGGAAGCACTGGTAAGAGGAGAGAGAATAGAACTACGCAACTTTGGTGTCTTTAAGATTAAACAAAGAAAGAGCCGCACTGGCAGGAATCCTCGCACTGGTCAAGTAGTCCCTGTCCCGCCCAGAAAAGTAGTAGTCTTTAGGTCCGGCTTAGAGATGAAGAAAAAGGTAAAATGAAGACACAACTTACGGAATGTCCCGTCTTTCTAAATAGAATCAAGGCGGGATCCCGCCATATAGATAGATGATTGGCGGGAAAATGACGTAAGTTGTATGTCTGAATTAACCCCACACCCAGATACATAGTAGCGTTTTTCCGTAGTAACTGGGTGTGGGGTAAGTTCGTGCATACAATTTACGTTCACTAACGTTGCCGTAACTTGTGCACTCACTTATGTTTAAGAGAATCACCGGAACCAAAGATGTCCTGCCAGAAGAAGTAGGGCGGTGGCAGAGGATAGAAGCGATTGCTCGTAATATCTTTTCTCTTTATAACTACCGAGAGATACGCCCGCCTTTAATTGAAGAAGCACTTTTATTTAACCGCTCCCTAGGAAAATCATCCGAGATAGTTCAGAAACAGATGTTTCTTGTCGAGAGAGAAAAAGAGGTGTATGCCCTGCGGCCAGAAGGTACAGCCTCGGTGGTGCGTGCCTATATTGAAAATAATCTGGATAAAACTACTGGTTTTATGAAGCTTTACTATATCGGGCCAATGTTTCGGGCAGAGCGGCCGCAAAAAGGACGCTTAAGGCAATTTCATCATATCGGCTGTGAGGCCATTGGTTCCACGGAAGCAGATTTAGATGTAGAAATTATTTCTTTAACAGATAATTTACTCAAGGCCTTTTCCATAAGTGATTATAAAATTAAAATTAATAGCCTGGGTTGTCCTAAAGATAAAAAAGCCTTAACGCAAAATTTACACAAAAACCTGAAAGATAAACTCACTAAACTTTGCGCTGAATGCGATACCCGATTTAAAAATAATCCCTTGCGGATTTTGGATTGTAAGAATGAACGCTGCCGCGAAGTGATTAGTAAATTAGATATCCAAGAGGCATATCTTTGTCCCGAATGTAAAGCGCATTTTAGCAAAGTAAAAGAAGGTTTAGATTCGCTCAATATCAATTATGCGGTCACGCCGTATCTGGTGCGCGGCCTGGATTATTATACCCGTACGGTCTTTGAGGTTACGCATCAGGATTTGGGTAGCCAAGATGCTTTAGGTGCGGGTGGCAGGTATGATAATTTGGTTAGTGATTTAGGCGGTTCTTGTGTCGGGGCAATAGGGTTTGCATTGGGAGTAGAAAGGTTATTGTTGGTTCATAGTTCAAAGTTCATAGTTCATAGTCAGAATTTGGTTTATATTATTTCTTTAGGAGAAGAGGCAAAAATACAAGGCCTAAAATTATTAGACAATTTACGAAAGAATGGAATCACATCTGATACTGATTACGAAAATAAATCCCTTAAGGGAGCCTTGCGTAAGGCCAATGATTTAAGCGCAAGGTATGTTTTAATTATAGGAGGAGATGAGTTAAAGAAGAATGTGGTAACATTGAAAGATATGGCTTCGGGAGAACAGAAGGAAGTTAAAACTGAAAGTTTAATTACAGAGCTAAAAAATAGAATGTAATAATTGGTCGCATGTCCCATGTCGCAGGTCGCAAGTTTAAACCTGAGACCTGAGACCTGAGACCTGAGACAAATATGTTAAGAACCCATACCTGCGGCGAATTAAATATTAACGATACGGGCAAAGAGGTTACACTCTGCGGCTGGGTAGCCACGCGGCGTGACCACGGAAAGCTCGTATTTATCGATATTCGCGACCGATACGGAATTACCCAGGTGGTGTTTGTACCTCAAGAGTGCCATGCCGATATCTATGAGAAGGCAGGGCAATTAAGAAATGAATTTGTGATTAAGGTAAAAGGTAAAGTAAATCAGCGTCCGGATGGTACGGTAAATCCCAAATTGCCTACCGGCGGAATAGAAATTTTGGCTCTAGAATTAGAGATTTTAAATCCCAGCCTCACCCCGCCTTTTGAAATAGTAGAGAATCTGGAAGTGGCAGAAGAGATGCGGCTGAAATACCGCTACCTTGACTTAAGAAGAAAAAAAATATTTAATAACTTTATCTTAAGGCATGAGCTTTATAAAACTATCCGTCGCTTTTTAGACCAACAAGGTTTTATTGAGGCAGAGACTCCTATTTTGACTAAGTCTACACCTGAAGGAGCGCGGGATTATTTAGTACCTTCGCGGATGAATCCCGGTAGATTCTATGCCCTTCCCCAATCGCCACAATTATTTAAACAAATCTTAATGGTTGCGGGGATTGAGAAATATTACCAGATTGCTAAGTGTTTCCGGGACGAAGACCTGCGCGCTGACCGTCAGCCCGAATTTACCCAGTTAGATTTGGAAATGTCTTTTTTAAATGAGGAAGACGTTTTCTCTTTAACGGAAAATTTATTCCAGTTAATATTTAAAGAAATAAAAGGTATAGAGATTAAAATACCTTTTGTGAGGATGAAATTTAGCGAGGCAAAAGATAAATATGGAACTGATAAACCAGATTTAAGAAAAGAACAGTCAGGTGAATTTGCTTTTGTCTGGATAGTAGATTTTCCTTCGTTTAAGTATAATGAAGAAGAGAAGCGTTGGGAAAGCGAACACCATCCTTTTACTGCTCCCCATCCGGAGGATTTGGACAAATTAGAAACTGCACCCGATAAAGTAAGAGCGCGTTCCTATGACTTGGTTTTAAACGGCATAGAAATAGCCTCTGGTTCAATAAGAATTCATGATTCACAATTACAGGAAAGGATTTTTAAGATTATCGGCATAAATAAAGAAGAGGCAGGTAAACGCTTTGGTTTTCTTCTGGAGGCTTTTCAATTCGGTGCGCCGCCTCATGGCGGAATTGCCTTTGGCCTGGATAGGTTATTAGCAACTTTATCCGGCGAAGATAGTATCCGGGAAGTAATTACCTTTCCTAAAACGAGTACAGGTTTTTGTCCTTTGACTGGCGCACCTTCGCAGGTAGAGGAAAGGCAATTGAAGGAACTCGGTTTAATCATAAAGAACAAACGTTAGTTCGTTATGGTTCATTTAACGAAAATAACGATATTAATGAACCCAACGAAATTAACGAAACTAAAGAGGAGGAGAAATGAGAACGCACAACGTAATACACAATACTCGATACGCAATATGTCTATTAGGACTATCGTTTATTTTATCCGGTTGTGTAGTCAGGACATATCGGGTAACAAGAGACAGGGTGGATCAGGATTTGAATATAGGTAACCGTGGTTATCTTAAGGGTGAGGCACCTGCCGGAGAAGCAAAAGAAAGAAAAGCTACCCGCAGCACCCAAATAGTAGAAGTAGAATTGCACTCACCGATAAAATTTGAAAGGATGCCCAAGGCAAAACCCCAAGAAACACAACCCAGAGAAAAAACAGAAAATGAGGAACTCTGGGGTAATCGGGGATATATTACGCAGAGTGAAACCCCGGAAATTACTGAACCGACAGCGGGTATGCCTGCTACTTCAGAAAGATATACCGTGCAAAAAGGCGATACACTGCAGAAGATTTCCCAGAAGTTCTACGGCACAACCAAGAGATGGGCCAAGATTTATGAGGCAAACAAAGATACATTAAAAGGCCCAAATAAGATTTATTCCGGCCAAGTGATAAATATCCCGGTTGAGGGATTAAGAGAGACAAAAGAGGACTTGAAATAATTATATTTATCCCTGGGGTAAACGCTTATCCCGAAAGTCAAACGCTTCGAAAATTTGTGGCGCTTCGCGCCCAAAATTTTTTTGCGACTTTCGGGATAAATTCGCCCCGCCTCTTGCATTCTACAAGAATGCAAGAATGCGGCGAGGCTCATTTATGGAAAAAATAATCAAAATCCAGACTCAACAAGAATTACAAACCCTCTTTGGTTCTCACGACGAAAATATTAAGACAATCGAGAAAGAATTCAAAGTTAAGGCAATCATCCGGGGTGAACATTTAAAGATAAATGGCACGGCTAATAATATTAAGAGGGCCTCGGCCCTTATCGAATACCTATTAAATGCGATAAGGTCGGGGCAGGCACAACTTGGGCGCTTGGATTTACATAGCTTGATAACCGACTTTAGAAAACCTAAGAAAGAGATATTAATGGATATGCCAGATGCAAACATTACCCCTTTATCTATCGGCAAACAGATAGGCCCTAAGACTCAAGGTCAGCGTGAATATGTGGAGGCAGTTAAAAAATACGATATTGTATTTTGTATAGGCCCAGCGGGAACCGGAAAGACTTATTTAGCCATGGCCTGTGCCGTTGAGGCTTTAAAAAAACAAGAGGTACGCAGGATTATACTTACCCGTCCTGCTATTGAAGCAGGAGAGTCTTTAGGCTTTCTTCCCGGCGATATGTATGAGAAGATTTCTCCCTATCTTCGGCCACTTTATGATGCGCTCTATGATATGATGGAAGCCAGCGCAATTGAAAAGTATTTAGAGACCGGTATTATTGAAGTTGCGCCTTTAGCCTATATGAGGGGAAGGACGCTTAATGATGCCTTTATTGTCTTAGACGAGGCCCAAAACTGCACGGCAGAGCAGATGAAGATGTTTCTGACGCGCTTGGGCTTTGACTCCAAGGCAGTAATTACGGGCGATATAACCCAAAGCGATTTGCCCGATAGTAGGCCCATAGGCCTGCTCCAGGCGCAGGAGATATTAAAAGATATCGCGGGAATAAAATTTATTTATTTTACCGGTTCTGATGTGGTTAGGCACGCATTAGTGCAAGAAATTATTGAGGCTTATGATAAAGCGAATCGTAAGTAAAAATAAAATAAAATTTGCCTTAACTGCAATCTTAGTTTTTTTAATTAGTTATATTTTACAGGTAAACTTTGCTGTCTCCGTATTTTTATTATCCTTAGTTGTCTATCTTAAATTAAGGGATGCGAATCTAAAAAAATACAGCCTGCTTAATCTGGCCTTTCTTTTTGTAATCATCTTTGTTACCAGCTGCCTTATAATCAGGAAAGGATGGTCGGAACTCTCTATACCTTTTAGCGTCATCCCGATGCTAACAACCCTATTATTTAGTCAGTTAGAATTATCTTTATTAATTACTTTGGCATCCTCTATTGCTATTGTGCCTATTATCGGTAACCCCTTATATTTAGGGATATTATTTTTTATCAGTGGTTTATTATCAAGTATTTTTGTCTTTGGCGCGCGTCGGCGCATGACGATTATTCGCGTGGGTTTTATTATCGGCGCCCTACAGGCTGTGGTATTGTTTTTTATCGACCGCTTTTGGATAAGGCTGCCAGTTAGATATCTTACCCTTCTCATTAACGGCATTGCCTCTAGCTTTATTGTCCTGGGGGTGTTACCTGTTTTTGAATATCTCTTCGGGACCGTAACTAATATTAGCCTATTAGAATTAGCGGATTTTAATCATCCACTTTTACAGCGGTTGATTTCAGAAGCACCCGGAACATACCACCATAGTTTAGTGGTAGGCAATTTATCCGAGGCTGCCTGTGGTGTCGTGGGTGCTAACGCATTATTAGCTAGAATTGGTGCATATTACCATGATATAGGCAAGCTCCAAAAGCCAGATTATTTTAGCGAGAATCAGACTATAGAAGAGAGTAAACATGATACGCTATCTCCCGCGATGAGCAAGTTAGTAATTATGAACCATGTTAAGGAAGGTGTAGAGTTGGCTAAAAGGCATAGGCTTAATCCACGTTTGATAGATTTTATCCTCCAACATCACGGCAGCAGTTTAGTTTATTATTTTTATCGCCGGGCCGTGGAGGGCTTAGAAGAGGACCAGGAGATAAGGGAAGAGGGTTTTCGTTACCCCGGGCCTAAACCGAACACCAAAGAAACAGCGATAGTGCTATTAGCCGATTCAGTAGAAGCGGCTTCGCGGGCCCTTAAAGACCCTACCCCGAAAAAAATCGAAGAAGTAGTACACAAGATTATTAATAACAAGTTTATCGACGGACAACTGGATGAGTGTGAATTAGCCCTAAAAGACCTAGAAAAAATCTCTGCGGTATTTATCCGTATATTAAGCGGGATATATCATAGCCGGATAACCTATCCCGAAGCTCCCGTATTTGAATCTCACCCTTCTTAAAATGAATAAAGTGAACATAAGTAATATAAGGAAGGGCGGGATGGAAATAATCATAAAAAATCTACAAAGAAAGATTCTGATTCATCCCAAAAGGATAAGAAAAGCAGTCCTTACGGTATTGTCATTAGAGAAAATAAAGAAACCCGGAGAAATAACTATTCTTTTTGTAGACAACAGACAGATTAGAGAGTTTAACCTGATGTACCGAGGCCGCGATTGTGCTACAGATGTTATTTCTTTTGATGATTCTATAAACAGAAAAGAAATCTTAGCGGACATAGTTATATCTACAGATACGGCTATTAGTAATGCCAAAATTTTTAATACCGTACCCTTATATGAATTAAATTTATATGTAGTTCATGGCTTGCTTCACCTTTTGGGATATGATGATAGAACCGCTAAAGGAAGAAAGATAATGCAAGAGAAGGCAGAAACTATATTAAACGCAGATTTTCGCAAATCAATGGTTCGACTACGCTCATCATTGACCCTCAAGTGAAATCGAAGGGTCAAACGCAGATGGTCGCAGATAAAATCTTTAATATGCGATTATCCGCGTGTCCCGCACAATAGTTTTTGTCATAGGTGCGGGATCCCGCCTCCAATTTTTTTGCTTGGCGGGACAATCTGCGTGTATCTGCGTTAAAAAAGTATTTTTTCTATGTCTATACATAAGACCGAAGCAATAGTTTTAAATAGGCGCGATTTTCGCGAGACATCCATCATTGTTAATTTCTATACCCGGGATTTTGGTAAACTTTCTGGTATATTAAAAGGAATAAAAGAAGAGCCTACTAAATTTGCCAGCACCTTAGAACCATTTTCTTTTAATGATATCATATTTTATAAAAAGAGAAATTCATCGCTGCATCTGGTATCCCAATGCGATATAAAAAATAATTTTGATATTATGAGGCGCAATATATCTAAGATAGGTTTGGCGAGTGTGATGATGGAATTAATTGGGGCGATTATGCCTTTAGAAGATAAGAATGAAGAGGTATTTGATTTAGTTCTAACCAGCCTTAAGGAATTAGAGGTCAACTATAATCCCGATAAAATTATGACTATATTTAAGATTAAAATGTTAGCCCTTTCTGGATTTAAGCCCCATTTTGATTCTTGCGTTTCCTGTGATTCGAGAATTTTAGGGCAGTCAAAGTTTAGCCTTGTTTTAGGAGGCCTGCTTTGCTGTGAATGTTACCATAAAGACGCAAGTGCGCGTTCCATCTTTAGAGGCACAGTGGCATCCACCTTGCATATTGAAAAAAACGACTTTAAAAACAATCTTAATTTGGGGATGAATCCCCAGATTAAGAGAGAATTGGATTTTATCTTGAATTCGTTCCTCAATTTTCACCTCGAGAGAGAACTGAAGTCACAGAAGGTTCTAAATAAATTAGTAATGGAGTCACCAAGACATCCTTTGACTTCGCTTGAGGACAGGCATGCCAGAAGGCCACCAGTAAAAGCATAGAGGTGAGGAGGGAGGCTATTATGAAGATAGTTATAGTGGGCCCGGGTGCAATGGGTGGTTTATTTGCAGCGTTTTTATCTAAATCCAAAGAAGAAATTTGGCTTTTAGATAAAAATAAGGAACGCTCAAGGACCATAAACCAAAGCGGCATCTCCGTAGAAGGTATTTCCGGTAACTGGCAAGCGCAGGTTAAAGTAGCTGCTGACCCCAAAGAAATAGGCCAGGTAGATTTAATCGTGATTTGCGTTAAGTCTTATGATACAAAAGAAGCCATTATGCATGCCCGAGCCTTGGTAGGCGATAATACCCGGGTTCTTACTTTGCAAAATGGTATTGGTAATATTGAAATTATTAGCGACACGGTGGGCGTAGATAAAGTAATGGGTGGAGTAACTAACTTAGGCGCAACTTTGATTAATATCGGTAAAGTAAGGCATGCCGGCCGCGGCGAGACGGTGATTGGCCGTATAGATGGCAAGATACCCGTTGAGATGCGCTCGATTCGTGAAATATTTAATAAAGTAGGCATGGAGACGAGGATATCACGGGATATCAAAAGTCTTTTGTGGTCAAAATTAATCATCAATGTAGGGATAAACGCCCTTACTGCCATCACCGGCTTAAATAATGGTCGGTTAATAGAATTCGAAGGCACGCGTAAGATTTTACGGGAAGCAGTTACTGAGGCGGTGCGCATTGCTAAAAGAAAAAGAATAAAGCTTATCTATGATGATCCATTGGCAAAGGTAGAGGCAGTTTGTGAGGCTACGGCAACCAATGTGTCGAGTATGCTACAGGATGTCTTAAGAAAAAAACGCACCGAGATAGATTTTATTAATGGTGTCATCGTCCGTCAAGGCCAAGAATTAGCTATCCCTGTGCCGGTAAATTCCACCTTATTAGATTTGGTCAAAACCATCGAATCCAGTTATAATTTATCCATTACCTAGGGACCCCCTTTCAGCCAATCGGAAGGGTGTCCCCACTTAGCTTTTTTGACAAATGTTAGTTTTGCTGCGGGATGTTGTTCGTGTGCTGTCCGCCAAAATTTGTGGCGGACTAATGTGCGTTCACAAACCCTCCGCAAAATATATCGAGGTTCAAAATACGCCTCATCATGTCCCCAGAATTAATTTCGTTATGTTCCTTATTTTCGTGGTGTTCGTAGATTGATGAATAAGTATTTATTAGTAAAATTGGCGGTTGTTGGGATATTTTGTTTTACTTATACCACCCTGGCAGCAGAAGAGATGGGATATGTAAAACAGGCTGAGCAGGACAATTTGTTAAATGATGCGCTACGTTTGCTTAAGGATAGAAAGGATAAAGACGCCCTGGAGATTTTTGAGAAAATTATTGCCAGCCAAGCGGATAATCTGGACGCACTTTGGGGTAAGGCAGAGGTTTTAAGAAGGAGCCGCGATTATAAAGAGTCAGAAGAATTATTGAATAAAATATTAAGCCTAAATCCTAAGCACATTCCTTCTTTAATTAGCTTAAGTTATATCAGATATAAAGATGATAAATTAAACGAGGCCTTGGAGTTGATAGGTCAGGTTTTAAAGATGGACGCTTTAGATAAAGAGAATCAGGCATTGGCTTATATGATGTTGGGTAGTATCAATAGCCGGCGCTCTAAAAAAGGCTGGGTTTTAAGTAAGGTAGCCTACGGTACTCACATAAAAGGTTATTTTTTAAGAGCTAAAGAACTGGCTCCCCATTTGCCAGAAGTACACCTTGGCTTAGGAACTTTTTATCTTTTAGCACCGGCAATTGTAGGCGGAGATTTAAATAAGGCATTTCAGGAATTAGAGCTGACCGTAAAACTTGCACCCGAATTCGCTACTGCTAATGCCCGCTTAGCCCAGGCCTATAAAAAGAAAGGGGATTTGGAAAAGTATAATTTTCATCTTCAACGGGCAAGGGAATTAGACCCAGAGAATGAAGTTTTGAGGGAAATAGGAGAAAAACAAAATTTAAACGCAGATACACGCAGATTGCACGCGGATTAACGCAGATGAATCTGCGACCATCTGCGTTAGATTTGCGGGAATCTGCGTTAAAATAATGAAGAACTTAGAAATTAGCACGATATTTCGCGATATTGCTAAAATCCTTGAGATAAAAGGTGACAATATTTTTAGAATACGCGCTTATGAAAGGGCAGCCCAGAATATCGAGGGTTTAACTGAAGATATCGAAAATTTTATTCAGGCAGACAGGCTTACCGAAATTCCGGGTATTGGTAAGGATCTGGCAGGCAAGATAAAGGAGATAATTAAAACTAATAAATTAAAATTCTTTGACGACCTTAAAAAGGCCATCCCTGAAGGATTGCTCGATATCTTAAAGATTCCTTCTGTCGGGCCTAAGACCGCCAAATTGTTATATGAAAAATTGAAGATAAAAAATATTCTGGATTTAGAAAAGGCGATCAAGGAAAATAAATTAGAAGGTATTTTCGGGATAAAAGAGAAAACTATCGAGAATATTTCAAAAGGCATAGAATTAATTAAACGGGGAAAAGAGAGGATGTCCTTGGCAGTTTCTATGCAAGTAGCAGATGAGTTTGTGAATGCCTTAAAAAAGTTACCTGAGGTAGAAAAAATCTCCACTGCCGGAAGTCTACGCCGGCAAAAAGAGACGGTGCGGGATATTGATATTTTGGCAATTTCCGATAAGCCACAAAAGATAATGAAGGCTTTTATTACTCTGTCTCCAGTAAAAGAGGTTTTGGCATTAGGCCAAACCAAGTCTTCTGTGCGCACAAATCGCGGTGTGCAGGTAGACTGTCGGGTCGTGGAAGAAAAATCTTTTGGCGCCGCGCTTTTATATTTTACTGGCTCTAAAAATTTTAATATTAAACTCAGGAAATTAGCGATTAAAAAGGGCTTAAAGATAAATGAATACGGCGTCTTTCGGGGAAATAAATTTGTCGCGGGCAAAACCGAAGAAGAAATTTTTAAATTATTGGGCATGTCTTTTATCGAGCCGGAACTAAGAGAAGATGGCGGCGAGGTAGAATTAGCGCGGGAGTTTAAATTGCCCCGCTTAATCGAACTTAAAGACTTAAAAGGTGATTTCCACGTACATTCCCAATGGTCAGATGGCGGCAACACCATAGAGGAAATTGTCCACGCCTGCCAAAAAAGAGACTATAGTTACGTGGCAATTACCGACCATTCTCAAAGCCTAAAAATAGCTGGTGGTTTAAGCATCACGGATTTAAAAAAGAAAAGGCAGGAAATAGATAAAATAAATAAAAGGCTAAAGGGTTTTCGGATTCTGTATGGGGCAGAGGTAGATATAGATTCCGACGGAAATCTGGATTATAAAGATGAGGTATTAAAAGAATTTGATATAGTAGTAGCTGCGATTCATACGGGATTCAAGCAGTCTAAAGGACAACTCACTAAAAGGATAGTCAAGGCCTGTAAAAATAAATATGCGCATATTATCGCCCATCCTACAGGTAGGCTTTTGGGGGTGCGCGATGTTTATGATATAGACTTAGAAGAGATTCTGGAAGTGGCCAGAGAGACAAATACCCAGTTAGAGATAAATGCCTTTCCCCAGAGATTAGATTTAAATGACCTAAATTGTCATCGGGCAAAAGAAGCAAGGGTAAAATTAGCCTTGGGCACAGACGCGCATACCACGGAACAATTGGAGACGATGAAATTGGGCATCTCGGTAGCCAGGCGCGGCTGGCTGTCCCGTGAAGATGTGATTAATACGCTTGATGTAGATGAATTTTTGAAGACAATAAAGAAATGAAAATTGGTTCATGGTTCAAGGTTCATGGTTCAAGGCAAAAAACAATTTTATTGGCTATTGGCTATTGGCTATTGGCTATTTCGCTTTCTGGGTGTCAGAATAGACAACTCTACAAGGATACCCAGGTAATGATAGGGACTTTCGTGGAGGTGATCTCGCCTGACCAAAGGGCAGCCGGCATTGTTTTTGCGGAAGTTAAGCGCATCGAAAACTTATTGAGCAAATATAGTCCGGATAGCGAGGTATCCAGATTAAATAAGAGTGGCAAGTTAATAACTAGCCCAGAGACTTTTTATATTATAAAAAAATCAAAGGAATTCTGGCAGGCAAGTAGTGGTGCATTTGATATTACCGTGGCGCCGCTTGTGGACCTTTGGGGTTTTACGAATAAGAAATATCTTATGCCCGAAGAAGCAGAAATTAAAAATACATTGAATCTGGTTGGTTCAGATAAAATTATTTTGCATAATCGGGATAATATGATAGAATTTACAACCTTGGGAGTAAAAATAGATTTAGGCGCAATTGCTAAAGGCTATGCAGTGGATTGTGCGGTAAATAAATTAAAACAGGCGGGCATAAAAAACTGTTTAATTAATGCCGGTGGCCAGATATATTGTCTGGGGAATAAATTTGGACAACCCTGGAAGGTAGCGATACAAGATCCACAGAAAGATGGTTTCGTTGATTACTTGGAATTAAAAGATAGGGCAATAGCGACCTCTGGTGATTATGAACAATATTTTGTTCAGGATAAGAAACGGTATGCGCATATATTTAATCCTAAGACAGGCTATCCGGTACATTCAGGCGTAGTTTCCGTAACTGTGATTGCTCCAGATGGTTTAACCGCGGATGCGCTTGCCACGACCATTTTTGTTTTAGGTAAAGTTAAAGGGATAGCATTAGCTAAAAGATTTCCGGATGTAGAAGTAAGGATAATTGAAGAAAGAGACGTTTCATATAGGGACACCCTTTCAGCTAAAGTCAAGGGTGTCCCTGATGTTCTGTAGATGGTCCGGATTTTGACGGACATCAAGTTAACTTTGAGGAATTAGAGAAACGCCTAAATTTGTTTAGGGCCCAGGAAGAAAGCTTAAGGCAGTAACAATGGTTAATCAAGATAAATTAAGCGCAAATAAAATAGATGCGATGCGTGTTTTCGTTTATTTTTCCTATTTGATGGATAACCCCGTTATTGATAAAAACGGGGAATTAGCCGGAAAATTATACGACATTATTGTTAAGCCATCGGAAGTCTATCCTCAATCTGCCAGCCTAATTATCCGCAAAGGTTTCCCTAATCGTAAGTATGCAGTAATTAATTGTTCTGATATTTTGAATTGGGACGATAAAGAAATAGCCTTAAAGATTGATAAAGCAAAGATTGCCTTTAGAGAAAAACATAATAATAAAGAAGAACTGACTTTGCGCCGGGATATTTTAGACCAACAAGTGGTAGATACCTATAACCATAAGGTTATTCGGGTGAATGATATACATCTTCTTAAGGTGGATCATTGTTTGATGATTGCCCATGTGGATATCAGTTTAAGAGGGCTAATCAGGCGACTGGGTTTAGAGAAAATAGTTGACTTTTGGGTGGGGTTATTCCGCAAAAATGCAGACTATCTTAAAACTGAACATTTAATTTCTTGGAAGCACATCCAGCCGCTATCTATTAATCCCGTAAGCATGACTATCAAAGTAGATGTTCCGCACAAGCAATTTAGCAATATTCCCGCTGCTGACTTGGGAGAAATATTCTTAGATTTAAATA
>Ga0315274_10008362_pt1 | contig 14986 bp, 25 predicted proteins | sample YL17G02_20_MG_FD_203700 | JGI IMG/M metagenome (GOLD analysis project Ga0315274, IMG submission 203700) | Sediment microbial communities from Yellowstone Lake, YNP, Wyoming, USA - YL17G02_20 | ecosystem: Environmental > Aquatic > Freshwater > Lake > Sediment | place: USA: Wyoming | collected... | reverse complement strand
GTCGTCCTCGATGGGGTCGGTGTCTACTTCAGCCATGACCAGATTGATGTGAAAAGGGTCCAAGTGAGCAGGGCGAGGATCGCGACAGAGCCGATGGCGATCCCTCTCCAGGGGCTCCACGGGTTCCACTGACCAGGGTCTTGCCATTCCTCAAGTGGGAGTGGCGTAGGAGGTGGCCTTCTATTTACACCGGGGGCTCGCCTGATGATGATCTCTGGGGGTGCCTTCGGAGCCGGAGCCTTCCGAACTCTCTTGGGCTTAGCTACGGGTGGAGAATGGTCCTCGTCAAGGATCAAGTCCCAAGCCGTGCGGGTGACCTCGGGGAGAATCTTCTTGCAACGCTCGCAGGACACCTCCTGGGCATTGAGAGCAAGCCTATCCGTCGTGTACCCACACACGGCTTTCCCCTCCCCTGGCCAGTGGACTTTCCTCAACGCCACGGTGTATACTCAATCCCATGCCCAGGCTGTACGCCGTTCAGCACTGTCACAAGATGCGTGGCTGGGAAGACCTGGTCTACTTCCACCAGTGGGCCACCGCTGTTCGAGCCTCGGAACTTGCCGCTCGGGACCAGCCAGGGCTCGTGACCAGAGTGACTCGGAAGCCTCATGGGTTCGTTCCCCCGCTCCCACGGCCACCACCAACTCCCGTATTTTCCATCGGTCAGGATCTCCCGGTGGAGTACGTCCCTGCCTTCCCTGTGGAGTACACCACCATCGACCTTGAACTTGACGAAGCGATGCGACTTCAGCGAAAGCATCAGAAGAAACTCTCCCGAGAAGCTGGGGCCAAGGCTCGTATTCCCACCTGGTACGACCGAATCAACCAATCGGAAGATTGACTTCATCCTCTTCGGACTTCTGGTACTTCACACCCCGCTTGGCTTCCTTGGCTTGAGCAGCACATGAGGAGCAGAGCGGCACCGTTCCATCAGCCGAGGTAGCGGGGTTTGCCCCGCAGCCTAAGCAGAGCTGTCCGGGTTCAATGGAGGACTTCGCCATGGTCACGTTTCTCCGAGGTGCTGGCCTGGGTGGGGTAGAAGACCTTAAAGTCCTGACAGATTTCCTGGAACCGTGCCACCAGCTTTGGGTCAGGTTCGCCCGCTGCCTCCGGTAGAGGGGGCATAAAGAAGTTCCCCTTCGCCCTCTGGATGTCCACGTTCATGGTGGCGTGGCTTCCACCCTCGACCGGTGGGAACACCAAGGAGGCCACCAGTCCAGATTGCTCCAGGAAGTGCCTGTGGTTGGCCTCGTCTTCGGTCCCTGTGGGCCAACCCGGGTCCGTGGGCCAGGTACGACCATCCCAACCGAAGCTCTGGAGGAGCCTGATAGCGTCGGTCTCAGTCTCGGGGTAGATGGGGATCTCGACATGGAGAATGCCTTTGACTCCCTCATCCCGGATGAGCAGGAGGGCCAGCATGAGTAGCCGCACCTCAGAGTTCTTCCGTAGGCTGATCCAGCCCATCAAGGGTAGACCCCTGAACTCCCCCTTGACTGGGGCGGACACTACCTTGCCGACCGGGAGCCTTTGCTGAGCCTCCGTAACAAGCTCACTCTCCGTAGACCGACGAACCTTCCGATCAAAGCTGCCCATGTGGTGTAGGCTACACCGGAGACTCGGAACTAGGCAAGAACCTTGAACACCAACGTCGCTATCTTGATTTGGTTTGGTATTTTCCTGGGATTGGTATCCTGGTACATCTCCAGCGTGTCCGCTCGTATCACGCAGAGGGAACGTGACTCTGAGGTTCAACCGCCCCGATTTCCTGACCCCCCTGACATGGCCCATACAGAGGAAATGCTCCAGCAAGCCAACCGGCAGATGGGGGAGGCCATGCGGGGCATGGATCTGCATATGAGTCAGGCCATGCAACAGGCTAACGTCTCTATGGAAAGAGCGATGGAGGACATGGTTCAGACCATGTCCAACTCCAGGTTGCGTGAAGGAAATGTTGTCTTCCGAGCGGGCAACGCCACCGGGATTAAAAGGGAAATGCGGGTAACACCGCTCCCATCGGGAGGTGTCTCCCAGACCCTAGTCCCAGTACCCCCGGAAGCCCCTAAGCCACCCCCCGTTTCGGAGAAGCTCCCTCCGACCATCTACGAACGACTCAATCAGGACGAGGACTGACCGGGGTTAGTCCCTGATCAACCTCTCCCAGATTGTCTGGACACCTAGTACGGGGGGAAGCCGAATCTCCGTAGGGGGTGGGGGTAGAGCTACAGAATCCGGCTTGTACTCAGGGAGGTCTAGGAGGAACTGGTTTTTGTCGTGGCCTACGAGTGCCCTGGCGATGAAGCTTCCCGGGGGCTGTAGGACCACCATGAACGTGGTTCGAGTCCAGGGTCGATCAGCAGCAGGGACGGACGTCACGAAGCGGTAGCTACACGGCCCTGGCAAGTCGAGCGACCTGAGAAGGTAGTCCAGTATCCTCTGGTCATTCCCCTCCTCGTACACCTTGGTGGGGTCCAGGAAGTGGCCATAGTGCGGCCCTGCCTCTCGTTCTCCCGTATACCAGATGGCTGGGCGATCAGTCGAGCCCACGACCCGCACCCTCACGGCCAGGCTGGTCGGACATACCGATGCGTCCACCCTTGGGACAGCTTGCGTCAGGTCGAGGAGCACTACAAGAGACTACACCAGGGAAGACCGGAGATGACTGCCTCTCCCGACCTCCCCTACCAGGGGATAGCTCAGTCCCATACAGGATTTCCACATAGCAATCCCGAATGGTTTACCACTTGTTTGGTCCAAGACTTGCTTCTGGGCACTGGCCACGGAATCGGGGTCCTTGTCGTCGAACGGGACCACGGTGATATGAGGATGGAACCCGAAGCGAATGTAGTTGTTAGCCGCCATGCTTAGGGACTTTACTCCTCCGTGAGCAACGGTGTAAAGTAGGATTACATGGCTGACCCGAAGAAACCATCCGAGGATGAGGACACGCTCATCATGGGTCCAGACTTGGGGAATGACCGAAAGCTCTTCTTGCGGAAGAACTCGGACGGTGTTCAGTCGGGCATCATGACTCCCGTGAAGGATGGTATGCCCCTCCCTGACAATTCCTTCTACATAGAGCATCGGGGACCTGGGCCGCTCTACAGTGTGACTCCCCTGGGGAAGTCCAAGTCGAAGCCAACTACGGCGGGGTACCGGAAGAACTTCGACCGCATCTTCGGGGGCAAGGCCACCGTGGGGCAGGCGTAATCCACCCGGTGTAGTATCCCCGGGTGGGCACTCCCTGGCACATCGGAGACTTTGGTCGGTACGAGATTGAAAGTCCGAAGTTTCCTCGTTTTGAGGTCATCTCCGCGACCAAGACCGAGGTTCAGGTCTGGTACTCAGGTCAGACCACCCTCACGACCATCCCGAAGCGAACCTTCCTGGATGACTGCGTGAAGTGGTGGCTTGTCGAGCCCATCGAGAAGCTCTTCCCCTTCCCGAAGTGGCTTTACGAAGGCGGCTCGTTCTCCTTGGAGTCCCCCATTATGGGGATCAATGTTACCCTCACGCAGATCCCTGACAGGGCTACTCCAGGGTTCCCCACCAAAACACATACCAATCACGAGATGGACCTGAAGGGACGTCTACTCACCTACCGGCGAAAGCAAGGCGATTACATCTCCTGCCTCACTGGGGATCCTCAGTGTTTGGTCCTTGTCCCCATCAAGGTCATTCTGAAGTTTGGTCGCAGCGTGAAGACCCGCTGGGACTTCCTGCGGACTACGGACATCGTGGACCCCGATGAGGATGACTTCTAGTCAGCCCTCCGGGAGGGGAGTTGGATGGGGATCTCCACAATGTCTGACCGCCAGGTCGAGGAGGTCTCCACCTCTTGGCGTGGCATTGCTTTCGGCACAGGCGGCTCGGAGTCGAATGACATCGGCCTCTTGAGGGAGGATCCTCCAAGCCTGCCCCCCGGCGGGCTTGGAGCTGCCGAGGCGGGAGAGGGGGCAATGGGGCTCGGAGCGGATCGGATAACCACCTTGGCCGAACCGGGACGAGCCTTGTCAGGCACGATTTCGATACTCGGCTTGGCATCCGCAGTCGCCTTCACCTCGTTGACCGTCTGCTCTGTCGAATTGGCCGACTCCTGGATCTTGTCCAGCCTTCTCAGAGCCTCCTCGAATTTACTGGTCAACTCAACAACCTTTTTGGCACTGACCTCTTGCTCAATTGCCGTCTTGTGAGTCCTCCACGCGACTGTCAGGCAGGTCACAAAGACCGCTGCCCCAAAAACCATACCTAAGGTTGTTCTCCAGATGATCTGGTTGAACTTGCCGAGAATGAGGATGAGGGTCTCGGTGATGACATCCACCCCATCAGTGAACTTCACAGCGGCTTGAGTGACCTCAGCCTGAACTTGAGTGACGGGGGCTGCTGGTTGTGGAGTAGTTTTAGCCACAGCCCTACTGATCTCCTCACGGGCAAGATCAGCCAACTTGACTGACCCTTGCTCACTCAGGGTGGTCATGAGCCGTCCATCCTTCGGAGGACTACCCTGGGGTGGACTTGAGGGGGTGTCTGACATTTTCTTCTCCCAATAATTGCTGCGCCCGCTTGTGAATATTCTCGCGGTTCACTTTGAGTCTCTCGGCCGCCTGTTCTAGATCACCAGACCGCGCATGGCTTTCAGCGATTCGCTTCTTGAACTCCGTAGAGGAATCAAGCTCTTCAGCCCGCTTCGCTTTATTGAATGGCCACCAGGTCATGGGTTACCTCCGGGTGGGTAATGCAGCCGCCAATGAGGCTTGCTGCTTTTCAAGGCTTTCGACCTTGTCCTCTAGCTTCTCGTTACTCTTGGCCAGGCCATCCATCGCCACCTTGACACCATCCCCCGCACGGTTGCTCTCAATGGCCAACTTTGCACTGGCGTCATTCATTTCCTTCAGAGCCTTGAGCATCTCCTTCTGGTCATCCAGTCTTTCATCCTTGCTCTTGAGCCATCCCTTAATAGCCAAAAACAGAGCGATGATCAGCAGGACACACAGGGACCCCAGGATACCTTGCCCAGCGATGTTGCTGAGGGCATCCTCCGCTTGCTTCTGGCCTGGGGCCAAAGCTACCGGATCAAAGGCTACGAGGACCATCTTACTAGCGGTGTACTTCAAACGATTAGCTAGATCAGGGGGAACCGGTGTAGGTTGCCTCCATGCCAGCCCGAAGTTTTGCCATTGACTCTTGGGCTAGCCGCCTTCTGTTCCTCGGGGTGGCCAACGGACAACTCCGACTCTACCTGGAAAATCATAGGTGTTCAGCACGGGGTCAGACCTTTCTCACCCGCTGGCAACTAGGCCCTGAGTTTACCATTGTCGAGTTCCAGTGCTCAAACTGTAGTCAGATCCACGGGATGGCCGTAAGGACTCCATTCAACTTGTTCGGGGATCCAGTTGCGGAATACCTGCAAGATGGCTGGCCAGAGCTGACATGGGATTCTGTCATTTCGTCATGGCAGTTGGCCCACAGAGCCCACGCGGAACCAGAGTCAGCCCAATTCATCCTGAACAGGTCCATCAGCAACGGCCGTATCTTTTTCACCCTCGCATGCCCCTGTGGAAGTCAGAGTCCCCCCTCAGCGGGGTGGAACTTGGAGGGGACCACCACCAGAGGGCTCTCCTATTCTATCCATGTGGGTCGTCCTACTTCCTTCCACCCATCGGAAGCCGTAGAGGATCTCCCAAAAGTCATCAAGTCCACTCTCCAGAACACGGAGAGGTTGGTGAGACATCGTGCCTCAGGGAGGATCTACAGGTTGCCCGCCTTCACGATCCACCTGGAACCAGCGGAGGCAGGTGAGGCTCAGCCACTCAGTTGCTCGGTCGAGAACCTCTGGTCAGAGTACGACCGCTTCTACGGTGGGGGGGATACCAGGAAGTACCAGACGTGGCACGAGAGGATCGCTAAGGAATGATTTTGGCAATTTCGAAGTGCATGCCATCCAGGCGTTGGAAATGCATCCCAGCGTAAAATCCATGAGCATGGGCAATAGGGACAAGTTTTCTCACAGAGCCCTCTTTGCCAACTAGAGCCGGAACGCACCCCAATTTATTCCAAGAATAGTTGACGTCAAAAGCTGTTCCGTAGCTATGGTTCGACAGGTACTTGGTAGACCCCCGAACGAATCTCGGGTTCCACGCACCATCGAAGGTGAGCACAAGTGGGAGTAGACCTGCTGCTTCCCACGCTGCCCAGAGCCCTTGAAGCTGCTTGGCTCCCTTGGTGTGGAAGGAGACTTTACCGTTCGGGCAGCCCTTCGTCCCATGAAGCTGAGGGATGTCTACGGTCACGATGTTGTGCTTGTCCCAGCCATCCGTGATCTTGATGGCCTCGGGATTCCCTGGTACGGGAGCGGGTGCGAAAGCGAACGTCCCGAAGATTTTGGCCCTCTCCATGAAGCCCAACGAGGGGAAGTCTGGCTTTGGCGGCCAGCTAGGCCCTAGTACGTCCTCCCCAGTGGCAGCCGCAGCATCAGGGTCCGGGAACCCCACCGAGATGGCAGCCTTCAGAGTCCCTGGGCCGACCTCACCATCCTGGTCAAGACCTTGGGATTTCTGAAAGTCCTTGGTGCCCTCGATGGTGTCGTGGGTGAAGTCGCCGTCTACGTCTAGCCAGTAGGATCCCTGGCCAACCAGGAAGTTCTGCCAGGCTTCTACATCAGGCCCCGTCGATCCCTGCTTGAGCGATTGCATGGGGTACCTCCTGAATCTTGGTTAGGAGCTTGTTCATGGAACTCCGGGCCTCTTTCAGCCCCACTCTGACGTCCTTGACACTGCGTTCCGTTCTGTAGGAACTCAGAGCCTCTACCGCATCGGCTTCAAGGCCGAGGAGAGTGATGTCTAAAGACCGTACCAGTTCAGTGGCTTCGTCTAGAGGCTTACACATTCGAGCTTCCCTCAAAGGTGGCGAACTAGCATCCTGCTAGGCCAAGCTCATAAAGAATTTGTGGGACCGCTACCTGCATGGCAGCCCGTAGCCAAATCGAACAGGAACTCCTCGACATGATGCTGACAGAGCATCAACGAGCCGCTTCTTCTGTTGCAGGGCCTCCTGACCTCCCCTCAGAGCTGTTTGGAGGCCAAGCTCCGCAGAGGATGCGCCAGGCTTCGGCCTCCCCCGACGCCTACCTGGACTTCCTGTGCCCTCCCTCCCCTGGAAGGAACGCCGCTGACATAGACCTGGAGTCTCTCTGGGAAAAGCCACAGGGAGAAATCCTACAAGCCCTACAAGCCTCAGATGGCGATCCCCTGGCAGCCCTCTGGACGACTCCCGCTCCGGCCAAGCAAGCTAGTGAGCCGGACCTGAGTTCCTTGTGGTCCTCGACCCCCTCGGCCACAGAACCCGACCTGGAGGGCCTTTGGGACTCCCCAGGTCGGGCTGTAGAGGCTTCTGAGGGTGGGGATGCACTCTCTGGCCTCTTTATGACCGGAGAGGCTGTAGCTCAAGCTGAGATGACTGGACAAAGCTTCGAGGCTGGAGAGATCCCGATGCCTCGAATGGCTCGAACAGCCTCCACCTCGGACTTCAACATCGAGTTCGATGGTGGAATGGACTTCGGTGCCGAAGCCCCCTCACGAGCTTCCTCTGCTGCCAGGTTCAGGATTGACCAGCCACCACCGAGATACACGTTCCCCCGTGGTAACGTCACCGTTCAGGATGGGGTAGTAGTTGGCCAGCGAGGATCAGATGGGAGGTTCCAGAGGACCTCAGCACGACCTCAGATGGAACGCCCAGCCCCTCAGCCTCGTCCAGCTCCAACTCCCAGATTGGAAGCCCCTAGATCCCCAGTGACCACCACGAAGTACGACATCCTCCGCAAAGGCGGACTGGACATCTAGTTCGCAGTCGGGTCAACTCTTTGGATCCTCGGAAGGGTTGTGTCAGTTTGGTCGTCTGTCTCGACGTGATTCTCAAGCACGTGTAGCAGGACACGACCAAGTCTCAGCCCAGCCTGATTGTAGTTCAGAAATTGCTGGTGGTATTTGTCCACGATGATGTGGAACGACTCCGTGAAGCTATCGTCGCTGGCATCATAGTCTTCGACGAATCGGTTGGCGAGCTGGAGCATCAACTCCCCACGCTCAACTGCATCTTGACTGGCCTTAATTCTTCGGTAGAGAGCGGTCACCTCAGGGGAGAAGGGAGCACACTTGGGACACCGTTGGTCTTGACTCATTGAACTCTACCTCTACACCGGTTCAGGCGACGATTTCTCTAAATGTTTGGGGCTGTTAGTAACCTGTGGATCCCCCTGAGACTCTACTTGAAAGGCTACCACCCTGAGCAGCGGATCATTAGGCTCAAAAGGGTTCCCAGGGCTATGGCGGCGAGCCCCCACGCGACGATTTTCCCAAGTATCTTGCGAGGATTCTCTTCGGCATGGACGCAACCTTGAGCGAGAACGGGAACGTGATGATCAGCTTACGGTCCCCTTCGTCGCCACCCCAGAGGACCAGCTCATGAGCACCCCACTCAACTGTGGGGATCCGCTTGTCCTCGATGTTGGCATCAGCCCATGCCAAGGTCACGTGTGGCTTGAACTCAGGAAACTTGTCCGAGAACCCTACACCGGCAGCCTTGAGTGAGACTTTAAGGTTCTGGTGGAGTGTGTGAAGAGCGTCAGATTCGATGCGGCAGATGACTGGCACCTTGCCATCCTTGGACGAGGTGGGGGATTTCTTCATTGGGAAGCACGACACTCGGCTGGTGCTCACAGTGAAAGGTGCAGCCATGGAGGACACCTTGAAGGTTGCCACCATGGCTTCGGCCAGCGTCTCGATTGCTACGTCATCCCCTAGATGGATGATGGTGACGTGGTAGTGATCAGTGGAATCCTTCTGGCCTGGGACATCCAGCTCACTCAGGAGTCGAGCCGTCTCGTGGGGTACGCGAAGTCCGATGAAACTCATTGGGTGGTTCTTTCACTTACCGTAGAACACGGCATGACCAACGCTTGGCAAACCGAGCAGCAACTCTCTGAGCCTTTTTGTCCCGCCAGCCCCCACCGAGGTTGTTGTATTGCTTGACAGCCCAGGCAACACCCTTGGGTGCGGGCCAGTGCTTCCACCCATGCCCGTGGTTAGGCCCCTCGATCTCCTTGTCTTGATAACGAAGCTCACGGCGTTCCCCTCGAACTAGCTTGAGGCACTGCTCCCAGAGCCACTCGTTCGTGGGCTCGTGGTTGTCCTGTGGGAGCGGAATGAACGCCATGCCACTAGGGCGTTGCGTTCAATACTTTAGCGAATGGGCTCGGTTCGGATGAAGACGGGGGTATTTGCACCCATTCCAGCTCCCAAGACGTTGAACTCGAAGTACTCCACCGCCGCCTCGTAGGTCATCCCGTCATCCATCCCGTCCCGCTCCATCAGGACCATGATGCATGCCTCGAAGCTGTAGGCCGCCAGAGGGGGCGAGCCGTACCTGTACATGACCCCGATGAAGGCCGACTCGAACCCGTCGGCCAAGAGGGCCTGGGGGTTCGCGTCTTCAAGCTCGGCCAGGAGTTTGGTACGCTCGGACGACGTGAGGACCATGAAGCTGGGCATCAGTTGTAGCTATCCCCGTACCCGTGGGGGATCCCCATCTTCTCGCAGACCTGACCCATCAGATGCGAAAGGCTGCTGGCCATGCTCTGATACTCGTCCCCGTAGATAACGACCACATGGGCGTCGTCGGTTGGGACTTCAGGGATGTTCGTGTATGAGGGTTCCTCCCCCTCGTGGTTGATGGACTGGAACATCCGGTTCACCTCTTCCTTTTGGTCCTTGGTGACAGCGAAGGTACCACACTCCCCTCGATGCCAGAGATCCTGGCCCACGAAGCCCCCACTGACCTCGAACGCCTTCAGGAACGCCTGAACGTTGGGATCTTGGAGAACGGCCACAGGGAAGCTGTGAACGACCGAACTGGAGTTCGTCACGAAGCCGAGGTTCATTCCGAGTCGAAGGGCCATGTTAGTCATCCTCCTGGAGAATTTGGAAACGAGTTCTGGGGACGAGCACTTCCTCAGCGGTCATCAGGGGCAGCCGGTTCTGTGGAGCGAAGTTGCAGACGAGGTAGTGGTACTCCGAAGGGGCTGAACACTGACGCCGAAGCTTGCAATCATAGCAGGGCTCACCGGAGGGTTCATGCCCGTAGCTGTGGAGGTCCTCCCAGAGCTTCTGAGCTGTGACCCCCTCATCGAAGACGGTCTTGGACTTCTCATGCGGGGGGTCGAAGCTGGAGGACGACATACGACCTGTCTGGTCGAAGTAGCAAGAAAAGATGCCCTCAGATCGCATGGCGAAGGCCGTGTTCACTCCCAGCTCGGGGCGAGACAGAAAGTAAGGCAGGAGGCCCTCGGAGAAGGCGATGTCCACGGCCACGTTCCTGGCGAACCTGATGGCCTCGGGCAGATCCCTGGTGTAGACCGTTCGGGTCATCAGACCTTCCAGGTTCCCACGCCCCACGTCGGGATAGTAGGCCAGCAGGATGATGGAGAGAGGCCCAAGCTCGTCTCGGGCCTTGACCAGGTCCATGAGATTCTTGGCCACGTCCTTGTCTGCGATCAGGTGGATGTTGAGCTTGCAGGTGAGCTTGTCCCTGAGGTTCTTGTAGTGCTCCTTGAACCAGTCCAGGCCCTTGAAGCTGTGGTAGGTCATGGCCACCCCGCCGCAGACCTCGTTGGTGGCAGCCACGATCTCTGGAGTCATCCTGAACCCCGCTGTCGTGTAGTTCGGGACGGTCCCGAGTTCACGGGCTTGGCGAAGGATGTACGGGAAGTCTGGATGCTGAGTCGGCTCACCTCCACCGAGGGCAATTTGGTAGGGAACCGTCTCGAAGCCCTTCAGGATGGTCTCGACCAGATCCTTGCGGCCGTGACCTGACCGGGGCTTGCTGTCTCGGTAGCAGTAGCTACAGCCCATCGAACACTTGTTCGTGATGGCAATGTCGATGAGTTCCGGCGAAGGGCTCGGGACAGCATTGTACCGGTGAGGGAACCTCTTGCGGATCTCTTCCTCCAACCGGTGATTCCTCCGGTTGTAGTCCCCTCCTCCCAGGTCGTCCACCAGGCGAACGAGGTTGCCGGTCGTCTCGTCAAAGGTCGAGTAGTAGACCCTCGCACCCTGGACGTTGTACTCCATGCTTCTCATCAGAACTCGATTCTCGTACTCGCTACACCGGAGATACGCCACAGCGGTACCAGGATCAACCCGGTGTACCTAACGGCTGGATGTTCAAGAAATTCGGCCCGTACCTGGCACTCCTCATCATCGTTCTGGTAACGGTGGCGGCCACACCGAGGGCCATCAAGGGATACGTTGAAGGGCACTACCAGGTCAAGGTAGCTCAAGTCGAGCTGGGCTGGCCCGTGGTTTTCAAGGGGGTCACGGTCCAAAGGGAGGGCCTCCATGCCGAATTGCAGGAGGTCAGGGCAACGCCCTGGGGTTCGGACCCTGTAGAAGTTCGAGGTGGGACAGCCCACATCATCCAAAAGGGTCACGGAAGGTCCCAGGAGACGCCTGGACGCCGTTCTATCATCGCCAGGGGCCTCCGGGTTACGGTCGAAGGGGAGGGCTTTCAGGCCCACCTGGAGGGGGTCAACCTGGACTCTTCCTACCGGTTCCAGTCCGGGACGTTCACAGCGGACGGTCGGGTGGTCCATCTGGGGCCGGGAGAGGTCTCGAAAGACCTCCAGTCCGTCTCCCTGGACTCGGCCGAGGTGGAGCTGGCTCTTCCATTCGCCTTACCAAAGGTCCCTCCTAAGGGGGTGCTCCGGGTCGAGAACGTGAAGGCAGACCGTGGCAAGAAGTCCGCCGAGATCGGGAAGCTCTCCTACGGACCCCTGATGGCCGAGCATGTCAGGGTGGAGAAGGGTCATGGCTTCAGTGGTGTTGCTCAATCAGTCACGGTGAACCACCCATGGGTTGACGTTGGACCCGTGACCGTGAGGGATATGGGCTTCGGCTTGGACCCCATTGGTGCCAGTCTCCTACTCGACAACACGGTCATTCTGGTTGACCTCGCCAACTACAGGATCGCGGGGACAGGGACTTGCGGGGAGTGGGTGAGAGCCCTCCCAGACGAACGACCCGAAGCCCTGCGAGTACCCCCGGAAAACTGGAACGGGGACATCAACTTTGACGTGTCAGCCAAGGGTCGTGGGGACATCGTCTTCAACTTCGACTGCAAGTACAAGTGCTCCGAGGAGCCCATCAAGTCTCTGAGGGCTGGTATCGTCAAGTACATGGCCTATAGCTCCAAGGGCATCCGGTTTGAGCGGAAGGTAGGTCGGGGTTCCCCTGACTGGGCGGACATCACCAAGGTACCCCCTTTGGTGACCAAGGCGTTCATCACGCTCGAAGACCCTGGGTTCCTGGGCCACAGGGGCATCATCGTCCAGGCACTCAGGAACTCCCTCACGGACAACCTGAAGCTGGGGGAGTTCTTCCGTGGGGGCTCTACCATCACTCAGCAGCTCGCCAAGAACCTTTGGCTCCGTCGGCACAAGACCCTCTCACGCAAGGTCTACGAGGCTCTCTTGGCCATGGCCCTGGAGTCGTGCCTGACGAAGCAGGAGATTCTGGAGCTGTACCTGAACGTGGTCGAGTTCGGCCCAGACCTCTACGGGATTGCCCCCGCAGCCAAGCACTACTTCGACAAGGACGTGGACGACCTGTTGCCCGTAGAGGCGTTCTTTCTCGCTCGGCTTCTGCCCCACCCATCCCACGTCATCATGCCCGCCAATGGGGGGCTGGAGAACGCCAAGGCACTCATGGAGCGACTTGTCGCTGGTGGGCACATAGAGGACGTATACCTCCCTGCGGAGGAGACTAGCTCAGAAGGATGGCAGACGAATGAGTGACAAATTCGACATTTTTGAGGAGATGGACTGGACCGAGGAGGATAGGCCGCCGTTAGAACCAGGCCCGTCCCCTGCCTCAGGTTCCGTGGAAGACTTTTCGACAGACAGTGACCCTCCCCCACAGTTCCCCAACTCAGGATGTTTGAAGCGAGCACCTGACATTAGGGATGCCCAGGAATTTCACCCATTGGGGGAAACGCTAAATCGAGAGGCCGAGATCACAGAGGATATTGCTCGGAGGCTTCTGGCTAATGGCCCATTCTGCCTAACCAGCGCAAAGGATTGTTCCTTCTCGGGATCTGGGGTCTACTGTCTTGAGGGTCCGGTGCCGTTACACGAGCCCCTGTGGGGCATACTGTACATAGGAAAAAGTCAACACAAGGGTCGTCGCAAAGGGCTGGATACTGAGGGAGGATGTGCCCTGAGTGGCCGTCTGAAACGACACTTGAGGTCCATCACGCAAACGAGCATCAATCCAGAGGATGTCAACTTCAGATTCTTAGTTTTGCCAACGCAATGGGTGAGTTTTGCGGAGCACAAGCTCATCGAGTTGTTTCGTCCCGTCTGGAATGTGTGCCTGGATGGTTTTGGGAACAACCCCCAAGGTAGCCGTAGGGCGACTCAGGAAAGTAGTGCGTGGGATACGTGGTACCCAGGGAGAGTTGTGGGCACGATTCCTCGGGATAGGGATCTCGTGTTAAAACGTCTAGAGGAGCACTTACCCCAGTGCCTACGTCAAGCCAGACAAGCTTGTGAAAAAGTGTTACCGGAGTCGAATCATGCCCAACCAAATCATCAACCAAGCAATCCCATCGGGGGACAACCCCCTGACGCAGCTCCGAAGCCCCAGTGCTGTGAGGCTGTCAAGACCGTGTTGTGTTGCTAGTGCTTGGACCGGTACACTTCGAGCATTGTCGCTCGGGTTTTCGGTCCAACCTGGCCATCTGCCGTGAGGCCATTGAGGCGTTGAAACGTCTCAATGGCTTCCTGTGTTTTCTTGCCCGCCTTGCCGTCAGCTCCAGCGGGACCGAGGTCGTAGCCGACTGAGATCAGGAACCCCTGGATCTCCTCGACCGTCTGGAACGAAGGCTCGTGGGTAGCTGGGGGATCGACGGTGGCGTTCTGGACCCCGTGCCAAGCCTTCAGCTCGTCGGCAAAGTCCGGGAGGTCGATCCCCCAGTTCTTCTCGATGACTGGCCGGATCTTGTTGTACCGGCCAGGGTAGATGCTGATGTTCGGCCCGAACGTCAGACTGTTGAGAACGGCGATGCACCAGTCAGGGCTCCACTTGGGGGCCGTAGTGGCCGCCACAGCCGCTAGAAGCTGCTTTGAGGCCACGGCAGGGAGGTTGGCTGCAAAGCTCAGGTAAGCCGCCCTGAGGCCCGCTACCCAGCCTGTATCGGGCTGCCCGTCGAACAGGATGGCCGCAGCTTCCTTGGTGGCGAAGGACTTGACCCTGGCTGCCGTGTACTCGACCTGGATGGCATCAGCCTCGGGCTGGACCAGGGTGTTGGCGAACGAAGCCACCCAAAGCTTCACATGGTCCTTGGACGCCTGGTCCCAGGAGCCCTGCAAGCCCGATGAGTTCAGCAGGAAGAGCTTGGTCTGCTCGTCATGCTGGTCCACCTCGTTGCCGTCCTTGAAGAAGAACCTCCAGCGCCCACCATCCTTCTGCTTGAACACGGCGTTCGAGGCATCCAGGGCTGGCTGGAGGGGAGCGATCAGGGCGGGATTCTTCGAGAGGATGTTCCCGAGGAGGTTACTCACGAGGAAGAACGAATTTTCACACCACTGGATGTAGCCACACGAGATGATGCAGCGGTCGTAGGCGTTGACTGCATCCGGGGCTCCACCCTCGGTAGCTGTGATAACGCTCATCACGAGCTGACCCGAGCTGGGGTTCGCCGGTAAGACGAACTTCTTGGAGCCGTAGTAGAAGGCTCCCTCGTAGCCCTTGTAGCTTCCCCACTTCGTATCATTCGGGGTGATCATGTTACTCCGTTGGCTGCTCGCCAAGCCTTGTTGTCCGGCCAGTTCCCAACGTCTAGCTCGTAGTGATGCTTGCCCGGTCGTAACCTCGCCTTGGCTGCCCATCGGTTAGCCACTCGGAGAGCGAGGTCAGACACCACGTTTCACTCCCTGAAG
>Ga0315274_10008360_pt1 | contig 14987 bp, 10 predicted proteins | sample YL17G02_20_MG_FD_203700 | JGI IMG/M metagenome (GOLD analysis project Ga0315274, IMG submission 203700) | Sediment microbial communities from Yellowstone Lake, YNP, Wyoming, USA - YL17G02_20 | ecosystem: Environmental > Aquatic > Freshwater > Lake > Sediment | place: USA: Wyoming | collected... | reverse complement strand
AGCTGGCGTTGGAGGCGAGCAGCGCGGTTATCTCGTCGCCCGTCGGCGGCACGGCCGAGCCGCTCCAGAAGTACTGAGCATCGCTAATGCCCACCAGCTCGTGCGCCAGCACCTGGTAGGCCCAGTAGGCGGGGCGGGCGCTGCCGTCGTTGCGCACGAGGCCGTAGTATTGGCCGTTCTCCGGCTCCTCGTCACGCAGTTTGTAGACGGAGTAGCGCTCCACACCCGCGGCACGGGCGAGGGCCACGCTTTGGATGACGTAGTTGGCCTGTTCCTCCATGGTCGCTCGCAGCGCCTCACGCGAGAGGGGTGCCATCGGGTCGTCGTGCGGCACGACGTTGGACTCGACGATCCAGATAGGCTTGTCCAGCCCGTAGCGCTGCATGAGCCGGCGGTAGATCAGTGGGACGGCGAAGCTGTTGAGCGGGTTGCTGTATTGGTGCACGGCGACGGCGTCGAAGTAGCCCTGGTTCAGCGCCGCGCCGGGATCGGCCACCAGCGACTGCAGGACAAGCTCCAGATAGAGCGGCCGCTGGTTGTCCAGATCCCACCAGTAGGTAGTGCCGCTCAGTATCACCTTCGCTCGCGGATTAGCCCGCTTGATCGCCAGGTAGCCTACGATCTGCATTCGGGCGAACTCCTGAGCCGTGCCGGCCCAGTTCTGGTAGGTCTCGCGGTAGAGGTCGGGCTCATTCCAGAGGATCCAGGTGTCGATCAGGCCGGCATACTCGCCGGCCAACCGACCGGCGAACTGGCCCCAGTAGTTGTCGGGATGATCGAAGGGCAGCTCCAGATTGCGCGGCGCCGACGCTGGGCCGGATGTCGCGTCGCGCGCTGCCCAGCCCGGCGTGTGGAGAACGACGGCCACAGTCTCAATGCCCCTTTGGTGCTCGGTCTCGATCAGTCCCTTGTCGAACCAGGCGCCGGGGGACCAGTCGCTTGGGCCGTTTGGCTGGAAGGTGCTCCACCAGGCGACGAGCCGTTCCCAGCGTGCGCCCAGATCGGTGGCGCGATTGGGATCGTGGATAGCTTGCACGACGCCGAAGAACGAGTCGCCCTGCGGAGCCGGGCCCTGAGCGCCGGCAGGGAAGCTGAGTGCGAAGAGTAGGAGCGAGGCCAACACCAAGAGCGGAACGAGGTGGCGCAAGCGGAGCATCTTGTCACTCCGAGAAGCCATGAATGCAACTCTCTTGCTTGCAGGTGGCGGGCCAACGGATGCGCCCGGTGAGCCCGTAGTTGCCGGGAATGGCCGGTGCCCGCATTATAGTATACGGGAGCCGTCGCATTCAGCCGCGCAGCCCCATCCAGCGGCGAGCGGGCATCTCCGACCATAGCCTCTCCCCAGAGCAGTTCCGCGGTGACGCTAATGGCCAAGGAGCTTGTGATGATAGTGGATGGTCAGTTCGGCCAGGTGAACGATGTCGTCGAGAGCATCCTCGACTCGTACGACCGGGTGGGGGGGATCAACTACGTAGGCGGGGCCAACCTGCCGTCGCAGCGGCACATTGTCGAGATTCTGCACACGCTACGCATGGTGCTCTTCCCCGGCTACTACGAGCAGAGCCCGATCGAAGCCATCTCGCTGCCTTACGTCACGGGCGAGCGAGTGGCCTGGCTCTACAAGCACCTGAGCGAGGAGATCAATCGCTGCCTGTGCTTCGAGTGCCGCGAAAGCGATCACTGCGAGCGGCTGCCGGAGTGCGTGAACCGCGCCCGCCAAGCGACGCTCGAGCTGTTGCACGCGCTGCCCGAACTGCGCGTCCAACTGCAAATGGATGTGCAAGCGACGCTCGAGGGCGACCCGGCGGCCAAGAGCGCCAACGAGGTCATTCTGGCCTACCCCGGCGTCGCGGCCATCACCGTGCACCGGCTGGCACACTTCCTCTACCAACGGGACGTGCCGCTACTGCCGCGCATCATGAGTGAGTACATCCACCACCGCACGGGCATTGACATCCACCCGGGCGCTTGCATCGGCGAGGCTTTTGCCATAGACCACGGCACGGGCGTCGTTATCGGGGAAACGACGATCATCGGCGATCGCGTCAAGCTCTACCAGGGGGTGACGCTGGGTGCGCTCAGCGTCTCCCGCTCAATGCAGGGCAGGAAGCGCCACCCGACGATTGAAGATGACGTGGTGATCTACTCGGGGGCGACGATCCTAGGTGGCGAGACGGTAATCGGCCAGGGATCGGTCATCGGCGGCAACGTCTGGCTTGTGGAGTCGGTGCCGCCCTACTCCAAGGTCCACAACCCGAAGTCGGCCCAGGAACCGATCGTCGCCAAGCGCCGGCAGGCGGAGGCCGTGCCCGCGGGGTAACGGAGGCGTCTCACCGCAGAGACGCAGAGAACGCAGAGGCTATGGTCTCCTCTGCGTTCTCTGCGTCTCTGCGGTGATTACCGGCCGGAGTCGCATCCTTGAAGCCTTCATCGTAGCACTTGGGACGAGCCGCCTGTTGTCGGTTCGCTGTCACAGTGAGACTGAAGGAGGGTATCATGGTCGCTGAGGTGGTGAGAAGCTCTGAGGCCAATGGGGGCGAGCGCGAGTTCTACGCCCCACGCCCAGAGGTCGTTCAAGGGGCGTATGTCAAGGACTGGGATGCGCTCGCCAAGCGGGCCGGAGAGGACCCCGTCGGTTTCTGGGAAGAGCGAGCAAGAGAGCTCGAATGGTACGCCCCCTGGACGCAGGTCCTCGACGACTCCAACAAGCCCTTCTACAAATGGTTCTCCGGCGCGAAGGTGAACATCGTCCACAACTGCCTGGATCGCTACATGAACAGCTACCGCAAGAACATGCTCGCCCTTATCTGGGAAGGCGAGAACGGCGACACGCGTACCTTCTCCTATCGCGACCCCGGCCGCGAAGTGCGCCGGTTTGCCAACGTCCTCAAGAGCATGGGGGTGCGGAAGGCGACCGCGTCACGATCTACATGGGGCGGGTGCCGGAGCAGGTGATGGCCATGCTGGCCTGCGGCAAGATCGGCGCCATCCACTCGGTAGTCTACGGCGGCTTCTCGGTTGAAGCCCTGGCGGAACGCATCGAGGACTCTCAGTCGAGAGTAGCCATCACCTGCGACGGAAGCTTCATACGAGGCAAGGTGGTCAACCTCAAAGGGATCGTGGACGAAGCGCTGACTCGCTGCGGCACGGTTGAACACGTCATCGTAATCAAACGCACCGGCCACGAAGTGAACATGGAGCCTGGCCGCGACATGTGGTACCACGACCTGATGAGCCTGCCGATCGCCGACGGCAAATGCGAGAAGGAGGTGATGGATGCCGAGGACCCACTCTACATCCTCCACACCTCAGGAACGACCGGCAAGCCCAAGGCGATCCTCCACACCCACGGCGGCTACATGGTCGGTGTCTACACCACCCTGAAGTACGTCTTCGACATCAAGGACGAGGACCGTTGGTGGTGCGCGGCCGATCCCGGCTGGGTCACCGGCCACAGCTACATCGTCTATGGGCCGCTGCTGATGGGAGCCACCAGCTTCATGTATGAGGGCGCGCCCACCCATCCCTACCCGAACCGCTGGTGGCAGTTGGTCGAAAAGCACGGCATCACTATTCTCTACACCGCTCCCACGGCAATCCGCGGCTTGATGCGCTTCGGCGAGGCCTGGCCGGACAGGCACGACCTGTCGAGCCTGCGGCTGCTCGGCTCAGTCGGAGAGCCCATCAACCCCGAAGCCTGGCCCTGGTACTACCGCGTCATCGGCAAGGAGCGCTGCCCGATCATGGACACTTGGTGGCAGACCGAGACGGGCATGTTCATGATCACGCCGCTGCCGTCCGTTCCCCTCAAGCCCGGCTCGGCCACCCGTCCCTTCCCCGGCATCGAGGCAGACGTGGTAGACGAGGAAGGAAAGTCGGTGCCCGTGAACGAAGAAGGCTATGTGGTGATCAAGAATCCGTGGCAGGCCATGCTTCGCACCATCTACCGCGACCCCGAGCGCTACGTGTCCCAGTATTGGAGCCGATTCCCTGGTGTTTACATGACGGGCGACTCGGCCAGAAGGGACAAAGATGGCTACTTCTGGATCATCGAGCGGGTGGACGATGTGCTGAAAGTGTCGGGGTACAGGCTGGGCACGGCGGAGATCGAGAGCGCGCTCGTCAGCCACCCGGCGGTGGCCGAGGCCGCGGCCGTCGGCCTACCCCACGAGCTGAAGGGCAACGCCATCCACACCTTCGTTCTGCTTCGCCAAGGCTACAAGCCGTCGGAGAAGCTCTCAGAGGAGCTGCGACAGCACGTCGGCCACGAGGTCGGGCCCATCGCTCGACCGGAGGCCGTCAACTTCGTGGACTCGCTGCCAAGGACGCGCAGCGGCAAGATAATGCGCCGTGTCTTGAAGGCGCGGGCCCTCGGCCTACCCGAAGGCGACCTCTCCACATTGGAGGAATAGGACGGGTCCACCGCAGAGAACGCCGAGGACGCAGAGAAGAGCATAGCAAGACCTCTGCGGCCTCCGCGTTCTCTGCGGTGGAATCAGTAGGCGTCTAGCTCATCCAGGCGCTCGTCGTCGATGCCGAAGTGGTGGGCGATCTCGTGCCGCAGGACGCGCGCCACCGTCTCTCGCACCTGGTCAGGCGTATGCGCAACAAGCTCGATCGGGCGGCGGTAGATGCTGATGTGGTCCGGCGCGACCAGATTGTACCCCTGGTTGCGCGCGGTACGAGGGACGCCATGGTAGAAGCCGAGCAACTGCGCCGCCGAGCGCAGTCCCGCCCGGTGTAGCGTGCCCCGGTCGGGCCAATCCTCGACCACCACGGCTACGTTCTTCATCTCATCGCCGAACTCGTCGAGGAGTTCGCCGAACTCCTTTTCTACGAGCCGGCGGAACCAGTCGTGCTCCAGCATGAGCGCATTCTAGCATGGTTTACTCACCGGACGGCAGCCGCTACCATAGCCATACTAACCACGGGCTGACCGCTGATTCCCGATGGTTGACAGCCTCCAAGGAGGCCCGAGGTGACCGGAGCCGAGATTCTTATCCGCTGTCTGGGTGATGCCGGAGTGGACACCATCTCCGTCCTGTGCGGCAATGGGCTGAACCCCATCCTGCATGAGGCCGACCGGGGCGGCATCAGGCTGGTAGACACCCGCAACGAGCAGGCCGCCTCCTACATCGCCGACGCCTGCGGCCGGCTCACTCGCCGCCTCGGCGTCTGCGCCGTGAGCAGCGCCGTCGGGCACACCAACGCCCTCATCGGCGTGCTTAACGCCCACTTCGACGGTGCGCCAATGCTACTACTGAGCGGCCAGAGCAACCGCACGTACGCCGGCATGGGCATATTCCAGGAGCTGGATCACATCGCCCTCGCCGAGCCGATTACTAAGCTCGCCCGCCAGGTCGAGCGGCCGGAGAACATCCCGGGCGACCTGCGCGAGGCCATCGGCAAGGCAATCTCCGGCCGGCCAGGCCCGGTTCACTTGACCGTGCCGCTGGACGTACTCGAGGCCGAGGTGCCGTACGAGGCGGTGCGCTGGATGCGCCAGCCGCAGGCCATCGTACGCGATGTGACACCTGCCGACCCGGACCTGGTGCGGGATGCCGTACGGCTGCTGGCTGCCGCCGAGCGCCCCATACTCGTCGCGGGCACGGGGCTATTCTACGCTGAAGCCGGCCCCAGCCTGGCCGAGCTCGCCTCGTGCCTGTCTTTGCCGGTCGTTACGCCGATCTGGGACCGCGGCGTGGTAGAGGAGGACTCGGATTGGTTTCTTGGCGTGGTTGGAGCGGCCAGCGGCGGCGCGCGCCTACTGCCTGACGCTGACCTGGTCATCCTGGCCGGGGCTCGCGTCGACTACCGCACCGGCTACGGACTGCCGCCCACCATCAACAAGCAGGCGCGCGTTATCCGCATCTCAGTCGAGCCGGAAGAGCTGCGCCAGGGAATCGAGCCAGACGTGGCGCTCTCGGGCGACCCGGCGTCGGCGTTGCGCCAGATCACCGAGGAAGCACAGCGGCAAGGCCTCGGTGGCTACCGTGGCTGGCTCGATGAGACGCGGCAGCGCGACGGCGCCTTCCGCCGCCGCTGGCTGGGGGCGCCCGCCCCAGGCGCACCGCCGCTCACCGGCCGCCACGTCGTGGACGCGCTGCGTCCTTTCCTGACGCGCGACGTTGTCTTTGCCATCGACGGCGGCAACATTGGTCAGTGGGCGCACATGGCCCTCGCTGCCCGCCGCTACCCGAGCACCTGGCTCACTTGCGGCGCCAGCGGCGTGGTCGGGTGGGGCGTCCCCGGGGCGATGGGCGCCAAGCTGGCCTATCCTGATCGTCCGGCCATCCTGCTTTCGGGCGATGGCGCCTTCACTTTCACCGTGGCCGACCTGGAGTCGGCAGCGCGCCAGGGGCTGCCATTTGTAGTCGTTCTGGCGGACGATCGCGCCTGGGGAATCGTGGTAAGCACACAGTGCCAGACCTACGGCCCTGGCAGCGAGATCTGCAGCCGCATGGGCCCGATCGACTACGCCAAGATGGCTGAGGCCTTCGGCTGTTACGGCGTGCGCGCCGAGAGCCAGCAGGACATCAGCGCCGCTATCGACTGTGGCTTGCGGGCCGACCGGCCGACCGTCGTGCACGTGCCCATCGTCCACGGCGGCCCTGCGGACTAGAGCCCGGGGTATCTCCTTATGCTCAGGCCTGGCGATGTCTTGCGAGGACGCTATGAGATCCGCGACTTCATCGGCCGCGGTGGCATGGCCGACGTCTACCTGGCGCTCGACGTCGAACGCCAGGCGGAAGTCGCCATCAAATTGCTGCGCGAGGACCTGGCCGAGGAGCCGGAGTTCACGCGCCGCTTTGCACGCGAGGCCGAGGCTCTGGCCAAGCTCGACCATCCAAACATCGTCCACTTCTACTCGTTCGAGACCGATGGCCGCACCGCGTTTATCGTTATGGACTACATCCGCGGCGACACGCTTCGCGGCCGGCTGCGGGAGGCCAACGGCCCCCTGCCGCTGGAAGAGGTGACACGGGTGCTGCGGCAGGTGGGAGCGGCGCTGCACTACGCCCACCGCCGCGGCATCGTCCACCGTGACATCAAGCCCGCGAACGTGATGGTGCGCGTGGATGGCACAGCCCTGCTCAGCGACATGGGAATCGCCCGCGCGACCGAGGCATCCACGACTACGCACGCCGAGGTCGGCACGCCGGCCTACATGAGCCCAGAACAGATACTCGGGCGCCAGGTGGGCCCGGGCGCCGACGTCTATGCTCTGGGCATCGTGCTCTACGAGATGGTCACTGGCAGGCGGCCGTTCAACGGGGATCTGGGCACGGGCAACACTGCCGCCCGGCGATTGCAGGACGAGCACCTGCGCTTCACTCCGCCTGACCCGCGCCAGGCCAGTCCCTCGCTGCCCGAGTTGGCGGCTGTCGTCATCTTGCGCGCCCTGGCCAAGGACCCGGCCCAGCGCTGGCCGGATGCCCTCAGCCTGGTGAGCGCCTGGGAGAAAGCGGGGCTGCTGGCGCCGACCTTCGCGAGGCCGGCACCGTCCCAAGCTCTGGCGACGGCTGCCGGCAGGACGCCGTCCCCGTCCGTGCGGACTAGCGCTCCCCCCGCTCCCGTGCCGCCGCAGCGGAAAAGGCGGGGTCCTTGGCCGCTTGTGGCGGCAGGAGCGCTGCTGTCTTTGGCCGCGGTCGTCGTGACCGTGGGCTTGGCGCTGAGGGCAGTCGGACGGACGGACGTAGCTCCGACGGAGACACTTTCCTACCTGCCGACTTCCGCGGCCGGCGTGGGGGAGATGCCGCGGGATGAGTGGGGGTATGTGGTCATCGGGCGGGAAGAGCCGGTGCGCCTGGGCTTCGCCGCCGCGCTCAATCGGCCGGGCCTCGGCAGCATGGGCATGGACCAACAGCAAGGCGCTGAGTTGGCCATCCAGTCCAAGGTCGCCCTCTTCGGCCATCCCGTGGAGTTGGTGGCGCAGGACGACGAGTGCACTGAAGGTGGGGGGGCGGCCGTCGCCGAGGGCTTCGTGTCGGACCCCGGCATAGTCGCCATCGTTGGCCACATGTGCTCGGAGAGTGCGTTTGCTGCGCTCGAGATCTACCACCGCAGTGGCTATACAATGGTCTCCCCTTCAGCCAGCGGGGCGGACCTCACGACGCCGGGTTACCTTGCGTTCAACCGCGTCTGCTGGAACGACACGGTGCAGGCCCAGGGGGCAGCCCGGTTCCTGCGAGGGGAGCTTGGGGTGGAGCGCGTGGCGATCATCGGCGATGGCAGCGTCTTCGGGAAGAGCCTTGCAGCCGAGATGAGGCGGGCCTTCGAGGAGCTGGGTGGCCAGGTTGTGGCCATGGAGGAAACCCCGCGGGGCACCGATGACCTGCGGCCGCTGATGGTTGGCATCAAACGCCAGTCGCCGCAAGCCGTCTTCTACGCTGGTCGGGTAGATGATGGCGTGCGGGTGGCGCAGCGTAAGCTTGACGCGGGAATGGACAACATCCCCTTCCTGGCGACGAATGGCCTGCTCGACACGACCTTCGTTGGCGGCGCCGGCCCGGCGGCGGAAGGGGCATATGTTGTTTCGGTGCGCATGCCGGAAGACATGCCTGGCCTCGCCGAGGTGAGGGCTGCCTACGTGGATCGCTACGGCGAGGAGCCGGGGAGCCCGTTCTATGCCTACGCTTACGACGCTGTCATGGTGATCATGGACGCGATCCAGAGGGTCGGCCGCGCGGGTGATGATGGCAGCCTGACCATCGGCCGGCGCGCCTTAGCCGAAGCCATCCGCGGCACGCGTGACTACCCAGGGATCAGTGGCCCGATCACGTGCAATAGCCGAGGTGATTGCGGCAGCGGCGCGATCGTCGTGTGGCAGGTACGCGACGGCCAGTACCAGGTTGCCTGGCGGCCGCAGCGGTGAGGGCGAAGGCCTCGACTAGCCCGGCACCAGCCCGTGTGTGATATCGAGCGCCAGACGCCCGAAACACTCTTTGATGGCCACAGGCTGCCATGGCACCAGCATCTGCACCGGCCAACGCTCCGGCTCATCTGGGAAGGTGGCCGAACGGTTCAGGGCGACCGCGAACCAGTATAGGTCGAACCCAGGGTCCTTCTGCGCTGCCTGGCTAAGCAGGGGCGGCAGGGGCTCGCGCTGCAGAATGAAGTACAGGTCAACCGCATCTCTGGGCTCTGCCCGGCCGTAGTAGGCCAGCAGCTTATCTACGCGTAAGTCCGCATAGTCGTTGACGAGCACTCCGGTCTCCGCGGGCACCGGCGGCGCGAACCGGAAAGGAGAATCGAGCGCCATCTCCACCTTGACGCTTTCGCCGCCCAGGGCAACAGCCAGCTCGACAATGGTCGAGAGCCGGCGTACGATCATTACCTGCATCCGTTGCTTGGCGATTGCGCGCTCAACCTGATACGACATCGGCCTGACAAGGTCGTCCACCCCGGTGAAGAGGTCCAGGTCTAACGACAACCGGTGGCCGAAGTAGTACTCGGAGAGAGCGGTGCCCCCAGTCAGGTAGAACTGACCCTGGTCGGGCAGGCCTGAGAACAGACGTAGGAAGGCCTGTTGCAGGTTGGTGAGTAGACCCAGACCATGCACCGGCCTAGCCACTGCCGCGCCTGCTCTCGAGATAGCGTCGCCAGAGGTCGTACACGTCTCGGGGTAGATGCAATTGCTCTAGCTCCCGCTCTATCTCGGCGAGGTTCAGCCGGCGAATGTCCTCCGCTCGGCCGTGGACGAGCGTCTGCCGTAACAGCCACCTCTGCTGAAACGGATCGCTCAGATCCAAGTGGTCGGTGCTCCACACCAGGTGGCGCGGGACGTCACGCGGCACTTCATGCCCCTTCCCGATCTCTCGCTACTATAGGTGCCACGCGGGTCGGCGGCAACAGGCCGGGCGGACCTTGCGCTCGATCCGCGTCTGCGTGTGGCCATCATTGACCACCGGTGCGGCGCGGGCAGATAATGCCCCCACTTCGATTGGCGAGGCCACAATGAGCGCGCAGCCTGCGACGCAGGAAGAGACCGTGGTGGCGGTGCCGCGACAGAGGGCGGCACCCGTCAAGCCGCCGCCCCTCGAGAACGGCGATCACCTCACGCGCGAGGAGTTCGAACGCCGTTACTGGGCCATGCCCGACGTCAACAAGGCAGAGCTCATCGAAGGGGTGGTGTATATGCCGACACCCGTTGGACACTCACGTCATAGCAGACCCCACGGCATCATCGCTACCTGGCTCGGCGTCTACTGCGCCAGCACCCCGGGCGTTGACTGGGGTGACAACAGCAGTGTCCGGATAGACATTGGCAATGAGTTCCAGCCGGACATGCTCCTGCGCCTGGAGCCATCCGCCGGCGGTAAGTCCCGCATCGGCGAGGACGATTCCGTCGAGGGGCCGCCGGAGCTGGTGGTGGAGGTGGCGGCGAGCAGTACATCGCTCGATCTGCACACGAAGATGCGCGTCTACCGCCGCAACGGCGTGCGTGAGTACGTGGTCTGGCGCGTGCTGGAATGCCAGCTCGATTGGTTCCTTCTCAGCCCGGGAGACACCGTGAGGCTGACGCCCAATGAAGCCGGCGTCGTCTGCAGCGGGGTCTTCCCCGGCCTGTGTCTCGCCGTGGGCGCGCTGCTCGAGAGCGACATGGCAACCGTGCTCGCTGAGCTGCGGAAAGCGATGCAGATACCGGAGCACGAAGCCTTCGCCCAGAGCTTGCAGGAAGCCCGCTCGCCTGCCTGAGCCCTGACCATCCCCGCGAGCGACGCGGCCGCGGTCGGCGCTGTGAACCGCGCCACACTTCCCGCGATCATGCAAGGAGTCCACGATGTCTGAGTACTGGGAAAGGTACCTTGGCGCCGGCCTGCCGGCCATCGACCCCGACGTTGCCGAGCTTATCCGGCGGGAGGAGGAGCGGCAGGCCGGCCGCATCATCCTCATCCCCTCGGAGAGCATCGCTCCCGCGCCGGTGCGCGCCGCCCTGGGCAGCGTCTTCAACAGCATCTACGCCGAGGGCTACCCGGCGCTGCGCATGACGCGCGACGACGAGGCGCTGCTGCTCGATGTCGAGCACCAGCTCGCCTACTACCGACGCTACGGTGACCGCCGCTTCTACAAGGGCGCCGAGCTCGTCGACATCGTGGAGTCGCTCGCCATGCGCCGCTGCGCCGACTGCTTCGCCAACGAGCGCGTCTCCTCTCAGAACCTATTCGCCAACGTGCAGCCGCTGTCCGGAGCGGCCGCCAACCTGGCAGTCTACGATGCGATCATGAAGCCGGGCGACACTCTGATGGGCATGGACCTCTACCAGGGCGGGCACCTGACGCACGGCAGCCCTTTCAACCTGTCCGGTCGCCGCTACAAGGTAGCCTCGTACGGCGTCGGTCGGGACGGCAAGCTGGACTACGAGGCCATCGAGCAACGTGCCCTTGAGGCACGGCCCAAGGTAATCGTCGCCGGCTTCACCTCTTTCCCCTGGGCGCCGGACTGGCGCCGCTTCCGCGAGATTGCCGATGCCTGTGGCGCCTACCTAATGGCTGACGTCGCCCACCCCGCCGGCCTGATCGTGGCCGGCGCCTACCCGAGCCCCGTGGGCTACGCCGACGTCATCACCTTCACTACTCACAAGACCATCTGCGGCCCGCGCGGCGCCGTCATCCTGACGGACAAGGAGTGGCTGGGGGCGAAGATCAACGCCGCCGTCTTCCCCGGGGCGCAGGGCGGCCCGCACCCCAACAAGTTCGCTGCCATGGCCGTTGCCTTCAGCGTCGCTCAGAGCGACGAGTTCAAGCGCATGATGCGACGCGTCACCGAGAACGCTCAGGCCCTGGCCTGGTCGCTGGTAAGTCGCGGCCTGACACTCGCCTACGGCGGCACAGACACGCACCTACTGCTTGTCGACCTGCGCGGCATCAAGACCCCGAACGGTGAGCCGTTGCGGGGCGAGGCGGCAGTGCGCATCATGGAGTTGGCTGGCCTGGTGGCCAACAAGAACACCATTCCCGGGGACACGGTGACGGCGCTGGGCAGCGGTGTGCGCCTGGGCACGCCTTGGGTGACACAGCGCGGTATGGGTGCGCTGGAGATGGACCGCATCGCCCATGCCATCCACCGGCTGCTGACGGCCATCCGCCCCTTCCACTACCAGGGCCTGAAGGGCGAGCTGCCGCGGGGAAAGATCGCCCTGGACGTGCTCGAATCCGTGAAGCGGGACGTTCTGGAGCTGGCCAGAGGAGGAGCGGTGGACGTGGCCCTCATCCCCCGGCCCCCTCTCCCGCTACCGCAGGACAGGGGGTGTAGGGGCGCGGTCTCCGCGCCCGTTCCCCCCTCTCCCATCGGGATGGAAGGGGGCCGGGGGGTGAGGGCCTCCCCTACTCTCCCTCTAGTGGTCAGCGGGCGGCGAGCGCGCTCCTTCCTGCGGGAGACCTGCACCGCGGACATGTCCTCTCTGGCGCCGGGCGAGTGGAAGCGGACGCTGCTGCTGGACATGGATGGCAAGGTGATAGCTGACCTACACGCGCTGGCGCTCGAGGCGGACTTCCGTGGGCGAGAGCGCTTCCTTCTCGTGGGGCCTGACGACGTCCGCGAGCGAGGGGCCGCCTGGCTGCGGGGCCTCTCCGACGGCTACGTGCTCTTCGACCGGGAGGATATCTACCGCAAGGTCGAGGGGCCGGTTGTGGTGCAGCAGCTCGAGGAGGCGACTTGTGATGAGTCGATCCTCCGCACCCTGGAGGCGTTCGGTGCGCAAGAGAGGACGATCGGGGAGCCCGTGGCGGTGGGCGCAGAGGCAGGCGCGCTCTATCAAGGCGGGCAGAGCGACCTCTTCTGCCTGACCAAGCCATACTTCGTGGGCCAAGCTGCCTTAGCCGGCGTGCGTTCCGGGCTAGGGCTAGCCGGGCAGCTCTCGCGCCCGCCGCTTGGGAAAGCGCATGCGCCCGCCGCCGCGGCGAAGCCGGAATTCGCCTGGCAGGCGCCGGCCGCACCGGCTCCACAGCGCACGCCGCTCTATAACGAGCATCGCAAGCTGACACGCCAGCTCATCCCCTTTGCCGGCTGGGAGATGCCCGTCTGGTATACCAGCGTGAGCGAGGAACACCGCGCCGTGCGCCAGGCAGCGGGTCTCTTCGACGTAGCGCACATGGGCGTCTTCGAAGTCAGCGGCCCGCACGCCACCGCGTTCCTCGATACCATGGCCAGCAACTACGCCGGCTGGCTGCAGCCCGGCCAGTCGCAGTACTCCTTCCTGCTCGACCCCGACGGCAACGTGATCGACGACATCTTCGTCTACTACGTCGAGCGCGGTCGCTACATCGTCGTCGTCAACGCCGCCAACGCCGAGAAGGACTGGGCCTGGCTCAACGCGGCCAATGACGGCTCCGTTCTCATTGACCGGGGCAACTCGGCCATGGAAGTGCCGGGCAAGGCAACGCTTCGCGACCTCAAAGACCCTGCCTGGGGAGCGGACAGGCGGGTCGATATCGCCCTGCAAGGGCCGGCCTCCCTGCCAACCCTACAGGCGTTGACGGAGGACGCGCGCCTCAAGGACACGCTGGCCCGCATTCGCCGCACCGAGCTGGCCTCGGTCACGCTGGCCGGGCTCGACCTCATCGTGGCGCGCACCGGCTACACGGGGGAGAGCATCGGCTTCGAGATCTTCGCCCATCCCGACGAGGCGGCGCGACTTTGGCGGTTGATTCTGGAGGCGGGGGCGCCGCTCGGCGTCAAGCCTTGTGGCCTGGCGGCACGCGACAGCACGCGCATCGAGGCCGGCCTGCCGCTCTACGGGCACGAGCTGAACGGGCCGCTCGGCATGTTGCCGCAGGAGGCGGGCTTCTCCTCCTATCTGAAAGCACACAAGCCGTTCTACGTCGGCCGCGAGGCGATCATGGTGCGCGCGGCGAAAAGCACGCGCCAGTTGGTGCGATTCCAGCTCAACGAGACGGGGGCACGCGCCCTGCGTGGCGGCGAGCACGGAGAGCCGATCGTGAACCGACGCGGCGCCTACGTCGGGCGGGTGACCAGCGCCACTCTGGTCGGCGGACTACAAGTAGGGCTGGCGCTCGTAGAGCGCCGCTATGCCGAGCCGGGGACGCCACTCGGGATCTACCCGGCGTCCGCCGGCAAGCCGCCGCCAATCAAGCCGCAGGCCGACTTGGCTGAGGGCGATACAGTGACGCTGCCCGTTTGGGCCACCGTCCTCTCGCGCTTCCCGGCGCGCAAGGCGGCGGGCGCGGCCGATGCGTCGGAGGACTAGGAGGCAGTCGTGACAGCGTTCGAGCTGAACCAGCAACTGAACCACCTGATTCCCGTTCTGCCGGAGAGGACGGTGGATCGCGTCATCTACGGTGATCCGCGGGTACAGGTGAAAGGCATCGCCGTGGCCTGGATGCCCTACCGCGAGACGATCGTGGAGGCGGCGCGTCGCGGCGCCAACGTGCTCGTGGTGCACGAGCCTACCTTCTACGACCACTGGGACCTGCAGGGCGACTTCCAGTCGGACGAACAGACCGAGGCCAAGAAGCAGTTGATCGACAGCCTCGGCGTCACGATTGTCCGCTGCCACGACGTCTGGGACGTGGTTCCGGACATGGGCATTCCGTTCGCCTGGGGCGCCTTTCTGGAACTGGGGCGACCGGTCACGGTGGACAGGTACTACCACATGTGCGAAGTGCCGGAGCAGACCGCGCTGGCCTTCGCCCGGCACGTGGCATCCAAGACTGCCGAGCTGGGACAGCCCTCCGCCGGCTTCTATGGCGATCCCGATCGGGTCGTTCGCAAGATCGGCATCGGCACCAGTTGCGGCAGCGACCCCTTCGCTCTCTACGCCCTGGGCGCCGACCTGGCCATAGCCGTTGACGATATCGTGCGCGCTTGGGTCGCCGGCGAATGGTGCCGCGACAGCGGACGTCCCCTCGTCGTCGTCAACCACGGCGTCTCAGAGGAGCCGGGGATGGCCGCTCTGGCGGGCTACCTGGCCGCGACCTTCCCGGGATTGCCGGTGACGCACATCCGGCAAAGGTGCAGCTTCGTCA
>Ga0315274_10008359_pt1 | contig 14988 bp, 17 predicted proteins | sample YL17G02_20_MG_FD_203700 | JGI IMG/M metagenome (GOLD analysis project Ga0315274, IMG submission 203700) | Sediment microbial communities from Yellowstone Lake, YNP, Wyoming, USA - YL17G02_20 | ecosystem: Environmental > Aquatic > Freshwater > Lake > Sediment | place: USA: Wyoming | collected... | reverse complement strand
CGGCCCGCGTTTTCCGCATCAAGCACGGCGCGGGCGGTCTTTCTCAGCCAGGCCGGGGTAAGCGCGCCCTTGAATTCTTTATCTATGGTGATGCCGATTACCATCTGTGCCAATGATAGCACAGGGGAGGGGAGGGGGGAAATGGTGGTTGAACGGAGAAGGTACACGCTCTATAATTAGGTAATTGACAAACTACACTTTACCGTGTAAGCTAAAATAAAGCTCTGGTACGGGAGAAAAAGTGACTAAAGGTCCTCTTATCGTATCTTTCACAGAAGCCACACTTAACGTGGCGCTTGCAGAGTTGTTACAAAAACACGAGTTACAAAGTCTCGGCGAGGCTCACATTCATCGCAAAGCAAAGGGTATCGGCAAGAAACCGGATGTCCTTATTACAGTTAACGGTATCAAGGTCATAATTGAAGGAAAATTCGACCAACCTGGAGTTGCGCAGATTCTTGAAAAACAGTGCGTTGAAAGAATAGGGGACGGAATCTGCGAAATTTGCGTCGGCATTATTTACGGTACAATGATGACCAAGACGTTTGCTCCCACAATGAAAGAAGTCAAGGATATTCTGAAGAAAGCTACTTATCAGGCAAACATTTACAGCGTTGCGCCAGTTGACTTTATGCAAACCACGTTCGACGACACTTCCAAAAAGCTCCCACTCGGCTTGAAGGAATCGGGGTGGCAGGAGGTAGAGTTGGATGGTTTCTGTTCCCTGGTCAGCGCCAGCTATACCGCAGTAATATCTGAGGACATTCTGGGCAAAGCGGTGGAATCGTTTGGGAACGCTCTTCAAAATGCGTCAGTCAAACTGGTCTCCCTGGGAAACACCGAGTCATTGGCAAAAAAAATGCTTGAGATAATGGAAATCCCTCAGGCAAAGAGTGAAGAGCACGATGGGTCCGTCTGAAATCGTTTCAACACTCAAAATGGCAGAACTTACCTTCTTGACGCTATGATTTTCCAGGAGGTAATTTCCAGAACTGAGTCCAAAGTGCCGACTGTTGCCTCTACTCTTTCGAAGAAACCTTTTAAAGTGAGTTTTGCAGATACATGGGAAATGATTCTCCATATCGACTATCAACCCATTTTCAAAATGGCGCTTGATTTGATGAAGGCTATTCCTTCCGCGCCGCAGACGGAAGATGCGCTTTTGATACTGGCGGTGGAAGCTCAAAGAATTGCTTCTTCACGCGCTCTGTTAAGGCATGACCTTATGGGTAGAATCTATCACCTTCTCCTGATGCGTGATATTGCAAAATACCATGCGACCTATTACACGAGTGTGCCAGCCGCCTATCTACTGGCAAGGTTTTCACTGGAATCCCCAAACCCGGAATGGCAGATAGATTGGGCAAACCTTAAAAGTGTAGAAAAATTCAGGCTGGCTGACCTCGCGTGCGGCTCCGGAACCTTATTGTCCGCCGCCTATTCGGCTATCCTGGATAATCATGTGACCACAGTTGCTAACCAGGATTTGGATGCCAATCCAAAGGAATTACACCGCATTCTACTCGAAGACGTTCTGAAGGGTTTTGATGTACTTGGCTTTGCGGCACATCTTACGGCAGTGACCCTGGCTCTCCATAATCCCGCCTCTTTTTTCAAGTCGACGGGGATTTATTCGGTGCCACTGACAGCATCTACCGGAAAACCACGTTTAGGCAGTATTGACCTTTTAGAAGATACGAAGCTGATACCCACCATATCTCTGACTGGAGACGTGGCGGCGCCGGAAAAACAGGGTCTTGAAGCCACCGAAAAGGCGGCTGTTGAAGTCAAGGACCTGGACTTCATCATCATGAATCCGCCTTTTACGCGTAGTGTCGGCGGTAACCTTTTATTTGGAGCTCTGCCTCCTGAACAGAGAAAAGAACTGCAAAAAGCGCTGGCGCAATTGCTGAAAAAGAAAGGCTATTCAGGAATCGGGCAGGCAGGCCTTGCCGCCGTGTTTATCGCTGTTGCCAATAACTGTCTGAAAAATGGCGGGAGGCTGGCTATCGTTGTGCCCCGCAGTCTGTTATCGGGAGTATCCTGGAAAAAAATCCGTACGCTCTTATCGGATGGCTATCATATTGAATTAGTCGTATCCAGTCATCAGGCGCCAAACAACTGGAACTTCAGTGAAAACACTGATTTGAGTGAGAGTCTGGTAGTTGCGCGTAAGAAGACCGGAGATGAGTATGAAACCCCGGTGAAAACAATCTTTGCGAATCTCTGGCGCAAACCAGAGAACGAGATGGAATCTATCGTGCTAGCAGGGAAATTGGTTGAACTCAGCAAAACACTGGCGAGCCACACTACAAACTATGATGTATTGGAAAACGCCAACGCCGCGCCCTACCAATTGCTCATGGGCAATCACAAGCTTGGAGAAGCGTATTCGGTAAACCCGGATGTGATGGAAGAAGCGGTTGATACGTGGGGACAATTGGCGCCGTTTGCTCAGACTTCATTGAACAGAATAGCCTACAATCTTGTGCAGAACGGCAAACTAAATTCTTATCCATTGGTTTTCCTGCTCAGACCCTTAGAAGAGGTGGTTGAGAATATTGGTCCCGACCGGAGCCAGGTGCATTCTTGCTTTTCCGTGTCGAAAACCCCCACACAGTATAGAGCTCTATGGGAACATGATTCTAACTATATTGTCAAGATTGCTGTAAACAGTAATGTATATTTGCAGCCAAAACCGGGTAGTGCTTCCCTGGCGCAGAAATTATGGGAGAACGGCAAGGGTAAATTGATGGTCGCTGAGCGCACAAGATTAAATACCAATAAAATGACGTCTGTTTATGTGGACAATGAACAACACGCAAAAATTCAAACGCTATGGCTGAATAGTACGTTTGGTCTTATCGCCTCCCTGTCATTCCGGCAGGATACCGAGGGACCTTGGATAGGACTGAAGAAAGAGATACTCGGTAATCTCCCGGTTTTGCGTTTGAGTAGATTTAGCAAACAACAGGTGGAGGAACTTGAAAGCGCTTACGTACAACTATCCACCATTGAAATGCCTTCAATCCCACAGCAATTTCAACTGGCAATCCATAAACAAGGCTGGCGGTATGAATTGGACAAGAAACTGGTGGAAATAGTGAGCGGTAACCAGGTTGATTTGATTTGGCTCTACGAAATGATAGCAAGAGAACCCATAATATCTTTAAAGCCATTAAGTTGAAAGATACCCTTAAAAACACCTCGAAACTGTAAGCTGACAGCTGAATGCTGATAACTTCTCTTCCCAGTTGCCCCTTTCCCCTTAATCCCCTATAATCTTGGACGGAGGCGCACATGGCGCTCAGAATCACCACACTCAGCGAAAACAGCGTTGCCGTTCCGGATGTCATCGCAGAATGGGGTTTCAGCGTCTTCGTCGAAATTGATGGGCTGACCCTCCTTCTGGACACCGGGGCTGGCAACTCGGCCGTTCATAACGCCGGTATGCTCGGCATTGATTTAAAAAAGGTCGAGAGGATTATTCTCAGCCACGGCCACTACGACCACACCGGCGGACTGCAAAGTGTCCTGCGGTCAATGCGGAAGAAGACCGAAATCATCGCCCACCCTGATGTCTGGGCGGAAAAATACTCCCGCCAGACGGACGGCGCCTACCGCTACGTCGGCATCCCCTTTCAGCGCCAGGCGCTGGAATCCCTCGGCGCTAGCTTCACGCTTTCGAAAGAGCCGGTGCGCTTCACGGATACGGTCCTCACCACCGGCGAGGTGCCGGAAATCACGGAATATGAGCAAATCGAGCCGGGCCGCTTCTGGGTGAAAGACGAGGGCGAAATGAAACCAGACCCGCTGGCAGACGACCTGGCGCTGATTATCAACACCAAGCCGGGGCTGGTGGTTATCCTGGGCTGCGGGCACCGCGGCCTCATTAACACCCTGCGGCAGGCGCAGAAGCTGACACGCCGACAGGAAATCCGTCTGGCAATCGGCGGGTGCCACCTCATCGGCGCCACTGAGGAGCGGACCTGGATGACCATAAACGCGCTCAAAGATATGGATGTGCAATCAATTGGCGTTTCGCACTGCACGGGCTTGCCTTCGGCGGCAGTCATGGCGCGCGAGCTCGGCGGCCGTTTCTTCTTCAACAACGCCGGCACACGTTTGAACCTGGAGTAGAGAGTGAACCTGGCGGTACAGCTCGCGCCCCGGAACAAAAAGGGGCTTCTCCTCGCCAACCCCGTCATGACGGCGTCAGGCACCTTCGGCTACGGGACGGAATACGAGCATCTTTTCGATATCCAGACGCTCGGCGCGATTGTCTGCAAGGGCACCACGCTCCTGCCGAGGGACGGGAACCCCCAACCTCGCCTCGTGGAGACAGCGAGCGGCCTGCTCAACTCCATCGGTCTGCAGAACATCGGTGTGGCCGCGCTCATCCGTGAGAAAGCGCCGGTCTGGGCAAAATGGCGCGTGCCGGTTATCGTAAATATCGCCGGCGTGACAATCGACGAATACCGCGGGCTGGCGGAACGGCTGGACGGCGTAAACGGTGTCAGCGGCATTGAGGTGAATATTAGCTGTCCTAATGTCAAAGCCGGCGGCATGGAGTTCGGCGGGAATGCCGTGTCTGCGGCGAAAGTGACCGCGGCGGTGCGGAAGGCGACAACCCTGCCCGTCATCGTCAAGCTTACGCCTAATACAGCCGATATTTGCGGCATCGCGCAGGCGGTGGCGGAGGCAGGCGCGGATGCGGTCTGCCTCATTAACACGCTCAGGGGTATGGCAATTGACGTGAAAACGCGGCGTCCTGTGATCGGCAATGTGTTCGGGGGGCTATCCGGCCCGGCGATCAAGCCTGTGGCGCTGGCAATGGTGTACCAGGTGGCAGGCGCGGTCGATATCCCTGTTGTCGGCTGTGGCGGCATTGCCACGGCGGCCGATGCCCTGGAGTTCATCATGGCGGGCGCAACGGCGGTGCAGATAGGCACGGCTAATTTCTGGAACCCGCGCGCCCCGGCGGACGTCCTGGAGGGCTTGCAAGCTTACCTGCGCCGGAACAAGGTCAAGGATATAAAAGAGCTGATTGGCGCCGCGCGGGAATGACATTTTGTCATTGCGAGCGAAGCGTGGCAATCTCCTGCTTCTATGAGACGTGGCAGTGCTCGAACTTGACTCTCGTATCGAGAATGAAAACAGATGCCCCATCTCATTGACACCCATGCCCATCTGGATATGAAGGAATTTGACGCCGACCGCGTTGAAGTCATCTCCCGCGCGCTGGCGGCAGGCGTCGGCAGGATTGTCACGGTGGGCACAGACATCGATTCCAGCCGCAAGGCAATCGCCCTTGCCGAAAAATACCCGCAGATTTATGCCGCCATCGGCATTCACCCCCACGATGCTGACAGGGCGGGAGACGCGTATATCGCGCAGCTGGAAGAACTGGCAAAGCATCCCCGCGTGGTTGCCATCGGCGAGACGGGCCTGGACTTCTACCGCAACTACTCGGCCCGTGAGGCGCAGTTCAATGTCCTGCGGGAGCAACTCAAACTGGCCGTGCGGGTTAATCTTCCCGTAATAATCCATGCGCGCCAGGCGACGGCCGAGATGATTCGGGTGCTCACGGAATGGACAAAGCGGCACAGGGACAGAGAGGCAAGGCCACGGGGGGTAATTCACTGCTTCAATGGCGATGTAAACGCGGCGTGGAAATATGTCGAGCTTGGGTTTTACATCTCCTTTGCGGGCCCTGTGAGCTACCCGAACAGCCACGCGCCGCAGGTGGCAAAAACGGTGCCGCCCGACCGGGTATTGGTGGAGACGGACTGCCCGTTCCTGACACACCAGAAATACCGCGGCACGCGCAACGAGCCGGCTTATGTGCGGCTGACGGCGGAGACACTGGCGGTGGCGTTTGGAATACCCCTCGAAGAGTTTGCGCGGCAAACCACGGAGAACGCGGTAAGGCTATTCAAGTTTCAATAATTAACTATCAACTGACAAACAAACCCTTAAGTCATAATGAGCAAAACAGAGAATACAGCCAGGATTCTGGTACAGGTGCATCCGGGCGCAAAGAAGAACCAGTTGCTCCGCCTTGAAGATGGGGTGTGGCATGTCAAGATTGCCGCGCCGCCGGTGGAGGGCAAAGCTAACAGGGAATTGGTTGAGTTCTTGAGCGAGATTCTGAACGTCAGCAAGAGCCGGATTTCTCTTGAGAAGGGAACCACGAGCCGGAGAAAGGTGATTCAGATTGAAGGGTTGGAGGAGAGGGAGGCGGCGAAACGAATTCAGAAAACGATGATCTGACCGTGTTCCGTCGTTGAGCCAAACTCCGAATGCATGCCCAATGTCATTCAGAGGGAGCGGAGCGACCCGAAGAATCTCTTGCTTCTCTCAAGGAGACCCTTCGCGGAGCCTGTCCCGAGCCTAGTCGAAGGGCTCAGCGTGACAATGCAGACTGTATCGCGTCCTTAGGGCGAATTCCCCCCTTGACAACCCCATTTTCCCCATGATATTATTCAGATAATTCTGATTTATCAGTATGGCAGTAATTTAGGGGAGGGGAAATGGCTACGCAAACCAAAGAAAAACAGCCGCAAGCCGCCTGCTGTGCCCCGGGCGCGGGAGCGTGCTGTCGGGTGGAGGCAATCGTCGCTGTGGACGAGCGGGGTCAGATGGTCCTGCCCAAAGAGTTGCGGGAAAGGGCTGGCATTAAAGCCGGTGACAAACTCGCTGTGATGAGCTGGGACAAGGAGGGCAAGACCTGCTGTCTGGTCATGATGAAGACGGATGAACTATCGGGCATGGTCAAAGGCATGCTCGGGCCACTATCAAAAGAGATTTTTGGATAAAGGAGAACCATGGCAGTCAAGAAAGCAGACGTCAAGAAAATTGTGCGTGAACGGTACGGCGCCGTCGCCAGGGAAGCGCCGATTAGCGCCCCCGGCCAGGGTGCTTCGTGCTGAAATACCAGCGCGGCTGATGTAGTCAGCCAGGCAATCGGTTACAGCGCCGAGGAGTTAAAAGCCATTCCCGATGGCGCCAACCTGGGGCTGGGGTGTGGCAACCCGGTGGCGCTCGCGTCCCTGAAAAAGGGTGAGACCGTGCTCGACCTGGGGGCGGGAGCGGGCATGGATGCCTTTCTCGCCGCCACCAAAGTGGGCAAGACAGGTAAAGTCATCGGTGTGGACATGACCCCGGACATGCTGGAGCGGTCGCGGGAAATCGCCCGCCGCGAAAAATACTCGAACGTCGAGTTCCGGTTGGGCGAGATTGAAAACCTGCCCGTGGCGGATAATACCGTCGATGCCATTATCTCAAACTGCGTCATCAACCTGTCGCCGGAAAAGCTACGGGTCTTCCAGGAAGCGCACCGTGTGCTCAAGCCCGGCGGCCGGCTCATGGTCTCCGACCTCGTCCTGCTGAAAGAGTTGCCGGATTCGGTAAAGAAATCAGCCAGCGCTTACGTGAGCTGTATTGCCGGAGCGGCGCTGAAAGAGGACTATCTGAATGCCATCAAAAAGGCCGGCTTCAAAGATGTGAAAGTGGCTGAAGAGAATGCTCTGCCGCTGAGCATTCTGGTGAACTCGCCGGAGCTTACGGAGATGGTGGCCGAGGCGGGCGTTACCGCTAGAGAGCTGACGGACACGATGCACAATGTCCTCAGCGTGCGGGTGCACGCGGTCAAGGGATAGCGCGATTTCTAACCCGTCCTCATAAAGAACGCTGAAGGCACTGAAGCGCTGTAACCTTCGGGTAAGGTGGCTCTGGTTCCTTTTGTCATCCCCGGCCCCGTATCAAATAGGGGGCAGGCCATCGGGAATTCAGCGCTTATGCCTTCCGGAAACTGCGCATAATTTCGCTGAATTCAGGGCGCTTGCCGTACATCAACAGGAAAGTCCGGAAGAGCTTTGCCGCCAGAATAAAGCACCCGAAAATCGCCAGAATCATCACGACAATGCTTGCGGCAATCTGCCACGGGGGAATTTCCGTGATACCCAGCCTTATCATCACAGTAATGGGCGCGGTGATAGGGATGATGGTCAGTGCCTGGCTTACCACGTGGTTAGGATTTTCGATGATAAACTGCATGAACATGAGCGGTATCACGCCGGTGACGGTGAACAGGGTGGACAACTGCTGCCCCTCACGCGCCGTGGGGCTGACCGCGCCCACACCCGCCATGAGCACCGCAAACAGCAGGTAGCCAAGGATAAAATAAACGGTTCCCAATATCAGGAACTCGGCGGGCACCTGCAGATTGCCGATGATGGCGCCCCAGGTGCTGGAGGCATACCGCGCCAGGAACTGGGCGGAGAAAAGCCAGATGATTACCTGCAATAGCCCCGCCGCCCCCAGCCCGATTACCTTTCCCGCGAGCAGTTGCCGTGCTGAAACCGAAGACAGCAGTATCTCCATGACGCGGTTTTCCTTCTCCTCGCCAAGGCCCTGGAGCAGGTAACCGGACGAGAAGAAGATAGACATCAGGAGCAATAAGCCGAAAATGTAGGGGATGATAAACGCGGCGAAACCACCCTGGTTCGGCGCCACCTCGCCGCTTGCAGTCAGGATGATGCTTGTCATATTGAGCGGCGCCTTGACCCGGTCGATGACCGCCTGGCTGTTTTTGCCCTTCAGCAGGTTGCCCAGCAGGAAATCGCGGATGACCTGCTCCGTTTTGCCGCTGGTGTCAAGCTGGCGGTTGAGCGTGTATCTCTGGATAGCGCCCGTCTGCAGGTAGTCCGGCGGAATGACAAAATACTCCTTGATGCTATTGTCCAGCAAGGCTTTTTGGGCATCCCCGGGAATGGTAAAAGGCTTGATGGTCACAGAACCCTGGCTCGTGAAATCTGTAAAGCCGCCGGCCTGATCTATATAGCCGACGGTTTCGAGTGCGGCCGGGGGCTTTGCTAGGCCCGAAATGACCTGCGCGGCGAGAATGCCGAAAATAGCCAACAGGGGAAAGGCGAGCGTAAAGATGATGAATGCCCGCCTCCTGATGGTAACCAGGAACTCATGCCGGGCGATAAGCGTCGTCTTATTCATGCCCGTTCCCGGCCACCTTTATGAATATCTCGTTCAGCGATGGCGTGGCGATTTCAAAACGATTGACGGTAATGCCGCGGGTTACCAGCCACCCGAGTAGCTGTTGCGGCGTGGTTTTTCCGTCAAGGACCAGTTCGGTCGCGTTGCGGTGGTCGCGGCGTTCTGCCACGCCCTCGATTTCACCCGGCAGGTTGTCCGCCTCCACCAGCACCGAGTTGCCGCGGAACTTCGATTTAATTTCTCTGAGGCCGCCGTACAGGACCGTCTGCCCGTGGTTTATCATCAGGATGCGGTCGCACATTTCTTCGATTTCGTTCATGCGGTGGGTGCTCATGATGACTGTCTTGCCCTGGTTTCTTAACTCGAGCATCATGTCCTTGAGCAGTTGCGCATTGACCGGGTCGAGGCCGGCGGTCGGCTCGTCCAGGATGATGAGCTTCGGGTCGTGAATCACGGTGACGATGACCTGGATAATCTGCCCCATGCCGCGGCTCAGCTCTTCGATTTTCTTGTTCTTGTGGGGAAGCATTTCGACGCGTTTGAGCAGGTCATCCGCCCGCTTTCTGGCAAGCTGGCTATCCATGCCTTTCAGCGCCGCGAAATAGACAATAGAATCGACGATGTTCAGCTTTTTGTAGAGGCCGCGCTCTTCTGGCAGATAGCCGATGCTGTTCTTGCTGGCTTCGGTCAGCTTTTCCCCGAGGATTTTAATATCGCCGGAATCGGGCTGGATAATGTCCATCATCATGCGGATGGTAGTGGTCTTGCCCGCGCCGTTAGGCCCGATCAGACCGAGAATCTCCCCCGGGTTGACGGTGAAGGAAACGTCATTGACCACGGCCCGGGTGCCATAGGTCTTGGTGATGTGATTTACTTCGACGGTAAACATAAGCGCAGTTTTTAGTCCAAGAGCTATTATAGCACGCGCTCCGATTGGAAATGCTTCCTTCTCAAGGCTGAAATCCGTCAGTCTGAGGACGGATGATAACAAAAAGCCCCCCTCCCGGGAAAAGGGGAGGGAAGTGCGAAGTGATATTCTTTGTTGAACCAAGAAAGGTAATGAGATTGCCTGCTGACTTCTCAATCACGTCCGTAACTATCTGAGTTAATGTCCAGGTGCTCTTTAACTGCCTTACGCACTTCTTTGCGAAGCTCGGGTTCGTCTATGCGTCCTAACTTTCTCCCGAGGCGACGCTTCGATATGGTCCGTATCTGGTGAGCCATAATGATAGACGTCAACGGCTGGTCCGCTTTTCCTTGAGCCAGAAGAACCTCAGAAGGGTACAAGCGGCGCTTGGTCGAAGTCAGCGGCAAGACTGTTACATTAGGCATAGCTTGGTTGAATTCCTCATTGCTCACTATCAGCACCGGTCGCGTACCTTTTTGTTCGGCACCTTCTACCGGATCGAGGTTAGCCTCATAAACAGCCCATTGAAACGCCGGCATTACCCGATTCTCCTGGCAGTCTCCGAATCCGCCGCCTGGAATTCAGCCTCCACTTCTTCGATGTCCTTCAACAAGAGAGCGTCTCTGGCGGCGGTCTGCCATAATTCCTTACGTACCCGCTTCCGTAGCTCGTTCAACTCCTTGGTCAATGCACGTTCAACGAGAGCGTTTTTGCTGGGAGCTATTCCGTGCGCCATCATCTCGTCAAGAGCAATAAGAACATCGGCGTGCAAATTAAAGGTTGCTTTCTTGGTCTTTTCGCGCATATGGTCAACCCTCCCCCTAGTTCCTATCATAGCAGTGACTTCCAATAATAGCAAGTCCTTTGGGGAAGTCAATATTGGCAAGTAGTTTTGTTTAACAAGCGCAAAAAGCCCCCCTCCCGGGAAACGGGGAGGGGGGCTGGAGAGAGATTTTCTCCGTTCTTACCTCAGTAGTGGCTCCGCCTCCGCCAGCAGACCGACCATTTCATCAGCCACCTTTGCCGCCTGTTCGCCGTATTCCTGTAATAGCGTCTCTTTCACCCATACATAGAACAGGTAGCGCAGGCAACGCCGGTCTTCACGCTGGGAAAGCAGAAACTCGGCGTGCTCACGGTTGATGCAAATGACACCATCTTTGGGGTCGTACCAGGAACGGTAGATTGCCTTTTCCTGAGAAGGCGCTGAAATTCTAATACCTGGGGCGCGACTGGGGCGGGGGACAGTATGCAGAGCCGCCTCTGCCAGCCGTGTTTGCACGGGGGCGGGCTCACCAGTGGAGTGTGACTTCTCGCTGACCTTCGGCTCCACACCGGCGAGCGGTGCCATGCCCATCTTCTCCAGCAGGCCCTTTTCACGGTAGCGCAGGAACCGGTCGATGAGCTTACCCGCCCGGGCAAGGATAGTGCCGAACCGCCGCTCCTGTGATTCGGCGCTGATCTCTTCGATGAGCTGTCTGACTTTCGGTTCGATCTGCCGTAGTGTCTGCACAAAATTGCCGAAGACCTGGTCCTGGACTACGGCTGTCTTGTCCGCGGTACGTTTCAACCGGTCATAGCGGATGTAGCCTTCGAGGCGCTGGTCAATCCACGGGATAGCCTTGAAAGCCTGCAGGTCGGTCAGGGCGCAGACGCGGGTGCCGCCGCGGCCGTAAAGACTGATACTCGCATCCGGCATTTCCCACGGCAGGACATAAAGCTCCACGTAGGCACTGCCCGCCCGTTCAACTGGCAGATGGGCAGAAAGCACCTTGACACCGCGGAACCTCTGCGGGTGAATCTGCTCGAAGGCGTGGTCGTCAGAGATTGCCATCGAATACAGGTCCGAGCGCAGGTCGTTGGCGAACTGCTGTCCCAGATATTCCCTGATGCGCTCTTTGGACAACTGCACGGCGATTTCCGGCAGAATGCCCTCGAGGTAAGCGACAGTGCCACGGTCTTTATGCGTGTGCTCGGTGCATTGTTTCACAATTTCGGCGTGGCCATTCTTCAGCCATTTCCGCTTCAGCACGAGACAGCTCGATGGCACGCCCTCCTGCGCCGTCGATGCGAGGTGCATTTCCTCGGCGATAAGCCCGAAAGCGAGCAACCCGATGCCTTGCTCACCCCTCAGGGCCGAGTTGAGCTTCTCCGAACTCCCGATCTGCTGGAGCACCTGTCTCATCTTCTGCGGTCCCATACCCACGCCATTATCCTGGATGGCGATGCCTTTGAGCACCCGCATCACCGAGCCGTTGGTGACGGTCTGGTGAGTCAGCTTGATGAGGATCTCACCCTCCTCCGTGCCCGCCTGCTCAATGGCGTCGGCGGCATTCTCCACGAACTGCTTCATCGCCTCCTGCGGACTGCGGCAGACGTGGGACAGGACCTCGAAGACACCGGGACCCGTGTGCAGTTTTACCTTAGCCATGTAACCACCTCCAGAAACATTGTCTAAGCCGGCTAGAACAACGCCGGTTTGTCTATCTCCTGCCGGGCTTTTTCATGGGCGGTTTTCCAGGTAAACCCCTGCCGCCGGTACTTGATAATCAGCCCGATTGACCGCGCCTGCTCTTCCTCGAACTGCCTCACCTCTCTAGTCTTTAGCTTTGTTCTCTTTGACCTAATGAACCCTTTTGTCTCCAGGTACCTGATTTCGTCAACTGACGCCCCGGTTTGCCTTGCCAGCTCGGTAATACGTAACATTACACGAAAACTTTCTGGTAATATTTCACGAAACTTTACAGTAATATAGCACGTCAAGAGTGGGCTGTCAAGCGCTGGGGAGATTGAAGTCCGTGACAATGGACTCGTTCCACAGCGCCACACTGGTTTCCATGTATGGGGTGGCAATCCCCCAAAGCCGTGCAACTGTATGCAACTACAATGACTTGCACGTTTTTCCCGTCTCTGTTAGAATAGTGGCATGAATTTATTCGGCAGAAAACAGCGGCAGAACAGCCTGAACAACCAGATGACCGGCGAACTCAGCCGGAAGGGTCTGCGCATGACCCCCCAGCGTTTGATGATCGTCAGCGCCATCGAGGACAGCACCGACCATATCAGTGCAGAAGAGGTCTACGCGCAAGTTGTCGAAAAATACCCGAACGTGAATATCTCCACCGTTTACCGCACGCTCGACCTGCTGGAAGAACTCGGGCTGGTCACCAAAACGGACCTGGGCGGCGGGCGCGTCCGGTATCATCCGGCTGATAAGGGGCATCATCACCACCTGGTCTGCCGCGAGTGCGGCGCCATCATCGACCTGGACGAGGCAGCGCTCGCCGGGTTGAAGGAAACCCTGCTCCGCAACTACAATTTCATCGCTGACCTGCGTCACCTCGGCATTTGGGGCCGGTGCGTGACGTGCCAGCGTCAGGTCGTGAAAGAAGGCTAGGAACATGCCCCCCTGAGAACCGCAATCCAGCCGTACATGGGATTAACATGCAAATAGTTGCACCTGCGAAGAATTGTAGAAAGAGGAAAACATGAAAAAAACGCTTTTGGTGATTGCAGTATCGCTGGCGGTTATGGCCAGCCTGCTCGGTGCCTGCCGTACAGCGCCGACCGACCGCATGACGGTGGTTACCAGCACTTCCCTGCTCTCGTACATCGTTGAGCAGGTCGGCGGCAACCGCGTTGAGGTAGTCAACATGGTGCCACCTAACCAGCACCCGGGTAACTTCGATGTGAAGCCGGGCGACATCGAAAAATTATCCCGCGCCGCGCTTTTCATCCTTCACGGCTGGCCCGGAGAAGGTTACGCGGACAAACTCGTTACCTCGGCGAATAATCCCAACCTCACCGTTGTCAAAGCAAACGTGAACGGTAACTGGATGATTCCGTCGGTCCAGCTTGCCGCCACGGACAGGGTGGCGGAGATATTGAGCCAGGCGGATGCCAAAAACGCCGCCGCTTACGCCAAATCAGCGGATGCATACAAACAGAAGATTCAGAAAAAGGAGACCCAGATAAAGGCGAGATTGGCCGGGGCTAACGTTTCGCAGATTAACGTAATTGCCTCGGTGAGACAGGCTGACTTCCTGCAATGGGCGGGATTCAGCGTGGCAGGGACATTCGTGGCCCCACAATCCCTGACGCCGCAGACAGTCCAGGCGCTTGTGGATAAGGGTAAAGCCGCGGGAGTCAGCCAGGTCATCAATAACCTGCAGGACGGTAAGGACGCCGGCAAAGCCGTCGCCGCTGAGCTTGGCGCCAAGAACATCAATTTATCTAACTTCCCGGGCGGGTTTGACAATACGGAGACCTGGGAGAAAGCCATCGACTATAACGTAGACTTGTTGCTAAAGGCCGCGGGCAAATAGAAGGGCTGGTGAACGCTAACGCCGCAATAGAAATCGAGAACGCCGTCGTCTCTTTCCGCGAAAACGTGGCGCTGAATGGCGTTTCGCTGAAGGTGGCCGCCGGCGAGTTTGTCGGTATCATCGGGCCTAACGGCGCGGGCAAGACCACACTCCTCACGGTCATCAATGGCCTGGGCGGGCTGGTGAGCGGCCGGGTCACCGTTCTCGGCAGAACCCTGGGTAACGGCCGCCACCATGAACTGAGAAGGCAGGTGGGATATATTGCCCAGGTGGAAGCAATCGATCCGCGTATCCCCATGAACGTGCGCGAAGTGACGATGGTAGGGCGATACGGGGTGCTCGGTCTGTTCCGACATCCGGGCGCCAGTGACTGGCAGATTGTGGACGAGGCGTTGGAACTGGTGGGGATGACACACCTGGCGGGGCGGCCCATCGGACATCTCTCCGGTGGCGAACAACAGCGGGTGGCGATCGCCCGGTGCCTGGCGCAGGAACCAATGGTCTTTCTGCTGGATGAACCGACCGCCTCGCTGGACTGGAAAGCCCAGGCGGAAATCCTGGAACTGGTGAAACGTATTCACGATGCCCGGCGCCTGACCACGCTTTTCGTGACGCATGACCTGGACGCCCTGCCGCACACCTGCGACCGGGTGGTGCTGATGAAAGGGGGCCGGATTATTGCGGACGGCGCGCCAGACACACTCATTTCCACGGAAAACCTCAGCCGTCTCTATGATTTGCCTCTAT
>Ga0315274_10008358_pt1 | contig 14989 bp, 15 predicted proteins | sample YL17G02_20_MG_FD_203700 | JGI IMG/M metagenome (GOLD analysis project Ga0315274, IMG submission 203700) | Sediment microbial communities from Yellowstone Lake, YNP, Wyoming, USA - YL17G02_20 | ecosystem: Environmental > Aquatic > Freshwater > Lake > Sediment | place: USA: Wyoming | collected... | reverse complement strand
CAAGAAACACAGATCCGGCATGCTGAATGCCGCCAACAAGTTTTTCGGGATCACGAGTGTTTATGATCAGATGTTCCGGTGCATACTGATTGGAAAACGTCACGGCGTCATCGAGCGATTCTACGACGAGGGCAAAGCTGTTTTCGAGCGCGCGCTGTGCGATGGCTTTTCGGGAAATCTGCGGGAGTTGCTGCAAAACATCGTTGAGGATACTCCTGGCAGCCACATCGTTTGTTGTCACCAACACGATCTGTGATTGCGGGTCGTGTTCTGCTTGCGAGAGAAGATCGGCGGCGACGATCCGCGGATCGGCGGTTTCATCAGCAATGACAAGCAATTCTGAAGGTCCGGCAAGGAGATCGATGGCAGCACCGCCGGGATCCGAGGAGACTATACGTTTCGCCTCAGTGACATACTGACTTCCAGGTCCGAAGATCTTATCCACCTTCGGAATGGAACGGGTGCCGTATGCCATCGCCGCAATGGCTTGAGCTCCTCCCACCCGGTATATCTCCTGCAGGCCGATCGCCGATCCCGCAGCAAGGACAGCAGAATCGACTTCGCCGTCGGATTTTGGCGGAGAACAAAGAATGATGCGTCTGCAACCGGCGAGTTGGGCCGGGACGCCAAGCATGAGCACCGTTGAAGGAAGAGGCGCGGAGCCAGCAGGTATATAGAGACCGACGATCTCAATCGGACGCATCTCACGCCAGCAGCGAACGCCGGGCTCGGTCTCGACCGAATTTCCCTGCTGAAGTTGTGCGGCGTGGAATGTTCGGATGTTCCGGGCGGCATGGTTGATTGCGGATAGCAAGTCAGAAGAGATGCCCGCTTTCGCCGCGTCAATCTTTTCTGGCGGAACCAGGAAATCGCCAACCGGAACGGTTTCGAAACGGGCGCTGTAGTCGCGCAAAGCATCATCACCACGTGCTTTGACCTCACTACAGATTGTTCTCACATTCTCGGTCAACGACTTCTCGCGGGTCCATGCACGGACACAGAGGGCTCTGCGTTGCTCTTCGCTCAATTGATCTGTTCGAAGGAGTCTCATTTGATAATCGTCTCAATCGGCACAACCACGATGTCGCTCGCGCCGCCCTTTTTGAGTTTTTCCATCACGTCCCAGAACACATCCTCCGCTATAACGGAATGGATGGCCACCATACCTTCCTGAGCCAGGGGTACGATCGTGGGGCTCTTCAGGCTGGGGATGATGCGCTTGAGTCGCGGAACGGCCGTGACGGGCGCATTCATCATCATGTAGCGCTTTCCGCGGGCCTGGAGGCTCCCCGAAATGCGAATCAACAGTCTCTCCACGAGCTCCTTCTTCTTGGGATCGCGCAGCGTTTCGTGGTTTGCCACCAGCACAGCTTCCGATGTCAGCACCGTTTCGAGAGGGCGAAGGCCGTTGACGCGCGCTGTCGTGCCGGTGGAGACAATGTCGCAAATTGCATCGGCGACGTCGAGTGTTGGCGCGAGTTCCACCGCGCCGCTCAATTCAATAATTTCTGCACGCACCCTCTGTCGCCGAAGGTACCGCCGGAGTGTGGAAGGATACGTCGTTGCGACCCGTTTTCCCTGGAGTTGCTTCACCGATCGAATGGAGGACCGTTGCGGGACGCTCAGCGAAAGCCGGCAGTGGCCGTAACCGAGTTTCGTGATCGTTTCCACCCGGGCTTGTTTCTCCCGCACAATGTTCTCGCCTACGATTCCGAGATCGGCGACAGCATCGCGTACATATTCTGGAATATCATCGTCGCGGAGAGCAAGCACATCGAGCTCGAAGTTCCGGCACGGTGAGTACAGGCTCTGTTTCTGGAACTCGAACTCGAGCCCGCAGGCGCGGAGAAGAGAGAGGGAGTCCTCCGTCAGTCGTCCGCTTTTCTGGATGGCGATTTTCAATCGCCCGTTTTTCGCAATCATGCTTTACTTAGATAAAGTGAATGGTGAAAAAAAAATATTCGTATTCTTATTGGGAATCGAGACGCCGGAGCATCATGAGATAGCCGCCCTTTCCCCGCTTGAGCCATTTGTGAACGCGGGCGATGGTACGGGAACTGAGACCGGTTTCCTCTTCGATCGTGGTATAGGGGACTCCTTGCCAGAGCATGCGGGCAACCTTCCATCGCTCGGCAAATTCCCGGATTTCAGTCTCGGTGAGCAGGTCGCGGAAAAACCTCCGGCACTCCCCCAGGCCCTGGAGCCGGTTGATGGTCGAATAGAGATCGTCGATATCCCGCGGTTTGACATGTTTCATGCTTTACCTGAGTAAAGTATATCACATGGTGGCTGAACATGCAAGGGGAAAATGGCGAAAATTTGTGCTTGTCAATCTAGCCCATTTTTTCTACATTTTCCACGCCATGGTAACCTTCCACGACATAGAAACGGCGTATGAGATCGTTCGGCGCGCCGTGTACAAGACCCCGCTGCTCCATTCGCATGCTGTGGACGAGCGGTCGGGGAACAGCGTGTTTTTCAAGGCGGAGAACCTTCAGCGGATCGGCGCATTCAAAATAAGAGGTGCTTACAACAAGATTGCGTCGCTGTCGGCGGAGGAACGAACACGCGGTGTGGTGGCGCACTCGTCGGGAAACCATGCCCAGGGTGTCGCACTAGCGGCAACACTGCTGGGCACAAAAGCAGTTGTGGTAATGCCGAAGAACTCACCGCGGAACAAAGTTGCCGGCACACAAGCACACGGCGGCGAAGTGGTGTTTTGCGAAGACTCGTCCGATGACCGGGAACGCGTGGCACGGCAGCTTCAGGCGGAACACAACTATGTTCTCGTACCTCCCTTTGACGATGACAAGATCATCGCGGGCCAGGGGACGGTAACACTGGAGATAGCGCAGGAGCTCAAGAGTCTCGAATACCTATTTGTGCCGGTTGGCGGTGGCGGCCTGATCGGTGGGAATGCGATTGCCGCCAAACATCTCTTCCCCGGCATCAAAGTCATTGGCGTTGAGACAGAGCCGGCAAACGACGGCCAGCAGTCGTTCCGGAAGAAGGAAATTGTGCGTATCAATCCACCGAACACGATCGCGGATGGCATGCGCACACAGGCCGTCGGAAAACGAAACTTTGAGATCATGTTGAAGTTTGTCGATGACATGATCACGGTCACCGACGCACAGGTGATTGAAATGATGAAGTTTCTCGTCGACCGAATGAAGATTGTGGTAGAGCCAACGGGGGCGGTGGCGCCGGCGGCGGTATTCCAAAACATTCTTGGTCTTCGATCAAAGAACATCTGTGCCATCATCAGCGGCGGCAACGTCGACCCGGCTTTCCTCAAAAGCATTCTGTCAACATAGCTAAGGGATCGATGGAGGGTCTTGCCGCTCTAAGAATTCCTTCTATATTATAGAGAGGCCAGTTTTTCGGGGGATCAGACCACGCGCGAGTAACCAACGAATGCATAATTCCAATGTTCCAGCATTCCATTTCTCGATCTTCCACGATTCGACATTACTATGAAACTCGCAGTCTGCATCAATCACGTTCCTGATACTGCCGCCAAGATCAACATTGCGGCCGGCGGAATGAACATCGACAAGACAGGCGTCACATACATCATCAGTCCTTATGACGAATTTGCCATTGAAGAATGCCTGCGACTGAAAGAGAAAAACGGCGGTGACGTCACTGTGATTTCTCTCGGCGGCGATACGCACAAGGAGTCGCTCCGCAAAGCGCTGGCGATGGGCGTCGACAAGGCCGTCCTCCTGAAGGATGAGAACGTCCGTGATTCTTTTGCCGTTGCACGGGGATTAGCGGATTATCTGAAAGACATTTCTCCCGACATCGTGTTCTTCGGAAAACAATCTGTCGATTATGACGACGGCGCTGTAGGGGTCATGGTTGCTGAGATGCTTGGACTGCCATCTGTTTCGGTTGTGGTGAAACTCGACGTTACGGGAGGAAAGGCAGTTGCGGAACGGGAAATCGAAGGAGGGCGGGAAATCCTGGAGACAACCCTCCCGGCGGTCTTCACAGCTCAAAAAGGCCTGAACGAGCCCCGCTATCCATCGCTCAAAGGAATCATGGCAGCCAAGAGCAAACCGATTGAAGAGCGGACGCTTCCCGCTTTCTCGGGCAAGGTAACACTCGTTCAGATGCAAAAACCGCCAGCGAAACCGGCTGGTAGAATCGTTGGAACCGACGCAAGTGCGGTACCCGAGCTCGTCAGGCTGCTTCACGAAGAAGCGAAGGTGATATAGGAATTTTCGATTACCGAGTTTCGATCGTTAGCAACCAATTAACCATTTAACCGTTTAACCACCCAACAGTCCTCAGATTCGTCATGAAAATCCTCGTCTTTGCAGAGCAGAGAGAAAACAAGTTCAAGAAGCCTGCATTCGAAGCAGTTCGTGCGGCGCGTGGAATTGCCGATCAGCTCAGCGGAGAAGTGGTGGGACTTGTGATCGGAGGACAGGTTCGCTCGATTGCACCGACACTCGGCGGTTATGGAGCGCACAGCGTGTGCGTTGCTGAGGATGCCAGACTGGCATCTTACTCGCCGACAGCGTACGCTAGGATTATCGCTGACGTTGTGCAGGCGCAACAGGCAACCATTGTTATACTCCCCGCTACTGCCATGGGAAAGGACCTTGCTCCCCGTGTTGCCGTGAAACTCGACGCTGGACTCGTGGCCGATTGTGTTGTGCTGAAGGTTGAGGGCGGAGAGATTGTGGCGACCCGTCCCGTGTACGCGGGCAAAGTGCTTACCGATGTGAAAGTTGCCTCGGCTCTGAAAGTGTTCACACTGCGTCCGAACGTGTTCTCGACAGGTGAATCGAGCGGCGCCGCGGCACCCGTCGAAACAGTCTCGCCCGACGCAACAGATCAGGAACTTGCGTGTGTCGTGAAGGATGTAAAACAATCATTAGGCAAGCTCGATGTTGCCGAGGCTGACATCATCGTAACTGGTGGCCGCGGCATGAAAGGGCCGGAGCATTTCGGACTCATCGAGGAACTCGCGCAGGTTCTCGGCGGTGCAGTAGGAGCCTCGCGCGCTGTTGTGGACGCTGGCTGGCGTCCCCACGACGAGCAGGTGGGGCAAACGGGAAAGACCGTTTCACCCTCTCTGTATGTCGCCGTTGCCGTATCCGGGGCGATCCAGCACCTTGCGGGAATGTCATCTTCAAAGTATATTGTGGCTGTCAATAAGGACAAGGACGCTCCGATTTTCCAGGCCGCTACCTATGGCATCGTGGGAGATGCATTTGAGATCGTCCCCGCGTTAACGGCGGAAGTAACGAAATTGCTGGGCAAAAGTTAACCGGCCCTGGCATTGAACTAAGGAGAAGTATCGTGGAGAGGATTCAGGTTGATATTCTGGGGCTTTCGACAAGTCCTTCGAGTGGAGGCGCGTACGCCCTTATCCTGAAGGAAGTGAACGGACTCCGCCGCCTGCCAATCATCATTGGAGCATTCGAGGCGCAGTCCATTGCCCTCGAAATGGAGGGGATCAAACCTCCCAGGCCCCTTACACACGATCTTCTGAAAAACGTCATGGAGTCGTTGGGTGCCAGCCTCAGTGATGTCTATATCAGTGAATTGAAAGACGGCACGTTCTACGCGAAGCTCAATTTGGATTCGCAAGAAGTTGACTCGCGTCCGAGCGATGCGATCGCTCTGGCTGTCCGGTATGGTGCGCCCATCTACGTTGCCGACAAAGTGATGGACGAAGCTGGATTTGTTCCAGACAGCGAAGACGCCGAGAAACCTGCGACTCCCAACCTCGCGGAATCCGAGCAAGAGCAAGCGCAGGAACCGGAGAAGCCGAAAATCCGGCTTTCACGCCTCGAACAACTCCAGCAGCAACTTGTTGAGGCTGTTGCCAAAGAGGAATACGAGAAGGCAGCGAAGATCCGAGATGAGATTCTCAAGCTGCAAGCGCGGAATAGCTGAAGAGAAGCAGTAAACAGTGAATCGTGAACGGTGAATAGTTGCCCTGAAGCGATTCTTAACCATAGGCGGCAAGCTGATCGCTAATGGCTGACAGCTGACTACGCACCGCCGGAAAGCTCTCGCACGTTGCTCTTCAAACTCACCCATTTCCCATTACAGGGAGGTTCCCCACCGTGAAAACTACCGTCCAACCTGCGCGGATCATGGCTCTGCTGATCTCGCTCTCACTTCTTGTTGTCATGGCGATGTTCGCGGCTGTGCCCGATTCGTCCAAGGTCGACAAGCTCATCGCACAGGGAAACGTTTTTTCAGAACAGACGTTTGAGAATCAGAAAGCGATTGAAGCATTTGACGCAGCATTGGCAATTGAGCCTAACAACTACGAAGCGCTCTGGCGTCTCAGCAGGTCGATCGTCGATTATGGTGAGCACCTGCCCGTCGGCACTGACCAGGAAAAGGCGAAACAACTCCAGACATACGAGAAATCCCTGGAATATGCCAACAAAGCTATTGCTGCAAATGCCAACGGTTGCATGGGATATACAAGGAGAGCGATCGCGAATGGCCGTATTGCATTGTTCAAAGGAGTGTGGGAATCGCCTGGCCTCGTGAAGCAGACGAAAGCGGACTGCGAAAAGGCAATCGCATTGGATCCGAACGATCCCACCGCATACTACGTATTGGGCCGGACGCATATGAAGGTGAGCGAGAAACCGAGGATTGTCCGGTGGCCGCTTGGCCTGGGTTGGGCGAATCTTGACGAATCAGTGAAGAATTATGAGAAGGCGATTGCACTTCGTCCGGACTTCAGCATGTATCGCCTTGACTGCGCCCGTTCCTATATCGAGCTTGACGAGTACGGAAAAGCACGGACGCATCTCACCGCCATCGCAACTCTTCCTACCAAGGACGAAGATGACGGGCAGTTCCGGAAAGAAGCTCAAGAATTACTCGAGAAGATTAAAGGCAAGTAGCGCCGTCTTGTTTCCACCATACAAAGGCCCGGGCGATCGAAAGAAAACCCGGGCTTTTGCTTTTCTACTCACGCTGAAACTGACGGTGACGGATGAAACGGCGACCATCTCGGGGTTGTGCGCCGAGGCAATGCTCTCTACGATCCGTGTTCTTTGTCTGCAGCAGCCGGCGCTATTTCCCGGCCACGCTTGGGCATCCGTCCAGAACGCGTGGAAACAATGAGAGAAATGATCATCAGCGTGCCTGCGAAATAGAACGGATAGCCGTCGTGAATCTCAAACAGTGCGCCGCCAACAATCGGACCGACAACCATAGTGGCTGACATGAGGGATGTCAGAATACCAAGCGCCTCTCCCTTCTTCAGCGGGTCAGCTCTGCCTGTCACCCGGCTGGTGATGACCACCCGCTGCACAGACTGGCCCGTGGCAAAGAGCGGCAGCGAAACGAAGAAAAGAACCAGAATATCGAGGCCGAAGAAAAGAAAGCCTAGACCCAGGAGGGATGTCATGACGAGCATGAGCCGCTCCTCAGTGAAAAACTTCAGCCAGACGCGGCGCAAAAGAACCGTCTGATTCAACGCTGCAAATATTCCGGTTAACGCAAAAATCATCCCCATCGTGAATGAATCAAAATTATAAGCGTGCTGGCCATAGAGAGCGAAAACGGACTGAGACGAAGAAATTGCGAATGCAAAAATGATCCAGGTGAGGTACAGAGGCCGAAGCTTCCTGTCTGCGGCAGCGCGTGCAAGGGGCGCGAGCGGATTGAACGAGATCGGCGACTTCGGATCACGCCGCCGATGGGTTTCGGGAAGAAACATGTAGGTCAGAACGACGTTCACTGCCGCCAGAATGCCGGCGCACCAGAACGGAAATGAGTGCGAAACGGTGCTGAGGAGTCCGCCGAGGAGCGGGCCGACCATCAATCCCACGCCAAACGTTGCCCCGATCAATCCAATATTTGTCGAACGCTCGCGTTCGTCCTTCGCAAGATCAACAAGACACCCCTGCGCCACGGTGAAGTTCCCTGCGGCAAGGCCGTCAATAATGCGGCCGAGGAACAAGAGCGGAATGCTGTTGGCACCGGCGAAGACGAACCAGCCTACCGCAGTGCTCGAAATGCTCGCGATGAGCACCGGCCGGCGGCCGATTTTGTCCGACAGAGCACCAAGAAATGGGCTGCTGAGGAAGGCGAAGAAAGCGAATGATGAAAAAAGCAGAGTTATGACAAACGGTGAAGCGCCAAAGGATCCGACATAGAACGGCAGAATGGGAATGACGATTCCCACGCCAAGAACATCCACGAAGACGGTTAGCAGTACTACAATTTTCTCTCGTTGCATAGATGTGTAACAAAGAGAAGGAAAAGAAAAATCCCGATGCTCGTAAACAATTGTTACATTGGTTCACTGATTCAATGAACCAACGACTCAACGACTCAATGATTCACTGGCCCGACCACCTGATGATCCAATTCTCCCGATGACTCAATCACTCAATGACTCAATCGTCTTAGGGGCTCACATGTCTATTGCCGGCGGAATTCACACGGCCGTCGAGCGAGCCATGAAAGTGAATTGCACGGCGCTGCAGCTTTTCGTGAAGAACAGCAACCAGTGGCACGCAAAGCCCCTCTCAGCCGACGACATTTCAACCTACAAAAAGCTGCTGGCCGAGTCAAGGATCGGCCCGGTGGTGGTTCACGATTCCTATCTCATCAACCTTTGTGCGGTCGATAAGGCCATCCTTCAGAAATCGCGGCTTGCTCTGAAAGATGAACTCGATCGAAGCGAGCAGATTGGAGCCCAGTACCTCAATTTTCACCCCGGCTCTCACATGGGTGCCGGCGAGAAGGATGGGATCAAGCGGATCGCCGAGTCGCTGAACATCATCCATGAACAAATAAAGGGATACCGTGTGAAAAGCGTGCTCGAGTCAACGGCCGGGCAGGGAACATCGATCGGCTATCGTTTCGAGCAGCTCAGGGAGATCATCGAGACGGTGGGTGATCGTGAGCGAATGGGTGTGTGTATCGATACCTGTCACGTATTTGCTGCGGGGTACGATATCGGCACGGAAGCTGGCTATGAAAAGACATTTAAAGACTTTGACCAGATTCTGGGACTCGATCGGTTGGTGGCATTTCACATCAACGATTCAAAACGGGAGCTCGGCTCGCGTGTTGACCGCCATGAACACATCGGGAAAGGAAAGATAGGAAAGCTGGGATTCCGACTCTTGATGAACGATCCGCGTTTTCAAAGAATTCCAAAAATCCTCGAGACTCCAAAGGGGCCGGAGCTGAAGGAAGACGTGATGAACCTGAAGCTTCTGACGAGTATGGTGCGGAAGGGAGTGTAAAAGGCAAAGCGTGAGGCGTAAGAAGTGAGAAGTTGATCGGTAAGGAGAAAGCAGTAGCCAGTAAACAGGTTCTTGGAGACCAACTATCAACCACCCAATCCGATCTCTTGTTTGTGGAGATCTGAGGGTCGGGGGATTTGAATCTTGTGACGAGCACCGTCGAAGACTTTGACAAACTCCGGATTCAACCATGAACGCAGCCGAAGGCTGGGACCACGCCAGACTCTGAGCTTCAGCGTCTTGTCACAATCGGGAATCGTTTCTTGACATCAGCACAAGGCCGACGTACATTTCCGTTTGAAATGCCATGCCCCAGGCGATGAAAACACTGAAAGATGTTCTCACCACCCAAACGCGGGAGGGAGAACTATACACCAAGATGCCGGATGATTGGGTTCGTTGTTACTCGTGCGGTCATCAGTGCAAGATCGGGCCCGGCAAGGACGGCATCTGCAAGATTCGATTCAACCGCGACGGAAAGCTCTATGTGCCATGGGGATATGCCGGCGGTGTCGCTCTCGACCCGATTGAGAAAAAACCTTTCTTCCACGCGTACCCGGGTGCCAAGGCGCTCAGTTTCGGAATGCTCGGGTGCGATTACCATTGTCCCTATTGTCAGAATTGGATAACATCACAGGCCTTGCGTGATCCTGAAGCGGTGTCCGGAATCGAAACCATGACCCCCGAAGCGTTTGTGGACGCGGCTCTTCGCTCCAAAGCGACAATCGTTACCAGCACCTACAACGAGCCGTTGATCACAAGTGAATGGGCCGTCGAAATTTTCAGACTCGCCAAACAGGCGGGGCTCGTGACGTCGTACGTCTCGAACGGAAATGGAACACCGGAGGTACTGGAGTATCTCCGTCCGTGGGTCGATCTCTTCAAAGTGGATCTCAAAGGATTCAATCAGAGACGGTACTCACAACTTGGCGGCGAGCTGCAGAATGTGCTTGACACGATTCGAACACTTCATGAGAAGAACTTCTGGGTGGAAGTTGTCACCCTCGTCGTGCCGGGATTCAATGATTCAGATTCTGAGCTGAGGGAAATCGCCAGGTTTCTTGTTTCTGTCTCGCCAGATATTCCCTGGCACGTGACAGCGTTTCATCAGGATTATCGGATGACGGATCCCGACAGCACGCCCGTCAGTTCGTTGCTGCGTGCCCGGGAAATAGGGTTAACGGCTGGCCTGTGCTATGTCTATTCCGGCAACCGGCCGGGAGAAGTGGAAGGGACAGAGAACACCTACTGCCCGTCTTGCCACGCCACGCTCATCGAACGCTTTGGATTCCGGGTGTTGAGCAATAGGCTAAAGAATGGATCCTGCTTCAAATGTGGAAGGCCGATCGCCGGGCGGTGGTAGCAGATTTCGTCTTCCAGTCAAAAAACGCACGCCTCCAATGACTGATATTGATGGAAAGTGATCTATGATGAAGGCGATGCTGCTCGACTCAGTAAGTAATCTGAAGGAAAATCCACGACCGCTTCGGTATGCCGACGTCGACGACCCAATTCCCGGGCCCGAAGATCTTCTCATCAAGACGTTAACATGCGGCGTGTGCCACACGGAATTGGATGAGATCGAAGGCCGGACTCCGCCTGCATCGCTCCCCGTTGTGTTGGGGCATCAAGTGGTCGGCAGCGTACTTGCGGTAGGAGCGAACGCCAATCGGTTTCGCGTTGGGCAGCGTGTTGGCGTGGCCTGGATTTTCCACGCCTGTGGATCCTGCAAGTTCTGCCGTGCGGGGAACGAAAACCTTTGCCCGGCTTTTAGGGCGACCGGCCGCGACGTGAACGGTGGATACGCCGAGATGATGATCGTGCCAGAGGATTTTGCCCACCCTCTTCCTGGTGAGCTCAGCGACGCAGAGGCCGCCCCCCTTCTATGCGCCGGCGCCATTGGCTATCGCTCGCTTCGTCTATCCAAAATCTGCGATGGCCAGTCGCTCGGCCTCACCGGATTTGGCGCCTCAGCTCATTTGGTTCTGAAAATCATGAGGCATCGCTTCCCGAATGTCCCGGTGTTTGTTTTCACCCGCAGCGAGAAAGAACGAATATTTGCTCGAGAACTTGGTGCGGTCTGGGCGGGCGACACCGCAGACGAGCCGCCCCAGAAACTTGACGCTATTATTGATACCACACCCGTATGGAAACCGGACGTCGAGGCTCTTCGGTGCCTTGAGCCGGGCGGCCGGCTTGTCATCAACGCTATTCGCAAAGAGGAGGTCGACAAAGAGGCACTCCTCGGCCTCAGCTATCCGGTGCACCTCTGGATGGAGAAAGAGATCAAGAGTGTGGCAAATGTCACACGCCGCGATGTAAGCGAGTTTCTGCAATTGGCTGTCGAGATGCGAATCAAACCTGAGGTGGAAGAGTACCCGCTGGTCGATGCAAACAAAGCGTTGCTCGAACTCAAAGCCGGACGTGTTCGAGGCGCCAAAGTCCTTCGAATCTGACAATCCTTCCGTAGAGTCCAGCTCCACTCGTTTGCCGCCCGCTTTGATGGCCAGGCGGTCTGCAATCCGCGTTCACCAACCCGCAATCCATTCAATCCCCGTGATTCTTTGGTGAGAAAAGAGTATTTTTCTCGTCAAGCGGCACCTTGATCACTACCTCAAGAATGCGACCGTATGGTTCGATCCACGATTGTTACTCTTGTTGTCGGAATACTGTCTCTGTCTGGTTGTTCTGCTCCACAGAAAGCGTCAACGCCTGATCCAGCGCCACCACGACTGGTCCTGGCTACAAGCATCAAGATGGCATGCATGGACCTTGCTGGGTATGGCAAGAGAATTGAAAAGAAGGACATTGAGAAGCTTGCCGGCATTCTGAAACAAGAACAGGTTGAAATCCTCACGGTGCAGGGAATTACTAGATATCCCAACGTGAAGACGCGCGTGGACTTTGTCGGCGAGCTGGCTGCTCAGGCGGACATGCGTCACGCATTCGGTGAATCAACCGATATCATGGGACGGCAGCTTGGGAATGCTGTGTTCAGCGTCTACCCGATCCGGTCGAATCAAAAGAAGGACTATGACGTCCCTTCTGCATTCAGTGAATATGCTCTCCGCGTCGCAATCGATGCCGGTGCGAAGGACGTCACGGTCGTGAGCACGTGGCTGCCGGAAAAGGCTCCCGCCAATGATATTTCACGGTGTGTTCAAACAATTGCCGGACTCCAGGAATCTCCCGAAACCCCGTTTGTCGTTTCAGGAAATCTCCCGGGACTGAAACAGGCTCGCAACACAGAGATATTCACCGACGTTCGGCCAGCGCTGTCGGATGGAACCGGACGACAACCCACCTCCCGAATGTGGTACGTGCAGAGAGATCTGTTCAAAATCATCAAGGCCCGAACGGTAAAAACCGATTTCGGCCTCTTGACCGTTGCTGAATTCGGCTTGTACCAGCAAGAGCGGCCCCGGTAGCTGTTTGCCGCGTCCACCGAAACTCCCAACGAGGCTCCCTATGTGGAACTTTTCTGAAACACTCATCGAGATCGTCCTTCGGACCGCTATAATCTACATTGTTGTTCTGGTTGGTATACGGTTGACAGGAAAGCGCGAGGTTGGACAGATGACGCCCTTTGATCTGGCATTGCTCCTGTTGATATCAAACGCTGTCCAGAATGCGATGACGGGATCTGATACTACACTCGTAGGGGGAATTGTTGCTGCCGTTACGTTGCTCCTTATGAATACGGCCGTCACACAGCTTGTCTGGCGCAACAGGAAAGCGCGGAAGATCATCGAAGGGACACCAACGCTCCTCATTCGGCATGGCAAGATCATTGAGGAACACCTGGCAAAGGAAAAGGTGTCGGCGGACTCCCTGACTCAAGCTTTGCGGGAGCATGGCATTGCCGCGATCTCCGATGTCAGCATAGCCGTACTGGAGATTGACGGGTCCATCAGCGTCTTGAAGAACGACGAAGTTCCATCAGCAGCTCAACCCCATCGCCATATACGCTTTCTTTCAAGAAAGAATACATGACTCTGTGTCACCTCGGAGAGCATCATGAATAGATTGCTCCTGCTCATCCCGATCATCGCCTGGTCGCTCCTCGCCGGGTCATGTGTCATGGAAAAATGAGGACACGGCCAAAACCACGGGCACCATCGCTTATCGGTCAGATGTCCTCGATTTTGCTGGCTTCTATTAATCGAGGGAGACGACGGAAAAAAGTACTATCCCATAGACCTCCCTCAGGAGTTCGGCAAAAAGGAGATACGGGTACGATTCGAAGCGAGAGAACTGGGCGGCTCCCTGCACTTCGGGATCCCGAGAGTAGAACTGCTTCATATTGAGAAGGTGTAGCATGCGTTGCACGAGGCAAAAAACTCTCCTCATCATAGCGATTATCGCAACTCTTCTTCACGGTGAATCGTGCAAGACTGAAAACGATGATACATTTGTGACAACAGGGACCATCGTCTTTCTCTCGTTCGAAGGTGGGTTCTACGGTATCAAGGGGGATGATGGGAAGAACTACGACCCCATGGGTTTGCCTCTCGAGTTCCAGAAAGACGGTCTCCGTGTCCGATTCGAGGCAAAAGAACTGCCCGATCGCGCAAGTTTCCATATGTGGGGCAGAATCGTTGAGATCAAGCAGATCGAGAAGCTGTGAGGGGGAGTAAGAGGGGGTGGGAATGAACATGCCAACGGATAAAACACATTTCACCGCAAAGCAATAAGGAACCCCGAATCATGAATCAATCTCCAATTTCCCGATGGTGGACTTGGATTATCACCATTCCCTCCAATCGATCAGTTGTCTTTTGGGCGTTGGCTATGTATATAACTATTGGCTCCGCTGTCTATCAGCGGCTCACCGGCCCGACGTATCCTGTATCCGGAATCGTGAAACTTGGTGAACGAGCAATACCCTATGTGTTCAAACGAAGCCATGCAGACTCTATGAACTCAAGGGTGACAGTTAGGACCAACGATCAATCGATTTCAGGAGATTTATTTTGGAAACGGTTCAAGACCAACGATAAGTGGACTCAGGTCCCGATGGCATTTTCGAGTGGTCTCCTGGATGCTCAGCTCCCGCATCAACCGATGGCTGGGAAACTGGTCTATTACGTCGAGCTACAGAAAGGAGAAGCGAAAGCAACCCTGCCTGCCGCCGATCCCGTTGTGATTCGTTTCCGCGGCGATGTCCCCGTATTTGTGATGATTCCGCATATCTTAGCAATGTTTCTGGCAATGTTTCTCTCTATTCGAGCCGGTCTGGCATATTTCAGTGGAGAGCGAAGGCTGAAGAAGGGGACAAGCTGGATGTTAAGAATTTTCTTCTTTGGTCCTGTTTTTTGGATGGTTCCATATTTCAGCAAAGAGGTGAACATCAAGAAGTTGACGTACTGGACCCTCGGCGTTCTATTTGTCGGTGGCTTTGTCCTTGGTCCGCTGATGCAATGGTATTCCTTCAACGTGTGGTGGACCGGCTGGCCGTTTGGCACGGATCTCACCGACAACAAGACCGCGCTGGCGTTTCTCGCGTGGGTTGTTGCCGCTTTTGCCCTCACACGGGCAAAGAATCCGGCGCGATGGGCGCTTGCTGCCTCTATCATTATGTTCGTCGTCTACCTCATTCCGCACAGCGTTCTGGGATCTGAGCTTGATTACAGCAAGCTTGACAAACAAACGAAGCAGGTCGAACCGACTCGATAGAAGGACAAGAACATGAACCACAGCGCATCGGTCAAGCATCTTGTTGCAGCCGGGCTTGTTGT
>Ga0315274_10008357_pt1 | contig 14989 bp, 12 predicted proteins | sample YL17G02_20_MG_FD_203700 | JGI IMG/M metagenome (GOLD analysis project Ga0315274, IMG submission 203700) | Sediment microbial communities from Yellowstone Lake, YNP, Wyoming, USA - YL17G02_20 | ecosystem: Environmental > Aquatic > Freshwater > Lake > Sediment | place: USA: Wyoming | collected... | reverse complement strand
TTGACACCAAAAAAGATAAACACAGCCAGCACGATGCCCAATGAACCCGTTATATAAAAGATCGAGCGCCAGCCGATGGAGGGGGCCAGCATCAAAGCCAGGATCATCCCCACCAGGTAACCGATCGGCTGGGTGAGCTGCAACAAGCCGTAGATCTTGCCGCGCATCTGCGGACCGAAATAGTCGGCGATCAGGCTGTACAAGCCAGGGTATGAAGAATCGTCAATGCCGGTTGAGGCGCGGGTCCCAAGGAAGGCCGGATAGGTGCGAACGACCGCACTCAGCCAGGTAGTTGCACCCCAGATGAAGGAAGCCAATGCCAGCAGCTTGGCGCGAGCATAGCGATCATACAGGTAGCCCCAGATCGGGTATAACACTGTCCCAACGATCAATGCTCCGGTCAGGACTGCACCCATCTGGGTCTTGGTGATATTAAATTCCCTGATAATGTCCGGGGTAAGTGGGCCGATCAGAAGTTTATCGCTTTGATGCAGCAGCATGAAGGCGAAAAAGATGCCCACGACAAACCAGCGATAGCGATTCGTTTTTTCCATGTCTACCTCATTGGTGAGAATTTGTATAAAAAGTGTACAACAGAAAGAAAAGCAAGTCAAACGGATTTAACGCAGAACAGCCTCCCTATTGGGAGGCTGCCCAGTTTGTCTGTGAGTACTACTTTCCCAGGAAAAGGGTTACTGCCGCACCCAGCGCGAAGATACCAGTAAGGTATCCCCATACGGCGCCACCAAAGCTCACACCGAACGCAGATAAACCTGCGAACAGGAAGAACAGGAGCATGAACCAGGTGGAAAGACTTGATGGTGTTTTCATGTATTATGTCTCCTCTTTTGACGAAGTTTAGCTGGTTAAATGACCAGCTTTACAAATAGAACACCGAGGATTCCTTAGCGTTACGAGTTCCGCAGGAAACCAGATATTCCGATAATAAGTAAATAATCCGTCGCTCTTTCCCTTTTAAGACCCAAATTTTTTCGACACTTCCTTCCACGCCTCATAATGCAAGGGGCAGGGAAAAGAGGTAAAATCAACATCTGTGAATCGTCCAGGTCTATTCTCCAAAACATCCTTTTCACCTTAAATATCAAAGAAAACAATCATGACATCGCTCGTCTCCCCGGCTGAGTTTACACTCCAGCGCAAACATGCCGCCAATCGCTCAACACCCTCCCGCTGGATCATCAGCCACGCCCTGCAGCACTGGTGGATCCTGATCATGATTTTTATCGGTGCAGTAGGCAACGCAGCGCTTGCGGCTGTTGTCCCAATGATGACAGGGCAGGCATTCAACGACATGCTGGCAATACCTCCTCGCATGGCTCTACTGCTGCCGCTGGCGCTAACCATGGGCGGCTCGCAGATCCTGCGTGGGATCCTTCAAATGGGGCGTAACTTCGGTTCCGAGTTGATGGCGCAAAAGATCGAGCGCGACATCCGGGACGAACTCTACATATCTTTGCTCGGCAAGAGCATGACCTTCCATAATATCCAACCGGTGGGTGACACCATGGCGCGGGCGACCAACGATGTGCGGGAGGTCAATTATATGTTCAGTCCAGGATTAAGTCTTGTCATCGGGTCGCTGCTTTTCCTGGTCATGCCGCTGATCCTGGCACCGCGCTACAGTCCCCAACTGTTGTTAACGCCCATCCTATTCACAATCGCTTACTTCATCGCACTTCGACAGTATCTGAACAGTTTGTCACCCATTACAGATGAGGTACGCAACGCGTTCGGTAAATTGAATACCCGTTTAGCGGAAGCTCTCGATGGGGTGGAAACAGTCAAGGGGGCAGCACAGGAGGAAGCCGAGGTCAACCGTTTCGATGTCAATGCGAAGCGGGTGCGGAGTGCTTTCGTCCGCCAGGGGGATCTTGAAGCCCGCTTCCTGCCCAATCTGCTGCTTGGCATAGCGCTGGCAGGTGGCTTGCTGCATGCACTGTTACTATTCCGTCAAGGATTGCTCGGGATTGGTGATGTGGTTGCCTACTTCGGATTGCTGCTGATACTCGATTTCCCGACTTTCGCTTCAACATTCGCCTATTCACAAATATCCGCCGGTCTCTCGAGCGCACGCCGCATCCTTGAGCTGATGAACCGTGAAAACAACCTTGACCAGAATACCACTGGTTACACAGATACGATGCGAGGGGAGATCGAATTCAGGGATGTATCATTTGCATATCAGGAAGGTGAAAATGTCCTGCAGAACATAACGTTCAAGGTCAAACCCGGTCAAACGATTGCCATCGTAGGGCAAACGGGTGCAGGAAAAACCTCCCTGGTCAAGCTGATCAATCGTACCTACGATGCGACTGCAGGGCGGGTTTTAGTGGACGGCGTGGATGTGCGTGAATGGAACCTGGCTGCACTGCGCCGCCAGATATCCATCATCGAGCAGGATATTTTTCTGTTCTCACGTCCCATCACAGAGAACATCACCTTCGGTAAACCGGATGCCAACCAGCCAGAGGTGGAAACCGCTGCAAAAGCCGCCCAGGCACACGATTTCATCCTGTCATTTGAGAAAGGATACGGTACGGTCATCGGTGAGCGCGGCGTTACCCTTTCGGGCGGACAGCGCCAGCGGGTGGCGCTCGCGCGCGCCTTCCTGACCGATCCGCGCATCCTCGTACTGGATGATTCGACCAGCGCCATCGACAGCGCCACCGAGGACCAGATCCAGCGGGGAATCGCGGCGGCTGCCAGAGGTCGCACAACATTCCTCATAACCCACCGCCTGTCGCAGATCCGATGGGCAGACCTAATTATCGTATTACGCAAGGGACGCATCGCCACCTGTGGTAATCATGATGAACTGATGAAGACTTCCGAGGCATATAACAGGATCTTCAGAGAGTAAAACATGAGCTTTTTCGCGGGTCTCAACACGGAAAAATATGACCGCCAATACAGCGACCGCTTGCTCGCGAGGCGGATAATTAATTATTTAACATCCCAGCGCAGGCGCATGACAGCCATCATTGCCCTGGTCATCATATTATCACTTATCGGTGTGGCTCAACCCATTGTCATGAGCAACGCACTTGACATTCTCAAAGGCCAACCAACGTTTACTGCCATTGGACTAGTCGGCCTGGCGGTTCTATTCGTCGGGGTTGCCCACTGGGGTTTGAACTGGGCGCGCCGCAGCCTGACCGTGCGCGCCGTGGGTGACGTGGTTCTGGAACTGCGAACCCAGGCTTTTCGCGCAGCCGCCGCCCATGACCTTTCATTCTACGACCAGTTCTCTTCAGGGCGGATCGTCTCCCGCATCACCTCTGATACCAACGACTTCGGGCAACTGGTGGTCATCGTTACCGATGTAGCCTCACAAATGATCCAGGCTCTGCTGCTGGCAATCGTGCTGATTCACAAGGAATGGCACATGGCTTTGATCCTGTTCTCTTTCATGCCTTTCATTTTCCTGCTCGCTCTGGGCTACCGCCGCATCGCCCGCCTGGTTACCCGCAGGGGTATGCAAGCCATGGCTAATGTCAACGCTACCATTAAAGAGACCATCAGTGGTATCGCTATTGCCAAGAACTTTCGCCAGGAACAGAGCATATTCAAAGCGTTTGATGGTGCCAACCAGCAGTCATATCAAGTTAATCTACGACGAGGTTTTGTCCTATCGCTTGTCTTCCCCACACTTAATGCCCTGTCTGGTGTCTTCACCGCGGTGCTGGTTTACAGCGGTGGTATAAGCGTGGCGCAGGGTGTGGTCGGCGCCGGGGCGTGGTACCTTTTTCTCTTGAGCCTCGATAGTTTCATGTACCCGGTGATGAACCTGTCCGCTTTCTGGGCACAGGTTCAGTCCGGGTTATCGGCTGCCGAACGTGCCTTCGCCCTGATCGACGCCGATCCCAACGTTGTCCAGGTGGATCAGCGGGACGTGCCTGCGCTCAGAGGTGATATCTGTTTCGAAGGGCTTGGGTTTCAGTATACCGATCATTCGCCCGTGCTTTCGGACTTCAACCTGCACATCGAAGCGGGGGAGAACCTGGCAATGGTCGGGCACACCGGGGCTGGCAAGACATCCATCGCCAAGCTGATCGCCCGCTTCTACGAGTTCCAGTCGGGACGGCTGCTGATAGACGGCATGGACATCCGTACCTTTGACCTGACGCAGTACCGCCGCCAGTTGGGGATCGTTTCACAGGTACCATTCCTGTTCTCGGGGACAGTGGCGGAGAACATCCGCTATGCCTGCCCGGAGAGCAGTGAGTCCGAGATACTGAGGATGGCACGCCGGATCGGCGATGGAGAGTGGTTGGAGACACTGCCGGACGGACTTGAAAGCGAAGTCGGCGAACGCGGAGTCCGGCTTTCAATGGGACAACGCCAGCTGGTGGCATTGATGCGTGTGCTGATCCAGGAACCTGCCATCTTCATCCTGGATGAAGCCACAGCCAGCGTTGACCCCTTTACCGAGTGGCAGATCCAGCAGGCGCTGAACATGATCCTGGCAAATGCCACCAGCATCCTGATCGCACACAGGCTTTCGACAGTCAAATCCGCTGACCGTATCGTGGTCATGGATCACGGACAGATCATTGAAGAAGGAGATCACGAGGGACTGCTCAGGCAGGGTGGGCAGTATGCCTCGCTGTACAACACATATTTCAGGCACCAGAGCCTGGCGTATGTGGAGCAGGTACGAGAGCTGGTGGGAACAACAGGCTCTGGTTCATGACTGACATATCTAAGCGTGTATCTTGACGTCAGTTTGGGAGAAATTAACTTTGAGTCCACTGTAAAAAGTGTGTGCCACCTTGAGCGAAGCGACCGCACCGCGCCGTCGATAGACCCCGCTTGACGGGGTGCCGAAAGCAGGTAGTCTCCTCCCCGCAGGTTTGTCACTGCGAGCCGATCTTTGGCGTGGCAGTCTCCTCCCGTAGGTGCAGCCCACAGGTGCGCCGCCAGACCCGCGTCCGACCCTCACACAGCCTCCTTTGCGACCGCGCAGCGCCGCCGATAGGCCCCGCTCGACGGGGTGCCGAAAGCAGGTAGTCTCCTCCCCGCAGGTTTGTCACTGCGAGCCGGTCTTTGGCGTGGCAGTCTCCTCCCGTAGGTGCGGCCGAAGGTGCGCCGCCAGACCCGCGTCCGACCCTCACACAGCCTCCTTTGCGACCGCGCAGCGCCGCCGATAGACCCCGCTCGACGGGGTGCCTGTGGCAAGGGTCTCCTCATTAACAATGATTAACCCTACTTACGCTTTTCGTGACAAAACTGAGTTTATGCAGTGAAACCATCAATCTCATCTTCATATAATTTATATACAATTAATTAATCATCCCCTCATATTTTGGTGATAAATTAATGAATGGAAAAGGAGTATAACCATGAAAAAAGTTTGGAAGTGGATCATCGGCATCGTGATAGGATTGCTCATCCTGATTACCCTTGCAGGTGCGGCATTCTTTGTCCGTTCGAATTTCTTTGGATATCGCCTGATTTCCCGGGTCGAACCAGGCTGGCATATGCGCAGTTTTGAGATGAATCCAAATATCAAGCCTGACAGGGACTTTCGAAGCCCCAATATTGTACCTTTCAACAGGCAAGGCTTGTACAACCGTGGTTGTGGTTTGATGAATGTGTTTGGTTTCATGCCCTTCGGGAACCTGTTCGGGTGGTTATTTTACCTAGGTTTAATAACCCTCATTGTGCTTGGCATACTTTGGATGATCAGAAACTTGAGAACACCCTTTCCGACGGTAATCCTTAAATGCGAAAAGTGTGGTGGGCAAATACAGCCTGGCTGGAAGAATTGCCCGTATTGTGGGAAAAAATTATAAATCATTAGATGGTCCATCCCGGTAGACCTCCAACGGACCTTGAGCGATTTTAGTACCATAACCTTCAAATTTTTATATGAAAGGTAGAAGTGAATACAAAACGAACGATTTACTTAATGTTGATTTTTGTAATCGCGGCTATTCGGGAACGAAAAGGAAGTACGGCGCCGGTGAGGAAAAGCGTCGCACTTCCTTATGCCTGAATTGGTAGCCGGCCTTTCCCCGGCCGTAGGCGCCTCCGGTGTTACGGCACATAATACTGGATGACCAACACCGGCCGGTCGGTTGCTGTCCCATAGTTCCCGCTGAAGAACTTCATAAAGTCCGCCGCATTGTCATTATCATCATCCAGCTTGAACCGCAGCCGGAACTGGGTCATCCCTGTCTTATTGATGTATGGATATGCCGTATTCAGCAGCAGCACGCTGTACCAGCCGCTGCTCGCTGTTGTCCCAAATGTACCCACCGCACTCTTGCTCGCTATTGCCTGGAAATCATGGGCTGCCAGCGCCAGCGCTGTGCCGAAATAGGGCTTCTTTATGTCCACCAGCAGCCCCTGGTGGGTGTTGAATGGATTGCTGCCTACCAGTCCCTGCTTCTTGATCTTGAGCGTGACCTTGGTGATGACGGCGTCATCCGGCAGGCCGGATGTGTTGAAAGACAGGATGGACCGGTACTGGCGGTTGCTGATATCGTCACCCAGATAGAATACCGTGGCGGTGCTGTTCATGGCCCCGCCCACGTTGCTGGTCTCGCTGGATTCCAGCACCCAGCCGTCCTGACTGCCTGCCGAGCGATACGATTTTGTCAGCGTCGACACCACGACATCCACAGGCGTCAGGCGTTGGGTGGTCGTGCCGTCGCCCAGTTGACCGAACCAGTTGGCTCCCCAGCACTTGACCCCGCTGCCCGAAGTCAGCGCACAGGTATGCCACCCACCGGAAGCGATGGCGCTTACCCCGCTCGCCAGCCCGCTCACATTTACTGGCGTGTGGCGGTCTATAGTCGTGCCGTCACCCAGTTCACCGTCGAAGTTGTACCCCCAGCACTTGACCCCGCCGCTCGCAGTCCGCGCACAGGTGTGAGAATCACCGGCGTCGATGGCGCTGACCCCGCTCGCCAGCCCGCTCACGGATACCGGCGTCAGGCGGGTAGTGGTCGTGCCGTCGCCCATTTGACCGTATTCGTTGTTTCCCCAGCACTTGACCCCGCCCCCCGCAGTCCGCGCACAGGTGTGAAGCCCACCGGCGGTGATGGCGCTGACACCGCTCGCCAGCCCGCTCACATTTACCGGAGTGTGGTGGTCGGTGGTCGTGCCGTCGCCCAGTTGACCGCTAGAGTTCCATCCCCAGCACTTGACCCCGCCGCCTGAAGTCAGCGCACAGGTGTGCTCATAACCACCGGCGATACCGCTGACCCCGCTCGCCAGCCCGCTCACATTTACCGGAGTGTGGCGGTCGGTGGTCGTGCCGTCGCCCAGTTGACCCCAGTAGTTACGCCCCCAGCACTTGGCACCGCCGCCTGAAGTCAGCGCGCAGGTGTGCTCATAACCACCGGCGATGGCGCTGACCCCGCTCGCCAGCCCGCTCACATTTACCGGCGTATGGCGGTCGGTGGTCGTGCCGTCGCCTAGTTGACCGTCTTCGTTGTCTCCCCAGCACTTGACCCCGCCGCCTGAAGTCAGCGCACAGGTGTGATACATACCGGTGGCAATGGCGCTGACCCCACTCGCCAGCCCGCTCACATTTACCGGCGTGTGGCGTTCGGTGGTCGTACCGTCGCCCAGTTGACCATAGTCATTCCGTCCCCAGCACTTGACCCCGCCGCCTGAAGTCAGCGCACAGGTGTGAGCATAACCGGCGGTGATGGCAGCGATATTGAGCAGGGGCGGCAGCGCCTCCGGTGTGTTCATTACCGGTATTAGCACCGGCGGCGTCACCCCGAAGACAAGCTCTGGGGCCTCCCCGGAGACATTTTCCGGGGTCAGTAAACTCAACAAGAAGACTCCGATCAACAAGATGTTTAGGAAAAGAGGATGAGGTTTCATGATCATGTACTCCTTAGGCACAGCCTACACTACAGGTTATGGATGAGAAGGGTATCAGGGTGATACGCCTCGCAACCGGTCTTACACCGGCCGTAGGCGCCTCCGGTGTTACGGCAAGTAATAAAGGATAACATTTAACCCACCCTTTTGAAATTACAGAATAAAATTTACACTACAAACTCTAATAAAATAAATCATCTTCCTTATATTGATTATAGTTTTATTCAAGGTTTAATACAATAGGTTGTATAGATAAATTTACTGCAAAAAGGCTGGTTCGGTGTAGGCAGGAAAATCGGGGAGCAGTGGTGAGGTTTCCGTTGTCTTGAATGCCGGATTCCCGCTAATAATAGCATCGGGGGAAAAATCGTTAAACAACAATAATGTTCCAAGCAACATAATACGCAGGATCATACCTGGTCCTGGATAAGGTTTGAAAATACCACAACTATCATCTGATATGTTAAAATTAATAACCAGATGTAATAGATGTAATAAGTGCACACCCATAGAAATATATCAGTCATTATTGCCGTTATAAAGAAATCATGTCACTAATCCCTCATGAGGATAAATCATAGTTGACGAAAAGGAGAGCAACAGCATGAAATATCAAAAGGTCCATCCAAGATACAAGAGAATAAACAGGCTGCTGACAGTCATCGGAATTGCTGCACTACTGCTATCAGGACATGCCATGAGGGTAGCAGCCCGTAATTCTCCTCAAGCAGGGGTACAGCCAGATGTACGCGGACTTGAAGCCCAATGCCTCAATGCCGATCCAGCCAGAAACACCTTTGACGAGCAGACTGGCAGGGTCAGGTTCGTCGGTACCGAACCCGGGGGACCGATCCACCAGCCGGCAGCACTCCTGGCTTCCGCATCACCCGAAGAAGCTGCCCGCGGCTACTTCTCTGTCTGCGGCTCATTCTTTGGGCTGGGGGATCAGGCTGAGCAGCTGGTGCTCAAGCGCCTGCAGAGCACCGATGATGGGCGAACCTTCGTACGCTTTCAACAGACTTATAACGGCATCCCAGTATTGGCTGGTGAACTCATTATTCAACTTGATGAATTTAAAAACATCATCTCGGTGAGTGGTGAAACCCTATCTGAAACAGCGCTGGACACCCAGGCAACCGTAGACGCGGGGACTTCCCGGCAGGTGGCTTTGCAGGCCATGACCAAGAAATACCAGCTTGGAATCGATGACCTGTCTGCAACAGAACCAGAGCTGTGGATCTACCAACCCTCCCTGATCAGACCGGAAGGAGGAGTGACCTCGCTCGTGTGGCGCATGGAGGTCGACAGCACCGGTCTTGCTCCGGTCCTGGAGTTGGTATTGGTGGATGCCCAACGAGGTAATATAGCTCTGAGCTTCAACCAGGTAGACACAGTTAAAAACCGCAAGACCTATACAGCGGGGAACAGTTTTACCCTGCCAGGTACGTTGGTCTGCGATGAATCTGATCCACTGTGTACAGCTGGTGATACCGATGCCAAAAACGCTCATATTTTCGCCGGGGACACATATGATTTCTATTTCAATAATCACAAGCGGGACAGCATTGACAACGCAGGCATGACCATCAAATCAAGCGTGCACTATGCCTCGGGTTACTGCAATGCCTTCTGGAGCGGCACCCAGATGGTTTACGGTGATGGATGCTATATCGTGGTGGATGATGTGGTAGGTCATGAGCTTACCCACGGCGTAACCGATTATGAGTCCAACCTGTTCTACTATTATCAATCCGGTGCGATCAACGAATCATTCTCGGACGTGTGGGGTGAGTTCGTGGACCTGACCAATGGCAAGGGCACGGATACCCCCGCTGTTCGCTGGCTGGTGGGTGAAGATACATCCATCGGGGCGATCCGGTCTATGAAGAATCCTCCCGCATATGGTGACCCGGACAGGATGACCAGTCCAAAGTACAACACAATCACCTGTGATAACTATGCAAGCTTTTGTGACAATGGAGGAGTCCACACCAACAGTGGTGTGAACAACAAAGCCGCCTACCTGATGACCGATGGAGGCTCCTTCAACGGTCAAACGATAACCCGACTGGGTATAAGCAAGGTTGCCAGGATCTATTACGAGGCACAGACCCATTTGCTCACCTCCGGGGCGGATTACGCTGACCTGTACCAGGCTTTGTACCAGGCCTGCCTTAACCTGGCCGGTACCGGGGGGATCACGACCAGTGACTGCCAGCAAGTGCGTAATGCCACGTTGGCAGTGGAAATGAACAAACAGCCTCACTCCAGGTACAATCCAGAAGCACCCCTCTGTCAAGCTGGAAAGACACCCATTAACCTGTTCGTTGATGACATGGAAAGCGGAGCTGGAAAGTGGGGCTTCGCTGCACTCGTTGGAACTGGGCGCTGGCAGTATGACTCTCCGTATGGAAATTTCGCGCATTCCGGCCAGCATTTCCTGTATGCAGATGACTATCCTGCCAGGGCTGCGGATACTTACGCAGCAATGAAGAACAGCGTCACCCTGCCGGCTGACGCCTACCTGCATTTCTCTCATGCTTTCGGTTTCGAGGGTTCGGGGTATGATGGCGGTGTCGTTGAGTACAGCACCAATGGCGGCGGCAGCTGGAACGATGCCGGCGCCCTTTTTGACCGTAACGGTTACACTGGAACGATATCTTCCGGGAGTAATCCCCTGGATGGGCGCTCCGCCTTTGTAACTGACAGCCATGGTTACATCTCTAGCCGGCTGAACCTGGCTCCGCTTGCAAGCAAGAGCATTCGCTTCCGCTGGCGGATGGGGCTGGATGCCTCCGTGTTCGACTGGGGATGGTGGCTTGACGATGTGCGCATCTACACCTGCATCAGCACCCAGACCAGGAGCTTTCATTCGCAGGGTTCTTTGGATGGATCGATACTCGAATCCAGTGAATTCTCCGGGAAAGGCGGCAGCCTGGAAGCATCAGGGACAACCTTCCGCCTGGGCGATGCCAGTGCCAACCGGCAGTACCGGGCGATCCTGTCGTTTAATATATCGGGGATTCCCGATGAGGCTGTGATCTCATCTGCTATACTGAAGATCAAGAAGCAGGGCCTGATTGGGACTGATCCCTTTAGCACTCACGCACTGATGAAAATGGAGCTTAACAGCCCTTACTTCGGCAGCGATGCTGGTCTCGAGGATTTGGATTTTCAAGCTATACCCGATATGACAGGGATCGGAGTTTTCAATCCAACACCAAGTTCCGGCTGGTACACTGCCAGGCTGCAGAACAAAGCTTACCCCAGCCTCATAGCGGATGGGAGTGTACAATTCCGCCTGTCCTTCCAGCTGGATGATGACAACGATGGCGAAAATGATTATATGAAATTTTATAGCGGGGAGGCAGCATTAGATAGCCCGGTTTTGGTCATCCAGTACTATTTACCTTCTTAATCAGACCAGGGATGATGGACGATGGATATCGGACCATAAACGATGGACGACAGACAACGGAAAATAGACGATAGATGATAGACCGTTGATGAGACCCGCTGAAAGCAGAGGGTTCCCAAGGATGCGATTGGAAAGGGACCGGCATGTGAATCGTGCTGGTCTCTTTCTTTTATCATACCGGTTGTACCAAAATACCTATTTAAATAATCGGATATTTTTATCAATAAACTACGAACACACAACAATTAGAGGTTATTCCAGATACTATTTAGAACTCGATCCCTGACAAAAACCACAAAAATTTAAGGTATAGATATATAAAAATCGACTTGACAAGGGTGATTCTACGTGCTATACTAGACCATACCTGTTGGTACAGGTTGGTATATGTGTTATCAGTCGATACATTGAATAACCATGAACAGAGAACAGCAAGCAAAGACTCTATACCAGATCGTGAAAGAATCTATCCTGAACCAGATCAAATCTGGTGAGCTCAAACCGAACGACCGCCTCCCTTCTGAGAGCGAGCTGTGTGCGCGCTTTTCTGTTGGACGAAATACCGTCCGGCGTGCGCTCAGTGACCTGGTAAAAAATGAGGTTCTAAGAACCATCCCGGGGCTTGGTACATTCGTAGAAGACATCCGCCTGGTAAAGACCGCAGAATACCTGCTCGGACTGACTCAGGAAATGAGCCTGCATCACAAGGACATCACCAGCCAGGTTCTTAAAGCAGAGCTGATCAGTGCGGACCCCTACCTGTCCCGACGGCTTCAAGTGCAGCTTGGCGCAGAAGTTGTCTACCTGTATCGAGTACGGGAAATGGACAGCGAGCCTGTTGCCATCGAACGTTCATACCTTACGCACGCGCTTTGTCCCAATATTTTAGAATTCGATTTTTCCAAACAATCCCTTTATGAAACGCTGTCAACAGTCTACAACCGGCGGCCACACCACGCAGAACAAGAGATAGAAGCCAGCCTGGCGACACCCGATGTGGTACGCTTACTTCATCTGACACCACCGGCGGTTGTACTCATCTTCCACCGCGAAACCTTCCTGGCAACTGGTGAAGTGATCGAGTATGTCGACTCCGAACTGCGGGCTGACCGTTTCCGGTTCTACACAAATCTTCTACTGCAATCCACATCGGAAGAGTCTACATTTCGCCGGCTGCCGGTGCATACGAAGAAATAACTTAATCCTATGGTTATGATCTCAGATGTCGAGCTCAGAAAGATTGTTGAGAAGGTCGTGCAGCGAACCTGGCCTACCCAGAGTAGTAATCCCGATAGTTCATCAAAAACAACGGTGGAACTTGTGCCCGAAGCTCGTGAATCCAGGACGGTTGCCCTGGGAGCGGATCATGGCGGATACAAGATGAAAGAGCTGCTCAAATCACACCTGATGGAAAAAGGTCACCAGGTGTTCGATTGCGGCACCAACAGCACCGAATCCGTTGATTATCCTGATTTCGCGTTTATAGTTGCCGAAATGGTGAGCCTGGGTAAAGCCTGGCGGGGGATCATTATTGATGGGGCTGGCATCGGGAGCTGTATGGCTGCGAACAAGGTTTCGGGTGTACGGGCTGCCATGTGCTATGACCATGCTACTGCTGTCAACAGCCGTGAGCATAATGATGCAAATGTGCTCACCCTTGGCGCCGGGTTGATCGGTGAAGCCCTGGCTTGCCAGATAACTGATACCTGGCTTTCCACTGAATTTAGTGGTGGTCGTCATTCCCGCCGCGTTGATAAGATCACAGCCATCGAAAATAAAACATATATATCCGGAAGATGATATGCCAATCGATCCTAAGAATGTTGAAAAAATAGTTGAAGTTGTCACGCGTGAGGTGCTGCTTGCCCTGGCGGAGAAGGAACAACGTTCTGCCTCTTCTGACGGGGAGCACTGCACTGAAGAATGTGTGGAGGGGATATGTGTGAGAACATGTTTTGACAACATCGGTCATGTGATTAATGCGGGTGCGGTCAGGCTCACATCAACCCTGGGTGGGATACCCGATGACCTGAACATCGCCTCAATGATCGATCATACGATGCTCAAGCCAGATGCCACACCCGATCAGATTGCTCAGCTCTGCTTCGAAGCCCGAAAAAATGGCTTTGCCTCGGTATGTGTCAATCCTTCCCACGTCAAATTATGTGCAGATCTATTACGGGGAACAAACGTCAAGGTTTGTACAGTGATAGGTTTTCCGTTGGGAGCCTCCTCCCCTGAAGTGAAAGCATACGAGACCGAAACAGCGCTGGCTGACGGCGCCACCGAGATCGACATGGTGATCAACATCGGTGCTCTCAAGGGGCAGGACCTGACGCTGGTCGCGAAGGACATCCAGGGTGTAGTGCAAGTCGCCCATGCTGCGGGAGCGCTCGTAAAAGTCATCATTGAAACCTCATTATTGACCGATGATGAGAAAATCACTGCCAGTATATTATCAAAGGAGGCCGGTGCAGACTACGTCAAAACATCCACAGGTTTTGCTGGAGGAGGTGCGACAGTGGAAGACGTGGCCTTGATCCGGCGCGCGGTTGGTCCAGAAATGGGTATAAAAGCCTCTGGTGGTGTAAAAACGTTTGAAGATGCAAAAAGCATGGTCGCCGCCGGAGCGACCCGCATTGGAGCCAGCGCGGGTATCAAAATCATCCAGGGTGAGAAAGAAGCGGGTAAAGAACCATCGCTTTTGCCGGCTTCGAGTAAACCGTCGGAGTGAATTAAATAATGTTAATCGCCCAAGTTGTTGGGACTGCCATTTCAACCATCAAGGATGAAAAGATTAAAGGGAATAAACTGCTCCTTTTAAAAGAGACGGATCATTTTGGAAATGTGATCGGGAAACCTTACGTGGCAGTTGACCTGGTCGATGCTGGTGTGGGAGAGCTTGTGCTCACAGGACACGGCTCGAGTGCCCGCCAGACGTTCTTGACAAAAGACTGCCCAGTGGACGCGGTTGTAATGGCAGTGATCGATCATTTAGAGGTCGATGGCGAAGTGGTATTTCGCAAGGAGTGAGTGTCAATGTTAATTGCCAAAGTCATCGGCACGACCATCTCGACGATCAAGGATGAAAAATTAACCGGGCGCAAACTGTTAATCCTGCGCCAAACCGATGAGAGCGGTACCCCTTATGGTAAACCTTACGTAGCTGTGGATACAGTAGATGCGGGGATTGGTGACCTGGTGTTGACCGCCCATGGCTCGAGCGGTCGAATGACCTCCCTGACGAAGAACAGCCCTGTGGATGCCGTGATCATGGCAGTGATCGACCACCTTGCTATGGGTGATGAAGTAGTCTACCGAAAAGAGAGATAGTTTTACCCACGAAATAAAGGATCGTGTGATGACAATCAGTGACAAGGACCTGGTCTCCGTACAAGAAGCCCGCCAGCTGGTTTCACGGGCGGTTGAAGCCCAACGGATATGGGCAAAAGCCACCCAGCAGCAGGTTGACCGCGTATGTTCAGCCATGGCTGAGGCAGCATTCCTGGCTGCGGAACGTTTGGGCCGCATGGCGGCTGAAGAGACCGGTTTTGGAGTTCCGGAACACAAGAAGATAAAAAATGAGTTCGCCTCCAAACATGTCTGGGAAAGCATCAAGGACATTAAGACCGTTGGGATCATCAATATCGACAACGATAAAAAGATCTACGAAATTGCCTGGCCAATGGGCGTGGTGGCAGCTTTAAT
>Ga0315274_10008356_pt1 | contig 14990 bp, 11 predicted proteins | sample YL17G02_20_MG_FD_203700 | JGI IMG/M metagenome (GOLD analysis project Ga0315274, IMG submission 203700) | Sediment microbial communities from Yellowstone Lake, YNP, Wyoming, USA - YL17G02_20 | ecosystem: Environmental > Aquatic > Freshwater > Lake > Sediment | place: USA: Wyoming | collected... | reverse complement strand
TTATGCATCTCAGAAGCCTCGAGCCCACGGAGGTGGCTTCCTATCGTCCAGCCACCGACATGCGCAGCCAAGGTATCACGGCATCGCCGCACAATCAAGCAGGCACAGGCCGTGGAACGCGGGCTGCAGGCACGGCGGCCCCAATGTCCGATACCCGCTTTCGTATGGGATTGTCTTGTTTGATGCTCAAACTTGAACAAAGGGCATTAGCATGTTATATTCCCGCAATTGTGGTCCTGAAGCGTGCCGGCTCGGGACTGTCAGACACGTTCTCAGGGAGAGGCGGACGGAGGTCCGCACCCTCTTCGGAGGCGCACTAGCCTCGCTCCGAAACACCGGGGTGATAAGGTTCAGACGGCGGAAGGGTGCGACCGCGGGAGAGGGGTCATAGTGCACAACAAGGAGGAAGTAGGAGTATGGCCAGCGAGGAAACGAAACAAGCAATCAAGTCGCTCATGACCGAAAACCGGACTTTCGCGCCGCCTGCCGACTTTGCCGCGAAGGCGCACATCAAGTCCCTGGAAGAGTTTCAAAGGATGTACGACCAGTCGGTCAACGACCCGGACACATTCTGGCTGGAACAGGCGAAGCGCCTGGATTGGATCAAGTTCCCCACAAAGGCCCGCGAGCACATCTGGAACACCGACGCCCGCATCATCAAGCACGCGTGGTTTTCGGACGGTGTCCTTAACGTTACTTACAATTGCCTCGACCGGCATCTCAAGAACCCGGCTACGGCAAAAAAGGTAGCACTGATATGGCAGGGCGAGCCGGATGAAGACGCGGCGAAACTCACGTACGAGGAGTTGCACCGCGAGGTCTGCAAGTTCGCAAACGTCCTCAAGTCCTTCGGCGTGAAGAAGGGAGATCGGGTATCCATCTATATGCCGATGATCATTGAGCTCCCCGTGGCTATGCTGGCGTGCGCGCGCATCGGCGCCATTCACAGCATCGTGTTCGGCGGATTCAGCGCGGACTCCCTGAAGGATCGCATCAACGACTCACAATGCAAGATTCTGATCACGACGAACGTTTCGCTCCGCGCCGGCAAGCACATTGCGCTCAAACAGATCGCTGACGAGGCGTTGAAGAGCGCCCCGAGCATCGAGAAAGTCATCGTATACAAGCGCAACGATGAGCCCTGCAGCATGACGCCTGGAAGGGATTTCTGGTATCACGAGCTGATGGCGAAGGCAAGCCCGGATTGTCCGCCGGAGCCGATGAACGCCGAAGACCCTCTGTTTATCCTGTACACGTCCGGGTCGACGGGGAAGCCGAAGGGCGTGGTCCACACGACGGGTGGCTATCTCCTTTTTTGCTCGTTGACGCACAAGTTTATCTTCGACGTCAAGCCGGAAGACGTGTACTGGTGCACGGCCGACATCGGCTGGGTCACGGGTCACAGCTACATCGTCTACGGGCCTTTGGCCAACGCCGCCACGTCGCTCGTGTTCGAGGGCGTTCCCAGTTATCCGGACTCGGGCCGGTTCTGGCAGGTCTGCGAGAAACACAAGGTCAGCATCTTCTACACGGCGCCGACGGCTATCCGCTCGCTTATCGTGAAAGGCGAGGAATGGCCCCGGAAGCACGACCTGAGCTCCTTGCGTCTGCTGGGGACGGTGGGCGAGCCGATCAATCCCGAAGTCTGGATGTGGTATTACGAGCACATCGGCGGCGGCCGGTGCCCCATCGTCGACACATGGTGGCAGACTGAGACGGGTGGCATTCTCATTACGCCCATCCCCGGCGCAATCACCCTGAAGCCCGGTAGCGCAACGCGTGCGTTCTTCGGCGTTGAGCCGGTGGTTCTCCGCGAGGACGGCAGCGAGTGCGCTCCGAACGAGGGCGGAAAGCTCTGCATCAGGAAACCGTGGCCCGGCATGATGCAAACGATGTACGGCGACCACGAGCGGTTTATCGAAACGTACTTCACGATGTACAAGAACATCTATTTCACGGGCGACGGTGCGCGCAAGGATCAGGATGGCGACTACTGGCTGATGGGCCGCATCGACGACGTCGTCAATGTGTCCGGACACCGCATCGGCACCGCCGAGGTCGAGAGCGCCCTGGTCAGCCACGAGAAGGTGGCCGAAGCCGCCGTGGCCCCGATGCCGCACGACATCAAGGGGCAGGGGCTGTACGCGTTCGTAACGCTTGTCGCCGGCGTGGAAGAGGGCGACGGGCTGAAGAAAGAACTCCTGAGTCACGTTCGCAAGGAGATCGGGCCAATCGCCGTTCCCGACGTGATTCAGTTCGCGCCCGCGCTGCCCAAGACGCGTTCCGGCAAGATTATGCGGCGCATCCTGCGCAAGATCGCCGAGAACGCCACCGACCAGATCGGAGACACCACGACACTCGCCGATCCTTCCGTTGTCGAAGCGCTCGTCAAGGATCACGACAGGCTCATGGCGGCCAAGAAGTAATCGCGCGGGATGTAGTTTAGCGACAAGCAGTCACGCGGGAGGTAAGCTAGGATGAGGAGCCGGGCGCGCTAGTACGGTGCGCCCGGCGTTTCATTTATCGGATGGACGGCTCCGGGAAGCGGGTTCAAGCGCATGGCCCCGACTTTCATCGTCCAACTGAATGAAGGAAGGAGAAAAGAGATGTCGGAAGGTAAGACCATGAATCGATGGATTGTCGTGGTGGGCGCAATCCTGATCCAATTCTGCCTGGGCGCGATTTACGCCTGGAGCGTGTTCACAAAACCTCTGAGTGCGGCGCCCTACAACTTCACCGCGGGACAGACCCAATGGGTATTCTCCGCCGGTCTGGCCACGTTCGCGGTGGTGATGGTGCTTGCAGGCCGCTTGCAGGCAAAAACAGGTCCCCGGCCCATTGCGGGGCTTGGGGGGATCGTGTTGGGGATCGGTTACATTCTCGGCGGGCTGTTCGGATCGACATTCCCGATCCAGTTCGTCTGCATCGGCCTGATCGGCGGCGCGGGTATTGGCCTCGCCTACGTCGTGCCGATTGCGGTTGGAGTGAAATGGTTCCCGGACAAGAAGGGCGCCATTACGGGACTGGCCGTGGCGGGTTTCGGCTTCGGCGCCACGCTCTGGGTTAAGCTGGCCGGCGGCTTCAAGAGCATTCTTTGGTTGCTGCCGTGTGATTTTCCAGGCCTCCTGAGCACCACGTCGATCATGGGCCTTCCCGGAGTCCAGAGCGTGTTCGTCATCTACGGAATCGTGTTCCTCGTCTGCGTACTCCTGGGGAGTCTTGTCATGATCAACCCGCCGGCGGGTTACAAACCTGCTGGTTGGACGCCTCCGTCCGCTGCTGCAGCGGGATCGGGGGCCGTCGATCTCTCGAGCGGCGAGATGCTGGCGACTCCGCAGTTCTACCTGATATGGCTCACCTTCATGGCCGGCGCGATGGCGGGGCTGATGGTGATCGGCTGCATTCAACTATTCGGTGTTGACGCCCTCCAGGCCAGCGGCGCCGTCGCGGACCCGAAGGCGGCGGCGGCCATCGCGGGCACGGCCATGGCGTTGCTTGCCATCTTGAACGGCCTTGGCCGCATTATCTGGGGAATAGTGTCGGACAAGGTCGGGCGCAAGCCGGCGATCATCTTGATGTGTGTCCTGCAGGGCGTCATGATGCTTGCGTTCTACAAAATCGGCGGAACCCAGGCAGGACTGATTCTCGGCGCCTGCATCATTGGCTTCAACTTCGGAGGAAACTTTGCCCTATTTCCCGCTGCCACGGCGGACTTCTTCGGCAACAAGAACGTCGGCCTCAACTACGGCTGGGTCTTCTTATCCTATGGTGTGGGAGGGATCGTGGGCCCACTCATTGCGGGCCACTTCAAGGATGCCGCGGTAGTCGCCAAGAAAGCCGCGGAGGCTTCCGGAGCGGTTCAAGGCGTCAGCGCCGGCGCGTGGCTCACGCCATTCGTCATTGCGGGCATTGCCTGCCTGGCGGGCGCTGTCCTCGCGGCATTGCTTACTCCACCCAAACACAAGCGCGCATAACCACGTTTCTATGCGTATTCGAGCAGCCTGGCGGCAACGCCGCGGCTGCTCCTTTCGTCGACGAGGTGAAGAAACGGATCGAAGAACTGATAGAGGGTCAATCGTCTTCACCCATTCCCTGAAGTCCTGCGTGATCGAGTTGGGGAGCAATGTCATCATCTGGACAATTGTATAGCTTCGGGCTTGCGGACACGCTTCTCGCGGAGGCAGGAGGCGTCCCACTCGACGCGCTGCATCGCGACGTGGGAGCCATCTGCCGCTGTTATGACGCCATTGCGCCCGCGGCGAAACGCCTCGGCGTGTCCGCCCCACGGCCGCGCATCGCGGGGTTCTCCTATACTTACATCTCCGCCCTTGGCGCGAAGGTCGTCTTTGCACAAGGTTCCGAGCCGAACGTCATTCCCATCATCCGCCGATACGAAGACATCGACGCGCTTTCCGAGCCGGAGGACTATCTCGCGAGCGGCGTCGCCCCGCAACGTATCGAGGTCATGCAGCGGCTTCGCGAGCTTCGTCCCGACGCTGAGTTCCGCCTGGAACACGCCGAAGGTCCGATCACGTCGGCCGCGCTGCTCATGGGCCGGGATTTCTTCCTGCTGCCGTACGAGGACCCCGTCCGGGCGGACCGTCTCATCGATTTCACGGTGAGAAGCTCCTTGAATTACAACCGCACGGTGCGCGCACATTTTCAGGAGGGGGAAGGCCCGGGGCCGGTCAGCCTCTGCGACGATTTCGCGGGCATGTTGTCTCCGGCGCAGTTCGGCGAGTTTGTTGCGCCGTATTGGGACAGAATCTACACCAGCCAAGGGGCCACCGAGCGGCATCTGCACAGTGAATTGCTCCGGCTCGAACACCTGCCCTTTCTCAAACAACTCGGCATCACGGTTTACGATCCATCCGCGGACCAATACGTGACGCCGGAGTTGTTGCGGGAGCACTGCCCGATCCCTTTCACCGCGCGCATCCAGGCGTGGGACATTCGCGACAGGTCCGCGCACGAACTCCAGGCGCTTTACCGGCGAGTGGCATCATGCAAGCCAGTTCGCATCGCCTTCTACATGACGCGGCTGGCCGAGGAAGAAAAGATCCGCGCACTCCTCGACGTGGCGCGCGAACTGGAATAGCGCAAAGTGCAAGGTGCGAGGTGTGAAGTGTGAGATGCTCGACAAGGGCCTATCGGAGAAGTCTCTGGATAAGGCCGCAAAACACGCGCATGCCGACGGGGATGGCGTCGTCATTGAACACGTAGTGCGGACTATGGATGGGATGGGGCGTGCTCGCGGCGCTGTTACCGAGGAGGAAAATCGCGCCCGGGACCTTCTCCAGGTAGAACGCGAAGTCCTCCGCGCCCATGGATGGATGATCCAATTCGACGAGGGCCTCGGGGCCGAGCGTCTCGACGACCGTCTGGCGAACAAGGTCGGCCATCTCGGGAGGGTTGCTCAGGGGGGGATATCCGTCCTTGCCGAGGGCGACGGAGGCCGATGCGCGGAACGCCGCCGCCGTGCTCTCCGCGATTCGCCTGATGGCGGCCGCAATCGTTGTGCGGACCTCCTCCGTCAGCGCACGGAACGTACCCTCGAGTCGAGCCGTTTCCGGGATAATGTTTGAGGCCACGCCCGCTTCAACACGTCCCACCGTGACGACCCCTGCATCCCACGGGTTGATCTCTCGGCTCACTACGGTCTGGAGCGCCGTGATGATGTGCGCCGCGACCACCACCGGGTCGACGCCGGCGGCGGGATCTGCACCATGGCATCCCTTGCCCCTAATGTCGATCTCGAACCAATCCGCACTGGCCATGACTGGGCCACTCTTGATCCCGATCTTGCCCAAAGGCAGGGCGTGCCACGTGTGCAGCGCGAAAGCAGCGTCGACCCCGTCGAGTACCCCTTCGTCGACGATACGGCGCCCGCCGCCGCCCAGCTCCTCCGCGGGTTGGAATATGAACTTCACCGTGCCTTTGACTTTGTCGAGATGCTCCGAGAGGACCTTGACCGTGCCGCAGAGGATTGCCATGTGTCCGTCGTGTCCACAGGCATGCATGCGGCTCGGTATGGCGGAAGCGTAAGGCAGGCCGGATTCCTCCTGCATCTCGAGCGCGTCGATATCCGCCCGGAGCGCAACGGTTTTGCCGCCTTCTCCTTTCAGCGTCGCGACGATCCCCGTGCCTCCGGCATGGCCACGTGTATGCGCGATCCCTGCCTCGCGCAGAAACCGGCTGATCCGATCCGACGTCCAACGCTCCTCGAAGCGGATCTCCGGATGCTGATGCAGCTCATGCCGCAGGGCAATGATCTCTCCCGTTATGTCTTCTGTGGACTTCTCGATTCCGCGATCCATCAGTCTCAAGAGCTTCCCTGCCGTTCAAGAACATCAAACTCAGCGCATGCCGGGGATCCCGTTTCCTTCTCCGCCTCTAGTTGCTGTAGCTGGTGCGGATGTTGTACTTCTGGGTGAGTTGGTCGAGCTCGTTCACGAGTTCAGGCTTATCGCCGAGACGGCAGATCTCCCCGATGAGATAGTAGACCCGCTGGAAGGCCCAGTTGCGGGCAATCTTCTCGTCTCCAGCGCCCCCTTTCCGGAGATCCGCCTTGAAGATGATCTCCTTCTTTTTCGACGCGGCGACCCCGACGAGACGCATGAATAACTCATGGTCTTTCTCTGGGTTGAACCGGCCGTACACGGTCACGGCGCGCCCTTTGTAGAAATCGGGGATGGCCTTGGGAACGATGCTGTCTGCTTCGCTTATCTGCCCGTAATTGGCGTGCAACTCCGACAGGATCGGGTCATTCAGCCGGGCAAAGAAGCTTGGCAGGTCGCTGGCCATGTTATCGAAGGAGGGCTGTACCTGCGCCTCGCCCTTGTTGCGATATGCGAGGAGGTCCAAGAGGTAACCGTTGACCGTATTGCCGGCGCCGAACGCGAAGATGGTATTCCCAGCGGTGTTTTCTTCCGTGAGCTGGTTGATAAGCGTGCGCGCATCCCGAACGCCCACCGTCGGGCGGCCGTCGCTCATGACGACGACAATACCGGGGACGCCGCTACGCGGCGGGGACTGCACGACCGGCCGCAACGCATCGTACACATTAGTCTCGCCACCGCTTTGGAGTCCTGAAAGGAATTGCAGTGCGGCGGTCTTGTTTTCCGGCGTTCCCGCGACCGGCGACGGCTGGAACATCGTGGGCGAGTCCCTGAAGATGACGATGTTGAACTGATCCTCGGGCTTCAGTAGCGCCACCATACTTTTGGTGGCCTTCGTCGTCGCGTCCAGTTTGCGCTGCAGGATGCTGCTCGACGCGTCGATGACGAACGTCACGTCTTTGGGAAGAACTGAGACCTCCTCACCCTCCTTCGGAACGATCTGCAGGCGGAAGAAACCCTCCTTCTCGCCGGCGGGTGCATACGTGTCGAGCTTGATGCTGATCAGGTTGTCCATGAACTGGTACGGATTCTCTTTGCGGACCTGTTCCACGACCGGCGCGCGGGCGATCTTCTGGATCTCCGGCAGGACGGGCTCGTCCGGCACGACCGGCTCTCGCGACAGGGCGTTCTCCTCGTAGGGCGGCGCCGGAGTCCCGTCCGGCCCAACCAGCCCGCTGCTGGGAGGCTGTGCGGTTTCGCCCAATGTGTTTCTTGCGGGCAGGCTCCCGAGTCTGATCGGCTCGCCTCCTCCGTCCGAGGTCCCGCGCAGTGTGGGGAATTCGTTCTCCCCGAGGATTCGCTCCGGACTCGGGCTCACAAGCCGTCGGGCAATCTCAATTCCCTGTCGGGCATCGTCCTGCGACACCTCGATGATTTTCGCGTCGAGCTTGGACATCACGGCTTCATCGGGCGCCAAGGCGTGGTCGCGCTCGAGCACTTCCGATGCCACCCGGTTGGAAAGCTGCGGGATCTCGAGCGCCTTGCCCAGCGTGGATTCTCCGGCCGTGAGCGGTTCGTTTTCCCGTTTCAGCAAATCCTCTATCTTCCCCGGGCCTGTCACGAGGGTATTGGCGCGTGGTTCTTCCTTCGGTGGGAGCGCCGCTTCCTCGCGCAGTTGGACGCGAAACGGCTCTCTGGGCTTCTCCGGCATCACGTGAATGCCGGAGACCGACACACGCGGCGCTATCGCGAAAAACGCCCCGTGGACAAGCATCGACAGGACGACGCTCAACGCCAGCATCGACTCTCGACTCAACATCGCCGGACCCTAACCCAGTTGCGTCAACGCAGCCTTAGCCTTCGCGGCCTGTTCGCTGTTTCCGTAATCGCGGATAAGCTCCTCGTACGATTTTCGGGCCTGTTCACGGCTGCCCGCCTTCTCGAAACACTGGCCGGCTCGCAGCAATGCCTCCGGTGACAGTTCCTCATGCAAAAACAGAATCGCTATCCGCATGTAACTGCGCGCCGCCGCATCGAAGTCCCCCTTTTCTTCATAAAGCTCGCCGAGCCGAAAACGCGCGCGGGCAGCCGTATCGCCGGTGTTTGCATTCGCTGCATCCTCGTACAGACGAAACGCCTCCTCCGGCTTTTTCTGTTCTTCATTGAGCTTGCCCATCCGGTACATCGCGTCCACCGCCGTGCCGCTCCCGGGAGCGGCGTCCACAACCGCCTTGAACTCCTTCATCGCCTTGTCGATCTTCCCAGCCGCCGCTCTACACTCCGCAATCTTGAACCGCACGCGTTCCGGGTTCGGGTAACTGGGGTTTGCGTTCAGAAGCGCATTGAATGCGATGGCGGCCTCTTCCCACTTCTGCTCGTCGAAAAACCGCTGGCCCACCCAAGCATATGTCTCTTCGTTCAATGAGACCTTCGGAAACTCCTTCATCAAACGGAGAAACGTTTCCGCCGCCGCGTCGTAGTCCTTCGTCTCGTATCGCGCCAGCCCAATGCCCTTGACGGATCGCCCGGCGTAGTCTCCCTTGGCATCCACGGCCAGAGACGCGTTGTATGACTCGATGGCCTTCACGGGATCCTTGTTGTCTCTCAAGAGAAAATCCCCGATTCTCATGTGGGCCTCGACCGTGTGGGGACCGGACACGAACTTCTCGACGAGTTTCTGGAACGTGTTCGCGCTTTCCTCGTAGTTTTTCATGTTGTGGTAGGTGATCGCGAGCCTATACAGCGTATCCTGCTCGATGCTGGGATCCGCGGGCGCCTCCAGGATCTTCTGATACTTCTCCACGGCGGCCTCGAACGAGGACTTCATGAGGTCCGCGTCGCCCGCCCGGAGAATCGCCTGCTCGGCAAGGATGTTGTCGGGATACTGCTTCGCGAAGTTCACGAAAGCCTTTGCGGCCTCATCCGTGCGCCCGAGCTGCGCCAGGCACTCGCCCGCTTTGAACAGCGCCTCGGGACCAAACTCGCCGTCCGGGTATTTCTCGGCCACGAGCCGGAATTCCTCGTAGGCGTTCTCGACCTCGCCCTTCGCCACGAGGATCGAACCGAGCAGGAATGACGCGTCTCCCACGAGTTTCGGGTCATTCGGCCCTTCAAGGTATGCCGTCACCTCGGTCTTGGCTTCATCCAGTCTTCCGTTCAGATATAGACACCATCCCAGCTTGTACCTGGATCGCGCCGCGAACTCCGACTCGCTATGCTCAGCGCGGATCTTGTTGTAGATGCCGATCGCGTCGTCGTATCGCTGCTGCTGTTGCAGGCAGTTTCCGAGCAGGTATTCGGCGCCGATCGCTTCAGGGCTGTCCGCATGCTTCGTAAGGAACGCCTGCGCGGCGCTGGCGGCCTCCGTGAACTTGCCCGCATGGTACAAGGCCCACGCGTAACCGTATTCCGCCTTCTGCGCGTACGCCGAATCGGGAAATTCCTTTTGAAGCTGCTCGTACGCCCCGACGGCCGCCGCGAACCAACCTATCTTGTCGTAGGTCTCCGCCGCGCGGAACCGCGCCTCCCGGCGCAGTGTCTCGTCCGCCTTTGAGGACGCAACGGCGGAAAACTCGACCGCGGCATTCTCAAATTCGCCTCGAGCCAAGTGCACGAACGCGAGCTGAAAATGAGCAAACGGCGTCAACGCGCTGTCCGGCATTTTCTCGACGAGCGTGCTGAACGCCGCGATGGCCGCGTCGGTATTGTTGTTTTCGGCGCTGAGCTTGCCGAGGTAATACAGTGCTCGCGCCCTTACCTCCGGAGGCACGCCGTCCGCCGAAAGAGGCTCGAGCATGAGTGCGGCGTCGGCCGGGTGCTTGAGGAAATAGAGCACCTCGCCTTTGCTCAACGTAGTACGCTGGCGAGCTGCTGCGTCCGTCTCGACCGCCAACACCTTGTCGAAAGCTTCGAGTGCGGCTGAGTAGTCCTTCATGGCATAGGCCGATTCACCCATGCGGTAATATGCCGTATTCAGATGCTCGCCCTGCGGGAACTTCTCTACATATGCCTTGTATTCGTCCAATGCCTCCTTGTAGAATCCCCTTTGAAACAGCCCATTGGCAAAGTCAATCTGCGCCTGGTCCGGCGGCTCCGCCGAAGCTACAACGGCCACCAACACGAAAACCGCGGCAGCAGTTCCCGAAACCCGAAACCCGAAACCCGAAACCCGATCACTTTCCATGGGCCTTCTCCTCGGGTAAGGCCGCGAATGCCACGTTCCAAATGTCCGCCTTCCGGCAGCAATCCAGCACCGCGATGGCCTGTCCCAGCGCCGCTTGGCGGTCGCCGCGGATGATGACAGCCCCGCCCGGGAACAGCTCGGCCACGCGGTTCAGGACTTCCTGGAGCTCGACAAGATTCATCTCGCGATCATTCAAAATGATCTGGCCGTCTTGGCGGACGTTGATGTAGATCTCCCCTTGTGCGCGATCTCGCTGAACCGACGTGCTGGCCGTCGGCAGCTTGACGTCGATATTCGACTCGATGGTGCTGTAAGCCGACACGACCATGAAAAAGAACAAGGTCACGAATAGGACATCCACCAGAGGCACTATCTGGATGGTTTCGGTTTCGTCCTGGAATTTGCGTCCGAATTTCATGGGCCTTTACCTCGCGCGAGGAGTTCCACGATCTCGCTCGCTTGCGCCTCGACCGCGGCGGTGATCTTCACCACGCGGCCGCGCAAGTAGTAATACACCACCAGCGACGGTATCGCCACCACAAGTCCGCCCACCGTACATATCATGGCTTTCGAAACACACGATGCCACCGCCATGCTCTTGACCTGCGCATTGTCAGCCGCTATCGAAGCGAAGGCCAGCACCATGCCCCACACGGTTCCCAAGAGCCCCACCAGAGGCGACACGACCCCAATGTTGTTCAGGTAGAAGATCTTTTGCCACAGCGTCATCACCGCCCGTTCCCCCTCGCTCTCCATCGCATCCTGAATCACATAGCGGTCATGCCCAGACATCCGCAGGCCGGCCCGGACTACATTCGCCAACATCTCGTCGCGGCCGTCGCACAACTGATACGCGCCCCGAAGATCGCCTGCTCGGATTTGGCTCATTAAACGTTTTGCGAGACTCGGCGGCACCTCGCGTCTCGGGGTGACGGTGAGAAGAAAATAGATCGCCATGACCAGCGCCACGAATCCCATCGCCATAATGACCCACAGAATCTTCCCACCCCACTTGATCATAGTCACAAGTGTCACTTGCTCGCCCGGCCCAGTGGATTGCGGCGCGACTTGCGGACTGGGGCTGACCTCCGCCGCCGCGGGAGGACTCGGTTTAGGTGCGGGGGCTTCCTGTGCCCACGCGCTCCAATTGCAGACGATCGCTGCCGCCAGGATAATGCTCCAGCCGAGCATTTTGCGGGGCGGCTTCGATAAGGGGCGGCTCCGATAGGAACGCCCCGGCAAAACGCACCGGTTTCTAGTGTTCATCTCGCTTGCGTCCTCTCCGCCGTGAAGGCTTTGCCTCGTTCCGTCGAGGGCCCGCTGTTTTCTGTGCTCGCGGCCCCCCCGGATACCCAAATTCAGCAAGTGCACTTAGCAGAGTTATTATGCCTTCATCCAGACAAAGGTTGCAATGCGAAACGGGCGTAATGAGATACAGGCTGCATGTTTGTGCGATGCAGAGGTCTCCGAAGGAGACGGGCCGTCCACAGGCACTCGTGCCTTGCCTCGCCGTTTCTCCGGGGCTGGATTTGTCTCGATCTCTTGACCCGTTCAAAACGAATCCCGGCAAAGATATCTCTGGACAAGGGTGTGCGAAGTTCTGTATCCTTGGGCCTCGAAGGCAGGGATGTACGAATGATGGAGGCGACGCGGGCAGGTGGACTGTGACGCCGGCCCGAACTGAGTGTCTTCCCATGCCTTTTCGTCAGTAATGTGAGACTTGTAGCGTCGAGGTCCCGAAGCTTTTCTCTTGAGGTGGGCAAGATGCAGGACGACATGTTCTTCGTGGAGAACAAGAGGTCGTTGAGGCGGGGGAGAAGGGTGTCGGTACGGACGGTGACGTGCCGTCCCTGTGTGCTTTGGCCCCAGGACATGCCCGAGAAGCGCTATAACGGCGTCGCGCTGGACATATCGCCCCACGGCATGAAAGTGCGGATGATGGAGGCCCTGGCGGAAGGCCTGGCCATATACGTGCAGATGATGCGAGATGATGATTTTGAAGTGCCTCTTACGGATCCCATGGAAGCCCGGGTGGTCAGAAGCGTGCTTGAACCCGAGGGCTTTCTTGATCACGGCATACAGATCGTTCGGCAGAAGATGAACCGCAAAGAGCCTCGACCTGTTCCCGCGACTCGACGGGCGCAAGCGCCGTCCCGCCCGTCGCGGATGTACACGGTGGACATCGTCGTGGGCGAACACGGACGCGCGAGGAGATAACGTGGCCAAGCCTAAGGTCTTGATAGTGGATGACGAAACGGACGTGGTCGAGTTCATTGGACGCACGCTCCAAACCGAGGGGTTCGATGTAGTCTGCGCATACGACGGGATAGGAGCGCTCGATCTGGTGGATTCCGAGAAGCCCGATCTCGTCGTGCTCGACATCATGATGCCCATGATGAGCGGCTACGAGGTCTGTGAGCAGATCAAGTCCAATCCCCAGACCCAGGACATCCCGATCATCTGCGTGTCCTCGGCGCACACGCCGGACGCGCGGGCCTTGAGTCTGCGCGTCGGCGCCGCGACCCTCATAGTCAAACCGTTCCGTCCGGACGAGCTCGTCGCACAGGTCAGACGCTATCTGAAAAAAGAGGGCGAGGAAGCCTGACCTCGCCGTATTGAGAAGACAGGAGTCAGAAGTCAGGAGTCAGAAGATGACTAGATCGAGGTTATTCAGCTTCGTCTTCTGACTCCTGATTCCTGTCTTCTGACTCCCGATCTGGAACCAAGGCCGATCTCGTGACCCTCGCAAACCGGATTACACTGGTTCGATTGCTGCTCATACCCGTGTTTGTGGGCCTCATAGCGGCCTACACGCGCGAGCAGCCGTGGCTCCGCTATGCCGCCCTCGCCGTCTACGGCGTTGCCGCCGTTTCCGATGCGCTCGACGGGTTTGTCGCCCGCGCTTACAACCAGAAAACGAAACTGGGCGCCCTCCTGGACCCGCTTGCCGACAAGCTGATGGTGAACATCGGCTTCGTGTTCATGGCCGTCAACGAACAGTTCGCCTATCGGATACCCTACTGGTTTCCCATCGTGATCCTCGCCCGCGACGCCATGATTGTGATGGGCGCCTATCTCATTAACGAATTCTATGGGCCCGTGCGCATTAAGCCACGCATCACCGGGAAAATCACCACCGCATTTCAGATGGGCCTCATGATAGCCGTTCTTCTCGAAGTGAGCTTCGCGGACAAGCTGCTCATCGCAACCGTGGTCATGTCCGCCGTTTCCTATGTGGATTACATGTACACTGGCATCAGGCAGGTCGGCAATGAGGACGAAGCGTAATGACCACCAAACGCAAACGGCCCATCGTAGCCATCTGCGGACGCCCCAACGTCGGCAAGTCGACCCTGTTCAACCGCATCACCGGTAAAATGCGCGCCATCGTCCATTTCGAAGAGGGCATAACCCGAGACCGCGTCTATGCCGAGGCGGAGTACCGCGGATGCGCCTTCCGTGTCGTCGACACGGGCGGCATTGTCGAGAATCCGATGGATCCGGTCGTCCACAAGATGCAGCAGCAGGTCCGCGCCGCACTCAAGGAGGCCAAGGTCATCCTCTTTGTCGTCGACGGCCAGCAACCCATCACGCGCACTGATGAGGAACTGCGCGACGAACTCTTCAAGTTCGGCAAACCGGTTGTGCTCGCCGTAAACAAACTCGACAACCCGAACATGGAGATCAACAAGGTCGACTTCTACGCCCTCGGCATGGGCGATCCCATCGCGATCTCTTCAGGGCATGGGCTTGGCATGGATGACCTCCTTGACGCAGTGATCTCGCACCTCCCTGGCGCACTCCCGATCGAGGAACAGGAAGCAGAGAGCGAACGGGAGAATGTAACGTACGTCGCCGTGATCGGAAGACCGAACGTCGGAAAATCATCCTTTGTCAACGCGCTCCTGAACGAAGAGCGGACCATTGTCGACGCAACGCCCGGTACGACCCGCGACGCCATCGACATCGAGTTCAATTGGAAGGGACGCGATTATCTTCTGATCGATACGGCGGGTTTGCGCAAGAAGGCCGGCATCAAGAAAGAAGTCGAGCATTTCAGTGTCGCCCGTTCCCTGCGCGCCGTGCGCCGCGCCGACGTGTGCCTATTGCTGATGGACGCGACCGAGGGTATCGCCGAGCAGGACAAACGCATCCTCGATTACGTTCAACAGCAGGGGAGGGGTGTCGTGCTTGTCTGGAGCAAGTGGGACCTCGTCGAGGACAAAGACGCACGCTTCAAACAACTCCAGGACGAGATCGATCTCAAGGCGCCGTTCCTGAAATACGTCCCGCAAATCACCATCTCGAACGTGACTCGGGTACGGCTGTTCAAGACCTTCGAAGTGATCGACCGTGTTGCCGCCCAAGCCGAGAAACGCATATCCACCGGCGAGCTGAATAGGATCATCGAGGATATCTGCGCGCGGATTACGCCGCCTTCACACAAGGGCAAGTATCCGAAGATCCTC